>Ga0102924_1002505_pt1 | contig 19977 bp, 14 predicted proteins | sample PaiPotPPM11metaG_FD_80116 | JGI IMG/M metagenome (GOLD analysis project Ga0102924, IMG submission 80116) | Iron sulfur acid spring bacterial and archeal communities from Banff, Canada, to study Microbial Dark Matter (Phase II) - Paint Pots PPM... ...
CCGTCAGGGGACGGCCGGGGGAGCGGCAGGCGGGGCCACGGGCACGCTTTGCAAGTAGTCGTCGATGACCTTGCGAACGTTCGAGTCTTTCGGGACAACCGAGATCTCGATTCGTCGGTTCCGTGCGTAGGCCGCCGCACCGTCGGACTCGTCCAGGGGTCGGAATTTCGAGTAGGCCGCCGCCGCGAAGTAGGTCCCGTACGAGTCCGCGAGCACCCTGTTCGTTTCGAACAGGTAATCGAGAACGGCCGTCGCTCGCTTCGCGGACAAATCCCAATTGAACGACACGGACCCGCGCTTGTCGGTGTGGCCCTGGATGAGAATCGTGTCGATGTTCGCGCGAACGTCGTCGTCGGCCAGCACTCTTCCGAGCGCCCTCGCGAGGCTGTCGAGAATTGGTTTGGCGTCCTTCTTGATCGAATACGAATTGTACTCGAAGACGAGGCTCTCGTTGATGACGATGTTGCCGTTGTCACCGATGCTAACGAGCGGCGCGCCCGAGTCGCCGGTCTGGACGAGCTCGGCCTCGATGGCTTGTTTCAGCTTGCTCAGCACGCCGACCCGCAAGACCGCCGCGCTCTGCAGCTGTCCGCGCAGCGCTTCGAGCTGATGATTCGCGTCCGCGATGGTCCCCGCCTGATCGCGGACGGTGGCTCGAGACGCTTCGAGTTCGGCCTTGCGCGCTGCGATCTCTGCGTGCAGATCGCGAAGCTCTAGCTCCGACGTGGCGATCTGGTGCTGAAACGCTTCGAGACGCTTGCTGCTCATCAGGTTGCGTACGTAAGCCAGGAGGACCAGGACGAACAGAATCAGCGCCATCGTCGACATCACGTCGGTGAAGGCGGGCCAGATTTCGCGGATTCCCTCGTGATCCGAGAGCAGGGGTCGTCGGTTACGCATCGCTGCCGCTCAGCCTCCGGCGGGTGGTTTCGAGCCGACGATCCGCACGCTGAACTCTCGGAGGCCTTTCGTCTCCGCGCCAAAGGCGTTCAGCGCCCGCTCGAACTGCGCGACCGCGCTTTCCAGCCTCGCGACCGATTGGCCGAACTCCGAGACGCTGCGATCGAGTGGCGCCTCCCCTCCCGCTGAGGGCCGGAGGGCCAAGACGCGGTCGAGAAACGTCTCGATCTGGATCATGAACGCGACCCGTCGGTCCGTGACGTTCGAGACGATCCCGACCACCGTGAGGACGACGGCGGACAGGATACCGAGGAGCGAGTTGGAGAACGCGACGGCCATTCCTGCGAGCGCCTGCGTCAAGCCGCCGGTCAGCGTCCGGGAAACGTCGGCCACTCCGCCCGCGTCCGCGGACACGAGGTGAACGAGCCTGCCGATCGAGAGCGTCAGTCCGTAGAAGGTGCCCAGGAGGCCAAGGATGATGACCAGTCCGGTCGCCGCCTTGACGAAGCGCTCCGCCAAGAGCAGTGGTTTGAGCTCTGCCTGGAAGTTCTCCTCGATGATTCCCTGGGTATTGACGTCGTGCGAGCGATGGCGAGCCTCCTGCGCATCGCGAAGGACCCGGTTCAGCACGCGGTTGCGGAACGCCGCGTCGAGTCCGCCGTTCTGCTTCAGGTCCCTTTCCAGAGCGGCGTATTGCGCGCGAAGGAAGAGGTTTGCCCCGATTCCGAGGAGCATCGATGAGAATGTCGCCGCCAGGATGAGGTGGCCGGCAGTGTCGACAAGGGATAGACCTTCGAGGATCGTACTTAGCATCGTCGCGCCTTCTCCCTTCGCAGCGGTGCGACGAGAACAGCGGGCGAGCCCCGGCTTTATTCCAGCGCGTCACTTTTGCGCGCGCCGTTTCGACACAGCGTCACGAAACGACACATGACACGCGCCCCCTCCGGAAGGGAGCCGATATCGGGAGACCGAGCGTCGAGCCGCTAGTAGTCGTCGTCCGAGATCTCCGCAGGCGTGTCGTCCGAATCCAGCGGTTCGTCAGGAAGTTCCGAGCCGCTCTCCACCGCGAGGCTCTCTCCGGCGTCGCGGACGTGGAACACCGGACGGTGCAATGGCAGCGGCGGCACGAGCGGCAGCGGTTCGCCAGCGCGCGAGAAGAAGGTGAGCGCCGTGTCGATGTCCTCGTCCGAGAGCGCATGGCCGCCGGATCGCGCGTAGCTGTCGTGCGACCATCCCTCGCGAGCGAGCTCGCGGTCGTACCGGATCATCTCGTCCTGCGCCACGTCGTCGTCGGCGGACAAAAGGAGCAGCGGCGGCCTTGCATTCGCCGCGTGAACGGGCTCCACCGGCCCGCCGTGGGCCACCACGACCGCGTCTGCGCCGAGCAAGCCGCGCGATGCGATGAGCCCCGCGAAGTAGCCTCCGTTCGAGAATCCCAGGAGAAAGCGCTTCGGTGATCGCGAGCGCACCGCTGCTGCGGCGAGCGTGTCGGCCCATGACGCCACGATCTCGTCTGCGCTCGCCGCGTTGTGCTCGTTGCTCGGCCAGCAATACCAGTCCGCGAGCTCGGGAGCCGTGCACGCGCCGAGACGTCCCCGCAAGGCGAGCACTGCGAACCCACGCTTCATCGCTCGCTTCGCGAGGCGCTGCTGGCGGCTCAGCTCCTCACCCGCTGCGGTCCGCGCGTAGCGCCCATGGAGGTAGACGACGAGCTGCTGCGCTCCCGGAGCCGTCGCATCGATCGCGAGACATCCGCCGCCCGGTATCGGCCCGTAGTCGGGAGCACACCAATCGGCCGCCGGAGCCCCGGAAATTTGGGATGACGTTGGAGCGGAGTCGCTCCCCGCCATTGGCGTGCCGCCTCCCGGGAAGCGTCGCAAAAGCAGGAAGCCGGCCGCGCAGAGCGCGCACGCGACCCCCAGCGCGAGCCCGCCGCGCAAAATCGCAATGGGGCGGTACCCACCTGACATCTTCACGCGTTGGCTGATGGCCCTCACTTCCCCTTCGAACGAGACTTCGGCACCGCGCTGGGCGCCGGGGAACGATCGTAGAGTGGAACCGCTTTCCGCTCCAGCTCGACTGGATCGCACACGAGAGGTGGTGCACGGGTGCGGCGATGAGCGGCGGCTGCTGCAGAAAGTCGTAAAGCGCAGGACGAGAGGCGGACCGGCCTTCGGGCGCGTCCGCCTCTCTCCTCTTTCGTCTTCAAGCGAGTCGCTACAGCGAGCGCAGGAAGTTCAGCAGATCGCTCTGCTGGGACTGGCTGAGCGCGATGAAGTTGTTGACCACCTTCTGGGCCTCGGATCCCGGCGTCTGGCTTTGCACGAACGGCTGGAACCACACGCCGTTCGCGTTGAACTGCTCGTAGTTCTGGACCGTCACCTGGTCGAGGCCGTTGCCGGCGTGCGCCAGGATCGCTTGTCCCAGATCCTTCGTGCGCCCGTCGTGCAGGAAGAACAGCCGCTGGCCGACGCCCCAGAGCGGCGCCGTTCGGAACTCGTCGGCGACCGCCGCCCCTTGGCTGGTGCCGTCCGCCAGCTGGCCACCCATGTGATGGAGCGCAAAGTCCGAGTACGGGTGGTAAGTGACGTTGGACATCCCCGTGAACGGAGACGCTGCGGTCGTCAGACTCGGCGAGTGGCACTGGTTGCAGCCGACGGCGCCGAAGAGCGCCTGTCCTCTCAGAGCCGAATCCGACATTGGCGCCGGCGTCGGTGGGGCCGAGAGCCGCATGAAGAGGCCGAAGTTGACGATGTCGGACGACATCTCGGACGCGGTCCCTGTGGTCGCACCGTTGTTCGGATTGAGGAGGTTCGTGCTGTCCTCCGGCGTCGCGTTGAACACGCAACCTGCCGCCGTGCTCCGCTCGTTCGGAAAGCCCTCGTTCGTGACGCCTTGCTCGACGTTGTAGGCCTCCGCCGCGAAGATCAAGACCGACTTGTTCTGCGCCTTCCAGCCAAAACGGGTGATGGTCCCGTCGTTGCCGCTCGTGTTGAAGCGTCCCGCAATTCCCAGCGCGGCCTTGGCCGCCGAGTTCGCCGCCAGGTTCGCCTGCAGCGTCGCGTCCGGCGTGTTCTCGACCAAACCGAGGCCGAAGAGCGGCGTCGGGATTCGGAAGATGACGTTGTTGTCCGCCAGCTGCGTCGCGAAGTCGGGCTGAGCCAGCGTGCAACCGGGCGCGTCGCTTCGCCCGGCGATGGTGAAGAGAGCGTGAACGCCGCCGTCTAGCGGTGCGTTGTTCGCGCTCGAGACCGCGATGAATCGCGCCTCGCGCACCGGTCCGCCTGCAGTGATGAAGGGCGGCACCGTATTCCTGGCACCGTCCAGCGTCGCGAGCGCGATCTGCGGGTTCGGGATCGGGTTCTGTGGACTGTTCAGGCCCGGGCTGGTCCCGCCTGGCGCTGGCTGCGCGTGGCACATCGCGCAGCTGTTGCCGTTGAACGTCGGCCCCAGGCCGACGCCGCTTTCTCCCGGGATCGTCCCCGACACCGAGTCGATCTCCCGGAATCGCGCGAGCGCCTGATTGAAGATGCTCTGCTCGTTCGCGTTGAGTGTCGGAAACGCTCCGCCTGCGCTCGAGGGCCCTCCGCGCGGCCCCGGATCCGGCGCAACACTGGCAGTCACGCTGCCTGAGACCGGGGATTTCTCGGACACGGCAGGCGACGAATCGCCCGTGCCGTTGGCTTCCCCCGAGCACGCTGCGCTCCCCATTAGTCCGATCGCCGACCACAGCGCCACTTCACCAACTCGTACTTTCATTGCGTCCTCCAAAATGAGGCAATTCGTTCGTTTCTGTTCGTTGATCCTCGCTCCTGCTCGCTCCTTTTTCGGCAATGGCCATCCACCGGGGCGCGCACACGCGTGCGATCCCGCGCTCGCCAGAGTTGTGGGCAAAGGCCAAATGACAAAATGAATTAAAGGACACGAGACGAGATCGTGACGCAAAAGGCCCGAGAGCCACGCCTCCCGTTGCCGCATTCCGTTATTGGTGCGTCAAGAAAACGGAAATGGGATCAACGGCGCGCGATTCACCTATGTCGTGCCCTCGTGTAAGCCCAGGTCGAACCAGCACCGAACCGCACGGCGAGATGTCCTGCGCGCGAGGGCCTCTCTTGTCGACAATCCGTGCATCCGTCTGCGCCCACACGATCTGGGTCCTCACGCAGCGCGCGACTTGCCGCAATCGCACGCGAGTCGCCAACGACGCCTTTTCCCCGGAGAGCGGCCCGGCATTCGGCAGGCGCTCTTGGCTTCGTCCGTCCACCCCGCCACGGAATCGAGAGTCTCGGTGTCGAAGGACGCGGCTCTTGCGGGTGACAGATCCTGCACTCGAGGCGGCCTGCCTACACGCTGCGCAAGCACGTGCGCAGTTTGGGAATCGGAAGGGCACCGCGACGGAATCGAAGACGCTTTCTCTTTACTGCCGTCCTGCTTGCGCGGCGCACGCCGCGGGAGTCGCTACCCACACGCCTCCCATGCAGGCTTCATACGAGCCACCCGCAACGTTGCACGTCCCGTAATCGCACATCGCTCCCTCCACCGCACACGGGCTTCCCACCAGTGGGCGTGGGAGCGGGCAGCCCTGCCCGGGATCCTGGCAATTCCACGTTGCCTGCATGTTCGGGGAAGGTGTGCCGCCCGCGGGGATGTTGCAGGAGCATCGTCCCTCCGGGTAGTCGCAGTAGCCGCCATCTGGAGTGCAGGAGCGTCCGCGCGGGACGGAGGCGAAGGACGCAGGGCAGGTGATCGGCAGGCTCGGCGCGCAGACTAGATTGCCCGGCGGCGGCGGCGGGATGTACCAGCTCCCGTTCGTGCAGGTGGCGGTCTCATCGCAGGACTGGATGGGGCTCGAGCCGTACTCGCATGCGAGGCCGTCGGGCATGCAGGGAGCGCCATTCGACGGCGCGGCGGACGGACACGGCCCGCCACTGCTGCCGCTGCTGCTCCCGCCCGAAGAGGCGCCGGAGCTCGAGCCGGAGCTCGAACCCGACGTCGAGCCCGAGCCCGAGCTCGAGCCGGATGACGAGCCGGAGCTCGAACCCGACGTCGAGCCCGAACCCGAGCCGGAACCGGACGACGATCCGGAGCTCGAACCGGACGACGATCCCGAACTCGATCCGGAGCTCGATCCCGAAGCCGAACCGCTCCCTTCTCCGCTGCTACTGCCGCTGCTCGAACCGCCGTCGTTCGATCCGCCTCCCGCGTCCGAAAGGGCCGCCGTCGATCCCCCACACCCGACCCAACCCGCCAGCAGCGCAATGGTGCATGCCCTTCGCATGCGCCAGGCCTGAGCGATTCGCGTGCCGAAGTTCGCGTGCGGAATTCCCGTCGTGGGCGGTGTTCGTCGTGCCAACGTGTGCCGTGCGCAGACACGGGCGTCGTCTGCGCGTCTTGGCCCCGGCGCTCGGCAGCGGGGCGGCCGTCGACTGCCCCGCCAAATCCTTCCCGCAAGACCTGCAGGACGCGCTCCGACGTCGCGGATGGGTCCTCTCGCAAGAGCACGACGCCCCCTGTCTCTTGGAAAACGTCCGGCCGTTGTCGAGAGAGGACCGCTGTCTCGAGCTAGACGGCCTTGATTTCGAGAGGCGGGCCGGTTGCTCCTGGACGCCGACCGTTGTTCTCGGGCGCCGGACCTGGTTCTTCTGTCGCCCGACCCCGTTTCTTGGTCGACGGACCGGCAAAAGCCGCCCGTTTTCGTCTCGCAATGGCCCGCCTTCGTCTTTTGCACGGCCTCATTCTCTTGCAATTGAGCCTTTGTTCGTATTCAGCGGTCCGCGTGTCGTCGAAAGGAAGCCTTTGCTACATGTCATCGGTCCGCCGACAACGAACAAATCCTGTCTGACGCATCAAAACGGGCCGTGTTCCGAGAACCAGGTCGGGTGATCAAAGACGGCGGCTCGTGTTCCGAGAACCCAGGTCGGGTGATCAAAGAAGGCGGCCCCTTTTCGAAGAACAGCGGTCGGGTCAGAAAGAACGAGGGTCCGCTCGTCGCGAACGACGGTCGCCCGGCAGCGAACGGCGGCCCGCCGCCCGCAAGCGACGACCCGCTGGCAAGCAGAGACGGTCGCGCGGTCGCTGCTGAAGATCGGGTAATCGGGCGCTCACGGTAGGGTTCGCGTGTCACCAATCACGTAGACTTTTTCACTCGCAGACGTCCCCACAACGGGTGACATTCGATCGTTTCATTTCCATTTCGCACGCGCGACCCGCCATAAGTTCCGTCCGGAGGTCGAAGCCCGTGCGACGCAAACACTCCCTCTTTCTTTCGTGCGCCGTCGTCTCGCTGACCGGTCTGGTATTGCCGGCGACTCTCTCTGCCGGATGCAGCAGCTCCTCGCCGCCCTCGTCGACAGGTGTCGCCGCGGCCTCCGGGGGATCGCCCGTCGGTGTCGTCCGCTCCGTTCCAGCGGGGTACGTCCCGCTGTCCGGGAGCCTTCACCCCTACGCCAAGGCCGAACGGGACATCGGGCGGCTCCCGCCGCAGACCGCAATCACCGGCGCGTCGCTCCTCTTGCAGACGTCGCCGGCGCAGCAACTTCGCGCCAAGGCGGTTCTCGCGGATCTGCAGGATCCTTCGTCGCCGAACTTTCGACGGTGGCTCACGCCGGAGCAAGTCGGCGCCTGGTTCGGCGCAAGCGACGCCGACCTCGCGCGGACGACCGCGTGGCTGAAGAGCCGCGGTCTCGACGTCCACGGCGCGTCGGCCACGCGCAACCGGCTGTTCTTCTCCGGGACGGCGGAGCGGATCGAGAGCGCGTTCCAGACGGAGCTGCACCGCTACGACGTCGAGGGCCGCGAACACTTTGCCGTCGCGTCGGCGCCGCTCGTCCCCGACTCGATGGCGTCGATCGTCGCTGGCGTTCACGGCCTGCACGACTTCCACCTCACGCCCACCGGCTTCCGGCCACCGCCCGGGCGCGGCCCTCGCCCGGCGGACATCTTCCCCATCCCGAGCGACGCCGGCACGCTCGGCCGAGTGACGCTGGGCCCGAGCGACTTCGCGACGATCTACGGTGTCGCGCCGCTTTACTCGGCCGGCCTCACTGGCGCCGGCCAGACCATCGGCATCGTGGGCGAATCGGACTTCAACGACGACGACATTCGCCAGTTTCGAACGGCGTACGGCCTCGACGCCACGAACCTACCCAGCCGCACCCTCGTGCCCTACAGCGGGAATTCGTTCTATAGCCCGAACACGATCGGGGAGGCCGAGCTCGACCTCGAGTGGTCCGGAGCCGTCGCACGCGATGCCTCGATCAAGTTCGTCTACACGGGCGACAACCCCGCCTACGGCGTCTGGGACGCGATCGTCTATTCGATAGAGCACAAGGTCGCGCCGGTCGTGAGCGCGAGCTTCGCCGGGTGCGAGTACGGCGTATCGCCGACCGACATGATCTGGGCCGAGGCGATGGGCGACGCAGCCTCGATGATGGGCATGACCATCACGAACTCGTCCGGCGACTGGGGCGCGACCGGCTGCGACACCGGGGCCACCGAGACGGCGGCGCAGTACGGGATCGCGGTCAACTGGCCGACGTCCGTACCGAGCATCGTCTCGGTCGGCGGCACCCAGTTCAACTGGGGCGGACCCTTCCCGCAGCCGCTCGTCAGCACCGAGACGATGAACGCCGATCCGCTCGCCGAGTACTGGGCCTGCGCGGGCCAGGAGGGGAACGTCACGCAGTGCGCGGCGAAGGGGTACGTGCCCGAGATGGGCTGGAACGAGCTCGCGTACGAGCTCTCGTACGGCTACTGGTGGGGCGCCGGCGGCGGCGGACAGAGCACCATCTTCCCGCGGCCGCCGTGGCAGCTCGGGACGAGCATTCCCGGAAGCAACCGGATGGTGCCGGACATCTCGCTGTCGGCCGCGTGGGCTCAGGTCGGCTACATGATGTACGAGTCGTGGACCGCCGCTGACGGCGACGCGAGCGCGCCCTTCGCGGGAGAAATGTTCCCGAGCGGCGGCACCTCCGCGGCTTCGCCTTCGTTTGCGGGCATTCTCGCGCTCGTCAACCAGGCGGTGTCGCTTACCGATCCGCTGGCACCCGGGGGTCTCGGCAACGCGAATCCGGTGCTCTATGCGCTCGCGAAGACCAGCGCCGGGACGTCGTCGCCCGTGATCCACGACATCACGACGGGCGACAACAAGATGCCCTGCGCGCCGGGTTCGCCCTACTGCCCCGAGACCGCCGACGGCGGCGCGCCGGCGCTCATCGGGTACAGCGCGGGGCCCGGCTACGACATGGTCACGGGGCTCGGATCAATCGATGCGGTAAACCTCGTTCGCGCCTGGACGGAGCTTTATCCCACGGCGACGGCGCTGCGTGTCGAATCGTCCTGGACCTCGGAGGGATCGCCGGTGCGCCTGTCGGCGACGGTGGCAACGATCGGGCGCCGACCTCAGCTCACTGGGTCGGTCCTTTTTTACCTCGAGACGCTCGACGGACAGGGCCTGGCGGATCTCTCGGAGTCGGTCACCGCGCCGATCGACCCCCGCAGCGGGACCGCGTCGACCGTGGTCACCGTTCCTCCGGGGCTCCTCGGGTCGTCGCGCGTGGTCGCGTCCTACTCGGGAGACGCCGGCCACCTCGCGTCGTGGTCGGCGGCGCGAAAGGTGACCGCCCGCTCGACGCTGTCTCTTTCTCCCGCGACCCTCACGGTCGCGCCCGACGGCGGCGCGACCTTTACCGCAACGGGAGGGACCGCGCCATTCCAGTGGATCATCGTTCGCGATTCGACCTGCAACGCGTCCTTCGTCTGCTCGTCGCTGGTGTCTTCGACGGCGACGACGGGGACGTTCACGGCCGGGCCCGACGACGGACAAACCACCGTCGCGGTCATCGACGCGGACGGAGCCGAAGCGCGAGCGACGGTCACCGTGGCCGGTAGCGCCGCAACGAACTGAGCGGACGGCGCGGCTGCGGCGCATGAGGCGCCGGCCGACTCGAGCCGGCCTCGTCGGAATGAGGGATGCAAGCTGGTCATGAATCCGAGAAGGAGGAGATCATGCCCAGTCGAATGGAAGAGGTAACCTCCAAGGCGGCCGGCGCCATGAAGTCGGCCAAGGCGACGATTGAAGGGCTATCCGGTGTGTTCAAGGAGCTCGCCAAGGAGCACGGAGAGGTCTCGGCCCTGCTCATGCGGGTCAAAATGACCTCCGACGAGCAAGTCCGCCGCGAGCTGTTTCCGAAGATCCGCAGCGAGCTCTTGTCTCACGAGAAGGGTGAGCTCCGCGAGGTTTACCCCATCTTCAGGCAACACCCCGAGCTGCAGAAGTTTGCTGCCGACCACGATACCGAGGCGCAGGAGCTCGAGCGCATGCTCAACGAGCTCAGCGCCATTCCCGTCAGCGACGAATCGTGGGGCTCACGCTTCGAGAAGCTGGTCGAGCTCGTGAAGCAGCACGTCAGTGAAGAGGAGAACGACTATTTCCCGACGGCGGAGCGCGTCCTCGGCAAGGACGAATCGGAGCGCATGGACGAGCGCTTCCTCAAGGTCAAGGCCGAGGTGATGCAGCAGCTATCATGAGGTCTCGCAGGATTTAGGGCAGAGCGACCCGCTGAATGATGCTGCCCCCAGCGGGTGTCGTCGCGTTCCAGTAGAGCGAGGTTTCGTCCGTCGCGAGCACCGAAGTCCCCGAATTCGCCGGAGCCGCCGAGATGTCGATCGAGTACGGCAGCGTCGGCAGCGTCGGACAGCCGCTCGTCAAGCAAAACTGGATAGTCTGCTGGGGACTTGCGGCGTCGATCCAGTAGACGCGCTGGCCCGGTATGACGGAGTCGAGCGTCAGCACGGTCGGGTTCTGCGCCACGGCCATCCGCGGAATCGTCGACATGTTGCGCGCGGCGGCGTAGATGCCGCCGGCGGCCCCGTTGATGCCCGAAGCGGCGATGTAGAAGGTCGTACCGTCGAAGGCGAGGCCATTCGGCGCGCCGAAGAGGCCGTTGCCGTTCAGGACCACCGTTCCTCCCTGACCGGTTCTGCCGCAGCCGGGCGCGGGGCACACGCCGATCTGCCCTCCGAGGGACGAGTACGTGCCGTAAAAGACCGAAGTGTGACTGGGCCAGGGGATGAGAACCGTCGGGGCGGCCGGGCTCGTCCCGAACGACGGATCTTGGAAGTCCATCTCGGCATCGCCCGGAAACGTCATGTCGATGCCGGCGTTCTCGGTGTCGATCCAGGCTTCCACGAAGGCGTCGCCGAGATTGATCGCGACCCCGCTGCCGAACCTGTTCACCGTTTGCGCGGCCGTACCCTCCGTCACGATCGTGGGCCGCGCGGCGTCGCCGTCCGGGACGACGATATAGGCGACGCCCGCCTTGCCTCCGGGGATCCCGGTCGTTCCGGCGAGCGCTCCCGACGGCGGATCAATCGACAGGAAACCGGCGCCTCCCTGGATGCCGTCGACGACCGTTTCGGGCGCCGAGCATGGGCCGGGCGAATTGGCCGGACAACGAAGGATCGACGTCACGTCGGGAGTCGAGGGCGCGCTGTCCGTGAAGTACACGTACTTCGAGTCCACCGCGATCCCGCCGATTCGCTGCGCGCCACCGGCGCCGAAGGCGCTTGAATCGACGAATGTGAACGCGCCGCACCGCCCGGCGTTGCAGCCGCCTCCCATGGGGTACCGGCAGTCACGGCCGCAGCGCCCGCAGTTCTCCCCATCGTGCTGGAGATCGGCGCACAGATCGCTCATACACTGGTTGTTCGTCGTGGCGCAGGTGCACGCAGCGCCACCCGCGTCCGACGGCGCGCACGTCGCGAGCGTGCCCCGGCCCATCGATACGCAGTACGCGTCCCCGCCGTTGTCGACCACGCCGTCGCAGTCGTTGTCGATCCCGTCGCAGATCTCGACGCCGCCGTTCGTCTTCGCGCACGTGCAGATCTTCACGCCGTTGACGTCCGGAGCGCACGTCCACGTTTGCGGGCACCCCGCGACTCCGCCGTCGCCACACTGGACGGTGCAGACGCCGGCCGGCAAGCAGATGCCCGAGGCGCACGCCGCGCCCGACGAGCATGTCTTGCCCACATTCGAGCCCCCGGGGACGCAGAACCCGCCGGTGCACGTCAGTTGCGGTCCGCACGCCGGCATGCCCGTTGTCTCGCAGCAGACGTGACCGAGATCGCCGCACGGCATGGAGTCGACATCGCCCTCGGTCTGGCTGTCGTGGCTCCCTGCATCCATCGGCCCCGACTCGGCGGGAGCTGCGCTCTCCGTGGTCGAGTCGGTGGACGCATCTCCGCCGGAGACTCCTTCCTGGATCCCTGCGATCGCGTTGCATCCGACGGCCACGGCGCCGGGTAGAAGCCCCCCGAGGGTCACTACGAGCCAGATTCGCTGCATTTCGCGGCGCATCTTGAAGCGAGGCACGGAGGCCGCGCAAGCCGCATGGAACGGATTTCGTCCCGTTGCGGCGTCTCTTTTTGGCGCGCCTCGCGCTTGCGCCGCACCCGGCCGAGCGCGGCGAGGCCGAGGAGCGCGCCGCCCCAAGCAACGGGGTCGGGGGAGGGCGCCGCGGTCATCGCGCACGCGTTCGAGGACTCGACGACGGTCACTTGCCAGCCCTGGTTGTCGCTGGATCCGCCGCCATACGTGGTTGCGCCCGCCTCGCGCCACGGTTCACCGGCCCATCCTGCGCTCGCGCCGCCGTCGCTATCGGGACCGGCATCGGCCGTGCGGCCGTCGTCGGGCGAGGCGTCGGGCTCGGCGTCGTCGCCCGCGCCGTCCGTGCCGCCCGCGGCGTCGTTCACCGCTCCGGAATCGGGACCGCTCTGAGTGGGGTCGCAGGTGTCCATCGAGAGACTGCACGCGGGACCCGGGAAGGGGGCGCAGTCCGGGGAGTCGGCGTCCGAAGTGCACTCCGGCGGCCCTGGTTGGGGGCCGACGTTCGGGTTGCTTATTTCGCAGACTCCGTTCTGGTTGGACCAAAGGTACTGCGCATAGACAGTCGGCGACGTGCCCGGCACGGCGCCCGTGTCGAAGACCCCCGCTCCCACGCCGACGGCTCTGCACGCGTCGCCGATCTCGCCGCCGCATCCGGAGTTGCCGTACCACGCCGTGAAGGTCACGTCGGTGATGCTCTCCGCGAGCTCGTGCGATACGGTCGTCTCGAAATCGGCGCTGAAGTCGCCGCACCCTGGGTCATCCGGATCGCAGGCTCCGCAACGTCCAGCGCAGGGAGAGCCGGCGGTCAAATCGGGAATTACCGTCACCGAGACGAGGTTCCGTGTCGGATCGCTGCCGACATATCCCGAGCCGTGATATCCGCAGAACGAACAGGTAGTCGCGTCCGTCAGGCTACCGTCCGATTGCGCGAGCGACACCTCCTTGGGAAAGAAGACGACGTAGACGGTATTGGTGTATCCGCCGCGATCGACGGTGGGCTTCGGCAGGTGGCCGCCCTCCAACTGATGCCCGATCTCGTCCACGATCTCGCTCGGCTCGAGCGGGCTGGCCGCCGTCGGCGGCGTGATGGTGTAGCTCTGCGTGGCCGAGCCGCGCCCGATGCTCTGGTTGGTTCCGCCGGAGAAGCCCACCGTGCCGTACTCCGAGAGGGCATCGAGGAACGCGCTGTCGACCAGCGCGCGCAGGTAGCCTGCGGCCCAACCCTGCACCCCTGGATCGACATTTCCCGTCCAGAAGACGGGGACCACCTGCACGTGCGAGATGACGGGGCCGCCGTGGTATTGCATGGCGCAGCCCGCGGGCGGAACCATCGGGTCGGAGGCCTGCGCCGCACTTGCGGCGTTCGGCGTGGCCGTCAGCGTCGCGAGCGCCACGAAGTGGGCAGCCGCTCGTCTGCGCGCGCTCGACCTCGACCTTCGTTCGGTGTCGTCGATGGCGAACCAGCCATCGCTCCCACGGGGCATGGACGTCTCCTCGCTGCGACGACCATGTCGATGGCCGTCGTCGTCGTGTCGGCGCCAGTGCAGCCGCGGTGCCACCGCGAGAATGCACGGATTTTTGCGTCGCTCGACGTCGTCCTCCGGATCGCTCGCCCGCGACCCATCCCGTCGCGCGTGCGCATGTCGATGTCGTGCTGAGTCCGTCGTCGCAGGGGCGAGGAACACCTACTGGATCGGCGGCTAGCCAGGGAGGCCTCGACGTCCAGCCTCCGGCTCCGTTCGAGCGCACCTGCGATCGAACCGCGCGCCGCCCGAACGCGAGATTTGCTGAATTCGTGGCGGTCCTGGTGGGCATGCGGGTTGCTCGACCTCCGTAGATGCGTCGCCGGTCCTGGGTCGGTCGGCGCCCTCTCTGGCCCCGAGGTGAGAGCCATGAACCATTACGACTGGGGTCCCTTTCGGTGGCGCAATCTCGCCGGTGCGCGATGGAGCGGGACGTGTGCAGCGTCGCTCGGTGTGGTCGCGATCGTCGCCGCCTGCGGGCAAGGCACGTCCCGCTCATGGTCGACGAACGAGAGCAACGGCGGTCCGGAGGCGGGGGCGGAGGCGGCTGCGGGGGCGGACACGGCGAGCGTGAGTCGGAGCCTCCGCCGCCTCAGTCGCCGCGAGTACAACAACGTCGTTCGTGACCTCTTGGGCGACACGACGCAGCCGGCAAATCAGTTCGGACAGGAGGTGTACACGAACGGCTTCGACAACGGCGCCGACAGCCTGACCGTACAGGGCGCCGACGTGCTCGCCCTCCAGGCGGCCGCCGAATCGCTCGCGGCTACGGCGGTGGCCGCTCATCCCGAGCTTCTCATCGGCACGTGCAAGCCGCAGCAGAACGAGACGGCATGCGTCACCGCGTTCCTCTCCACCTTCGTCCCGCGCGCGTACCGGCGGCCTCCGACCGCGACGGAGAGCCAGCGCCTCCAGACCGTATACGCCGCCGGCGCTGCGAACGGTGGATTCCAGGCGGGACTCCAGCTCATGCTCGAGGCGGTTCTCCAGTCTCCGGCCTTTCTCTACCGTGAGGAGTTAGGTCAACCCGATCCCTCGCTTCCTCCGGGGGTCGTACGACTGACGGACTACGAGGTGGCGTCGGAGCTGTCGTTCCTGCTCACCGGTTCCATCCCGGACGCGGAGCTCACGACCGCCGTGCAGAACGGCACGCTGAAGAGCGCCGACGACTTCCGTCGAGAGACGGCGCGCTTGCTGGCATCGGACGCGGCAAAGCCTGCGTTGCGCTCGTTCCTCCATGAGTGGATGGGGACGGACCAGGTCTCGCAGGTGAACAAGGACTCCACGGTTTACCCGCAGTTCACGGCCGCCCTGGCCACGTCGATGGCCGGGGAGCTGGATCGTTTCTACGACCAGGTGCTCTGGAATGGGACCGGCTCGCTTCACGAGTTCCTGTCGTCGGCGCAGACCCAGGTCGACTCCAACCTCGCGACGCTCGTCTACAACATTGCGCCTCCGAGCTCCGGCTTCCAGCCAGTCAACCTGGACCCCCGGCTCCGCCAGGGCGTCATGACGCGCGCCGGGTTTCTCTCCGCACACTCGGACGTCGACAGCTCCGGCCCGGTGCCGCGCGGAGTGTTCGTCCTGCTCTCGATGCTCTGCGTGCCGCCGATCTCGCCGCCGCCGAACATCCCCGCGCCGCCACCGGCCAGCCAGGCGGCCGCGCAGCATCAGACCACCCGACAGCGATTCGAGAACCACCTTACCGCGCCGTTCTGCGCGAGCTGCCACAGCATCATCGACGGTGTCGGCTTCGGCTTCGAGCAGTTCGACGGCATGGGTGTCTACCGCACGACCGAGAACGGGAGCCCCGTGGACACGAGCGGCAACCTTCAGGGCACGGACGTCGACGGACCGTTCGTCGGCGTGTCGCAGCTCGAACAGAAGCTCGCGGGTAGTCAGGAGGTCCTCGGTTGCTTCATCAAGCAGGCCTACCGGTACGCGATGGGCCGGGAAGAGAGCGCCACCGCCCAGGGGGCGCTCGCCTCGATGCGATCGGGGTTCACCGCAGATTCTCACATGACCGACCCGCTGAGCGCCCTGCTGGGTACGAACGCCTTCGTCCTACGAACGACCGCCCAGAGCCCCTGATCAAGGAGAACGCCGATGTCATCTCTGTTCTCGCGACGTTCCGTCCTCCTTCAATTGGCGTCCATTCCGATCACGATGTCGTTTGCGCGCTCGCTGCGAGCGCAATCCATGGGGACCGCGCCGCCCAAGAGGCTCGTCATCTTCATGCAGAACAACGGCACGAAGCGGTGCAACTTTTGGCCGACGCCGCCCACCGCGGGGGCCTCCGTCTATCCGATCACGAACACGCCGATCCTCAACTCGTTATTCACCAGCGACGGGAAGACGGACAACGGCTTGAAGGCGAAGGCGAACATCATCCGCGGTCTGCACGTGACCAACGCGGTGAGCACGACGGGCAACCAGCATGACATCGGGTTTGCCAGGATGTTCACGGGCGCGCAGCTGATGCCCACTCCCGACGGCGCACCGTGGGGCGGCGCGACGTCGATCGATCAGATGCTCGCGAAGGACTGGAACGTCCAGTCCCTCACGACGGCGGTCTACTCGTCCGCCGTGGAGGACCATCCCAAACAGGGGTTCGCGCACCGCGCGTCCTTCTCGTACGTGGCGCCGCAGACCCTGAATCTCCCGATCATCGACCCGCTGACCGCCTACACGAACACGTTTCCGCAGATGGGGAGCGCCGCGGCGTCCCAGCGCCTCCTGTCGCGCAAGAGCGTGCTCGATTCGGTCGCCGGCGACTTGCAAGAGCTGGCGGGTAGGCTCGGGCCGGACGACAACCACAAGCTCGACTTTCACCTCACGGCGGTACGTGATGCCGAGACCAAACTATCGAACCTGATCAACAACCACGAGACCTGCCAGTACGCGACGGCTCCGCGCGACTTCAAGAGCATCGCGCCGGGCCTCGCAAACAACGAGCTGGACATCGAGACGTACGTCCCCGACATGATCGACGCGATGATCTCGCTCATCGGCGCGGCGCTCAAATGCGGCCTCACGCGCGTCGGAAGTTTTCAGTTCGGATACGGCGGCGGAAAGTGGTTGTGGGGATGGCGCAACATCAATATCAACCACCACGACGACATCGCGCACCAAGATACGTTCGATGACGTGGGCACGACTGCCACACAGATGACGACGACGGCGCGCGTCACGACGATCAATCAGTACTACGCGAGCGAGGTCCAGAAGCTCGCGGTCGATCTGAACTCGGTGCCCGAGGGCAGCGGAACGATGCTCGACAACACGCTGATCGTCTGGGGGAACGAGTTTGGCCGCGGCGATCACCAGCTCACCGACGTTGCGAACGTGCTCATCGGCCTGGTGGGAAACGGGATCAGCAAGGGAAACCGGGTCCTCGACGTCGCCGCGGCCAACAAGGGCCAGCAGCAGCCTCACAACATCCTCGGCTGGCACGTCCTGAACGCGCTCGGTCATGCGACGCCCGGCTGGGGAGACATCGCGGACATGAGCCCGTACGCGATTCCGGGGTTCTGAGCGTGGCTGCGGTTTGACTCGGATCCCGAACGTGAGACCGGTCCTTGGAGTGGGCGACACGAAGTCGGAGGTATGCATGAGAGGGAGTCTTGGCTCGATGCTCGCGGCAGTGGTTGCACTCGCAGGGTGCTCGGGCGGTGACCCGGCCGCCATGCAGAGCGCGGGATCGACTGGTTCGAGCTCCGGGTCGAGCGTGTCGCAGTGCGGGCCCATGGTGCTGGCGCAGAATTGCACCTTCGCCGGCTGCCATGTGAGCGCCCCCGGCGCCCCGGCCCAGGCCAACCTCGACCTCACGACGGCGGCGCTCGGCGACGGCCATCAGCTCGTGAACGCACCGGCGCAGGGAAGCTTTTGCGCCATGAGCTCCTCGCCGCCGCCGGTCATCATCGACCCGCACACACCGGAAAAGAGCCTGCTCTACAACAAGACAACGTCGCAGCCGGTATGCGGTCCGGAGATGCCGTACTTAAGGCAGCCGCTCTCTCCAGCGAACGAGCAGTGCATACTCGACTGGATGAAGACGGTGCCCGGCGTCGAGTAGGACCGCGTGGCGCACTGGCTTTCGCGAGCTCTAGGGGCCGCGAGCACATCCTGGTCGCGGCGCGCTTGCCGCATACACCCGGGGCCAAAGCCTTTCCCCCAAGGAGCCAGCCCATGCCCCGATGCGATGTGTGCGGCAACGACTACGACAAGACCTTCGAGGTGCGCCACGCCGGCCGCACGTTCCAGTTCGACTGCCTCGAGTGTGCCGCGGAGCGGATTGCGCCTGCCTGCAGCCATTGTGGATGCCGAATCCTCGGACACGGCCTGGAGGAAGAGGGTACGCTCTTCTGTTGCGCCCATTGCGCCCGCGCCGAGGGGAAGCGAGAGGTGCGCGACCGCGCGGACGCTCGAGCCTGACGCGAATGTCTCGCCGTGGCGGGCGGGCGCACGACGGAGCTCAGTCTTCTGCGCCGCAACGGATCCACTCGTGGATGAGCGTCTGCTCCTCGCACGAGAGCGCCATGCCTTCGAGCGGCATTGGCGGGCCGCAGTGGGTCCCGTGCACCACCTGCCAGAGCATCGATCTCTCCGGATCGCGGGGAACGACCCGCGCGACCACCGGCGTATCCTCCGCGCATCGATTCGCGCCCTTGACCGGAACACCGACGAGATTTCCGCGCGCCGCCGTGGAACGCAGATCGAGCTCGGCTTCGGGGTGGTCCGACGTCATGTGGCAAAGGCCCGCGACGCCGCAACGCCGGGCGAAGATCGCGCTCTCTACTCGCTCGAAGGGCACCGGGCACGTCATCGTGGGCACCGGGTCGCAGTCGCTCGGGCGCGTGCGAGCGAAGTTCCTGAGCGCGACGCTCGATACGGCTGGGCTCTCGAGCCGCTTGCCCCCGATGCGTTCACCTTGCACGCAGGGCGATATCTCCAGGGCGCTCTGTTCGAAGAAGAAGCACCCGGAGCCGCACGCTCCCGCCAGCGCCACAGCGTGGACGCATCTCATGGCGCCGCTCCCGCGCACCCATCCGTCGCGGGATCCAGGACCGCGCGTGTGGCCGGGAACGTCGGTCTCCCCGTGCTGGCCCAGGATTCGAGAAAACAACGATACGCGTACTGAGCCGCGGGCTCTTCGTAGATCGCTTCGTGCCCGTCGGGGCCTTGGTCGGGCTTGGTGCAGGCGTTGCCGGCGGGGACCCTTCGATTCACCTGAAAGAGGACTGCGGTCGATCCCTGCCGGTTCGCCGTCACCGGAGCCGGCAGGCGCGCCATATCGGCCATCGGCATGATGGCGTCGAGGGGCACCATACCGTCGTATGCGCTGCACATCGCGGCCTTGAGGGTCGGATCGATGTCGTCCGGGGGGCTCTGGCAGTCGTCGCGCTCCTCGCCCACGAGATCGATGCCGAGCGGGACGCTCAGCGCGTTGGCGATCGGCGGCAGGATGTAGTGGTCGACGATGCCCTGAACCATGAGCACGTGACGCAACCCGCCCGGACCCTGTCGTGCGCTCGAGGCATAGACGGCGCCGTCCGCCGGCTCGAGCGCCCACTGTAGGAGGCTCAGGACCGGGTCGTGCTGAGCCGCCTGGCTCGATACTGTGAACAAATCGAAGATCGGCCGCAGCGGCTGGGGCATCTGCTTGTAACGAATGTTCTCGATCCAGCTACCCCCGGCGCCGCTCAGGATGGCGAGCGCGAACCGCGGCTCCGCAGCCAGTACGAGGGGGGCGATGCTCGATCCCAGCGAGTGGGAGAAGAGAGCGATCTGGCGGCCGTCCAGCTGGACGTGCACGCCGTCGGCGATGCCCGCGCATTGCGCCACCGGGATGTCGAGCTGCTCGAGGACGTTCGCGCCAAAGACGAGCTCCAGCGCGGATTCACGGATGTTGTCGCGCATCGCGAACATGTTGAACACGTTGAAGACGTCCTGATCTTCCCCGGAGAAATAACTGACGTTGTTGGCGACCGTTCGACTCCCGGTCATCGGCCCGTCGATCGAGATTCCCGCGAAACCGGCCGCCGCGAAGTAGCGCGCCGGGCCGCCGGTGGGCGACGTCGCGCGGCCGCAGAGCGATCCCGGCGCCCGGTCCACCAGCGGTGCGTTCGCGGGGGTCCCCCCCGCTCCGGTTCGCGCCAGCATCACAAC
>Ga0102924_1002506_pt1 | contig 19975 bp, 14 predicted proteins | sample PaiPotPPM11metaG_FD_80116 | JGI IMG/M metagenome (GOLD analysis project Ga0102924, IMG submission 80116) | Iron sulfur acid spring bacterial and archeal communities from Banff, Canada, to study Microbial Dark Matter (Phase II) - Paint Pots PPM... ...
GCATTCAGGAGCCAGTCATCATCTTACCTGGCTAAGTAACCAGCTTAAAGATGCAATTGGTGTACATCCACTGTCAATTGTAGCAGATATAAAAAATCACATAAATGATAATATATCTGAAGGTAACAGGGGGGAACACATAAAAGATTTATATAAAAAGATAGTTGAAGTCTTGGAACAAGCAAAAAGAATATTGCAAAATACCAGCGAAGACCAGCCAGGCCCATCGTCTAGCCAATCCTAGCCCTTTTGCTTCCCAGGTGAGAGGGAGCTACACAACTCCCTCTCTTGCCCTACTTCTTTCTCGCCCTCATTCTCTTTGTGCTCCTTTTGTCTACATTATGCATTATGCATTATGCTTCAATTCTCACTCTTCTCGCGCAAAATAATCAGATCGTTCAATTCTTGCACTTCCACCCCCATCCGATTTTTGAACGGGACTTCTTCTAACTGAGCGATGCATTTTGAGAGTTCTGTGTTCATCATGGCCTCATCCTTTGGCACAACCTCGACAAACAAGCAGCTAGGAGATGGAATAGTTTATTGACTGCCAGTTTGTTCCGCCATTGGTCGTTTGATAAAGCTGGCCTGCATCGTCAATAGCCCAGCCATTGTATGTATCCATGAAACTCAATGCGCCAAAATGGTGTGGTGTTTGCGCGAGCTGAACCCAGGTCTTTCCTCCATCGCTGGAAAAATGCAGAGCATTACGGTTTGTTCCCTCAGCCCATACATGTTGGGCATCCAGTGCATACACATCGGTACTATCAAAGGTGGCTAATGTACCCGCAGTCCAAGTATTGCCTCTATCATGCGTGGTGTAGACCGCAAGCTTGGTCTGTACTGAGCGGTTACTATCAGCCATGTTAATATGGGTAGGTAACAATCCGTCTGCTCCAATCAGAACTGGTGCATCGGTTACTATATAGCCATCTGAACTTACTCCACTTGGTAGTGATAGGGATTGTTGTTGCCAGTTCTGTCCACCATCGATGGTCTTCTCGACTGTTGGTTGATTTCCCGGCCAATGGAGTCCAACCCAGCCGAGTTGCGCGTTTGAAACTGAAACGCCGCTTGCTGCGCTTGTGTCTACTTGCCCCGAGATGTTTGTCCAGGTTTGCCCACCGTCTGTGGTTTGGTAGGTGTTTATGATGCCGCGTGTCACACCCTCAGAGTCAGTGATTACCAGCCAGCCTTGCTGCGTATTGATAAAGCGTGGTGGGTCTGCTAGGTGTCCGGTTGCATGAGTGATGGTTGCCGTTTGCCAGCTTGCTCCACCATTGCTCGTATGGAGAATGGTGATTGACTGCGTCTGTCCTAAATAGCCCTTTGTTGATTGCCATGCGACCCAGGCAGCTTGCGTCGTCAAAAACTCGCCTTGGGCATTTATACCTGGTGTTTGATCTTTAGGAGTGACATCACTCCAGTGAATGCCACCATCTGATGTCTTCAGAATAGAGGAACTGGTCAATGCCCAACCATTTATGTTGTCCAGCATGCGAATGGCAATCATCGGCTTTGGTTGCACATTGGGTTGGGTTGCTGTTGCATTGGCAGCTTGAGAAGTTAGTTTCGCTGAGGCTGAATTAGAGGTCAGTCTAGTTGCTCCAGGTGCAGGGGCATGCGTAATTACCAGAGTCCAGGCTAGACTACCTACTAAGAATGCACCGATGATACTTGCAGCCAGGATAGTGAATAGCTGGTTAGCAGGATATTTGGCACTTCTCCTATTTTTTTGAATGGGAAATGTGTAGTGGTCCACTGTCTGCCTTTGCAGAGTCTGTGGGCGTGGCTCTTGAGCAGTGTGCTGTTGCATACTGTAGAGTTCTAAGCGTTCCCATACCCGCTTTAGTGAGTCGGCCTCCTCTTTGTAGACATGACGCAATTCATGCACAAGCCTCGTATCTAGATCTGGGAAGATAGAGGAGTGGTTGTTTATAAGCTGATCTATCTCATCGTCCACAGTTTCGGGAGTAAACAGTTGCTCGTTTTTATCCATTAGATAACTCCTCCTCCCATCACAACGTCCACATTCTGGCGTTAGTATAAGCCACCTCAGTATTTAGAAAAGCAGAAACGCCAAACTGCCCCTGACTGTATGAGCTGTCATTGACACTAGTAATCTTCTGATGATTGACGTAGAGGTCGAAAGTGCCTCCATTTACAACTGCGGCAATCACATTAGATTGACCCAATCCAGTGACAATGGCCCTGCTAAAGCCTGTCGTCACCTCTAGCTCATCTTGAAAATTGTCGAAGCGATTGAGGCGGTAAGATCCATTCTGACAAACCTCAAAGTTATAGGCATGTGCTACGCTCGTTGTGTCACGCAATGAGAGGCCACCACAATTTCCCTGGATAATCTGCATATGGACCTCCAAAGTGAAATTGCTGGCTTGTAGTACTGTATGACAGGAAGTGTAGTATTTTTGCGAAAAAGCATGGTAACTAGCTCCTATGAACTGGCAAGACGCGCCATTAGAGTCGGGGGAAGGATTCTCCTGCCATCCGTAGCCTCTGCTATTGTTACTCAACGGGTCATCGAGTGCTAATTTCCCACTGAATGGGGGGTAGGGGTCAGCGTTTGCACCTGGAAGACTACTGGGCTGTTTAGCTGCTCCTGGCCCAGCAGGATGGGTAATTGTCAGGACCCAGGTCAGACTGCCGACTAAGAATATGCCGATGATGGTTGCTGCCAGAACAGAAAATAGCTGGCTGGCAGGATATTTTGCACGGCTGCTGCTCTTTTGAAAGGGAAGTATATGATAGCCGCCCACTGTCTGCTTTTGCGCAGTCTCTATATGTGGATCTTGAGAAGTCTGTTGCTGTATGCTGTAGCGTTCTAAGCGTTCCCATACGCGCTTCAGTGAGTCGGCATCCTCTTTATAGACATGGCGCAATTCATGCATGAATCGCGTATCTAGATCGGGGAAGATGGAGGAGTTGTTGTTTATAAGCTGGTCTATCTCCTCGTCGACTGACTCAGCAGTAAAGGGCTGCTGGTCTTTATCCATTGGATATCTCCTCCTCACTGTTGGCGTAGATATTTCGCAAAAGATTTAAGACACGGGAGAGCATGGTGCGAATGGCTCCATTACTTTTATCGAGTCGCCTAGCGATTTCGGGACAGTGCAAGCCTTCAGCGAAACGCAAGCGCAGAACTTCTTGTTGGATTTTGGGGAGTGAAGCCAGATGCGTGCACAGGAAAGCATGTTCCTCGTGACCCAAAGCGAGGATCTCTGGAGCATGGTCATCCTCGTCGTAGAGTTCCTGTTGCACATCTTCTAGTGAAATAGATGAGTGTCGCGTACTACGACGATAGAAATCGACAAATTTGTTATGCGCCACGCGTCGTAACCAAGCCAGTTGTTCCTGCTGGCTCATATCACTGAGACGAGGATTTTCCAGGGCAGCGATAAATGCTTCTAGAAGTACATCCTCGGCATCCTCTTGGGAGGGGACATGGCGACGGATATACAGCAGAAGCTCTGGCGCATAGCGCTGATAGAGATCTGCAATGTGTGAGTGACCGAGTGTAGCCGAGCGCTTTAACAATTGTCTCATGCTCCTCTGAGATGGCTTTTTCAAGATCTCATCTAGTATATCGCTGAGTAGAGAGAAAGTGTTACAACCTGCCCGATGCTGTCCGCAATCTGGATAGCCGAGGTCGCGTCTTTCAGTGCAATCGGTGCAACCTCGACAGACAAGCACTATTGGATGGAATAGTTAATTTGCTGCCCCGTGTGGCCACCATCAGTGGTTCGTAAGAGCTGAGAGTCATTGCCGTAGATTAATATCATTTCTTCGATGTATTATTATCATGGGTTCATCTCCGCAATTTCTATATGGTGGCGTTACGAACCTTGCTTAAAAAAATGACGACAAGGACAGTTCTTGCCAATTATACTTAGCAGAGACATTGTGTTGAGTATACTGTAGCGAAAGTTTGTAGAATCCTCTAGGGGGAAGGAGGGACAAATCTGTAACAGGGAAGTGGAGAGTGGTTTGCATCTAACAATTGAGTGTTTATCGGAGCTCACCACTCTTGAAGAAGGACTTATTGAGAAGAAGGTAGATGCAACCACCGCTCCTACTAGTGGAACGGGAAATGCTGAGTATTCGGTACAGTTATGGAATGCTCAAACTGCGCACGGGAAAAAAGGACCAGCTAATGCAGCAAGTACTAGCGCAAACGCTCGTCAAGGCTTACAATAGGGTGGGGTATGCTACTCTCCTTGACACAAGATATTTTGTTTTTGATTGTTCTTTTGTGCCGTGAGCCGGTCATACCTTCACCTTTTTACCCTTTTTGGGAAACTGCAAAGATAGAGATGAGTAAGGATAATGGTCAAAGTAGGTGTAATAGAACAGCGTGCATTCCTCAGTATCTTGCAGAGAATCGAAATACATGCAAAAACTGGACTATTGACATTTATCCATAATAAACAAGAAGCCGAGCTCTATTTTCAGCAGGGACAACTTACATCTATTAGTCTCAAAGGGTCTCCTTCTCTAGGAGAGAAGCTTGTACAAGCTAGAGTCATTTCTCAGGACAATCTCCGAGAAGCATTGCTCGTCCTTGCAGCAAGGAATAGCCATTCTCTTGCTCCAGCAGATCATGATGATATACTGATGGCGCAGACACTTCTGCGGTTTGGGCTAGTAAGTCGTGAGCGACTGAATGCATGGATAACTCAAGAAGCTGCTATGATCCTGCAAGACCTTCTTACCTGGTCGGAGAGTGAAGTTTCTTTCGTTGAAGGGGTACAGACTCCTATAGGTCGTCTTCCCCTTGATCATCGCGCTACTTCGCTGATATCGTCTCTTACCAAGGATGACTCCAGTTCACAGTTCTCTCGTAAAGGGCCCACATCTGTAATGCGAAAGCTCTCTCTTCCTGCTTCCCCGGTTACTCCTCCTCTTTTCGAGAAGGCGCAACCAGTTGTCAAGGGGAGATCTGACACGAGAACTTCAGCTCCTGCTCTTTCTACTCTTCTGCATACACCGACACCTGGCATACCGAAGGTCTCTCTGCCTATCAGACCTCTTCCTGCCGCGCATAAGACGTCAGTTGAAACGTTTCCCACTCTTCACATGAAGGTCTCCAAACGGGATCCTCACCTTGAAAAGTTTAATACAGTTTCAATCACAGCTCTCAAGGCGATAACGCATCCAAAGAGGATGAAAAATTTGAGAATTAGAATAACCGGAGCAATATTTATCGTGATAGCTCTGTTCTATATCCCTTGGGTGCTTAGGGCTCTTAACAAAGATGTCTTATGGTTTTCGTTGCCCTTCCTTTTTGCAACGTTGTATATGACCGTTCTTCTTGCCATTGCAATATATAATAATTGGAATAGATCAGTTCCAAAGCTCTTTAAACTTCCTGAAGGTGTCGAGCCAGTTGTTGCAATACTGATTCCCACATATGGTGAGCCAGTTGAAATGGTACAAAAGACAATCGAAAGTATTCTTCATCAAAATTGGCCAAATGAATCTATGATCATTATTGTTGGAGATGATGCTCATAATCGGAAAATGCAATATATGGTAGAAAATCTGCAGAGAAATTATTCATCTGCTCGAATTGTCTATCATCTTCCCCCCTCTAAAAGCAGCCCCGAAAGGATTGGGAAAGCGAAAGATGGTAACTTAAATTCTATGTTGAAGTTTCTTTCAGAAAATTATCCAGATGTTTTCTATGTTGAAACACGTGATGCGGATGATCTTGTTGGGAATGCCAACTTTTTGAGATATACCATCGGTCATTTGGTGAGCAATCCCAAAGCTGCATATGTTCAAACGATAAAAGAGGCCGTGGTCAGTCCTGGTGATCCGTTTGGAAATCTGCAACCAACATTCTATCGAGGACTGATGTTATCAAAGCATGCCACCAATTCTGTTTTTCCATGTGGAAGCGGTCTAGTTTGGAGTAAGCGGCCCCTTGATGAAATTGGAGGATTTCCCACGTGGAATTTGGTGGAAGATTTGTATTCAGGATATGTAGCTATGCAGCATGGATTTAAAGGTTCCTATTTGCCGATTGTTGGAGCGATAGGTCAGGTAGCCCCAGAAGATATTCCCAATGTCTACAAGCAAATAGGGACCTGGGCCTTAGATGCTGTGAGGATGTTTGTGTGGAAGAATCCTTGGGTAGTAAAAGGATTAACCTTTCAACAACGAATGCATTTTACAGAACTGGGCTTATTTTATCTTTCAAGCTTTGTACAACTCATATTATTTATTACCCCTTCAATTTGTTTGTTTTCTGGACGAACTCCCTTGCGAACCGGTGATCCATTTATTTTTGTCTTTGTACTTTTGGTGTATACAGTTATCATTGATTCATTTGTATTGTTTCTGGGACATGATATCACATTGAAAGATCATTGGAGAACGAAACAGCTGTGCATTGGGATGATATTCGTTTATATGAAAGCGGGCTTGCTTGCCATCTTTTATGGGCCATATAAAAAACCCATCTACAAAGTGACAAGAAAAGACCGAATAGTAGGCTTCTATTTTAAAGAGGTATTATGTCATATTCTGCTTTTCTTCTTCCTCCTCATTTCAATTATCTACAACTTCCAGCTTCATAAGAGTGTAATTAAGGATATGGATTTTGGATCGGTGTTTTGGGCTCTGTTCTACATGGTTCTGTTATCAGGAGTTATCAGCAAGAGCTGGTATGGAGTGAGATTCACCGAGCTTGCAAACAAGAAAAACAGGAAGCGGACGCGATAAATCGCGTCCGTTAGGCAATTTATTGCCTTGGGATTGTGTATGTGATCAGCGAACGCGCAGGCAGTGTTGCGGGGAAAATCCCCTTGCTGATCGTCACTGCATCTTGTTTAGCTGTATTGTTCGTGGTATTGGTGATATACGGGACAACCTGTGAGCCGTCTGGGAAGCCCGTCTTGGGCACTGCTATAGGTACGGTCATAGCCTGAGTTGCAGTGTTTAACACGACAATGGCAAGGGAACCGTTAGTATTGCTAAAGGCAGTAACGAGCAAGTTATTGTTGCTGGTGGTTGCACCGATGCGCGTGGCTCCAGGGCGGACAAACCGGCTGTAGTTCGCAAATGCCCAGAGTCGTTTTGAAACGTCATTTGAAGCGTCAAACGAAGAACCATTGAGACGGATAAGCGTCTGATTTTTGCTTTGGGGATCATCAGCTGCTCCCCACCAATAGAAAAAGGCACTCACATTGGCTGCCGTCAGGGCAGTATAGATCTGTTGCGCCCAAATAAAGCCAGAGTCAGTATAACCGGAGGCAATATCACCCTGATCCCAGGCGGTGGTCCAGGGTTTAAAGGTACCCCACTCGGTCTGCCAGATTCTTTTTCCTGAATTTGGAGAGGCCACGAGAGAATCTGGTGGATGAAGATAGCCATGGCCTGAGTAGATTGGAACATAGGAGGACGCTATTGGATCGTTTGCAATGGCGGGAACGTAGTCATCCTTTGTTGTCAACCACGTCTCTGAATCGCAGCAGATGATTTGAGAGGTAGTCCTTAGCCCGGCATTTTTCAGGGTTGGTCCCAGCACTTTGACAAAATCATCGGCTTGTTGTGGAGACATTTGCATACTTGAATACTTTATCGAGATGTCAGGTTCGTTGAGAAAGCTAACATACGGAATGGTGATACCTTCTCTCTGATAATCCTGAAGATATTGTACGAGGTAGTTCGCATAGGCCTGTCGCCAATCTCCACTACTGCACGATGCACCAGGACTCCCACAGAGCTGGCCGCCATTGGCCTCTGAGCCATTGGTCTTCATAAACCCAGGGGCGCTCCAGGCATCAGCGTATAACTGGGTAATACCATAGTTCTTCTTTACCAATTGGGATAGCCAGACCTGGCTTTGATCGTCCCCTTTCCAAACGTAGGTGGGGTGAGCTTTTGGGCTTCCGGGATTGGTTGGCTCTATCGTTGCGTCTGAGGTGGAGGGGATCATGTTGCGGAGTATATCGAAGCCAGCTCCGCTCGAGGTGCTGAAGAGATCATCAAAGATCTGTTGCTGAACGGTTGGCGGTAAGCTTCGCAATAGACCTGCTTCTCCAAACGCCTCTGAGATGCCAAAACCATCAATAGTTTGATACTTCGTTGTCCCATCAATGGTAATACCGGGCGCGGTATAGGTCACTGTAGGCACGACATGCACCTGCTCAGGTTGCGTCATGGGTATCGGCCCTGCGCATCCGATAACGAGGCTCGTGCATACAAAAAAGAGAAGAGATGAAATGACCTTTTTGCATACAATATCGTGTAACATGATAATTTCCCTTTATCTCTATCTATCCTTCGAATTCTTATCTAAATAACTCTGACCCTTCTTGTATAATGATACGCTCATGATGCATACTTATGAGAGAGTACCACAGGTCACTTTAGTCAGAGCACAAGAGCCCTTAGCTCCCCGATAAGCTTTGCTAGAACGTCGAATACCCGCCTTGTTTCTCGCTCATATCACGACTTTATACTGAAGTAATTATGTTGTCAAGAAACAAAACCAAAAGTCAGGAATGGATGATACCTGCGCACGATAGCCCTCGGCCTGAGAGCAGACCCTAGCTTTTTAGAGTCTTCCTATGCTATACTCTTCTCATTACTACTCATTAGAGTATAAAGTACATTGAACGATCGGCTGCATAATATTCCTGCTGTGTTTGGCAGGAGCGCTATTCTCTCCTAACGGATAGATTGCCTTTCGCCTGAATGCTCAGAACAAGGCTGTACCCGGGGCACTTGGAAACAGGCGAGCTTGTCCTGTGAAACGCTTCTGGACAGGGGACCTCTACTGCTGAACTAGTAATGGGCAGTGGCAGGCTCTCTGGATAAAGGAAGAACCCTCATCCATTTATGGTGGGGAGTGTCAGTTAATTAGATGGAGAATGTTGTATGTCTACCTCTGCTCGCCGTGTAGAAACATTCGGCACCACTATTTTTTCCGAGATAAATGAACTTGCTCTACAATACCATGCGCTGAACCTAGGGCAGGGAAGACCTGATTTTGATACGCCGACAGATATCGTGATGCAGCTTGTGCAGGCGTTGCAGTCAGGCAAGTATAATCAGTATGCGCCCGGACTTGGCACCTCTTCTCTGCGCCATGCCGTGGCTAATCATGCGGCACGCTTTTATGGCCTGGATATCGATCCGGCGAAAGGGGTTATTGTCACTGCGGGAGCTACTGAGGGCATTTTCGCCTCGGTGATGGGTCTGGTGGATCCCGGTGATGAGGTGATTGTGATTGAACCGTTTTATGACTCGTATGTGCCGAGTATTATCATGGCTGGTGCAATCCCTGTTTATGTGCCTTTACATCCCCCGACATGGATATTCGATCCCGATGAGCTGCGAGCAGCATTTACTAAGAAAACACGTGCTCTCATTGTGAATTCACCCCATAATCCCACCGGGCGCGTCTTTACCCGGCAAGAATTATCCCTAATTGCGGAGCTGTGTATTGAGCATGATGTGACAGTCATCTGCGACGAAGTCTATGAGCACCTGACCCTGGGCGATGCTCGCTATGTTTCTATTGCCACCTTACCCGGTATGTTTGAGCGGACTGTGACGGTGAGCAGTGTGGGTAAGTCGTTCAGTGCCACTGGTTGGAAGATTGGTTGGGTCTATGGCCAGCCTGCGCTTGTTGAAGGAGTTTTACGTGCCCACCAGTTCATTACCTTCTCGATTCATCACCCATCGCAGCAAGCTGTGGCCTACGCGCTCAATCTGCCTGATAGCTACTTTACAGAATTCCGTGCCACCTATGAAGCCAAGTGCCAGCTTCTCATATCCTCCATCGAAGGGAGCGGTCTCCACGCTTCTGTATCCGAGGGAACCTATTTCTTGATGGCAGATTTCTCAGACGTGTTCAAGGGAACCCCTCACGAGTTCGCTCACTATCTGATCAAAGAGATTGGTGTGGCCTGCATTCCGCCTGAGACATTTTATAGCCCACAACATGCTGATATCGGCAGAAATTATGCGCGTTTCTCATTCTGTAAGACCGATGAGGCACTGGTTCAGGTGAAAGAGCGGCTGGCAAGGTTAGCAAAGTAGGCTTGAAGCTTCTGTTAGCCTAGTCTGGCAGATTGGCACGAAATATGCAGTATGGTTTCATCCTTCCTGGTGGAGACATTCATACTCTCATTGAACTGGCATCTGAAGCAGAAACAGCAGGCTGGGATGGTGTCTTTTACTGGGACGCCATTTCTATCGAGTCCGCCGGGCTCATGTACGATCCGTGGGTCACATTAGCTGCTATAGCTACACATACGAAGCGGATACGTATCGGAGCTGTGCTCACACCATTGTCGCGGCGGCGACCGTGGAAACTTGCTCGCGAAACGGTGACCCTTGATCACCTATCGAATGGGCGGCTGATCCTTCCCATCGGATTAGGAGCACTTGATGATGGTGGCTTCGTAAAAGTCGGAGAAGCTACGGATCGCAAGATTCGGGCACAGTTGCTCGATGAGGGTCTGGAGGTACTGATCGGGTTATGGAGCGGACAGCCGTTCAGTTTCTATGGGCAACATTACCATCTGGGAGAAATGACTTTTCTTCCCGCTCCTCTACAGTCGCCGCGCATTCCCATCTGGGTAGTAGGGGTCTGGCCACGTATCAAATCTATGCAACGTGTCCTGCGCTATGACGGACTGCTTGCTGCTAAGCTGCCCGGTGATGGAGACATGACACCTGCGGATATAGGAGCTATGAAGGCCTTTATCGATGAGCACCGCACTGATACAGCACCTTTTGATATTGTGTGGGAAGGAGAAACGCCTGCAGAGGATCATGAGCAAGCAATCTCCATTGTTCGCTCATGGGCAGATGCTGGTGTTACCTGGTGGATGGAAACCAGATGGGGTCATCCTTTGAGGTTGGAAGAAGTGCGCATGCGCATCAAACAGGGACCACCGCGCATTATCTAATGTGAGATTCCTGAGTCGCACTTGTCATTACAGTTAGATTATCTATTTTGTATATGTGGCAGATTAGGGGTTAAGCAAAGAGGTTCAGGGACCATATTTGCATCAGCAACAAAATTCCTGTGGTCAGTAAATGAAGGCCCATAAGTTGTCTGTTTTCCATTAATTTTAACTAGAATTGTTCCTCCGCAACAACTGTCATTTATACGCCCTGCAGCTGGAAGATTTATGAGATGTCTAAAAGCTGAAATGGGAGAATTGACAGCACATTTCTGAGATAATTGAGTGCACATAATGTGTGCATTCGGCATAGCTAATACTACACCTTGCATTATATCTTCTCTTGGGTATTGACAACGATTTCTACCGTGAGAAAACACAACTAAATTAGGTTTTACTAAACTACACAATTTAGATGCAAAATCCTGAGCATCAACTTGGCCAGGAGCTCCTCCATGGTGAGGAAAAACTAGTATATGTGCCTCAATATCCTTTTGTTTCTTTAGAAGGTTATCTAATCCAATATTGTCCATATCTCCCGGTAAAAGAACTACTCTATAGTCTTCATGCACTAATCCTATTACCACAGACATTGAATTAGAACTTAACTGGCGACCCTCCAAATCTTCACCTCCTGCCCCACCTAGCGCTACGCCAGAAGACGGAGATAAAATTTCTATCTCAACCTGACCAGAATAAATTTTTTTGGACAATGTAGAGGTCAATGCAGCATAAACTGTTGTACCCTCTTGTTCCGCCAGTTCTAACGCTATACGTACACCTTTCCAAAGACTGCCTTTATGAGCACCTTTTTTATTTGCATCAGGATTGATGTATACATTTTCTACAAAAACACTCCCCAATAAGGTAGGTAATCCACCTGCATGATCCACATCAGAATGAGAAATGAGGACATTATTTACCGTTTCTATTCCCAGCCATTCGAGTGTATTGACTAAGGTTGAAGATGGAGGACAATCAATAACAGTAACAGTATCTGTATCACGAAGAATAGCGCAATTACCATGTCCCACATCTAAAATGATAAGTTCAGGAGAGTCCATCATTTGGATCAGGCTCCGGTGCTAATTCAATATTTTCAAAGATAAGATCTTCAGCTCTTCTTGCTCCAACATTCACATGAGCTAATAACCAAGTATCGCGATCTAGTTTATCCTCCAATTCATTAGGAACAAGAGAAGCAGGAATCTGCACAATCTGATAGGGATTCCAATTCATTACAACAGCTTCTATTACCTTCTTGCTGTTTTCCTCCCTAATATTTTCAACCTTGATAAGCGACGTATAAAGTTTTCTCGTTGGAGATGGTTGTACCTGTGTTAACGCAACAGGACCAGGCCTTTTGTACCCATCAAAGTATCTAATAAGTTCTCGTTCAGCATCAAGAGGAAGGTCATAGGCAGAGAGAATCTCGGCATCTATTTGCTTTATAATTCCTCTACAAAGCCTTTCAAAATATCCTGCACGATGCAGATCAACACGCCAATGCTCTCTATGAGATATGTAATCGCGAACAAGCGAGACTATTAGATGGATTTGAGAAGGCCTAAAATTAGGAATAGGAATTTGCTTAATAGTTTCTAATTTATTACGCCTTGAGGTATTATGTGTACTAAGGAAGGCATTTGCAATAGGACTGTTTAATAAGGCAGCAATGATTTCTAGTGGCAAATTCCCTTTTGACCAAACTCCATAGAAGTTCTGTAAACACATTAATCCCTTTTGATCGATTATTGCTGTAATTGTCCATGTGCCTCTACTCAAGCGAACAACGTTTGTCATGACCTTTGGCACATTCCAAGGTAATAAATGAGCATTTCTGCGCATTTTATTATTATTAATGTTAATATAGCTAAAAGAGTCTGTGGTATATGGTTCAAATCCATCAGCTACACGAGTCAATCCTGGAACAAACCCCAATCTTGGGGTATCTGAGACAAGATCTTGCTTGTTCCCTTGAAAAGAGATATTATACTCAATACCTATGTGAATATCTATGAAATCTTCTATAATTGGCAATGATGCTAGTGCATCCCATACAGGTTGCATAGGGGTATACCAAAAAATAGGGTTAGAAGAATGTATCTGACTTTCTATGAAAGTGTCAGATGCTTTTGTTTGCCAGGTTGGCTCACCAGTATAAGTAAAGTGTTCATAATCCGTCTTCTTGACTAAAGCGGTACTCCACATTGGCTGAGATATGCGTTGACTATGTGCGATCAGAAGTACTGTTTCCGCTTCTGAAAAATTAAAGGTGTTATCTGGCAAGGCAACTAAGGAGATATTATCATACAAGTCTGCAATTTGCCTACGAACGTTACGATACATCCGTCCATCTATGAATGAACGTGGCAATACAAAACTAAGCATCTCCGGTTGATGATATAATACCTGACTTAATGCTTCGACCGCCTGGTTCGTCGAGTAAACACAAAAGCCCTTTTGAATGCCATCGAACTCAAAATCTTCGTAGGGGGGATTAGCAAGGACAATCCGTGCTTTGTCCAAATAACTATTGAGCTTAGAGGACGTAAAAAAATTATCGTTCTCAATGCTCCAACCATTTGGATTAGGATAATCTGCAAGAATTAATGAATAACGTGCAACTTCACATGCAAAGGCGTCTAGCTCCATTCCTGCTAACATTTCTACAAAATACTTGTGACGCTCCTCTGTAGAAATGCTTGCAGGGAGTAAGGATCGCAAGCGTTCAAGTCCTGCAATTAGAAAAGGGGCATGTCCTGCGAATGGTTCAAAAATAAAACGCTTATCGGGCGAGATCTGTTCGATAGGAAGTTTTTGTAAAGCATACTCTGCAATAAAATGAGTGGTAGCATGGGTTCCGTATTTCTTTCGAGTTTCCGTACTAACGAGTGTGTTCTCGTATATGTAGGCTAAAGCTTCGACAGACAGATTCTTAAAGGAAAATGCTGTTCGTATTTTTTTCCACGCAACGTCTTGAACATTTCTATCACTAAGAAGAGTGTCTGTAGGAATCGAATAAAAACTCTCAACAGTCTCAATAACTTCCTGGGCGTTATTGCTAAGCCAATTGCCTGGATGGTTTCTGTCTCCCAAAAGTTTAGCTGCGACCAACCTGAAAATTAAACGAAATAAAGACCTATGATCAAGCTTATCTTTGTTATGTTCTTTGTAAACTAATTCACTTGAAACTATAGCATCTCTTAATACTTTATCTAGCTTAGAATAGAATAAATCCTCAATAACTGGGATTAATCCTGCATCAAAAAAATCTAATTGAGTAAATTCGTTCACAAAACCTATAGACTTGGCTCGCAGTACTTTATCAGGATTCCACTCATCTCTGCGGGCTATGATAGTTGCACGTACTTGTTCAGGTTGAATATGCTCTATTAACAGAGGCTCACCTTTGGCAAGGATTTTCCAACGAAGCACTTCTTGAGTATCGAGATGCAGTGCAAAAATTTGTGGTGCTCCAAGGGCCATATAATTCATAATGGCTTCAGGTCCATTATGAGGGGGAACAACAATGCCGAAACAGGCATTCCGGTATGAAGGAGGTTCCTGAGCAAAAGCCGCGAGATCAACCTGACGTATCAGATCGTCATCTGTTCGTACATCTACAAAACCATATTCTTGCTTGAGTAAGTTATCTTGATAACCTATCTCATGTAAACCTTCTCGCATTAAGTTGAGTAACATCGTACGAGTGTATTTCTCAGGCACCTTCACAACCTCATTTACTTACATACCTACTGTGCAGTATATCATAGAACATGGATAAATACTAAAAGCAGAGCAAAATAGTGCTATCCGAAGCCAAAATTTGCGCCTGTGAACTCTATGACCCTATTGATATCCTGTGGTATGCTAACAAGCAAGAAAAACCGCAAAAGGTACAGGGTATGACGGAATTTATTCATCTATTGTGGTATCACAGATCACAACCGATATCGATCAGCACGAATTGGAGAATATGGCCGATCAGATCTCTCATCCTGAGTGTTGTGCTAGTGGCTCTGCTTCTTACAGGATGCAGTACGTTGGCAGGAGGGGATACACAGTCGCAGTCACAGCCTGCCAACGTAAACTTCTTTGGCACAGCTGCCAATCACGTCCATTATTCTTTAATTGTGCTTCCTAATAATGTGCTGGTCTTACCGACCCACTTTGGACTCTTCCGCTCCACCGATGGAGGTCAGCATTGGGCACTCGTTGCTTTTGATCCCAGTCAAGGCTTGATGACTAACTGGCTTGCTACTAGCCCTCTTAGTCAGCAGCGTTTGTACGCCATGACGTTTCCGGCAGTGGCCAATCATACAGGCGTTGTGGGCGTGTATACCAGCGCGGACCAGGGCCGTACATGGAAACTGACGATTACTGCAGCACAATTAGGAGATAGCAATGCCTATTTCTTTGTTCAACCTGGCAATGAGTCTCCTGATCAGGTGTACGTCTATATGCATAAATTGGCGGCTCAAGGTCTCAAGGTTAGCAACGATGCGGGTCAGCACTTCACAACACTGGGCAAGCTGCCCTTTGGAAGTATCGAGGGTCTGCTCGCTCTCCCGGGAGCACCTGATACGTTGCTGGCGTACGGATTTGAAGGCGTTGCACGCAGTACTGATGGTGGCATACACTGGAATGTTATTCCAGGTATGAGTCAGCATGCAGTTTTCGGTGTGACCACAGGTGGCCCTAATCTTCCTATCTATGCATCCGGCGATGCAGGTATTTATGCCTCGCAGGATGGGGGAAAGAGCTTCACTCTGGTCCATCCTGGTGCCTCGTATAGCGCACTGACCGCATCTCCTATAAATCCTCAATTGGTCTATGGGAAAACTTCTAGCACAATTTTCCGCAGTACCGATGGAGGCCACACCTGGAATGCACTACCACCTCCTACAGGGAGTCATGGCAGTCTTTACGATCTGACAGCTGATCCAAGCAATCCAGCACTACTCTATCTCGCGCTCTCTTATCCAACAGAAGTTTATCGCTACGATCAGGATAGTGCGAACAGCAAGCCTTGGACTTCATTGACACCAAAAGCAGAGCAGCAAGCCGATACTCCGCAGACTGTTATCACGGTTGTAGTATATGTCATCATTGCTGTCTTACTCGTGGTGCTTATCATCCTGTTCAAACGCTATGCCAAGGCACGTCTTAAGAGTAGAGGGAGGCAATGATCATGTTCGTACGTCTATCTCGCTGGTTCATCATCACAACGCTTAGTTGTCTGTGCCTCCTCTTACTGGCTCCAATGGCCGTTCATGCAGATGGTGGCGCACCTAATCGAGCTTATATTGCTGGAGTGACAAAAGGGATAGGGATCATCGATATTCCACAACAAAAGATCATTGACCACATTGCTGTCCCTGGTAATCCGAATATGATTCTCCTGAGCCTGGATGGGAATTACTTATATGCTACAGAACCTCAATTGAAGCGTGTAGCGATTATTATTGCAGGGACAGGCCAAACATTCTGTGTTGCTTCAGTGCCCGGACACCCAACCCTGTTAGCCTTGGACCCCAATGCCAATATCCTGTTTGTCGCTAGCAATGACGCTTCTAGTGTGACCTCGATTGATCCTGATAACTGTCACGTTAAACACGTATTCCAGTTGAACAAGCCTGTTTATGGAATTGGTGTGGCTGCTGTTGGCACATCCCTCTCCCCCAACAGTGGTAACCAACTCTGGGTTGCCGATTCCTCGGAATTGACTGTCTTCGATGACATCAAGGGGACACAGATCCAACAGATCCCTGTTCCCGAGGGGCCGCGTTATATCTCCATTCCACCCGGATCAGCTGTGTATGCAACAACCCAGCAGGGCAGTGTGATTAGTGTGGATCTCAACACGTACAAAGTTCTGACGTTGATCTCTGGCGGCAGTTACAGCTTGATGGACTATGATCAGAACACTGGAGAAATCTATGTGCCCGATCAGAAGAACCATCAGCTGGTGGTGCTCGAACCAGTTAATGCTGGTTTTGCTCTGCCTTCAGAGCCAGGTCGCACGATCCCGCTAGAGGCCATTCCGACCTCCGTTGCTGTGACCAGTGATGGGCAATTGGCCTTTGTGGCACTGGAAAGCGGAAAGGTTGTCATGCTTGACATCCCAGCGCACCAGATTACCAACACCTTTGATGTTGGTGGGAACCCGCGCTTTATTATTACGGGGCTCAATCCTCCTGTGTTTTCTGCTACTCCGCAGCAGGCCCATACGCTGCAGACTGTTATCACGGTCGTAGCATATGTCATCGTTGCTATCTTACTCGTAGTTCCTATCATCCTGTTCAGACGCTATGCCAAGGCTCATCGTGACGAGTTAGATGAGCAGGATCAGCTACCTGATGTGGGAAACGAGGATATTACGAAGACACACCCTGAAGCCGGACAGAGAGAAATCGAATGATCATGGGTAGAATCTTGCTTCCTCAACTAAAGCAGATAGTAGCTGTATCACTGGTGGGGCATTGTTTCAGATCCAGGGTAGCAGATGAGTTTGAAGTCACTGGAGCATAGTACAGACGCGCAGCTGGATTTGTGTCAGGGACGATAGGAGGGTTAGCCGTCTGTTCTTTGGTAATCAGGAAGAGGCTACGAGGAACATACAAATTATCAATCCCTGCAAACGTCAGCGGTGGTGTATGAATGGCCTGTTGGCTGAGAGTAAGTTGCCAGTGTGGTGGGATAACATTCTCACCCTGCTGACCATTCGGTAATTCGATCCAGGCATAGTAGGCCATCCCTTGAGGCAATTCGGGCACATGTGCAATATCGATCCGCGCCGCGTTATAATTCAGCGATAATCTATTCTTGATAAAGCTAACGTGACCGATCACTATCCCCCCAGTAGGAGGAGTAATCGATGGTGGAGAGGCGAGTATTCGTCCTATCAGGACCGAGCCCAGCAAAGCTAGCACCAGTAGAGCAGATAGCGCAATTACCCATGTCTTCTTACTCTTGATGGGCATCTTTCTATCTGCTGGAAAATCCTTTGGTGTTATCGAGTCTATCGACCTCTCGGCACCAGGAAAATCCTTGATAGGCTGACTACTCTGGGAACCAGTGAAGGGCATACTCTGAATCAAAGGAGTCTGGGCTTCACTGGGTGGACGCAATGGTGGTACATATGTAAGCGAAATTGCTGAGGAAGGTGATCCCGGAAGTGTACTTCCATCTGGGTCTCCTAAGTGCTCAGGTGTCGGAATATTAAACGCTTGCGTCAAGGCAAGAGCCATAGCAGCAGCTGTGGGGAAGCGTGCATTTGGATCTTTGGCGATACTTTTGAGAATCACCTCCGAGATGGCTGGAGAAATGCGTGGATTGGTCAGCTCTGGTGGTTTTGGCTGCTCTTGGAGGTGCTGCATCATAATAGCCAATGGCGTATCAGCATGAAAAGGAGTCTCACCAGTCATGATCTCATAGAGGATGACGCCGAGGGAATAGAGATCGCTGCGTGGATCATCGTACTTGCCCTGGGCCTGTTCTGGCGCCATGTACTTTGGCGTTCCCATCACAGATCCGGTTATTGTGCCGCCTGTTACTCCTTGGTGACGAGCAATGCCGAAATCGGTAAGAATAGGCTCGCCCATCGGCTTTGCTGTAGATACCCGCTTGTCAAGCAGAATATTGGCAGGTTTGATATCCCGGTGAATCAAGTTGCACTGATGAGCATGATCAAGCGCCAGACCAATTACTGTAAAGATGTAGACGATATCTCCAGGAGGTGAGAACTGTCCGCAACGGGATGTGTTGTGAATATATTCTCCTAGCGTTTCTCCTTCAATATAATCCATCACCATATAACAGAGCGGAGGATCAGACTCTGGTGGATATGAGACGTGAAAGTTGTGAATCTTGACAATATTGGGATGGCGCAACGAAGCAATGAGCCGGGCCTCCTGCTCAAAACGTGTGGTGAAATCGGGGTCCTGCTGCATGCCCGGATGCAGAAGTTTGATAGCAACATAGCGCATCAACTGGGTATCGAAGGCCTTCCAGACTTCTCCCATACCACCACGACCAATGCACTCAACGAGTTGATACTTGCTAAGGTTGTGCGCTTTTGTGCTCATAGGACCTCAAATTCTTCCTAAAGGCTGCTCGGCAAATCTGTGGTGATGGGCAGTGCTGCGAGCTTCTGGATCTCATAGTGCGCCCGAGTCACGCCGGGATGGATCTGATTCGTCACCGGATCAAGCTGACCAATATAAGCGTAGGTCGCCTGAGTTACCATATCGTCTAGCAACTGGCCAGCTTGAGGCTGCTGCAATTGTGTCGGATCAGTGTTGCCCATATTATAGAGTGCAACAGCATCCTTGCGTACTTGCGATAGCCAACCTCCAGCATTTTTCAGTGCCGTAAGGATGTTTGAGGCATGCAAGCGCATATCAGATGAAACGTCAAGAGCACGTGCAACCTGTTCTACATGCAGTTGCGTATGATCGATATAACCTGGCGGGTTGGTTGCCAGATTCGCTCCGCCCTGGCGTAGGGGATCGACGGTCAACAAAGACACACTGGCATCTGTTGGGTCAACCAATAAAGGCGTATCAGGCGGAATATCGACATGGAAATTTTGCACCCCATCCAGATAATCCAAGATACGTATAAACATAGGCTTCATCAGATCAACCTGTGCAGCACTTGTCTGTGCTCCATACCAATCGTCTCTAGCAGTTACAGACCACTCTAGGACCTTCTCTGTATTCCTGGATAGCCAGAAATCGAGCCCGCCAGGCAAGCCCAGTACCTTGATGCTTGACTCGTTGTAGAAAAGATGGCGAATATGACTCACTGCGTTGAGCTGCGTCGGGTCTCCCTGTATGGGCTGTTGGGGAATGAATGCAAAGTAACGCCAAGTAGCACGATCGGTTGAGGGCGCATGCGGCGTACGATTAGCATCTTCCTCGGTGATGAGCAAACGGCTTGTCTCTGATAAGAGATTGTTGTGTTGTGCATCACTGGGAAAGAAGTAATGGACTTTGCCATTGTTCACTGGTAGGTTATTGGTGAGC
>Ga0102924_1002511_pt1 | contig 19957 bp, 14 predicted proteins | sample PaiPotPPM11metaG_FD_80116 | JGI IMG/M metagenome (GOLD analysis project Ga0102924, IMG submission 80116) | Iron sulfur acid spring bacterial and archeal communities from Banff, Canada, to study Microbial Dark Matter (Phase II) - Paint Pots PPM... ...
CCCCAGGGCAAGACCCACGCCGAGAATCCGGCGGGGATTGCCGGCCAGACCGGAAGCAACCAGCCGAGCCCCCTTTGCCGCGCAACGATACTTACCCGCAGCATGTCGTCACGGCGGTCGTCGTCGCGCACGACGGCGCTCCGTGGCTGTCCCGCGTCTGCGACGCGATGCTGGACCAGACCCGGCCGGTGCAGCGCGTGGTGGCGGTGGACACGGGCAGCCGGGACCGCAGCGGCGGGCTGCTGGCCAGCAAGCTGGGCAACGGGGTCGTCTTCGGCATGGACCGGGGGACCGGCTACGGGACCGCCGTGGCCAAGGCACTGCAGCACAAGGCGGCCAACGTAGCCGTGCCGGTGCCGTCGTCGGCGGGGCAGTCGGGCCGCGGGACGGCGCGGGGCCAGGACGACCGGGTCGAGTGGATCTGGCTGCTGCACGACGACTGCGAGCCGGCTCCGGACGCGCTGGAGCAACTGCTGCGCGGCGCGGCCGAGACGCCTCAGGCGGCGGTGCTGGGGCCCAAGGTCAGGGACTGGTCGGACCGGGACGTGATCCTGGAGGCCGGGGTGACCATCGACACGGTCGGCCGCCGGATCACCGGGATCGAGCCGCGCGAGGTCGACCAGGGCCAGCACGACGGGGACCGGGACACGCTGGCGGTGGGCAGCGCCGGCATGCTGGTCCGCCGGGACGTGTGGGACCTGGTCCGGGGCTTTGACACCGGCATGGGCCTGTTCCGGGAGGACGTGGACTTCTGCTGGCGGGTGCACGCGGCGGGCTTCCGGGTCCGGGTCATCACCGACGCGGTGGTGTTCCACGCCCAGGCCGCGGCCCGGCGACGGCGCGCGGTGTCGGTGGGCCGGCGGCCGCAACTGCTGGACCGGCGCAACGCGCTGCTCACGCTGGCCGGGAACCTGCCGCCGGTGCCGATGCTCAAGTCGCTGGCGGGCAACGTCTGCGTGTCGTTCCTGCGGGTGCTGTTCTTCCTGCTGGCCAAGCGGGTCGCGGCGGCGCTGGACGAGAGCGCGGCGCTGGCCTCGGTGGTGTTGCACCCGCTGCGGCTGATGCGCATCCGGCGCACGCGGGCCAGGGGGCGCAAGGCGGCCTACGGCCGGCTGCGCAGCGAGCTGCCGCCGGGACGGTCGCTGCGGCGGATGGCCGAGTTCGGGGCGGCCATGTTCGCCAGCGATCAGCAGGCCGCGGCGGGCTCGCACCATGCCACGGAGGACCCGGATGAGGCCGACGACTTCCTGCTGACCGACAGCGGGATCGTGCAGCGGATCCTGACCAGCCCCGGAGTGCTTTTGTTGCTCGGGTTGGCTGTAGTGACGATCGTGGCGGAACGGTCGCTGCTCAGCGCGGGCACGCTGGGCGGCGGGGCGCTGCTGCCGGCCGGGGGCGCGGCCAGCGTCTGGCATCAGTACGTGCTCGGGTTCCATCCCACCGGGGTCGGCTCGCCTAGCGTCGCGCCGACCTACCTGGCCGTCGTGGCCCTGCTGGCCACGCTGCTGACCGGCAAGGCGTGGCTGGCGGTGGACGTCATCCTGCTGGGCTGCGTGCCGATCGCGGGCATGACGGCGTACTTCGCGATCCGGCGGGTGACCGCGTCGGTGGCGGTGCGGATCTGGGTGGCGGTGACGTACGCGCTGATCCCGGTGGCGGCCGGGGCCATCTCGGCGGGCCGGGTGGGGACCGCGGCGGCGTTCGCGCTGATCCCGCTGATCGGGCTCCAGGTCGGGCGGATGTTCACCCAGCCGCCCCGGATCGCCCGCCGGGCGGCCTGGGCCACCGGCCTGATGACCGGGGTGGCGGCGGCGTTCGTGCCGCTGGTGTGGGTGATCGCGCTGCTGGCCGGGGTGGTGGCGGCGGTCGCGCTGCGAGCCGGCCGGCGGCTGCTGATCAACATTGGCATCGCCGTGATCGTGCCGGTGGTGCTGCTTGTCCCGTGGGTCTTCCAGCTCGTGGCGCATCCGTCCGGGCTGCTGCTCGAGGCCGGCATCCAGCAGCCCGGCCTGGCCACGCCCCACCTGGCCACCAAGTCGCTGATGCTGATGAGCCCCGGCGGCCCGGGCCTGCCGCCGGTGTGGGTGACCGCCGGACTGATCATCGTCGCGCTGGTCGCGCTGGTGGTCGCGGGCCGGCGGGTGCTGGTCCTGTCGGGCTGGGCGGTGGCCGTGCTTGGCCTCCTGGTGGCGATCCCGGTCAGCCGGCTGTCGGTCCAGCCCGCGGCGGGCGGTGCGGCGGTCACGGCGTGGCCGGGCGCGGCGCTGGCGATCACGGCGGCGGGCTTGCTGCTGGCCGCGGCGGCGGGCGGTGACGGCCTGATGGCCGCGGCGGCCGGCCGGCGCTCGGGCCGCCGGACGGCCGGGAGCCGGGGCATCGCGATCGTGCTGCTGGCCGTCGTCGGCTGCTCGGCCCCCCTGGCCGCGGGGGCGTTCTGGATCCGCCACGGCGTCGAGGGGCCGGTCAAGGCGGCCCGGGGCCAGCTTGTGCCGGCCCTGGTCACGGACTCGGCCGTGGGCGGTGCCCAGGTCCGCACGCTGATCCTGAACCCGCGCGGCTCGGGCGTGTCCTTCCAGCTCCTGCGGGGCACGGGCCCGAACCTCGGCGACGCCGAGCTGGCCCCGGTACCGGCGGCCGAGTCGGCGCTGCGCACCGCCGTAGCCTCGCTGGCCGCCCCCGGCGGCGGCCAGGCCGTGGACCAGGTTCAGGCGCTGGCCCGGTTCGACATCGGGTTCGTGCTGATGCGGGCGCCGGTCAACCAGAACCTGGCCCGGACGCTGGACGCGGTGTCGGGGCTGGTGCAGGTCAGCATGACGCCGACGTTTGACCTGTGGCGGCTGGCCAACATGCCGTCGCGGGTCAGCGTGCTGGAGCAGAACGGCACGCTGGTGCCGGTGCCGTCGGGGCAGATCGACGTGTCGGGGGCCAAGGCCCCGGCCGCGGGCGGGACGCTGCTGCTGGCCGAGCCCGTGGGGGGCTGGCAGGCGACGCTGAACGGGCACCCGCTGACGTCCGTGCCGTCGCCGGCGGCCAGCTGGGCTCAGGCGTACCGGCTGCCGAGCGGCGGCGGCACCCTGGACATCGGCCACAGCGACTTTGGTCATGACCTGGCCCTGGGGCTGGAACTGCTGGCCGCGCTGGTGGTGGCGGCCCTGGCGCTGCCCGGCTCGCGGAGCGCGGCCGAGACGGCGGCGGGCGAGGCCGGGGCCGGGGCCCATGCCGGCGGCGATGGCGCACGCCGGGCGCGGGCTAAGCCGGACGAGGACGAGGTTGCTGCTGGTGCGGGGGCACGAGCCGGTGCCGGCGCGGGGGCGGGCGGCTACGGCGGGCGCGGGGCGGCGGCCGACGAGACGATGGTCGGCGCGGCCTTCGACGGCGCCGCGGCTGGTCGCGCGCGGGGCGGCGAGCCGGCCGCTGGCGTTGGTCGGCCTGTCGACGGCGGGCTCGACCTGGCCGAGGGTGGCCGGTTCGACGATGAGCGGTTCGATGATGATGGACGGCTGGATGACAGCCGGTTTGATGACGGCCGGTTTGATGACGGCCGGTTTGACGACGAGCTTGACGACGACCGAGTGGATGTTGGCCGGGCGGATGCTGGCCGGGCCGGGGCGGCTGAGGACGCCGGCCGTGACCGCGGGCGCGGCGGCAAGGGCCGTTCGCGTGGCCTGAGCCTGGGCGGCCGGGGTCTGGGCCGCCGCCGCGGCAAGTCAGCCGGTCCGGCGCAGCCCGGAGTGCGGGGCCCGCAGCCGGCCGCGGCGGGCATGGCGGCGGCTGGCGCGCGGGACGGCCGGGACGACTGGGATGGTGGCCAGGCCGAGGACTGGGACGAGTCGGCCACGCAGAACATGCCGTCGGCGCTCTCTCCCGCGGGAAACTCGCCGTCCGGACGGATGGGGCCGCCCGCTGGCGTTCGGTCGCCCACCGGGGCCTGGCCGTATCCGGACGACGACGAGCTTGACCAGGACCAGCCGGGCCGGGATCGGGGCGGCTACGGGAGCGGCCCGTACCCGGTGGCCTCGGCGCCGGCTGACGACTGGCCGGGTGCCGGGCCACGTGAGGCGGCCTACGACCGGCCGGCCAGTGACTGGGCAGAAGAGGGCCGGCCGCGGCGGGCGCGGGCCGGTTCCGGCGCGGACCAGGCCCGAACGGACCAGGCCCGAACGGACCAGGCCCGAACGGACCAGGACTGGGACAGCCAGCCCGCGGAGCCGGGCCCGCCGGGCCGCCAGGGACGGCGTGGCTCGGGCCAGCACGCTAGCCCCGGGCGTCGCGGCTCGGGTGACGGTGGCCGGCCAGGCCGGCGCGGCGGGCCGGACGAGTACGCGGCGCCCAGCTCGCGCGCAGACTCGAGCCGGCGCGGGCGGCGCGGGCGTTCGGGCGATGCTGACGGGCCCGAGCCGCGGGGCCGCTCAGGCGAGTACGAGGTGCCGGCGCCGCGCGGCCCTTCGGGCGAGTACGACGCGCCAGAGCCGGTTGGCCGCCGGGGCGACTATGACGGGCCCGGCCGGCGTGGCCGGCCGGACGAGTACGCCGATTCGGGCCCGTACGAGGGCCAGGGACGGGGCGACTACGACGGCCCCGAGCGGCGCGGCGGACGGGACCGCTACGACGGTCCCGAGCGGCGCGGCGGGTCGGGCCAGTACGCCCGGCCGGGCGCCTACGCCGAGGCCGACCCTTACGCCGAGGCCGACCCGTACGCCGACCCCGACCCGTATGTCGGCTCCGGACCGTACTCCGGGGCCGGGCGCGGCGGCTCGGGGGAGTACGCCCGCCCGGCACGGCCTGGATCGCGGGGCGGGACCGGCGAGTACGAGACCCACGGCCCGCGCGGCGGCGCAGGCAGGCCCGGATCCGGCCCGGCCGGGTCCGGCCCGGCCGGGCGCGGCCAGTCGTCCTGGCCGTCCGGCGAGGACAACGGCGGCTGGCCGACCGGCCAGCAGCCTGCCATCTCGGGCAGCGACCAGGCGCCGTCCTGGTCGGGCGGCGGGCCCCGGCCCGACCGGCCAGCCGGGGCCACCGGGTCCTGGCGCGGTGGCGCCCAGCCGCCGTCAGCGCAGCCTCCACGGGGCCAGCGCCGATCCGCGGACCCGGCCCACGGCAACGATCCGGCCTATGGCAACGATCCGGCCTACGGCAACGGGCCCGGCTACGAGAACGCGCCTGGCTACGGCTCAAACGGCCCGGCCTACGGCGGTGAGCCCGACTGGGCCCAGGACGACGGTGAGGGGGACTGGTCCGGCTCTGACGACGCCCTGGAGCCCCTGCCGTCCTCGCAGACGCAGCGCGGCTCCGGCGGCCCGCAGGACGGCTCCCGGCGCCGCTGGCGGGCGCCGGACGACGATGACCCCGACGGGAGGAACGGCTGGTGAGGCTCGCTCCAGGAGGCACGCGCGGGCGGCTGATCTCGGTCGGCATCGTCGTGGTGGGGCTGGCCGCGGCCTACGGCGCGGGAGTGGTCGTGCGCCCCGCGACGGTGGGCAGCGCGCCAAAGGTCAGCCAGGCGACCAAGGCCGACGTCACGTCGGGCACCAGAGCCTGCCCGTCACCCGGCACCGTCGGGGTCACCACGGCCGGCGTGGCCGCCGCATCGGTGCCGAGCTCGGCCCGGCAGGGCAGCGCCGTCATCACCCGGCTGTCCGGCACGGGCAGCCCCACCGTCGGGCCCGCCGTGGCCACGGTGTCCACGCCTAACGTGCTGAACCTGTCGCGGGTGTCGGCCGCGCCCAAACCCAGAACCCGGTCGGTGGCCGGTGACCCGAACTCGGGCGGGGTGATCACCATTCAGGGGCGGGGCGGCGTCATGGTCCAGGCCACCGGGGCCATGGCCCAGGGACTGGAGGTGGAGCAGACCAGTCCCAGCGGGCTGGTCACCGCGCAGTGCCAGGGCCCGGGCACGGATTTCTGGTTCGTGGGCCCGAGTGCGTCCTCGGCCGCGCTGATCGAGCTCTACCTGATGAACACGGACCGGGTGCCAGCCGATGTCCAGGTCCAGGCGCTGACCGACAACGGGCCGCTGCTGGGCAGCTCCGACACCGGCATCGTGGTCCCGCCGCACGGGATCATCGGCCAGTCGCTGAGCAAGCTGCTGCACGGCTCGCGGGTCGTGGCCCTGCACGTGAGTACCAGCCTGGGCCGGGTGGTGGCCGCGGTGCGGGAGGACGGCAAGGGCGGCGGCGAGGGCGACTGGCTGCCGATGACCCAGGCGCCGACCACCGATCAGGTGATCCCCGGCCTGCCCGCCTCGGCCGGCACGCGGACCCTCTACGTGGTGGTGCCGGGCGGCACCGCGGCGCAGCTCAAGGTGACCGCGGTGACCAGCCGAGGCTCCTACCAGCCCACCGGGGGCAGCGGCCTTGAGGTACCCGAGCAATCGGCGGCCGCCTTCTCGATTCCGTCGCTGTCCGGAGTGGCCGGCGCGCTGCAGATCCAGTCCAGCGTCCCGGTGGTGGCCGCCGTGTCGGCACCGGGCGGCCCGCAGGGCGCACCGGGCGCGATGACGGCCGCCTCCCCGCCGATCAGCGAGCAGGCCATCGCGGCCGACAACCCGCCGTTCGCCGCCGGGTCGGCCAGCCTGGTCATCTCCGCGCCCGGCAAGACGGCGGCCACAGTGCGGATCCTGACCGCGACCTCCAAGATCAGCTTCTCCCGGCAGCAGGCCACGGTGGTGCACGTCCCGGCCGGGCACACGGTGGTAGCCCGGATCAGGCCGCCGGACCGCAAGCCGGTCCCGTTCGCCGTGGTGGTCAGCCCGGAGGCGGGCTCAGGCCCGGTCTACGTGGGCCGGATCATCACCTCCCGCAGCGGCGCCGTCCGCGCGATCCTGCCCTTGACCAGCGCGCTGACCTGGGTGCCGCTGCCGCAAGCCGAGCAGGCCATAGCCGCGGGCGCCCCCGGCCGCTAGTCATCAGCTCGCCGGCGCGGTGACTGTTGCCGGTTTCCCTCCTTTTCGGGATGCTCGTCCTCATGGCCCGGTACCAGCTTTCGCCGACGCATGACACCACCGCCGACGTGTTCAGCCGTGATCGCCCGCCCGTGCTCACCGTCAGCCCCGGAGACACGGTGGTGGTGCGGTCGCTCGACGCCTCCGGCTTCCTGGCCCGCCAGCAGCATCCCGGAGACCGGCCGCCGACCATGTTCAGCGCGGCACGGGGGCACTGCCTGACCGGACCGATCGCCGTGCGGGGCGCCCGGCCCGGCATGGTCCTGGCGGTCCGGTTCGTGTCGCTGCGGCCCGACGACTGGGGCTGGACCGTCGCCGCGGCCACCGACGATCGCCTGAAGCAACGGCTGGGCGTGGCCGAGGGACCGTCATCGTGGCTGCTGTGGGACCTCGACGCGGACCAGGGCACGGGGATCAACGACCTGGGCCTCACGGTGCCGCTGGCCCCGTTCCTCGGGGTCGTTGGGATGCCGCCGGACGAGCCCGGTGAGCACTCGACCAAGCCTCCACGGGCCAGCGGCGGCGGCAACATCGACTGCCGCGAGCTGGTGGCGGGCGCGACGCTGTACCTGCCGGTCACCGTTCCCGACGCGCTGCTCTACATGGGGGACGGGCATGCCGCCCAGGGCGACGGGGAAGTAGCCGGAACCGCGATCGAGTGCTCGATGACCACCGAGGCCGTCCTGGACCTGGTCACCGACGCTCCGGTGCCGGGAATCCACGCGGTCGCCCCGGTCGGCCGGATCACCTTCGGCTTCGGCCGGGACCTCAACGAGGCCATGGGCGACGCGCTGGACGCGATGATCACCTGGATGCAGTCGCTGTACGGCCTGAGCAAGGGCGCGGCCCTGGCCGTGGCCAGCCCGGCCGTGGACCTGCGCATCACCCAGGTGGCCAACGACGTGTGGGGAGTCCACGCCCTACTCAGGAACGACGTGCTGACCCGGGCTGGTTAAGGCCCGCCAGCGGCTATTTGTTGAAATGCCAGTACTCGGGCAGCAGGGTGAACAGCGGGCTGAACGTGACGCCGTGCAGCTTGCTGGTGATGGCCTGGATCGTGTACGGGTTCGGGTCCCAGATGAACGGCAGCTGCTGCGCCCCGTAGGTCGCGTAGTTGTGGAAGACCGACAGGCTGCTGCTGGTGTGCGTCGCGTTGATCAGGCTGTCCATCTTCGCGTCGGAGTAGTTGCCGGCGTTGGACCCGGCGCCGGTCGCGAACAGCGGCTCACCGGTCGGCTCGAAGCCCGGCCCGTCGAAGGCCCAGCCGCCGTAGGCGAACACCTCCACCGCGCACTTGGGACCCATCGGCGCGCACGGCGCGGTCTGGCCCACGATGCTGTTGAACGTCTCCCCGACGAGGTTGATGTCGATCCCCGCCTTGCTGGCGTCCGACTTGTAGGTCTGCCACATCGCGGTGACCGCGGCCTGGCCGGTCGAGTACAGGTACGTGAGCTTTAGCTGCTGGCCCTGCTTGATGCCGGTACCGCACTTGGCCGGGTTCTGGCAGGTCATCACGCCGCCCCGCGGGGCCCAGCCGTGGCTGGTCAGCGTGGCCTTGGCCGTGGCGATGCTGAACGGGTACGGGCCCTGCTCGTTATTCTCAGCCTGGGCGGCGGGGATCCACTGGTTCCCCGGCGGCGCGTTCGGGGCCGGCCCCGAGGTCGGGATCGCGTACCCGCGGTAGATCTCCTTGTCGATCCCTACCTGGTCGAAGACCTCCTGCAGGGCCTGCCGGATGTAGAGCTGGCGGGCCATGAACCCCACGGTCGGGTTGTTGAAGTTGGGCTGGGCGTAGCTGATGCCGAAGAAGTAGAACGGCTGCAGGCCGTACCCGCTGCCCAGCGGGTTGGTCGCGGGCAGGACCGCGTTGCCCGACCGTAGCGGCAGGTCAGCGGAGGGAATGTAGCCCACGTCGAGCTGCCCGGTCTTGAGCGCCGTGTACTCGGTGGTGTCCGAGGTGTAGGGCACGAACTTGACCGCCGTCAGCCGGGGCTTGGGACTGCCCGAGTACGACTTGTTCGCCACGATCGTCACGTTGCCGGTGGTGCTGAAGCTGGTCAGCTTCCACGGCCCGTCGACCACCGCCCACAGCTTGCTGGTCGCGTACGTCGTGGCCTGCTTCGACTGCGCGGTCAGGAAGGTGTAGACCGCCTTGCACTTAGCCCAGTTGTCGGCCTTGCTGTCGGTGAGGCAGCCGCCGCTGCCGGGCTTGCCGGTCAGGCTGGTGACGTCCCAGGCCTCCGGCATCGGCTTGAGCTCGCCCAGCTGGTTGTAGGTGAACCAGAGGGTCGAGTAGGCCCGGTTGAGCCGCAGGGTCACCTGGTCGGCCCCGGTGGCCTTGTACGACACCAGGTTGTCGGGCAGCAGGCCCTTGGAGTAGCCGTACCAGTTGGCCTTCTCGGCCTCGGCCATGTTGAGGAAGAAGATCAGGCTCTTGGCGTCCACGGTCTCGCCGTCCGACCACTTCCAGCCCTTGAGGTTGACCACGACGGTCTTGCCGCCGTTGCTGTAGATCGGCGCGCTGGCCGGTGACAGGGGGTAGTTGACGGTTACCGAGCTGTCGGTGTTGTTGCCGAACAGGTACAGCGGCCGGAACAGCAGGTACTGGAACTGCAGGTTGTAGACGCTCGCCTCGGTGACCCCGTAGAACGGGAAGATGTTGCTGTAGGTGACGCCCGCCGGCAGCGCGATCGTCGCCGTCCCGCCCGTAGTCGGCGTGCCGGTGGCCGCCGCGCCAGGGCTGCCGGTGGAGCTACAGCCCGCCGCCGCGAGCCCGGCGGCGGCCACGATGGCCACGACGGCACGGTTCAGCTTGCGTCCCCGCAGCTTCATGTGGCGCTCCTTACCGGACGGCAGGTCTGAGGAAGAAAGTGAGCTATGTGAAACATGACATAGCTTCAGCGTACAACGATGATCTTCAAAGGCGAAAGTTACGGCCAGGTCGCATGAAAGTTAGACACCTGTTAATGGCGTTGCCAGCGTTGACCAGTGCTCGCCGGGGTTAGCCAGGAGAACCTTGAAAATTCTTTCTAACAGGGCCCGGTAGATCCCGGGACTGTCGCACCTACAGCGGGCGGTGGGCCAGGGCGAGTCCATGATCGGGTACCGCGATCGCTTGCCGGACGCGACGATGCTGGCCCCCGCAGTCAAACCCGCCTCAAGATCGTTTGTGGTTGAACCGTTAGGTACCTCAGGAGGTACCTAACGGTTCAACCACGGCCATGACGACCGGTCATTAGTCCTCGTCCTCCGGGTAACCGGGGTCCACGATCTGCGGGTCCAGGCCCAGCAGCCGGGCGAACTCCTCCACCACCACGTCGAGCACCAGCTCGCCCAGTTCCTCGTCGCCGTCGGCACGAGCCATGAGCGGCCGCCGGTAGAGGACGATCCGGGCCGGGCGGGCCGGGCGGGCCGGGCTCCCGCCGTCGGCCGAGCCCTGCTCCAGGCGGGCCAGCGGCACCGGGTCCGGGTCCTCGCTGGCGGGCTCGGCCGGCGGGATCTCCTCCACCCCGAACTCCACCCCGGCCAGCTCCGCCTCCCACCGCGGCTCGAGCTGCGACACGGCCAGCAGCACCAGGTCATCGAACCGCTCGCTGCGGCTGCGATACAGCGGGACATCGGGCGGGACCAGCAGCCCGCGCAGGCCGCGACCGTGGCGGTCACGTCGCCTGATCCGGCCGCCCGCCCGGTCCTGGCCATCACCGTTCAGCACGGTCACTGAGCGTATCCCAACTAGATCCCGGACCCGGATCTAGCTATCCGAGACACGATCGCGCAGAGTGCCCCAGGTGGTGGCATTACCGGCCGCTGCTGAAGTACCGTCAGCCGTTGTGAGCGACGTTCGTGGGCACGGTGCAGTCATCCGTGGAGAAGGACGCCACGGGGTGCCCGTGCGCGGGGCGTTTAGATGAGTAATCGCGACTGCTCACGGCCGGCGTGCAGGCAGGTAGCCGTCTACACGCTCACCTACGTGTACCGCGACTCCACGGCGGTACTTGGCCCGCTGGCCGCCTACGTCGAACCGCACTGCTACGACCTGTGTGCCCGGCACGCGGACCGGCTCACCGTGCCGCGCGGCTGGGACGTGGTCCGGCTGCCCGCCGCCGCCGAGGAGGCCGAGGCGGCGGCGGCGGATGATCTTGAAGCGCTGGCCAACGCGGTCCGTGAGGCGACCGCCCCGCGGCGGCCCGCCGAGCCGGTCGGCCAGGGCGTGGAGATCGGCCGGCGCGGGCACCTGCGGGTGCTGCGATCCGCCCCGTCCGACACCGGCCCGCGGACCCGCTGACCGCCAGCCGGGGTAAACCGCCCGTTTAGGTACACAGCCGGCTAGGTAACTAGGTAAACAGCCGGCCGGACGCGCGGCCCGGCCGGAACGCTGCCCGGTAGGCTCGTCACCTAATCGCGGCCCCGGCCGCGGCAGCGGCAGCGAAAGAGGCGGGCCTGGTGGCCGAGTACGAGAAGATATTCAAGGCGTATGACATCCGCGGCATCGTGCCCGAGCAACTCGACGAGCAGGTCGCCGAGGCCGCCGGCGCCGCGTTCGTCCGGGTGACCGGGGCCCCGGCCGTGGTCACCGCGTACGACATGCGGCTCACCTCGCCCGGCCTGGCCCGCGCGTTCGGCCGCGGCGCGGCCGCTCAGGGCGCCGACGTGATCAACGCCGGGCTCGGCTCGACCGACATGCTCTACTACGCCAGCGGCAGCCTCGACATCCCCGGCGCCATGATCACGGCCAGCCACAACCCGGCCAGGTACAACGGGATCAAGCTCTGCCGGGCTGGCGCCCGCCCCGTCGGCTCCCAGAGCGGGCTGACCGAGGTCCGGGACCTGGCCATGGGCGGAGTCCCGGCCTACCAGGGCACTCCGGGCACGATCACCGACCGGGACCTGCTGTCCGGCTACGCGGATTACCTCAAGTCGCTGGTCGACCTGTCCAGCATCCGGCCGCTCAAGGTGGCCGTGGACGCCGGCAACGGCATGGCCGGGTACACCGTGCCCAAGGTCTTCGAGGGCCTGCCGATCGAGACCGTGCCGCTGTACTTCGAGCTGGACGGGAACTTCCCCAACCACGAGGCCAACCCCATCGACTCGGCCAACCTGGTCGACCTCCAGCAGGCCGTGGTCAAGGCCGGCGCCGACCTGGGGCTGGCCTTCGACGGCGACGCCGACCGCTGCTTCGTGGTCGATGAGCGCGGCGAGATCGTCTCACCGTCGGTGCTCACCGCCCTGATCGCCGTCCGCGAGCTGAGCCGCGAGCCGGGGGCCACGATCATCCACAACCTGATCACCTCGCGCGCCGTACCCGAGATCGTCACCGAGCACGGCGGCGTCCCGGTCCGGACCAGGGTCGGCCACTCGTTCATCAAGGCCCGGATGGCCGAGTCTGGCGCCATCTTCGGCGGCGAGCACTCGGGCCACTTCTACTTCCGGGACTTCTGGTTCGCCGACTCCGGCATGCTGGCCGCCCTGCACGTGCTGGCCGCCGTGGGCGCCACCACCGAGCCGCTGTCCGCGCTGCTGGCCGAGTTCTCCCGCTACGTGGCCTCGGGGGAGATCAACAGCGAGGTGGCCGACCAGGCCGCCGCCACCGAGAATGTGCGGGCCGCCTTCGCCGGCCGGCCCGGCTTCAGCACCGACGAGCTCGACGGGCTGACGGTGACGGGCCCGGACTACTGGTTCAACGTGCGGCCGTCCAACACCGAGCCGCTGCTCCGGCTGAACGTCGAGGCGCCCGATGCGGCCACCCTGGCCGCGGTCCGGGACGAGGTCCTGGGTATCGTGCGCTCAGACGGCTCATAAAGGGAGACCCAGTGCAGATCGACGAATGGCTGCTCGACATTCTGGCCTGCCCCAAATGTCACTCTCCGCTGCGTGCTGACCCGGCCGCCGAGGAGCTGATCTGCACCGGCCCGGACTGCGGCCTGGCCTACCCGGTGCGCGACGACATCCCGGTGCTGCTCATCGAGGAAGCCCGTGAGCCAGGAGTGAACGCGGATCAGCACTGAGGCAGACGCTCAGGCTGAGCACAGCGGCGGCAAGCGGGCCGTCATCGCCGCCCTGGGGGCCAACCTGGGCATCGCCGCGACCAAGTTCGCCGCGTTCGCCATCACCGGCTCGGCCTCGCTGCTGGCCGAGTCGGCTCACTCGGTAGCCGACTCCGGCAACCAGATCCTGCTGCTGCTCGGCCGCAAGCGCGCCTTGCGCGAGGAGACCGAGGAGCACCAGTTCGGCTTCGGCGGCGAGCGCTACTTCTACGCCTTCATCGTGGCCGTGGTGCTGTTCACCGTCGGGGCCCTGTTCTCGGTCTATGAGGGCGTCCAGCGGATCAGCCACCCCGAGCACGTGACCTCGCCCTACGTGGCGTTCGGCGTGCTGTTCATCGCCGTCGCGCTGGAGGGGTTCTCGCTCCGCACCGCGATCTTCGAGTCCCGGTCGGCCCGTGGCTCGGCTAGCTGGGGCAGCTTTGTCCGGTTCATCCGGCTGTCCAAGGCGCCCGAGCTGCCCGCGGTGGTGCTGGAGGACACCGCCGCGCTCACCGGGCTGGTGTTCGCGCTGGTCGGGGTGTCGCTGACCGAGGCCACCGGGGACAGCCGCTGGGACGGAGCCGGCTCCATCGCCATCGGGGCCCTGCTGGCCTGCGTGGCCGCCATCCTGGCCGTGGAGATGAAGAGCCTGCTCATCGGCGAGTCGGCCAGCCCCGACGTGGAAGCCGAGATCGTCGCGGCCATCCAGGACGGCCCCGGCTCGCCGCTGGTGATCCACCTGCGCACCCTGCACGTCGGGCCCGACACGCTGCTGGTCGCGGCCAAGATCGCCGTCGCGGGGAACGACCCGGCCGCCCGGGTGGTGGCGGTCATCGACGCCGCCGAGCGGCGGATCCGGGCCGCGGTGCCGATCGCCGAGCACATCTTCCTCGAGCCCGACCTGTACCGCGCCGGCCGCCTCGACCTGACCGACCCGGCCGTGCGGGCCGCCCGCCGCTCGTCGCTGCTGACCAGGAGCCGCCGCGCCCTGCGCACCCGGCGTTAGCTACCAGCCCGGCGCACAACCAGCGGGCTCACGACGGCGTCTTTACCGTCGTGACCGGTCCATCCACCCCGTCAGCAGGGAGAACCATGAACCTGACCGCTCGCCTCGCGCAGCGCGTCACCAGCATCACCGTCCTCGCCGCCGTGGCCGGCCTGGCCGCCGCCCTTCCAGCCACCGCCGCCTCGGCCACCGCTGCCCCGGCTCGGGCCGCCGTGCCAGCCAAGTTCAAGGCCGCGTCCCTGAACTGGCTGTCGGCCAGCCGGGGCTGGCTGCTCGGCACCGCCCCGTGTGACAAGAAGACCTGCACCGATGTCCTGGTCACCAGCGACGGCGGCACCAGCTGGAGCCTGGCCGGCTCGATCGACGCCCCGCTGGCGACCAACGCCACCCCGCCCGACGTCGGGGTGAACGAGATCAAGCCCGTCACCGCCTCGGTCGGCTGGGCCTACGGGCCGGCCCTGTTCCGGACCGCCAACGGCGGCAAGTCCTGGGTGTCCGAGCCGGTCCCCGGACACGGTCACCAGGTCCTGGCCCTGGCTCGCAGCTCGTCGGCGGTCTACGCCGTAGTCTCGCCGTGCAAGGAATTCGCCCAGCACTGCACCAGCAAGCAGCTCGCCCAGCTATCCCTCTGGCGGACCGCCGCCCTGACTGGCACCTCCTGGACCCGGGTCCCGGCCAGCCTGCCCATCAACGACGTGGCCAGCCTGTCGGCCTTCGATAAGACCGTCTACGTCGTCGACCCCGGCCTGCCCGGCCACCTGATGGCCAGCACCGACGGCCGGCACTTCGACGCCCGCCCCTCGCCCTGCGAGGCGTCACAGGAGGTCGGCCTGGTCCAGGCCGTGCCCACCTCCGCCACCCACGTCGACCTGCTGTGCGCCGGCAACCCCGGCTTCAGCAAGGCGACCAAGACCGTCTACCGGTCGACCGACACCGGCAAGACCACCACCAGCGCCGGGACCACCGGCCCCTACGGCATCGAGGCCGAGCTGGCCGCCTCAACCTCGGGCAACCTGCTCGTCGGCGCCTGGTCGGACGGCACGTTCATGTACCTCAACGACACCCACAAGACCACGTGGTCCATGCCGCTCGGCCTGGGCGACGGCGGAGCCGGCTGGAACGACCTGGCCTTCACCAGCAGCAAGGTGGCCTGGGCCGTCTACGGCCCGGTCAGCGCCTTCTCGGCCAACCTAGGCCAGCTCTACGTCACCCGTGACGGCGGCCAGCACTGGGAGCTGATCCGCATCTGACCGCGGTCCCCTGAGCGCCTGACCCGGTGCGGGCTGGTGCCGCCAGGCACCGGCCCGCACCGGCGCGCCTATGACTCGTCGGCCTCGGGCCGCGGCTTGTGCGCGGTGAACATGAGCACCTGATCGACCATGACGCTGATCCGCCCGAACCCGATCGTCTGCAGCCGCCCGAACAGCGAGGACGGCTCGACCGGGTTGTAGGTGTCGCCCTCGTGGAAGTGGTGCAGGTCGTTGCTGGCCAGGCTGTCCGAGCAGACCAGCACGCCGCCCGGCCGCAGCACCCTGAACGCCTGGGCCAGCAGCTGGTTCTGCCGGCCCGCCGTCGGCACGTGATGCAGCATGGTGAACGTCCCGACCGAGTCGAACGACTCGTCGGCGTCCGGCAGCCGGGTCGCGTCGCCGGTGCGGACCACCACGTTGGAGCCCGCCAGCCGCTCGGCCAGCCGGTCCGCCGCCACCGGGTCGGCCTCCACCGCGGTCAGCCGGCCGACCCGGTGCCGCAGCCAGTCGGTGGCCGCGCCGGGGCCCGGCCCGATCTCGAGCATCTCCGCGCCCAGGTCCACCCCCGACGTCACCACCGGCAGCACCTCGGCCTGCAGGTGCGCGGCCCACTCCGGGCTCGGGCACAGTTTCTCGTGGTTGCTGTTCATGACGCCGACGCTAGGATCTCGTCCGGTCCCGGCCAAGGGCGTAGGCTGCCAGGCTGTGTCGCCAGAAGGACACCAGCCAGCCGCGAAGCCTTCAGCCGTGCAGGTCGCCACGTTCCCCATGCCCGCCGGCTCGGTCTTCGACTGGCATACCCACACCGACCACCAGCTGGCCTGGGCGGCCAGCGGGGTGCTGGCCGTGCTCACCGACGCGGCCACCTGGGTGCTGCCGCCGACCAGGGCGCTGTGGATCCCGGCCGGGCTCAGGCACGAGACCCGGTCCAGCGGCACCGCCGTGATGCGCTCGGCCTACCTGAGCCCCGACCGCAGCCCGGTCAGCTGGCCCGAGCCCACGCCGGTGGCCGCCACCCGGCTGCTGGCCGAGCTCATCGGCTACCTGGAGCGCGACGACCTGGCCGCCGGCCAGCGCGAGCACGCCGAGGCGGTGCTGGCCGGGCTGCTGGAGCCGGTGACCATGGCCACCATCGAGCTGCGCTTCCCGCCGCCGGGCCCCGCCCGGCAGGTAGCCCTGGCCCTGGCCGCCAGCCCGGACGATCACCGGACCCTGGAGCAGTGGGGCCGGGAGGCCGGGGCCAGCGGGCGGTCCCTGGCCCGTGCCTTCGTGGCCGGCACCGGCCTGACCTTCGGCCGGTGGCGGGTGCTGGCCCGGCTCCAGGCGGCGCTGCCCGCCCTGGCCGCGGGCCAGCCCATCTCGGCCGTGGCCCGCCAGGCCGGCTACGAGAGCGCCAGCGCATTCGTAGCGGCCTTCCGCCGCGAGACCGGGACCACGCCCGCGGCCTACTTCGCCGAGCCACCCGCCCCGTAAGCCCCGTGTCACCCGGCTGTCAGCGCGCTGACGGAGCGCTATCAGCGCCCCCCGGCAGCCTGGCAGCATGACACACGTGATCGAGGCCGAGGGCCTCACCAAGCGCTTCGGCACCACCCAGGCGCTGGCGGGCGTGGACATCGCCGCCCCGGCCGGCCGCGTGCTCGCCCTGCTCGGCCCCAACGGGGCGGGCAAGACCACCGCGGTCAGGATCCTGGCCACGCTGCTGCGGCCGGACGGCGGCCGGGCCAGCATCGCCGGCTACGACGTCGTGAACCAGGCCGTCGAGGTGCGCCAGCTCATCGCCCTGACCGGGCAGTTCGCGTCGGTGGACGACGAGCTGACCGGGACCGAGAACCTGATCATGATCGGCCGGCTGCTCGGCCTGACCCGGCTGACGGCCAAGGGCCGGGCCAGGGAGATGATCGAGCGCTTCGACCTGGCCGACGCGGCCGGCCGGGCGGTCAAGACCTATTCCGGCGGCATGCGCCGGCGGCTCGACCTGGCCGCCAGCCTGCTGGGCCAGCCCGAGGTGCTGTTCCTCGACGAGCCGACCACCGGGCTCGACCCGCGGGCCCGCAACCAGGTCTGGGACACGGTCAAGAGCGTGGTGGCCGGCGGGTCCACGGTGCTGCTCACCACGCAGTACCTGGACGAGGCCGACGAGCTGGCCGACCAGATCGTGGTCATCGACCACGGCCGGGTCGTGGCCGACGGCACCCCGGCCGAGCTGAAGGCCAGGACCGGCGGCCAGACCCTGGTCGTGCGCGCGGCCGACCGCAGCCACACCGGGCACATCTCGGCCGCCGTGGCCGAGATCACCGGGGCCCGGCCCGAGGTGCACGACGACACCGGCCTGGTCCTGGCCGCGGCGGGGGACATGCGCCATAGCCCGGCCATGCTGTCGGCGCTGGTCCGCCGGCTCGACGAGGCCGGCATCGTGGCCGCCGAGCTTGGCCTGCGGCTGCCCAGCCTGGACGAGGTCTTCCTCACCCTCACCGGGCACTCCGCCGACGACTCCGACAACGACCAGACCCCAGGGAGGGCGGCATGAGCACCCCAGTAACCGACGCCATCGAAATCCCGGTCGCGGCACCGCCTCGGCCGGCCCGTCAGATACGCCACCGGATCGGCGCCCGGCAGGCCGCCGAGAACGCCCTTACCCTGGCCTGGCGCAGCATCATGCAGCTCAAGCACTCACCCGAGAAGCTGCTGGACGTCGTCCTGATGCCCATCGTGTTCCTGGTCTTGTTCCTGTACGTGTTCGGCGGCGTGGTGTCCGGCAGTACCCACGCCTACCTGGAGGTCCTGCTGCCCGGCCTGTTCGCGCAGATGGCCATCTTCGCCTCCATGGGCCTGGGCACCGCGCTGTGCGAGGACATCCACAAGGGCGTGTTCGACCGGTTCCGCAGCCTGCCCGCGGCCCGGTCGGCGCCGCTGATCGGGGCGGTGCTCGGTGACACCGTCAGGTTCTGCGCGGTCATGGCTGTGCTGACGGGCTTCGGCTCGGCGCTCGGCTTCCGGTTCCACACCAGCCCGCTGCAGATCCTCGGGGCCTACGCCCTGGCCTACGCGTTCTACATGGGCATCTGCTGGATCTCGGTGCTGGTCGGCCTGGTCGCGCCCAGGCCGGAGACCGTGCAGGGCATCTCCTTCATCTGGACCATGCCACTGGTGTTCGGCAGCAGCGTGCTGCTGGCCAACACCTCGACGATGCCGGGCTGGCTGCAGGCCTGGGTCAAGGTCAACCCGGTGACCGACCTGGCCGACTCGGTGCGCGCGCTCACCGTGGGCGGCCCGCTCGGCATGCACGTCTGGTACACGCTGGCCTGGGCGGCCGGGATCGTGCTGGTCACCTTCCCGCTGGCCATGCGGATGTACGCCCGCAAGCTGTAATCCTCGTCAGCACCAGGGGCCCGGGGCTTACGGGACGACGGCCAGCGCCTCGTCCCGGCCCTGGGCCCGGCCGCGCTCGTAGGCCGCGGCCAGCTCCGCCTCGCTCAGCGCCGCGGCCGCCGCCGACCTGGCCCTGGTCACGTCGAGGCTGAAGTCATTGCGGTACCCGCGCAGCGTGTGGGCCAGGCCCAGCAGCTCCGCGGCCCTCTCCGCCGCGCCGCGCGCGGCGGAGAGGGCCGCGGTCCCCTCAAACCCCTCGGCCCTGGCCGCCTCACCGCGAGCGGCGGCCAGCGCGGCGATGCCCTCCATCGCGGTGCCCAGCGTCGGGCCGGACGTCATCGGCATCAGGGCCGGCTTGGTCAGCGCGTCCATGGCCCTGGCGTGCCAGTCCTGGGCGGCGGCCAGGTCCCCTTGTTGCTCGGCCAGGCAGCCCAAGGCGCTGTAGACCGTCCCGGCCACGGACTGCATGCCCGGGTGGGCCTTCCCCGACTCCAGCACGTCCAGGGCGCGGCGCAGCGCACGGCCCGCCGCGGCCAGGTCGCCCTCGCGCCGGGCCAGGTCGCTGAGCTCGACGTAGGCAGTGACCTCATCGTCATGCTCGCCGATCCGCCCGGCCACGTTGACCGCATGCTCCAGGTGGCCGCGCGCCCCGGCCAGGTCGCCGGTCCTGGCCTTGGCCCGGGCCAGGTGCACGTGGAGCATCTCGCCGAAGTTCGCCGCCAGGCCATCGGCCGCGTGCCCCTGGGCTCGCTCGATGAGCCGGATGGCCTCGACCGGGTCGTTCCTGGCCATCGCCACCTCGGCCAGGCCGCTCAGGGTGATGAGCAGGCCGGTCCGGTCGCCGATCTCGCTGAACGCGGCCAGGCCGGCCTCCAGCTGCTCGGCGGCCAGGTCGATCTGCCCGTTGTTGAGCTCCAGCTGCCCGCTGATCATCCGCTGGGCCGCGCGCAGCCACGGATCCGGGTGGTCGGCCAGGTCCGCCAGGCCGCGCCGGGTGCCCTCCAGATCGCCGCCGAGCAGCGCGGCCATCGCCCGGCCCATGACCAGCATCGGATGGCTGCTGCCCTCGGTCAGCGGCAGCATAAGCTCCAGTGCCTCCTGCAGCGAGCCACCGCCGGCGATCTCCTCGGCCGGGCGGCCGGGCATGAGGGCCATGAACTGGCAGAGCGCGTAGCCGTCGCGCAGTCCCTCGGGCGCGGTGTCTCCGGCGATGGCCCGGACCTCGGTGGCCCACTCGCGGGCCTCGGCGTCGTAGTCACGCATCATCCAGAAGAACGTCAGCGCCCCGACCAGCCGCAGTGCCACCCGGACGTCACCGGTGTCGATGGCGAACCGCAGCGCCGCGGCGCTGCGGTTCGCCATCGACACC
>Ga0102924_1002512_pt1 | contig 19957 bp, 17 predicted proteins | sample PaiPotPPM11metaG_FD_80116 | JGI IMG/M metagenome (GOLD analysis project Ga0102924, IMG submission 80116) | Iron sulfur acid spring bacterial and archeal communities from Banff, Canada, to study Microbial Dark Matter (Phase II) - Paint Pots PPM... ...
CCGAAGTCGCGGGGACCGGCGGGCCATCGGGCCACGGCGGCGGCGCAGCTCCGGCTTTGACCGATTGCACCTGCCGGGCGATCGAGCCGGTGACATCGGCCATATCGTGCTCGACGGCGGCGATCGCGGCCGTGGTCGCTCCCGCGCTGCCGCTGCCGATGCAATACGGCGTCGATATCGGCAGCGCGCTGTCGATCCAGGCGCTGCGCGCCCGCTGGGCGGCAATCCGCTCCGCTCACCCGCAACTGTTCGACGGCTTGGTGCCGACCGTGACGCTGCGCGAGATGCCACGCTCCAATCGTCCCGAACTGCGGCTGGTGGTCGGACCGCTGGTCAGCGCCGACGCGGCGACACGGCTCTGCGTGTCGCTCACGTCATACCGGCTGCTCTGCGAGCCGACCATCTTCGCCGGCCAGCACTTGGCGTTGGAGTGAGACGGCTGTCTTGAGGTCTATTCATGAAACGGCTTGAATATATGCCGGAACGGGCATAAAGTCGGGGAGCCAAAGACGTGGCAGCGCCGCTCGGTGCCGACCAACCGAAGCCGGTGCGCAGGATGTCCGCAAGACAGCCGACTTGAAGCCGCTGAGAGCCAGCAATGGTCAAAAAACGAGCAGCCAAAATCCCGGTGACGCCGAGCAGCGGCAACGTGTTCGCCGACATGGGCTTGCCGGAGCCCGAGGAGGAACTGACCAAGGCGCAGCTTGCGTCCCATATTCGGCACGTCATCAAGCGCCGGCGTCTCACTCAGGTTGCTGCGGCCACGCTGATGGCAATCGATCAGCCGAAAGTATCGGCACTCTTGAACGGGCGGCTGGCGAACTTCTCCAGCGAGCGTCTGATGCGCCTTCTCACGGCGCTCGGCCAGGACGTGGATATCACCATCAAGGATAAGCCGCGCAATCGCGTGCAAGGCCGTATCCGCGTTCTGGGCGAAGCGCATGCGTGACGCGGTAACAATGTAGGGCAGGTTAGCCGGAGGTGTAACCCGCCGCTTCGCTGTCATCGAATAGCGGATTACGCTTCCGCCTACGCGCTCCGCGCTTCGGCGGACTTGAACCCACCGTAGCTCGCGGAGCGAGCGGAGGCGGGTCGCTAATCTGCCCTACGGGCTACTTCGCGGCGGCTTGGTACGGCTTGAACCCGTATTTCTCGAAAATCGCCAGCGCCTCCGGCGAGTGGATGAAATCGAGCCAAGCTTGTGCCGCTTTCGGATGCGCGGCGCCCTTGACCACGGCAGCCGCGTAGATAGCGACCGTGTTATCCGCCTCCGGTATATCGATGTGGCCGATGGGATGGCCAACCTGCTCCTGGAAAATCGCCTCCGAAGTCCAGGTCACGCCCGCATCGGCAAGACCCTGCATCAGGAACAGCGGCGTCTGGCGATGGTGGATGTGGGTAAGAATCGTCGTACCGCTTTGGACCTTGTCCTCATAGACGGTCTTCACCAACGCGTCGCCGCCGGCCTTCGTCAGCGTCGCTTTGATCTGACGAGCCACGCCCTCAAACTCCGGATTCGGCATGGCGAGACGCACGGACGGTTTGCCGAGATCGGAGAGTGTGGCGATGTGCGCGGGATTGCCCTTCGCTATCATGATGGTCAGATCGTTGGTGACATAGGCAACGGGTTCGCGGGTGAGCGTTCCGTTGTCGATCAGCGCGCGTACATTCTTCAGTCCGGCCAGATAAACGTCGGGCTTGGCCACCCAGGTCATGTTGCCTGAAGTGATCCTGCCGCCTGCTTTCATCTGCCGCACCAGAAGACCGGGTGGAATGGTCTCGTAATAAATATGCCCGCGATATTCGGGATGGTTGTCTTCAAACGCATGAACGAGCGGCGCCATCGCGAAGTAATAATTTCCCGCGATGTAGAGCACGAGCGAAGGATTGGTGATGTCGCCGTGGAAGTCGGCGAGACTGTTCACTTCCGGGACCGTAAACTCAAAACCCTTATCGGTTACATCGGTATTGGCGCCCTGCGACCATGGCGGAAAAATTTGTTCCTTGTAATGCGGCACCTGCGCCGCGCCGTGCCAAGCGGTATCTTGTGCACGCGCGGGAACCGTCAAAAACGCGGCGCCGACCGCGACGACTGCCAGCAAGGCCCAGCCAATCCGGCAGTTTTTCATTGCTTTCCCCCTTTTAACTGGGATTCCCCGGATGACTCTCAAACCGGCGTGAATATTCGTGTTTTTACGGCCTTCTGGCAAGACGGCAGCGAGGTTCGGGCAACTCGAATGGTGGTTGAGGGGATCGATCTCGCCATTTCCGCTGGCATTTCGACGCACTCCTCCTGTCGGGTGCTTGAATGCGTGACGATCGGCGTCTCATGTTGGCGCGGGTAGCGAAATCGGATTTATGCAAATTCGAAATGTTGCAAATCGCCGATCGCCGTGATTTGGCTCATGACGATGTTGACGCGAGCCGAGATCGATGCGCCGTCCGCTGTTCCTGCCAAGCGCCCGCCAGACCAACTGGCTCTTGATTGTCGGCTTTCTGTCGGTCGGCGAAGCGCTCTATCTGCGTTATCTCGCGCTCGAGAACACCAATGTGGCGCTGGGCTGTCAGGCCGGGCTGAATAGCTGGCTGTGCAGCACGTTTCGTTTGACGATCGTTCTCTTCAATTACCAAGTGTTCGGCGGGGTGGCGCTGGCGGCGGCGCTGCTCAATCTGTGGCGGCCTTCGATCGTGCTGTTCTCGCTGGCGCTGGCGGCGGCCTGTTTTGGCGTCGTGCTGCACAACGCCGATCTGTCGGCGCTGGCGGCGGGCATTCTTATCCTGAGCTTTGCGCGTCCGGCGCCCGCGCCAGAATGAGGCCAAGGCCGAGGATCGCGGCGCAGAACCACACCGCCTGCCAATTGGCGAAACTTTCATTCGGCACGATGTAGATCGCCGATGCGGCAAGCACGGCCGCAGCCGCCGTCTCCGCCATGGCGCGCGAACCGGCTGGCCGCCGTGTCGAGGCCATCAGCACCAGGAACGGAACGACCGCCGCGGTGAGCGGCGCAAACGCAAAGTCGCGGTAGCGCGGATCGAACACAAGGCCGAGCCCCGCCTGCACCGCGAGCAGAACCAGCGCGATGAACACGATGCCGAGCGCGACACCGAGCGCATCGCGCGGTTCGCCCGGGCGCCCGAGTAGGTATGCGAATGTCGGTCGCGCGCGGCCGGCGGCGCAGGCGGCGGCACAGACGATCGGCGCGGCGGCGGCAACGGCGGCGAGAGCGATCGCGCGAAGCCAGCCGCCGACGCTGTAGCTTTCGATCGGCATCAGTTCGATCGTCCAGCCGAACAGCACGGCCGGAACAAATGCCAGCACCGCAATGCGCGGCCAAAGCCGCGGCGGCGCGTCCTTGCCGCGTCGGACAAGCCATGCACCGGCGAATATCAGCGCCGCCAGCGCGATCCCGGCGAGCGCCTGCATCGCCCACTGCGGATGATTGGATACCGCACCGCCAAAGGTGAATTTCGGCCCTTTGGTCGCGCGGTCGAAAATGCCCCAATACCGGCCCGTCGAGCCTTCGAGCCAGCGCTTCCATGGCTGATCGAACGCCTCGATGACATTGACGCGGAAATTTTCGCGCTTGCCGAGCGCCAACGTTTCCTCGGTGACGCGGGCCTGGTTCAGCGGCGAGGGCAACGCGCCTTCGCGCATGCGGCCGTGGCTCGGCCAGCCGACCTCGCCAATGACGATTTCCTTATTGGGAATGGCCGCGGCCACCCGTTTGCGGATTGAATCGATATGGGCGGCGGCAAGCGACGCCGGCAGCGGAAAGTCCTCCCAATAGGGCAGGATATGGATGGTGACAAAGTCGACGGCGTTCTGCAGATCGGCGTAGCGCAGCCAGAATTCCCAGACATCGGCATAGGTGACCGGCTGCGCGATCTGTGACTTGACCTCGTGAATGATCGCTGCGAGGTCCGGCGACGACATTTCGCCACGCAGCAGCACTTCGTTGCCGACGATGACGGCGCGGATCGCGTCCGGATATTTCTTCGCCAGCGCGATGGTGGTTGCTATCTGCTGGCGGTTGCCAAGCGCCTGGTTGGAAAGCCACAAGCCTTGCAGGACCTTCAGCCCGTAACGCTGTGCAATCTCAGGAACCTTGTCCAATCCATTTGCAATGGAGTAAGTGCGCACGCAATCGGTGTAACGGGACAACAGCGCGAGATCCTCGTCGATCTGCGCGGGCGGTACCATGGTTCCTTCGACCAGCGGATCCTGCCCGTCGCGGAACGGCGCATAGGACACGCAATAGAGCTTTTCGCCCGGCGCAAGCGGCGAAGGCGGCAGCGCAACCGGCGCGCCCAGCCACCACCACGCGACGCCGACCGCCAGCGCCGTCAGCGCGAACAGTGCAAGCGGTTGGCCGACCGCATTTCCGTCCAGGATGCGAGACACGCCTGTGGCATTAGCGGTGCGAGAACGCCATGCCAAGCGCAACCGTGCCGCGCCGCCTTGCGCGCTGGACAAACGGACGGAGTTAGGCTGTTGTCATACCGGCTGCGCCGGGGTGGCGCGGCAATGGCGACCAAAAACTCCGTAGCCCTGGAAACGTCCGTCTCACCGGCAAAACGGCCCAAAAACTCAAGTCAAAACTCAAGTCAAACCATGTTCCATCGTGTGTTTAGCGTTGCGCTTGGATTGTGTACCGCGGTTTGGCTCGTTTCGTTCGCCACGGTCCCGTTCGGCCCAATGGCCCCCCAGGCCTTCGCTCAGAGCGGCGACGCCAAACCTGCCGACCAGACCCCCGCGGCTAACGGCCAGGAGCCTGCCAAGGAGCCGCAGAAAATCGACGAATTTGCCGAGGCGCAACGCGTGCTTGGCGGTCCGGCGGGCAATCCCGAATGCGTCTGGCTCGGCCGGCGCGTGGTCAGCCTGCTCTGGCGCGACGATCTCGACACCGCCTTCCGCCATCTCGACCTGTATGACCGGTTCGGCTGCCCGAGCGGCCACATCCAGGCGACGTTCCGATGCCTGCTGCTTCATTCAAATTCGATCGATCCGAAGGCCGCCGACAGCTTGAATGGGCGGGTGCAGGCCTGCTGGATCAATCCGAATTTGCAGGCTTCGCCGGCGCCAGCGGCGGCGGCGCCAAGTCCGACGACAACCCGCTAGACTTAATAGCCGTTCAGTTTCGGCGGATGTCCAAAAAGTAACGTCGGCTCAAAGTCTGTTGTCTTGAATTTGCCATGCGCGGGCGCTACTTGTGTGTTCGCCGCTCGCAAGGTAGCCTCATCGCCTTACGACCAACGTCGAACCTTGGGGACAGGTTCGGGCCCGTGTACCCTCGCCCCGCGTGGTTGATAGTCGATGCGCACCGTTGCTGCCGTGCTCGCGCTCGTAGCGTGCGTGCATGCCGGCCTGTGGGCACTACTGAGAACTAGAGAAACGGCGCCGGATTTTACCGGTCAGCTCGCGAGCATCTCCTACGCTCCATTCGCCGGTTCACAGCATCCCGGTTTTGGTCAGCGCCCCACGGCCGAACAAATTCGTGCCGACCTGAAGGCTATCGCGCCCTACACCCGCGCCATCCGCACCTATTCCTCGACCGGCGGCGGCGAGCTCATCCCCCCGATCGCCGCCGAGTTCGGTCTCAAGGTCACGGTCGGCGCCTGGATCGACAAAGACAAGGAGCGCAACGAGCGGGAAATTCGCTCCGCGCTCGATCTCGCCCGCCATAACAGTAACGTCAACGCAATCGTCGTCGGCAACGAGACGGCGTTCCGCGCCGAAATGAGCGTGGACGATCTCATCCAGCTCATCCAAAAGGTGAAGAGACAGAGCCCGGTGCCTGTCACAACTGGCGAAATCTGGACGGTCTGGATCGACCATCCGGAGCTAGCCTCGGCCGTCGACTTCATCGCCGCGCACATCCTGCCGTACTGGGAGGGCTTTGATGCCTCCCGCGCGGTCGATCACACCATCGAGTTCTACGACAAGTTGCGGCGGATGCATCCGGGCAAGCGGATCGTGATCGCCGAGTTCGGCTGGCCCAGCGCCGGTTACAATTTCCACAACGCCGATCCGGGCCGCCTCGATCAGGCGATGGTGATCCGCGATTTCGTCAACCGGGCTGAGGCCTACGGCATCGATTACAACATCATCGAAGCCATCGATCAGCCATGGAAGACGATGGAAGGCGGCGTCGGCCCCTATTGGGGGCTGTTCGACGCCTCGCGCCAGGCAAAATTCTCCTGGACCGGCCCCATCACCGATCCCGACTACATCAAGCGCGCCGGCCTTGCCGTTCTGCTCGGCCTACTGCTGTCGCTGCCGATACTGGCCATGAGCGGGCCGACCGTGACGCAGGCGCTGCTGCTTGCCGCATCCGCCAACGCGGTCGGCGCCTGGTTTGCCGCCATCGTCGCGTTCTGGAAAGGGCACTACTTCGTGCCCGGCGCCGCCTTCGCGCTCGGGCTTGGCATTGTCCTGATGGTGCCGCTGGTCGCGACCTTGATGGCGCGGCTGGACGAAATCGCCGCGATCGCGTTTGGCCGTCCGCCGCGGCGGTTGGCGAGTTCGCCGCCGCTGGTGCCGGAAGCCTTCGCGCCGAAGGTCTCCATCCACGTGCCGGCCTGCTGCGAAGCCCCCGACATGATGATCGCAACCCTCGATGCGGTGGCGAAGCTCGACTATGCCAATTTCGAATGCGTCGTGGTGATCAACAACACGCCTGATCCGGCGTTCTGGCAGCCGATCGAGGCGCATTGCCGCACGCTCGGCGAGCGCTTCAAATTCGTGCGCGTGGAAAATCTGGTCGGCTACAAAGCGGGCGCGCTTCGCATCGCGCTCCAGCACACCGCGCCCGATGCGGAGATCATCGGCAGCATCGATGCCGATTACGTGCTCGCGGCGGACTGGCTGAAGGACCTGGTGCCGCTCTTCGTCGATCCGCGCGTCGGCTTTGTGCAGTCGCCGCAAGACCACCGCGACGGCGGCCGCTCGCTGATGCACTACGCCATGAACGCCGAATATGCCGGGTTCTTCGACATCGGCATGGTGCAGCGGAACGAAGTCAACGCCATCGTCATGCACGGCACGATGTGCCTGATCCGCCGCACCGCGCTCGAAGCGGCTGGCAACTGGGCGACCGACACCATCGTCGAGGACACCGATCTCGGCTTGAGCATCCTCGAGCGCGGCTGGCTTGCCCACTACACCAGCCGCCGCTACGGCCACGGCCTGCTTCCCGACACGTTCGAGTCCTACAAGAAGCAGCGCCAGCGCTGGGCGTTCGGCGGCTTTCAGCTCGTGCAAAAACATTGGCGCCGGCTGCTGCCAGGGGCGGACGGCTTGTCCCGCGAGCAGAAGCGTGAATACGGCATCGGCTGGCTCAACTGGCTCGGCGCCGACAGTATCGGCGTCGTCGTTGCGCTGCTCAACATCCTCTGGGTGCCGGTGGTCGCGTTCGCCAATATCGCGGTCCCCGATCGCATCCTCACCCTTCCCATCATCGCTGCTTTTATGGTCTCGGTTGCGCATTTCGTGTCGCTGTACCGCCTGCGGGTGCGGGCCACAGCCGGCCAAATGCTGGGTGCGGTGTGCGCGGCAATGGCCGTGCAATGGACCGTTGCTCGCGCGGTCGGCATGGGCATCCTGCAGGAGCACGTGCCGTTCCTGCGCACCGCCAAGGGCGGCGTCGCCCGCAAGGGCGCGGATTTCGCGGCGTTCTGGGAAGCGGTGATCGCCGGGCTATTGCTCGCCGGCGCGCTGACGCTGGTGATCACCAATTACAAGCAGGTGCGCGAGATCAACATCTTCGCCTTGGTGCTGGTGGTGCAGAGCCTGCCGTTCCTGTCCGCCGTTGCTTTGGCGCTGATCGAGGGAACGCGCTTTAACTCGTTTGGCTATTGGCGCGGCGTCGAGGCCAAGGTCACCGAGCTCCTGCCGCAGCGCCAAGTCATCGCCGAGCCGCCGAAAGTGCCGGCCGACAACCGGATCGAAGCGGCGCAGTGATCCGTTCTCGTCATTCCGGGGCGCCGCGGAGCGGCGAGCCCGGAATCCATAACCACTGACGCAGGAGTAAAACTCCGCTGCGTCTTTCTCATTCTTGGACGTCAGGGAGTATGGATTCCGGGCTCCTCGCGGAGCCTGTCATCGGGCCGGCCACTTCGGGCCGGACCCGTTGGCTCGGCCCCGGAATGACGAGAAAAATCATTCGGCGAGTGCGGTTTCGGCGAGTCGGACCCAGTAGGAGGTGCCGACCGGGATGACCTCGTCGTTGAAATCGTAGGCCGGGTCGAGCCTTCAATCCGGCGGACGATCGATTGGGATGGAGGATGCGGCGGCTGCTTATACCCGCGGGCGTTACGCTTTGGTTAGGGCGTAAGCTCATAAACGCGCCCGGGCGGACGACTTACCAGAGTCCGCTTTGTGCCGCGAAAACGATCTCCCGTCATAGAAATACGATCGGTCGCTATGGGCCATCCGTGAATTGGGGCATAAAACTCGGCATTGAGGCGTGATACCTTCGCTAAATTTCGGCGGCAGTCACTCGCCGTCACGCTACGGATTGTGGCGAAAGGACTTCATGACCGAGACTCGGAAACTTGCCGCGATTCTGGCGGCCGATGTGGTCGGATACAGCCGGCTTGCCGGCACGGACGAGGATCGCACACTGGCGCGGCTGCGGGCGCTCCGCAGCGATCTGATCGATCCGACCATCGCCGTGCACAACGGGCGCGTGGTCAAGCGCACCGGCGACGGTATCCTCGTGGAGTTTCGTAGCGTCGTCGATGCCGTGCGCTGCGCCATCGAGTTGCAGAACGGCATGGTAGAGCGAAACGCCGGCCTGCCGCCTGAACGCCGCATCGAATTCCGCGTCGGCGTCCATCTGGGCGATGTCGTCGAGGAGAGCGACGGCGATCTGATGGGCGACGGCGTCAATATCGCTGCGCGGCTTGAAGGCGTTGCCAAGCCCGGCACCATCTGTCTTTCCGAGGATGCCTATCGTCAGGTGCGAGCCAGGCTCGATCTCGCGGTCAGCGATCTTGGCGAAACCCAGCTCAAAAATATCGCCGAACCGGTCCGCATCTATTCGCTCCAAGTCGGACTCCCGGCCCAAGCCAAGACCGCGACGCCTGCGGAGCGCGCTGCACCGGATAAGCCCTCGGCGCAACTCGCGCTACCGGACAAGCCGTCGATCGTGGTGCTGCCTTTTGACAATATGAGCCGCGATCCGGAGCAGGAATATTTCAGCGACGGCATCAGCGAGGACATCATCACGGATCTGTCCAAAGTGTCCGCGCTGTTCGTCATCGCGCGCAACTCGGCCTTTGTCTATAAGGGCAAGGCGTTCAATATTCCCGATATTTGCCGCGAACTCGGCGTCAGGTTCGCCCTGGAAGGCAGCGTTCGCAAGGCCGGCAACCGGGTTCGCATCACCGCCCAGCTCATCGATGGATCGCACGGCGGGCATCTCTGGGCCGAGCGCTACGACCGCGATCTGACCGACATTTTCGCGGTCCAGGACGATGTCACGCAACACATCGTCGCCGCGCTGAAAGTCACGCTGAGCGAGGCCGAAAAATCCGTGATCGCCGATAGCGGCACGACGAACGTGGACGCCCATGACTTTTTCCTGAGGGGTCGCGAGTTGATATTCGGGCCCAAGATAGATCGCGCGGCGTTCGATCAATCGACCGCCTGGTTCCGGCGCGCCATCGAGCTCGATCCGAACTATGGCGCACCCTATGCGGGCCTGGCCATGGCGTACATATTGGATTTTCAGAACCGCTGGAGCGATACGCCCGAGGCCTCACTCGACCAGGCCGCGCGTTTGGTCGGCGAGTCGATCGCCAAAGACGACAAGGATCCTTTAGCCCATTTTGTCGCCGCCACAGTTGCCCTATGGAAGAAGGATCACGAGCGATGGGCTCATGAGGCCGACCGCGCCTTGTCGCTCAATCCCAACTACGCGCTCGCGGTCAATTCTCGGGGCTTGGTGCACGTCTATACGGGAGAGCCGGCCAAGGCGATCCCTTACATCGAACGGGCGATTCGCCTCGACCCTGCCCAACAGTTGTATCGACATTTCCTTGGCACGGCTTATTTCGTTGCTGGCAATTACGAGACCGCGGCAGCTATGTTTAAGGATCGTATCGCAAGGACGCCGAAGACGGATTTGTCGCGCGCTTTCCTCGCGTCAGCGTTGGGCCATTTGGGTCGTCTGGAGGAGGCCCGCCAGATTTGGCGCGAGCTCGAGGAGATCAATCCGCGATATTCTTATGTGGATCATTTCGGTCGACTGCCGTTCAGAAACCCTGCGGACGCCGATAAGTTCACCGATGGTCTGCGCAAGGCGGGTCTTGCGGAGTAACCAATCGCGTAAGAGCCTTTCCCGGAAATGACGGACAAAAGTCACTCGGCGAGTGCGGTTTCGGCCAGCCGCACCCAATAGGACGTGCCGACCGGGATGACCTCGTCGTTGAAATCGTAGGCCGGGTGATGCAGGCCGGCGCTGTCGCCGTTGCCGACGAAGATGAAGGCGCCAGGCCGCTCATTGAGCATGAAGGCAAAATCCTCGGCGCCCATTACCGGCGCGACGTCGGTATCCACCTTGTCTTGGCCTGCGATCTCGCGTGCTACGCCCGCGGCAAATTCGGTCTGGCGCTCGTGGTTCACCACCACCGGGTAGCCGTTGGTGTAGGTGATTTTGGCCTTGGCGCCGTACAGTTTTGCGGTGCCTTCCACCACTTCGTTGACGCGCTTGCGGAGAAGGTCGCGGACCTCCACCGTCAAGGCGCGCGCCGTGCCGCGCAGCTTGGCGTGTTGCGGAATGACGTTGTCGGTATGCCCGGCCTGGAACATGCAGACCGACACCACCGCAGCTTCGAGCGGATCGACATTGCGCGCCACGACCGACTGCAGCTGGTTGATGATTTGGCAGCCGACCAGGATCGTATCGATACTCAGATGCGGCCGCGCGGCGTGCCCGCCCTTGCCCTCGAGCTCGATCGTGATGTGGTCGGCCGACGCCATCATGGCGCCCGGCCGGATGGCGAATTCGCCGACCGGCAGGCCCGGGTAATTGTGCATGCCATAGACTTCCTGGATGCCGAAGCGGGTGAGCAGGCCGTCCTTCACCATGGCCAGCCCGCCGGCGCCGCCCTCCTCCGCCGGCTGGAATATGACCACGGCGGTGCCGGCAAAATTGCGGGTCTCGGCAAGATATTTTGCCGCGCCAAGCAGCATCGCGGTATGGCCGTCATGGCCGCAGGCGTGCATCTTTCCGGGCACCGTCGACTTGTATGGCAGGCCGGTCTCCTCCTCCAGCGGCAGCGCATCCATGTCGGCGCGCAGGCCGATGACCTTGTTGCCCGATTTGCGGCCTTTGATGACGCCGACAACGCCGGTCCGCCCGATGCCGGGGACCACATCGTCGCAGCCGAAGCTCTTGAGCTTGTCGACCACCGCGGCCGCGGTGCGATGCACGTCGTACTGCAGCTCCGGATAAGCGTGCATATCCCGCCGCCAGGCGGTGATCTCGCCGTGCAGGTCGGCGACGCGATTGACGATCGGCATGGGATGGTTCCTTGCGCAGCGGCTTACCCGGCAGGCAAGTTAACTTAGCAAAATTGCCATAAAAAGGCGCGCAAGGCTGGAAAACCGTTGCGATATTAAGTAATTGATCCGCTAGGTGAGCGCGTAGCTCAGTTGGTAGAGCACGTGACTTTTAATCACGGGGTCCAGGGTTCAAATCCCTGCGCGCTCACCAATCTAATCAATGGCTTGGCGAAGTATCTCAAGTTCTCGCGCGAACCGCGATCGAGCGTGCACGCAAAATCAACGCGACGGGCAAAAGGACGGCTCGTCGACCGACGCCTTGCCCGATGCCGCCACCTGGCTGGCGGGCGCGTTGCGGCAGCGCCGTACTCGTCGCCGATGCATCCGGTTCAGCATCAGCGGCCGGAGATCAACCACAACTGGTCGTGCGACGATTGCGGCAGCGCGTTTGTGACATCCGTCCGTTTGTCGCGGCGTTAGGCCGCATAGCCCGGTAGTCGCGCGCTAACCAGACCGGCGGTTTGTCACCAAGTACAGTGGTCAAGTGGGCGGTAACGGGCAATAATCGCGGCCGGCCCGGTGTTTATACCGTTATTCCGGACTGTCCAAAAAGGAGGAACACCCCTATGCGTCAAACATTTGTTCGTCGATCGATATTGGGCTTGGGCCTTGGTGGTGCCGTGGGCGCGTTGCTGTCGGCGTTCACCACGCGCAGCTATGCCGCGACCATGGCGTTCAAGGCCGATCTGAAGGGATCGAGCGAAGTGCCGCCTAACACCACGACCGGGACCGGATCGGTCACCGCGACCTACGACCCCGCGACCAAGATGCTGACCTGGAACGGCACCTATTCCGGCCTCACCGGGGCCGCGACGGCGGCCCACTTCCATGGCCCCGCCGAAGCCGGCAAGAACGCGGGCGTCGCCATCTGGATTTCGACCAAGGGCAGCCCCTTCCCCAGCCCATTCTCTGGTTCGGCAACGCTAACCGACGCGCAAGCCTCGGACCTGCAAAAAGGACTTTTGTACGTCAACATTCACACCGCCGCGAACCCTGGTGGCGAAATACGCGGTCAAGCGATGAAGGCGTAATCGCGACACTGTAGTCGCGCTGGTTCGTTGCGTCGTTACCAGTCGCAAGATGATGTGACCCGCCGGTCTTTTCGTATCAGGGACCGGCGGGCACTTTTTTGGCAGCCCAATCAACCCCGAAGATCGCTCTTGGCGTTCCACTGCTCCTGGGTCGCAGCGCGATAATCGGCAAAGCGACCCGCAGCGATGGCTGCGCGCGCGCCGGCCACTAGGTCCTGGTAGTAGTAGAGGTTGACGATGGAGAGCAGCGTGCCGCCGAGCGCCTCGCCGCTGCGGAACAGGTGATGCAGATAGGCGCGCGAAAAGTCGCGCGCGGCCGGGCAGCGGCTTTCCTCGTCGAGCGGCCTGGGATCGCCGGCGTGGTGCGCATTCTTGATGTTGATCGGCCCGAAGCGCGTGAACGCGAGGCCGTGCCGGCCGTTGCGGGTCGGCAACACGCAATCGAACATGTCGATGCCGCGCCCGATCGCTTCGAGAATGTCGGCCGGCGTGCCGACGCCCATCAGATAGCGCGGCCGTTCGGCCGGCAGCGCCGGCGCCGTCTCGGCGACGACCTTGAGCATCACGTCCTGGGTTTCGCCGACGGCAAGGCCGCCGATCGCATAACCGTCAAAACCGATGCCGCCGAGCGACCGCGCGCTTTCGGCGCGAAGATCCGGATCGTCGCCGCCCTGCACGATGCCGAACACAGCGCGGCCGGGAAGCGCATTTTCAAATGCGCGCTTCGACCGCTCGGCCCAGCGCAGCGACAGCTTCATGGCGCGCTCGATCTCGCTCTGCTCGGCCGGCAGACGCACACATTCATCGAGCTGCATGGCGATGTCGGAGCCGAGCAGGATTTGCACGTCCATGGCGCGTTCCGGCGTCAGCTCGACCATGGCGCCGTCGAGATGCGAGCGGAAGGTGACGCCCTCTTCCGCGACTTTGCGCAAAGCGGACAGCGACATCACCTGATAACCGCCGGAATCGGTCAGGATCGGATGCGGCCAGCGCATGAAGCTGTGCAGGCCGCCGAGCGCCGCGACGCGCTCTGCGGAAGGCCGCAACATCAGATGATAGGTGTTGGCCAGCACGATATCGCAGCCCGCTGCGAGCACGTCGTCGTGATGGACGCCCTTGATCGCCGCCTGGGTGCCGACCGGCATGAAAGCGGGCGTCCGCACCACGCCGTGCGCTGTCGCGATCTCGCCGGTGCGCGCGGCGCCGTCGGTGGCAATCAGGTGGAAGGCGAATGGTTCGGTCATGGTCGCTGCGGTGGGCGAAACAACAGACAGGCGTCGCCGTAAGAGTAAAACCGATAGCCGTTCGCGATCGCGTGCGCATAGGCGCGCTGCATCACGTCGAGGCCGCAGAACGCGCACACCAGCATGAACAGAGTCGAGCGCGGCAGGTGGAAATTGGTCAACATCACATCGGCCGCACGGAAGCGGTAACCCGGCGCAATGAACAAGGCCGTCTCGCCGGAGAACTCGGCGAGCGTGCCGTCGGCGGCGGCCGCGCTTTCCAAAAGCCGCAGCGACGTCGAGCCAACGGCGACAATGCGGCCGCCGGCGCGCCGCGCCGCAATGAGCGCGGCCGCGGTTTCGGCGCTGACGATGCCCCATTCCGGCTGCATGGGGTGATCGGCGGTGTTGTCGGCCTTGACCGGCAGGAAAGTGCCCGGACCGACATGAAGCGTCAGGCGATGGAGTGCGATATTGCGCTCAGCCAGCGCCCGCACCAGGTTTTTCGTGAAATGCAGCCCGGCCGTCGGCGCGGCGACGGAGCCCTCCTCGCGCGCAAACATGGTCTGGTAATCGTCGCGGTCGCGATCGTCGGCGGCGCGGCGGCCGGCGATATAGGGCGGCAGCGGCATGTCGCCGCGCTCTGCCAGCGCCTGGTCGAGCGCCGCGCCATGAAAAGCGAAGGCGAAGGTCACCTCGCCGCCGTCGCCCTTGGCCTCGACCGTCGCGTCGAGCTGGTCGAGAAAACAGACCCGGCCTTCGCTGCCGAAGCGCACGATATCGCCCGGCGCGAGCCGTTTCGCCGGCCGCACCAGCGCGCGCCAGCGTGAACCGTCGAGCCGCTTGGTGAGCGTCGCCGCGATCGCGGGCTCGCCGCCGCCGCGCCCGATGCGACGGCCGTGAAGGCGCGCGGCGAACACCTTGGTGTCATTGACGACCAGGGCGTCGCCAGCCCGTAACAGCGCCGGCAGTTCGCCCATCGTTCGATCCTCAAATACGGCTGGCGTACCGGGGCGCACGACCAGCAGCCGCGCGGCATCGCGCGGCGCCGCAGGCCGCAGCGCGATGCGGTCCTCGGGGAGTGCGAAGTCGAACAAATCCGTGCGCATCGGCCCTGTGTTGCCCGCCGTCGGCAGCTTCGCCTAGAAAGGCCATATCGCAACCTTTCGGGCGGCAAGCAACGTGACCCTAACCGCGGTCATTCAGGTCAAACCCGGCATCGGCGATGTGATTTGGCACCTGCCGTTCATCCGCGCCATCGCCGCGGCGTCGCCGGAAGGCCAAGTGACGTTTCTGGCGCCGCCGTCGAGCGGCGCGAAACAGCTGCTGGCGGCGGAGCCGAGCGTCGCCGAGACCATCTATTTTGAGCACGCCGGCTCGGAGTTGCGCCGCGGCATCAATCTGATGCGCCTGGCATCGCTGTTGCGGCGGAACTGCTACCGCCGGGTTTGGATTCTCGATCGCACCATCCGGCCGGCCATCGCCGCGTGGCTGGCCGGCGTTCCCGAGCGCGTCGGTCTTGGGCTTGGGCCGCAGCGCTTGTTCATCACCAATCCCGGCATCGATCGCCGTCATTTCCATGATGAGCCGATCGATTGGCTCACCGCGCTGATGGCGGCGATGCAGGTGCCGCTGCCGGCGCGGGAGCCGGACTTGCCGGTGCCCGCTGAAATCCTCACCGCCGTCGCCAACAGGTTCGCGCGTGAGCCGCGGCCGTGGATCGTGCTCGGCGTCGCCGCCTCCCACCCGGACAAGGATTGGCCGCAGGCGCATTGGGCGGAGTTCGTTACCGCGCTCCGCCAGCGGACCAGCGGCGCGATCTTCCTGATCGGCGGCGCTTCGGCCCTGGCACCGGCGCAAGCCCTGATGGCGCGCAGCGCCGGCGCGGCGCTGGTCAATGCCTGCGATCTCAAGCTGATCGAGGCTACTGCGCTACTGCGCCTCGCCGATCTTTTTATCGGCGCCAATTCCGGCCCGCTCAATCTCGCCGCCGCCGAGGCGACCGACGCTTTCGGCCTGTTCGGCAATACGCCGGTTCTGACCTATTCGAAGTTCATCCACGCTCTGGTGCCGGATCGCGGGCCTGCGCCGGACGGCATGCAGCGGATCTCGCCCGCCGCCGTGCTTGAGGCCGTCACGCCTTATCTGGCGCGGCGCAAGGCGCAAACATAATCAGGCGTCAGTGCCCTGCTTCGCGTCGGCCGCCACCTGCATGCGGACGATGCGGTCGGGATTGGATGGCGGTTCGCCGCGTTTGAGCTTATCGACCACATCCATGCCGCCGACGACTTCGCCGATCACGGTGTACTGGCCGTTGAGGAACGAGCCGTCATCGAACATGATGAAGAACTGGCTATTGGCTGAATCGTTGCTGTGGCCTTTGCGGGCCATGCCGACGATGCCGCGCTTGAACGGCACTTTGGAGAATTCGGCCTTCAGGTCGGGGTGCGGCGAGCCGCCGGTGCCGTTGCCGTGCTGGCCGTCGCCGGTCTGCGCCATGAAGCCGTCGATGACGCGATGGAACGGCACGTCGTCGTAGAATTTTTCGCGGGCGAGCTGCTTCAGCCGTTCGGCGTGTCCGGGCGCAACGTCGGTGCGCAGCTTGATGACAATCGTGCCCGGCGTCGTTTCGAGGATAAGAGTGTTTTCCGGATCGTCGTGTTTTGCTTGGGCCATACGCTGTGTTCCTTTGGAGCGGTCGATGACTTATGGTTCGATGGTCGCCTTCTTGATGTAATCGAGCTTGGCGAAATCCTTGGCAAGATAGGCATTGCCTTCCTGCTGGATACGGCCCTGCTCGGGTCCCATCCCGCTCGGCGCGCCTTCGCCGTAGCCGGCATACAGCGCGTCGACGATATTCATGCCCGATACGACCTGGCCAAACGGCGCAAAGCCCTGGCGGTCGAGCCTGCTGTTGTCGGCAAAATTGATGAAGACTTGCGTCGTGCGCGTATTGGGGCCCGCCGTCGCGAACGTGATCATGCCGCGCTGATTGCTCTGCCGCACCGGATCGTCGCTAATCCGCGCGCCGCGCCACTGCGCTGAAACCCGCGGATCGGCGTGGAGGCCGAATTGCACCATGAAGCCGGAGACGACGCGGAAAAACCGCGCGTTGTCGAAATAGCCGTTCTTGACCAGGTTATAAAACCGGTCGGCGCCGTTCGGCGCCCAGTCGCGATGAACCTCGACGATAAACGCGCCCTTGCTGGTGTCGAACTTGGCCTTGTAGGTTGCAGGCGCCTGTTCGTTCAGCGCCGCGGGGCTCATCAGACCCTGGCTCATGGCCGGAGCCGCAGCCGTGAGCGCGAGCAGAATTGCCATCAGACGAACCATGTCATCTCCCGGATGATATTTTTCAGGCTTTGGCGAATTTCTTTTTCAGCCGCGCCGCAACTTGTGCCGGCACGAAGGCCGAGACGTCGCCGCCCATTGCCGCAATCTGGCGCACTAGCGTCGCGGTGATCGGGCGGACGGCGGGCGCCGCTGGAACGAATATCGTGCGCACCGCGGGCGCCATCGCCGCGTTCATGCCGGCCATCTGCATCTCGTAATCGAAATCGGTAGCGTCGCGCACGCCGCGGACCAGGATCGTGGCGCCCTCGCGTTGCGCCGCAGCGACGACCAGATCGGAGAATGTCGTGCAGGCGATGGCGCAGTTCGCGGCGCGCGCGAGCGGCGTGCAAATCTCTTCCAGCATGGCGAGGCGTTCATCGGCCGAGAACAGCGGGGTCTTGCCGGGATGCACGCCGACGGCCAGCACCAGCCGGTCGGCCAGCCGCACGGCGTTAGCCACCACATCGAGATGGCCGTTGGTGATGGGATCGAACGATCCGGCAAATAGCGCTGTGCGAGGCATGGCGGCGGTCTAGCCCGCGCTTAAACGAACCGCAAGGCGGCTATCTGGCCGCTCGATAGCGCTAGGTAAAAGCCGAATAGCGTTGCTTTTTCTCCGAATTCGGACAATTTACGCTTTAAGATCAATAAGTTGTTAAAAAGAGCTGAATTGTGATGGCGATCAATGAAACCTTGCGGCGCCTGCGCAACACTAACATCAGAACAGGGTGCAACTAAAACGCAATCAAAAGCGTTTGCCACAGAGACGGCAAAGGTTGCCAAACAGGGGTGGGTGCCATGCTCAAGACCGTTTACGCCATCGCTGCGGCTGCGATCGTCGCCGCTTGCCTCGTTCTGTCGCCTAGCTTCTCGCCGCAAGTCGAAGCCGGCGCACCGGCGCTGAACGGAAAATCCGACCGCGCCGATGCACGGCCGCTCGGGATTGGCTGCTCGGAGCGCGCGTGGCCGTATTGGGAGGCGTCGTGCCTGCGCGGTACGACCGATCGGCTCGCTCAGCCGCGCGATGTGCGCTTCGTGTCGATGGATAAGCTGCCGCGCCCGGCTGGGACTTCAACGGTGGCGTCGCGCTAGTTCGAGACGCCGAGCCTGACTCACCAATTCAGTTATTTGCCGTGGTACTTTGGGCGGACGGTGTAGTGCACCGGCCGCCTCTTATTTTTCCATTTCTCTTTCGCGGCGACCACCGCGAAGGCGGCCGTGCAGAAGAGCCGTTGCCGTCGCTGCGAGCGCACCGGTGCGGCGCATATCGTTCCTCCCTGTTTTTATGACTTGACCCGGAGCGAGCGATTTACCGCTTGCCCGGCGCTTTGACCACGCGCGAGCGTGGCCCTAGCGGGACCGAACCAATCGCGGTACATCCTACGTCGGGCGCCGGATCGGGCGGGGCGCTGGAAAACATGAGCATTTTCGGTGATTTACCTCATCGACAACTATGACAGCTTCACCTTCAACCTGGTGCACTATCTCGGTGAACTGGGGGCTGAGGTCGAGGTGCGCCGCAACGACAAGGTGACCAGCGCAGCGGTTGTGGGCGCCGACCCCGACGCCATTGTGCTCTCGCCCGGCCCGTGCACGCCCAAGGAGGCCGGCATCTGTCTCGAGCTGATCGCGCAAGCCGCGCCGACAATCCCGATCCTCGGCGTTTGCCTCGGCCACCAGGCGATCGGCGATGCGTTCGGCGGCAAGGTGGTGCGCGCGCCGACGCTGGTGCACGGCAAATTGTCCGAGATCCGGCACAACGGGACTGGCGTTTTTCGCGGCATCAACGCGCCGTTCAAGGCGACGCGGTATCATTCGCTGGTGGTCGAGCGTGGCAGCTTGCCGCGCGAGCTGACGGTGACGGCGGACACCGATGACGGCGTGGTCATGGGGCTGGCGCACACCAAGCTTGCCGTGCACGGCGTGCAATTCCATCCCGAAAGCATCGCTTCCGAGCATGGTCATCTGATGCTGCAAAATTTTCTCGACATCGCCGCAGCCTGGAATGTCTCGACCGGACGGCGGCAAGCGCCCCCTCCCTACCCTCCCCCGCAAGCGGGGGAGAGAGGGGTGGGGACTCGCGAGCGGGCGCGAGCACGTGTGAATTGAGGGCGTTGTTGTGACAGCAGGATTCAAGGCAATTGTCGGCAAAGTCGCGACCGGCGCGACGCTCGGCCGCGAGGAAGCAGCGAGCGCGTTCGAGCAGATGATGTCCGGCGAGGCGACGCCGTCGCAGATGGGCGCGCTGCTGATGGCGCTGCGGGTGCGCGGCGAGACGATCGACGAGATCACCGGCGCGGTGACCGCGATGCGCGCCAAGATGCTGCGCGTCAACGCGCCGCCGGACGCCATCGACGTGGTCGGCACCGGCGGCGACGCTTCCGGCTCGTTCAACATTTCGACCTGCGCCGCGCTCATTGTCGCAGGCGCCGGCGTGCCGGTCGCCAAGCACGGCAATCGCGCGCTGTCGTCGCGCTCCGGCGCCGCCGACGTGCTGGCAGCGCTCGGCGTCAATATCGATCTGCCGCCGGAGAAAATCGGGCATTGCATCCGCGAGGCCGGCATCGGCTTCATGTTCGCGCCGGCGCATCACCCGGCGATGAAGAATGTCGCGGCGACCCGCGTCGAGCTCGGCACCCGCACCATCTTCAATTTGCTCGGCCCGCTGGCGCACCCGGCCGGCGTCAAGCGGCAGATGATCGACGTGTTCTCGCGGGAATGGACCGAGCCGCTGGAGCAAGTTCTAAAAAATCTTGGCGCCGAGAACATCTGGTTGGTGCACGGCTCCGACGGTCTCGACG
>Ga0102924_1002515_pt1 | contig 19946 bp, 27 predicted proteins | sample PaiPotPPM11metaG_FD_80116 | JGI IMG/M metagenome (GOLD analysis project Ga0102924, IMG submission 80116) | Iron sulfur acid spring bacterial and archeal communities from Banff, Canada, to study Microbial Dark Matter (Phase II) - Paint Pots PPM... ...
CGGCGCATCGCGCGCGCGAGGCGCGCGTCGCTCCGCACGATGCCGACGTAGTTCCACATCAGGCGGCGAATCTCGTCCCAGCTCTGAGTTATCAGCACGCGCTCCTCGTTGCGCATCGCGCGTCCGGGATCCCATCCGGGAAAGTCCGGCGGACGCCGCTCTCCCGCGGCGGTCGCGTCCTCGCGCGCCGCGGCTGCCGCGCGCCGGCCCATCACGGCCGCCTCGAGCAACGAGTTCGACGCGAGCCGGTTAGCGCCGTGAAGCCCGGTCATCGCGGTCTCGCCAGCCGCGTATAGCTGCCCGAGCGCGGTGCGCGCGTCGAGGTCGGTCACGAGCCCTCCGCACATGTAATGTGCCGCCGGTACCACCGGAATCGGCGCGCGGGTCAGGTCAAAACCAAAGCTCAAGCATCGGTTGAAGATATTCGGAAAGCGGCCGCGCACGAAATCAGCCGGCCGATGGCTGATGTCGAGCAGCACGTAATCCAGCCCGTGGCGCTTCATCTCGGAATCGATCGCGCGGGCGACTACGTCGCGCGGCGCGAGTTCGCCGTCGGGATGGTAGCTCTTCATGAACGGCGTGCCGTCTGGCAGTCGCAGGATCGCTCCCTCGCCGCGCAGCGCCTCGGAGATGAGAAACGACTTGGCGGCCGGATGGTAAAGGCAGGTCGGATGGAATTGGATGAATTCCATGTTGGCGACCGGCGCGCCCGCCCGATAGCCCATCGCAACGCCGTCGCCCGAGGCGATGTCGGGATTCGTCGTGTACAGATAGACCTTGCCGGCGCCGCCGGTGGCGAGCAGCGTCGCGCGCGCGATGAATTTGTCCACCGTGCCGCTCGCGCGGTCGAGCACGTACGCGCCCCAGCATCGCGCGCCGCCAGCGCCGTCGCGGGCGATGCCGCGCTCGACCAGCAGGTTGACCGCGATCTTGTTTTCGAGCACCCGGATGTTGCGGCGCGCGGTGGCGGCCTCGCCCAGCGCGCGCATGATTTCGCGCCCGGTCAGATCCTGTGCATGGAGCACACGGCGATGGCTGTGGCCGCCCTCGCGGCCCAGGTCGTACTCGTCCTCGCCACCTTCTTCGACCCGGGTAAAGCGCGTGCCGAGCGCGATCAGCTCGCGAACCGCCTCGGGGCCGTCCCGCACGATCGTTTCAACCGCGTGCCGGTTGCACAGGCCGGCGCCGGCGCGCAGCGTATCGTCGATGTGCGACTCGAACGAATCGTCGACGCTCCACACGCTGGCGATTCCGCCCTGCGCGTAGGCAGTGTTGGCTTCGTTGCTTGCGGCCTTGGTCAGCACCGTGACGGTGCCGGTCTCAGCCGCCTTGATCGCGAAGACCAGTCCCGCGATCCCGCCGCCGATGACCAGGTAGTCGCTCTCGAAGGTGGCGCTCGCAGGTCCTGGCGACGCATCAGTCGTCGTATGAGTCACGGCATCAGTCATGGCATAAGACCGCCGGCGGAATTATCGAGCGCGAGTCCGATGCGCGCGGTAGTTGGCGCCGCCGATGATGCGGCGGGTAGCGAAACGAGCAGCAAAAAAAGACTGCCGCAGTGGGTCAAGCCTCTCATGTCTGACCGTATGCGAGGCCGGCGCGGCGCGTCAAGTTGGAGCGCGCGCGGGTTGTTTGCGCATCAAACCGGGCCTCGATTGCCCCCCATAGTGGATTGCCATATCCTTGTTACAGAAGGCTTGTATCGTTGTATCGAGGCTTCGAGGGCACAATAGAGGCAGCAGGAAGGCCCCCCGGGGCCGCATCATGGAGCTCACTGCACCCAATCTGCTGACCTTGATGCGCATCGCGCTGGTGCCGGTTCTGGTGGTGCTGCTGATGTATCCGGCGCCGGGGCCGTCGGCGATGGCGGCGGGCATTTTTTTCATCGCCACGCTCAGCGACTTCTTCGACGGATATATCGCGCGCAGCTACGGCTCGGGCACGACGCTCGGCAAGTTTCTCGATCCGCTCGCAGACAAGCTGGTTATCACCTCGGCGCTGATCATGCTGGCTGCGATGCCGCGGTTTCCGCGAGTGCCGGCCTGGATGGTGGTAGTACTGGTGACGCGCGAGATCGCGGTCACGGGGTTGCGTGCGATGGCGGCGGTGGAGGGGCAGGTGATGGCCGCCGAGGAACTGGGCAAATACAAGATGGTGCTGCAGTCGATCGCGATCCAGGGGCTGCTGATCAACTACGTTTACTTTCACGTGGATTTTTTCGCGGCCGGGATGTTCGTGCTGTGGATCGCGATGGTGGTGACCGTTTGGTCCGGCGTGGAGTACTACTTAAGTGCGCGGGCGGTGCTTAGCCCGCGGATGAAGCCGCCGGCGCGGCGCGCAGCGGTTTGACAAGCCGCGCGCGGGCGGATAAATCGATCTATCCGGCCGCGCGACGACGAAGCCTGGGGGCGGGTGTAGCTCAGTTGGTAGAGCGTGTGCTTGCCAAGCACAAGGTCGACGGTTCGAAACCGTTCACCCGCTCCAGTTAAATCCCTCAATAGAATCAAGCACTTAGTGAGGCAAAATCCACAAGGCGGACTTGCCCTGCTGAATCCTCAATGTAGACGCAATGTAGACGTTTGAGCCTTGGAAGGGGTGCGGAAATGCGCTCTGGCTCGGGCGCGCTTTGCGACTGAAGCGCCAGCGATTCGGCCCTAGCCCGACGGCGCCGGTACGGTGGCCGGCCTGACGGCTGTAAATTGGGGTTCCCCCGGCTGCAAATTGACTCACCTGACTCACGCAACTCACACGCCGGCCGCCCCTGCCCCTCGTCTGTGCTCACGGGCCGAAGGCCGAAGATTGGGAGTTACGAAGATGGCAAGGCCGGGGTTTCCCATCTTCGGCAAAGCCCTTCTCGCACAGTGGTTTCAGCCGAAGATGGCGAGTGTCGCGAGTTATACGGGGAGACCCAATCTTCGCGCCTTCGAGGCAACCCCCACGAATACCAACCCCGCGCTATGATGGCGGCTCCGCGCCCCCATCGAGGCGCCCCTGGGCCTGATGGTGGGGCCTACCCCGGGGTATCTATGCGCTTTGGGCTCGCCGTGGCGGCGGCGCTCCTCCGCTCAGTCTCGTGTAGAGTTGGGATCATGCTTAGACGGGGGCAAATGCTTTTGTCGTGCTTAGTTAGAATTCTTTTCGCATGGTAAGGACCGCGAGTGTCATGGCACGGCGCGCCGTTCGGGGAAAGATGCTTAGTGCCCCGCTATGTCTTTCATGCAGGAAGATAATCGCGCGGGCCTTTTGCGCCGCGAGCTTCATGCATTCCGAGGCTTCGTTTTCGCGTCAGGCCCAGTGCTGGGGCTTCCGCGCCTCGCCTTGACGCTCGCCGGCTCTATGCCGATGATCCCGGTTAGGACCGGAGGGGCCTGAGGGAGGGCGAGGTTCTAGATATAGCATCCTCGCCTGAGGTTCAGATACGCAGGCTGCGGCCGAGCGCTATGAGCCTCACCCTCTGGTCCGAATACCGGGCGCCCAGCCCGGTGCACGCCACGGGATCTCGGCGGCCCTGCGCTCGCCTTGGTCGGCCGAATTTTCAGCCTTGCGTGCTCAATCGAGCGGTGTTATCCAGAGAACAAACACCGCCATGACCACCATCGAGAGAATCACCGAGAAACTCGACGAGATTGCCTCACGCGCGTCCAGAAGGCGTGATGTCGGGCAACTGGTCGTTGCTCTGAGGGATGCGGTATCGACGATCGCCATGCTCGGGGCTCCGCCGACTCGGATGACGAAGAAAGAGCGCCTCAAAGTATGCGACGACGCGATCGAACGGATTGCGCAAGAGCTTGGGGCTTAGCCCGCGGCGCTCGCATTGGTTCCCTGCGATACAATTCCGTTTGACACGAAGCGGTGTTTTCTGAGAGGTTGCAACCAAGCTTCGCGCTGACCCCCCTCGGCTCGAAGCTCGCGGCAATTCGAGAGACTGGCCCCACCCAACTGGCCCAACGATTCGCCGTTTCCTCCCCTTTTCTTGTTCGACAACCTGACGAACCCAACGATTGCGGCGTTCTCCAATGCCTGCGCCCGTAGCGCTGCTCAATCGCTTCAGGATCCATCGCCGCTTAATTTGCGCCGCCAGGTCGGGGGCGTCGTCACACACGAGGCTTTTCCCCCACGGTGGCGACGGCTTTTTCCACAAGCCCGCGAAGGCAATGAGAGCAGACAACGTGGTGCCCTGGGCCGCGGAGCGATCGAATCCTGAAGTGTCCGCCGGATCGGCGTTCTCCACAGACCTCACAAGTCCGCGCGCCATGATCGGCGCATGGCTCGATAACCAGCATTGCTCGCTCCTAACCAGATAAGGTGGAGAGCGACGCACCCGTTGGGCCAGTTTGTGATCGGGCCAGTCTCTCTGGTGCAGCGCGCGTCGGGGTTTCGTCGAGGGGCAGCGGTCAACTCATGAAAGCAGCGTCTCACGGAGTCGTTTGCTTCGTCAAACGAAATCGAGCGTAGCGAAAGAAGCGGACCATCTTCGGCGTCGTGCCTTGGACTGGCGCCAGGCTCAAGGAACGCACCGCCGGCGCGCATCGCGCTATTCCTCAATCGGAGACGCTGATGATCGGCCTCCAGATCAGACCAGCGGTCTGGCCGGCTTTTACTTTCGAAAGTAACGGCTCAGGTGGGCGCGGTGAATCCAGGCCGATGCGTGCCGTTCGTGGCGGCGGGCTCCGGCACGCTGGTTGGTGCGGGCGCGGGCGGCACGACCTCCGCGTCTTTGGCCAGCTCGAGCCACTTCCGGTGACTCGCCTCGGTCGCGGCATCGTGACGCAGCGCACGCTCGGCGCCGGGCGACAAGCCAAGCTCGCGGCCGATCGCGGCGCAGGTTTTCCCGAGTCGCTGAAGAGTCTCGAGGGCCGGGATCGCATGGCCGAGTTCGTCGAGATAGTTGCTTCCGTACCGTTCCACCACGTTCGCGCGCAGGGTCGCGCGGTCGAGAACCGTCTCGGCGTAGATCCTCAGCAGCGGCGCGTAGTGGGGCTTGTCGAGGAAGGTTGCGCTTTTTTTGATCCATCGAATAAGCCGCCTGGACCGCTCATCGCGCTTTCGTACAGCGCGCGATGGGGTCCGCGATCGGGCCGGCGCTATTTCGGTCGCGGTTGCGATACTCATGACTTCGCCGCTGGCGCCTCGGCTTTCTGCTGGCGTCGCGCCTCGCGCTTCTCGCGCTTGGCCGCGCGCTTCTCTTTACGCAAGGCTTCGCGTTGTCTCTGTGCGAGATTCATATTTCCAATTGTAGAACGCGCACGTGCAGTCTGAAAAGCCACCGCCCCCAGAGAAGCATTGCGCTACAGGACGAATTGCAATACTGTCGCGGATCTTCAGAACGTAAACGGGGGACACCAAATGAAATTCGATGTTAAGTGGCTTATCGCAGCTCTAATTGTCAGCCTACTGACCTTCCAATCCTCAAACGGCTTTGCCGGTTTGATTGAGGATTTGCAGAACGCAGGCCATTCCGGCTCCTCCAGCGCTACCACCAGTCAGACAAATTCGACTCCAAGCCTCTCCAGCTTTACTGGGTTTAGCGCGTTCGGCCCCTTGACCGAGACTCTCGCCGGTGGAGCATGCATAGGCAGCTTTGCCGCAACAACCACCCACTGTCAGTTATCATCGAGTGCATGCGCCCAAATTCAGTTTTCCGGTCCAGTCACGGCGGCTCCCTTCACATCGCCCAACATCTCCGGCTGCCTCACGTTTGACAACACCCCCTACGACCCTAATCTGAACAACTGCTTTACCGGGTTGGGCACAGCGACGATCACGGGCAGAAGCGGCAACAGCTCAGTAAGATTCGCAATCGGAGGCTCGATTTGCACGGCAGACGCTTTCCCGCTGCCTACTCCAAGCAACGAAATCCTCAATGTGATCGCCACCTATGCGGTGGAAAGCGGCACAGGCTTCTTTAGCCAACCTGCAGGTAGCGGTAATTTCTCATTGCAGTTCGCAGTCGCACTTCCCGCTTCTACGCCAGTCTCGGGAAGCGGCCAGCTCAGCATGAAGGGAGTCATCGCCCCCTAGTCGCGCAGCCTGGGCGCAGCACGCGCGCTGAATTCGCACGCGCAATGGGCAGGCTAGGGATCGCGCAGGGCGTGGTGACATTTAATCTTACGACGGACCAGTGAAAATCATCACCACCGGCCCGGTATCGCGATGGCGCGGGCCTTTGAGCGTCTAATCTCCTCGGCATGATCGAACTCTCCCGGTGAGAGAGTTTGATCCGACTTCATATCGCCGCCTCGCCTTTCGCCCTCGGCGATCAGGCGTAATTCAGCGCTGGCTTCTGAGGTCGCGCACGGCCGCTCCGCCGCGCTGCTCGCGCCTGACGATCAGGTCGGCGTGATCGTCGCAGACCTCGATCTGCTTCAGCGGGCGGCCCTGGCGGTCGACGTAGCGCACGATCGTGGTTGCGCGGTACTGGCGGCAGCCGGCGCGTGAGCAGCGCGCCGCGTAATCGCAGCGCAGCAATTCGACCTCGGCGGCGCTATTCATTTCTGCGGTCACGGTTACGGGTCTCAGTTAATTTTACGCTGCCGCTCCGCTTCAATCCCGAAGAGCACGAGGTCTTTGGCAAACTCCCGTCCCAGCCGATCGTACTTCCGCTCCTCCCGCGTAATTTTTGGATTCTGCACGTGGAGCAGGAGGGCATAGCGGATCGTTTCTATCTGCGCCCACGACTTCAAATAGTCTCCGGCTGGACCTCTGAGGTCTTCGGAATTGAGCTTTAGTGTTTCAGCGGCGTAGCGTTTCAAAGCCCTGATTATGTAGTCGTTTTTGGTCGCCATTCTTCCCGCGCCTCCACTGTTCTCAACCTGATACAATTTGCCGATAGCCTCAGCCCTCGACGCGCGTCACGGCCGGCTGCGACCCGTTGATGGGCGGCGCGATGTTGCGGAAGACGCGCGGCCAGCGGCTCAGCGAGCACGCAAAGCCCTTTGGCAAATGGTCCTTGACGGCGTAGCAGGTCGGGCAGCGCATCTTTCCGCGCGCGCGCGCGATACTCTCGCGCCCGATCTCAGAGCGCCTATTGTGATCGAGCTTCACGGGGGTTTCGTCTGATGGAGGCGGTCGAGCAGATAGTTGAGATCATCAATGTTAAGCGGCTCTACATGAAAGACTTCGCCGTCATACGCCGCTGAGTATCGGTTGAGGATATGCTTGAAGAGTTTCATCGCCTTATCGAGGTCAGACCACGTGAGGGGCGCTTCTTCATCGATTCTGCTGCGGTCGAAAAAAAAGTGCTTGTCGAAATGCGCGTGAAACTTGTCGCGCCTGAGCCTGAAACTCTTGAGCGACTCGAAGTTAGCGATCGCTTCGCGGTCGGCTTCGACGGTTCCGTATTCGACCGGTTCCGCGCGCTCAAGCAGCCAATGGTCGTCCGGCAGGCCGCGTCGATGCTTGAGAGCCTCAATCGAAAAGATCGCTCGGTGATGTTCCACGAACTTGAGAAAGTTGTATAGCCCGCGCTGAGAATCCGGAGCGAACAGCTTATCGATCCATAGGACAATCGCCGAGAACAGCGCATTGGTGACCGTCTGAAAGAAATTGGGCGCGATGTTCAACTCCTCCAGCCTGTTAGCGCGGCGCTCGTGAAGAAGGCGGAAAACTCGAATGAAGCATGCTAGCCGCATGCCTTCCTGCTTCAAACCTTCGCGATATTGCTCGAATGTCTTCTCGTCAGTGGGTTTCTCTTCCAACGGGGAAACTAACCTCCGCTCCGGGACACGCGCAGCCCTCGGGTCATAACGGCAGCAACCCGCGCTTTGCCTCGATGCTCGCCTGCGGCTTAGCGCGTCGACCACTGCCCTTCATTTCCACCACCGCCGCCCCTCGTTACTTTCAAAAGTAAAAATCACTCGGGCGGCTTTTCCTGCTCGCGCTTCTTGCGGCGCGCCTCGACCAGCTTCATCGCGACTTCGTGACGTTGAGCGGGCGTCGTTTTTTGCCAGCGCGCCCGCGCCATCAGTGCCCCGATTGATTCCTCTGGCTTCCGCTTCCGCCCGCCCGGCCGCTTCTTCTTCATGTAGGCCAATCTAGCGGACGTGCGCACGGTATTGAATGTTGCGCGTTCAGGCGAACTCACAAGCCTCATCCTATTGTGCGCACGTTGTTGACACAAGTGGGTCATTGTGCGCACGTTAGGAAGAGGAGAAAACAGCCATGCAACTTTTGACGATTCGGCGCATGCACGGTGGCCGGTGCCTCATCACGTACCTGCGAGCGCTCGATGGCGGCCATGTCACGATCACGACGCCGGTGAATTTTTGGAGGCCGCGCAAGCGCCGTGAGGTCGGCGGAATTCCTTGGCGGCCCTTCCGTGTCGGCCATGCTAACGTCCGAGCGCTGCGCGAGTTGAGGCGCGCGAGCCTGGAGGAGCAGCCGTAAAGCGGCGATTGGTGCTGGCGGCGCCCGATGATCGAGGAACCAATTAACCGGGGCGGAGTGCCCCAAGGAGTGTTTATGGAAGACGGATATGAAGGCGACCGTTGTTTTCTGAAGGAGATCTACGAGAGGCCCTCTTTGGTTCGACAACTGAGCCGGGGAGAGCGCGTGACGGCGTTCTCTCAGTTGATGATGGTGGCCGGACTGATCGTGCCAGCGCTAATGGAAGCGACGGAGCAGGGTGGTGGACTCAAGGACCCTGATTTCGAATTTGCTGATGATTTCTGGACCGTCAAGGAACTGGCGGCCAAGCTCAGGGTGAGCCCGCGCACCGTCTACGCTGGTATCAAAAGCGGGAAATACCCTTTTGCGATCGCCGATGGGCGGAACGTCCGGATCTCGCGGCTCGGCTTTCAGAAATGGGCGAAACATCACACGAAGTGAAAAAAGGAGGAATCGCGAAAATGAAGTTCAAACCGATGTGGCTCCTGAACTACGTACTGGCCGATCCGGGCAATCTGGAGAAGCTCGATCGCAGAGAGAAAGTATTGGCGTTCGACCAGCTCATGAGGGTCATGAACCCGATCACCAAGGCGGCGCTCAAGGTGCTCAAAAACGCGACCGCGCAGGACTTCGCTCTGGTCGAGGATCGCGCTGCGCTCGCGAATTTGATCGAACGCTCCCGACCCAAGTCTGATTCTAAATCTGCTCGTAAAAATTAGTTGACTGCTGCCGGCCGTCCACTCGGGCGCCGGCGTCCTGTCGCTCGTCTACTTTCGAAAGTAAAATTCCCGACGATCTGCTGGCCTTCTGCCGCAATCACATTTCAATATTGACGGTTGTTCAACCATTCCCACGCCTCTTTAGGCAACCAGCCTTGATATTCTTTCTGGAGGCGTATGACTAGTAAATGATCAGTAGTTTCGATAAACGGATACAATGATTTCGCGAATGCATCAGCGGTCAACGTTGATTCGATGATCCAAATATTCTCGAAATAGTGAAACCACAAGCCTGTATGGTTTTTGATAGCGTCATATAAAGGCGAATAGTCCTTCGTGTTATTACGAAGGGCATAGCTGACAAGCAGAACGCTCACACGTCATCCTCAATTTTTTCAGGAGGCGGCAATTGTCCCTTGTTCGATTCCGATTTAGTCGCCTCGATTTCGACAATACTTTGACTTCGACGGTTTGTGCCAAATTCCAATCGGCGTTCTGCCCGATGCCCGGCTTCGCCATAGACTAGATTTGTCGGTTTAAACCAGCCGAACACTGCAACAAAAGCGACGAGCAAGAAAACTAACGATCCCGCACAAACCGCGATTCCTACTTTGAACGGCTGAGTGATCGGCGCGAAAAGTGCGAGCGCTGCAAAAACCGCAAGATAGAGAGACACTCGAAATACAAACGACAAGGGAGTCTTCACCTCTTGGCTCGCAAAGAGGCTGATGACGCGCGTAATCTGATCCCAGAAGGACATTTCGCCAGGCATCGGGCGTAACGGTAAGCGCATGTCCCGACGATCGTCAAGGCGGCACCCAGTGGCCTAAATTTGCCCAGGGGCGGGTGACCTAATTCAGCCAGTACCTACTTTCGAAAGTAACTCAACTTTGAGCCTCAGCAGGAGCGATCCCGGGTATCCGGGGCGCGCCCGGTGCGTTCTAGGTAGTCCAGCGCGATCGATCTGGCGTGTCCGTCGCCGTGCGCATACGTGATCTCAAGCTCGATGCCCGCTACCGTCACGCGCCAGTCTGGCCGGTGGGCTCCAACATGCTCACGCTCTCTCATCATATCCTCCTCATCGCCCGCTCAAGGGGAACCCGTGGGTTGCCATCGATTCAGGTCCAGCGCCGCCCGTGCTCGCGCCGGTTGAGCGCGCGCCGCGGCGGATGTCTGCAATCAGTTTGTCCATGTCCGTTCCCTTGTCGGCATGGATTGTGAGGTGGTGAATTTCAATATGGTCGCCGCCGTGGTGGGCGGAGACAGGTTCGCCTGGCGCCGGGGACGGCACGGGGTGAGCGTAGAACGATGCACGCGCCGCCGGCGAAAAGCCGGACAGCGCCGCGTGCATGGATCGATCGAGCGGCGGCAGCGGCGTGCCAGGTGCATGGACGTTGCCCGTGCTGCCGAACCGGCTTATGCCCCAATCGGCGACGCGCGCCAGTTCATACAAACCTAAGGCGAGAAGACTTAACTGCCCGCCAAAAGTGATCACGGCGGTGGTCGCCTCGCCCATCCCCAGTGCGAAAGCGCCAACGCGCGCAAGGCCCGTTGCCGCCGCGATTGCCGCTACCCCTGTTCCGACTTCAATTCCCTCCACCCCGGCACCGGTCGCCTTTGGATGCGCCAGCACGAAGCGATCGAGCACACTGGCGAAGTCGCCGACCTTCGTTATCAAGCCTTGGAATCCCAGCGTAGACGTACCGATATCCGCGGCCAGCGTGCCGAAATTTGTGACCGTGCGCTTCGTCTGGTCGTTCAGCGTGTTGAGCCACGTCGCCTGCTGCTCCAGCGCACCCGGCACTTCTGGCAGCGTCTTCGCAACGCGATCCCAGAGGTCTACAAATGTCTTGTCGGCCCACGCCCCCATCGGACGCGCCCCAGCCGCGCCCCCTACAGCTTGGAGCGCCGCCGTGAGCACGTCATTCGCGCTGGCCCCCGGCCCCATGCCGAGCGCGGTCGCTCGCGACCGACGGAAACCCGGATCTTGAAGCTGTTGCTTAAACTTGCCCAGTTCATCAATAACAGCCGTCAGGCTAAATTTGCCGCCCGGCTCGTACATGTGTTCGCCGCCCGGCCCCAGCATCCCCATCGCCGCCAGCGCTACATTGCCTTTCTTGCTGGGATGCAACAGGTTGGTAAACGCTCGGTTAAGAGCCGCGCCGCTGAAGGCTCCACGCATTCCCGTACCGCCGCCCGCTCCGAAGGTCATCTGACCGGCGAGCATCATGGTCAACATCTGCTCAGGCGGAATACCCATCTGCCGCACAGCCTGCGGTATTACGTAGCCACCCGCAGCGACGAAGGGCTGAAGTCCTCGCGGGGCGATCAGGGACAACTTGGTCAGCGTATCCACAATCGGCCCCATTTCAGCGGGCGTGTACTTTCCGAACTGATGCGCAAGACTGCTCAGCGCCTCGACGCTCTCGTTGGCTTGAATCTCGCCGCGACTCGACATGTAGATGTCTTCTGCCGCGCGAGAGAACAGGGGCATCAAAGCTTGAATCGGGCCAACCCTCCCCTTGCCGGTCGCGGTCACCCCGATGCCCTCACGGAACATCTGCGCCGCCTGCTCATAAATTTGCGGCACCGAGAACATCGTGACGCCCGAAATCTCGCGGGCCGTGCGTCCGAACGCATCCCCTTCGCGCCCTGTCATGCCGGTCTGCATCTGAAAGAGCGTTTGCGCTTGCTGCAGGTTCCCGCCCGCGCGCGCCAGATGGTACAGGATGTCGGCTCCGCCGAGGGCGAGGCCGCCAGCAGCGAGGCTTCTGATCGCCGTACCGCGCATCTGGTCAGTCCGCTGCATGCGGACAATTTCTTCGCGCTGCGCTAGTTCTTGGGCAATTTGATCGTTCCGTCGAAGTTGAGCCATCTCAGCCTGCCGCGCGCCCTGCGTTTGAATCTCGTTTAAGCGCTGCTGGGCGGTCGTGCGTGCGGCATCGAACTCAAGCTGTTCAGCCGCCATCGTGCGCTGTAGCTGCGCCGCTTTCTCCTGCGCCTCTGAGTACTCTGCTGAGGTTAGATCGCCACGATAGGTTTGCGTTTGCGCCCTGGCGAGGCTTGCCTGAAGCGCCGCTTGCCGCTCGAGGTGCTGCGTCTCGACCGCGACGGAGCGACCTCGCGCCGTTGCCATCTGCCTTTCCAGGCGCTCGCGACGCTCAAGGTTCTGGAGGTTCATCAACTGCGAACGACCACCCGAAAAACGGTCGAGGTCGCGCAGCGCGGCGGTGTACCGATCCGCGCTCGTTTGGAGGCGAGAAAATGTGCCGAGGATGCGGTTGAGTCCCGAGTTGAATCTCTCCGCATGGAGTTGTAGTTCGACGCTAACGGCGTACTGGGCCATTTTAAACCTCGTCCTCTCTGCGGACGCCAAAAATCTCTCGGATGGCGCACTTTAACTGAGCGGTTTGTCCAGTACTCATTCCAGCGGCAGCGCACTCTGCATCCATCTTGTCCTCGATCTGCCGCCGGCGCCTTTGTAGCTCAGTCCATGCCTGAGTGACTATCTCGGCGGGTGCGTCGGGCCGTCGATCGAGTGCGGCCAGGTATTGAAAAAAGGCGTCGTCGTCGAGCGCGGCTAATTGGTCCGTGATCACAGTTCGTCCTCGGTCTTGTAGACCCATAACGTAATGAACTATCGCGCGCAGATCGTCGACCACTTCGCGCGATAGGCCGAAGCTCTTGATCTCGTCTTCGAGACCCAGAGCTACGCAAATCACGGAATGAAGTAATGCCACCTCTTGAGAGGAGAATCCTGCGGATAGAAACTTTTGATCGACCCGCTGCATCTCCTTCACTTCAACCAGGAGCGCGGCCCTTACCTCGGGGCGCACCCGGTCAACGTACGCAAGCAGCTCTTCGTCTTGCATCTCGAGCAACTCGCTGACTGTTTTCACGGTGTCACGCTATTCTGGTTTGATGGGGGCCCGGGGATTTCCTGACGAATCTAAATGCGGGTACGCTCCCCCAGCGATACCTGCGGGGAATCGCTCGGGGCGAGGCGCCGGGAACGCGCTCGGCCGTGGCGGCATTGGCCGGTAGATATTCGTCGGTCCGCTGATTCGCGCGTGCATTTCAAGTTCCAGACGCCGTAATCTTTCAGCGATCTGGCCCCCGCCGTTCGGGGCGCCAGCGAACGCGACGAACTCCGCTCGGAGATTCCTCAACTCCGCGGTGATGGCCGGCTCGAGTTCTGGATGCGCTGCAGCGAGCGTTTCCAAACGGTCGATCCCGGCGCGGAGCGCGCCAGTAGGCGTTGCTTGCTCGACTGCCTCGGCCAATTCGTTGCGGACGGATTGTAAGGGACTGGGTACGGGGCTGAGCGGCCCCGTTGCAGGTTTACTCATTGCTCATCTCCTGTGGCAATTTGGATGCCGAGTTACCGAGTTAGTATCTCGCTCTCGGGTATTTCCGTTCGACTGGCCCGCCACCGAAGACATCGGCGACGGCCTTGCCCTGATGGTACGAGCTTTGGTCAGATCGCCGGCCGTCGTCGCCCTCGCCGATCTGTGCGGTGATATCGCGATCGCCAGGCACCGGCGGTGCTGCGACCGAACCGCGAATCGGCTGAACACGAGGTTGAATTGTTTGGGTGCGTTGAATTCGTGGCATCTTACTGCTCCTTTTTCGCTCGCTGATACTGGCGAGGTTAATTACTTGGTCTGACTAACCGCGTGAGAGTCTGTACCGCAGTTCGCGGTATTTTTGTTCATACGCCGCTGGGCTCAGTGCGGGGTCGGCAAGGGGTCGCGGCGCGATCTCGGGCGGCCCTTCTCGACGCGATAGTTCCGCCACGAGCGCACGAAAATCGGCCGCAAAGGACTGCTCGTGATTCGCCGGTCGCGTTGGATATTTTTCACGATCCCTGAAATTTGGAATCGTCAGCGGGGCTGGTGCTGGATCGGGCATTTTGTTTTCCTCTCTATGGGGGTTAGGATTGACGGACGGCGCCTCTTTTCGTGGGCCTATCCACACGCCGTGTTGGAACGGCACGGAGCGCCGCCCGCCAAAGGGTTTGTTCGCTGCTCATCTCCACTTCGCCGCTGCTGCTCGTCTCCACCATCCAGAAGCCCAGCTTTGCGTTTCTTCGATCAGCGCCGGCAGCGTCACACCATTGCGGATTCCGGACCGCAGCGCTTGGGTGAATGCGTGCAATTCGCCCGGCGCGGCCAGCCCGCATTCCCAAGCCATTCGCGCGAGTCGGACGGCGATAATCAGTTCGGTGGCGTCTCGGAAGAAATCATCCGCGTCCGCGTCCCGGTAACCTCGGGCCTCACGTGGTAGTGGCCGACTGCCGATATTTTCAAATTCGACCATGATCGATTAGACGTACCCGTATGTCGGTATCGCCCTTACTCGAATGTCGGCATAAATTGAGCCGTGCCCAAGAACATCTTGAATCGCTCGACCGAGATGTCGACGCATTTCTCAAAAGCGACCCCTACGAAATTGTCGTTGATTTCGACCCTGAGCGAACTCAGTACAATATCCGGATTCGCCATAAGCGAGACCTGCCCGTGCCTCGTTGGGCATTGCTCATTGGCGATTGCGTCCACAATGCCAGGACCGCTTTGGACTACATCGCGTGGCGACTCGCGGGGAGTAAGCTCACCGACCGTGAGGCGAGCTTCCCGATCTTTGACACCGCCAGCGGTTTCATAAGCCGCGGTCGCAAACGGTGGCGCAATTTCCATCCCGGAGCGCTTGCAGAGATAGCCTCGCTGCAGCCGTACAACCGACCTGATCCGCAACGTCACTTTCTCTGGGTTCTTCAGGAATTGGACGCGCGAGATAAGCATAAGCTGCTCGCGCTCAGTTTCATGTTCAATGACGGGGGTGATATCGAAGCCATCACGCCCCCAGGGATGGGCGCGGCGTATCATAGTTTCTCCACGGACGGCAGAGCCGATCACAATGCAGTAATTGCCGTCGTCACACTGCCCATCCCGCCCGGGAGTCCGGACCCAAATGTGAAAGTGAATACAAAGCTTACCTTCGATATAGCGTTTGAGTGGGGAATCATCGCGCCTGATAAGCCTTATCCAGTCAGGAACACGCTTAAGGCAATCATCCAGTACGTCGATAGTGTAGTCATTTGCTTCGACAAGCTCATCGCGAGAAACCCCGACTGGATTCCTCGGATGTCCTGAAAGCCCGATCGCTTTATACTTGCCGCGGAAGTTTGTCGGCTCGTGGCTGATCATGCTTGTGCTCCATTCGGGAACGTCGCGCGCAGATGCCAACCCGCCTGGACGAGCACGGCGACGGCCTCAAGATGCGCATTTATTGCTATTAGGAGAGTTGGCCAGGGCTGGGTTGGCTCATCCGCCTTGGCACCCGCCTTGCCGACTACTAAGTCGCCGTGGTCGTCGATTCGCAGGGCGACTCCGTAGCGCTGGCATACGGCTATGATGTTGCGAGCCGGATGATCTTCGACCGGCAGGCTCCCATCATCTGCCGAAGTAACCGACGTAATTTCGGGCGCCGCTGCTTCTTGCTCGGACTCGGTAGCGGAAGAGGGCGGGGCCAGGACCGCGATGATGTTCCGTTTGTGATGGCGAACCTGCGCGACCAGCTCCGGCGCAATACCGCGCGGCGCGCGCAACTTCAGCTTGTCGCCGGCGACACTCACCTTGATATTCTGCGCGGCGAGCGCCGCTAACAGTTCCACCGGGCTCATAGTTCAACCTCCTCCCAGATGGCGCCGTTAAGGTTGACGTGCGCACCATCGGGGCTCACGCCATTGGAGGATTGAGGCAGCCACCATACCCAGCCACCCTTGAACGCCCCTTTTTCGCGATTAACGCCCAGCTTTTTCGCGGCGTCATTTAATCTGTCATAGGAAATGCCGTCCTCGTCGGCTTGCTTGATGAGATCGATGCTCGGATGCTTTGCGCCATCGCCCAGGGCCTTGCACAACAGTGCCGTTGCCGCCTCAAGCTTCGCTGGCTTCGGCCCGCGCTCGCGTCGTTCTGGCGCAAGCGCTTCACGCGCGCTCATGTCGACGCGCCCAGGCTCCCAGGCCACAGCCGCGCGGCCCTGCTCGTCGCTTTCTATTTTGAACGCCAGCCCGCCGGGGTTCGGGGCCAAGTTGTTTTTCAGTTGCAACATCAAGCGCCGCGGCCCCTCGTTGGCCGGATCCTGTGTGACTAACCAGGCCGTTCGTGGCGCTGCCACGAACGCATTTGAACCGCTCACGCGATACAGCGCCTCGGCTTGGCCCTTGTTCAAGTGACTGACTAACAGGATGGCGACTCCGCGTTTCTCTGCGAGTGCCGCGAGCGGCATGAGCGCGCCGCGCAGTTCGGCGTTTTTGTGACTATCAAGTCCGCCCAGATAGGCCGTGACGGGATCGACGATGACGAGCCTTACGGCCGGGCGCCGTTCGAGTGCTTCATCGAGCCGCGCGACATCGCCATCGAGACTGAAATGACGCTCGGTTAGGTTGCCGTTGTTTGATTCCCGCACTGCGCGCAGAATTTCGATGCGATCGAGGTCCGCTCCCGCTGCCTCACAGCGCGGGCGGATCGTGTCGGCCGCGCCATCCTCCGCGCTCAAGAGAATCACGTCGCTCGGCGCGCATCCGGGCGCACCATCGGGCCACGCACGCCCGCGTGTCACGCGAGCAGCGATGTCCAACGACAAAAACGATTTCCCGAGGCCGGGATCGCCGGCGATTAGCCCAAGCTTCCTAAGCGCGATTCGCGCGAGCCAGAGCCAGCCAACGGCTTCGGCTTTGATGTCTGCGAGTCTGACCAGCACCGCGCCGGGCGCATCGAAAGGCCGCGCGCCGTTCATCGACTCGCGAATCTGCTCCTCGCCGGCCATCATGCGATGCCCTGCAACGCGTCGTTAAAGTCAATGTATCCTGCCGGCGGTCGCGCGATTCGCACACGCCGGCCCTGCCCGACAAAGCGTTGAGCGGCGGCATTGGCCGCACGCTCGCCCGGCTCGTCGCCGTCGGCCGCGATAATCACTTCACGCACTACTTCCGGCAGTTCGACGCGTGAGAGGTTCGATGTGCCGAGTGCGGCCCATGTTGGGATGTTCGTCGCCTGAAGGAATGACAGCGCGTCTTCAATTCCTTCGGTAAGCGCCAGCACGTCGCCCGCTTTTGCGAATCGCACCGCGCCACCACGAATAGGTCCGAGTGCGGCTTTTTGCGGTTCGATATCGGCCTTGCCGGATCCGTCGGATCGCAAGTAGGTGCGATGGACGCCAACAATTTTGCCGTCAGCCCCTTGCACCGCCGCGATCATCGCCGGCAAATACGTACCGCTTGGGTGCCTGAGCGATGGGTTGAATCGGACTGAGACGGGGACAGACGTGATCGCGCGCGACCACAAATACGTCTCGGCGAGAGTGCCTATCGCCGGAATCGCTTGATGCCAGATCGCCGCCGCGAGTTCGCGTCGCTTTTGGTCGTCCAATGTCGTGACGGCTGGCGTGGTCGGCAGGCCGAACGTGCGAGGCCAAGGCCGGCGGCCGCCGAGGGCGTCGACGATCGCTCGAAAGTCACAGCCTGCGAAGCAGTGGAGCAGCAGGCGGCCGTCGTCGCCCACGGACACGGACAGCGATGGAGTGTTGTCGGTGTGGCTCGGGCAGTGACCGATCCAGCCGGACGAATAGGCCTTCCCGTCGATGCGATCGAGCAGCGTGGGAAGATCTGGAGCGTTACTTTCGAAAGTAACGGAGGGCTTCATCGCGCATCCGCTCCGCCCGTGGTCCTCGGTTCCACTGCGCAACCTTCAAGGAAGGCGCGCAAATCGGCGCGGCGATAGCGAATTCTGTTCGAGATCCGAAAATAGCGCGGCCCGATCTGACGGCCTCGCCATCCTTGCAGGGTTTTAATCGCGATCCGCAATTCCTTCGAGGCTTCGCGCTCATCCAGCAGTTCGGCGTCGTCGAGCGGGGCGATAGTAGTCATTGGGTATCCTCACGGTCACTCGTGATACCCGCAGACTAATTTTAAACGCTGGCGATGTCTGCGCGTTCCGGCCGGAAACGTGCGAACTTAGTAGGGGTGCGCGCTAAGTTCGCCTACTTAACGGCGGAGGGTCAATTCGATTTCAGCGGCAACGACATGGATGGCCTTTTCAACAGCGCGACGAGTGCGCTTCTGGCCCTGCGGCAGCGTGTGGAAGATAGTCGCGAACGACTCACCTTTAACTTGATAGCGCACGAGCCAGTTGTAATGCTCGAGCGTGCGCTTCTTCTCGGGGGCTTTTTCCAGCCCGCGCTTCCGGGCTTCGGCCTCGCGACACTCGCAGTATTGCTTGAGCGCTTTCTCAAAGCCGGCTCGCGCCTCAACTTCGAAGTCGGCCCGCGTTAGAGAGAGCACGTCCCAACCTGGAAGGATCAGAAAAGAAAAGGCGGGCGATAGTATGCGCTCGGGCGCGTTGGGGGCCGGGCCGGTCCAAGTCCAGGTGATGCCATCGGCTTGCGCAACCTCGGGGTGCTCGGTGGCCACTTTGTAGCGCAGATGCAATAGCAACTGCAGGGCTATGTTCTCGCACCATCGATCGTTGAGATGCCAAGCCCGCGCCCATGTTTTGACGTTTGCCCTAACCCCGGCGAACCGAGGCTTATGGATATCGCGATAGTGCCCCGAGGGGCAGTTGAGGAGCAGCGGCGCAAGTGTTTCCATGGTCTGCGGTTCGATCTTGAACATCGCATCGAGAAACGCGGTTCGGCGGGCCTCGATCATTTCGTTGCCGAAGTCGTTCGAAGTCTTAGGGATCGCAGACCTCGGATGCTGGTATTCGCCTAATCTGCCCGCGCGCCAGTTCATTTTCGCAGCTCCGGGGCTATTTACCGGATAGGGTCAGCGGCAAGCTGGCCGCGTTGGCTTCGAGCGCGCGGCGTGCGGCCGCGATGTCGAGCCGCGCGTAAATCTGCGTCGCGTTCAAACCCGTGTGGCCCAACACGCTGCCGATCGTCGGCAGGTTCTCGCCGGCGATCGCCATCCGGGATCCTACCGTGCGCCTCAAATCATGGATGGTGACGTTGGTCAGTTTCGCGTCACGGCAGAGCCGCGCCCAGGCGCTTTTGACTTCGACGAGATGGCCGGTTTTGCCGGAGCCCGGAAACAGAAACTCGCTGGTGCCGAATGAGGGCAGGTTACGGAGCATTTCGACTGCCGCCCGCGGCATGGGCGCCAACCGCGGCTCGCCGCTCTTGGTCCGCATGAGCTTCACGGTGCCCGTCTCGAGGTCGACTTCAGACCAGCGCGCGCCGGCGAGTTCAGAGCGCCGCACGCCCAGCAGCAAGAGCAGCGGGAAGTAAGACCGCCAAGGCTCGGGCTCTTTCATCAGCGCAGTATTGAGCCGCCGCAACTCGTCGTCCGAAAGAAACCGATCGCGCCGCGTTTCTTCGAAGCGCTCAAATCCGAGCGCCGGGTTCTGTTCGACCTCGCCCCATTTTTTAGCCTTGTTGAACGCGGCCCTGAGGAGTTCCAGGGTCCGATTTGCCTCGATCGGTCCATGCTCCGCGTTAATCCGCTTCTGCAGCTTGGCCGCGTCTGACGTACCGATATCGCTCAGCCGACGGCCATCCCATGCTTTACACCGCGCCAGCCGCCGCTCGTCGCGCAGCCACGAGCGCTTGCGGAACTTCGGCTGCCCGTCAGGCATGACGCCGCGCTGCTCCTTGCTCCACTCCTTGATGTACCGAGCGCGCAATTCGCCGAAGGTAAGTTCGTGCCTCTCGGCCTGCCTCTTGTCGGCAGGATCAAGGCCGGCCGCGATATCAACCCGGATGCGCTCGGCTTCGGCCCGCGCGGCCGCAACACTAACCGCGGGCCACTGGCCAAGCGTCATGCGCCGCACCCGCCCCTTAACC
>Ga0102924_1002516_pt1 | contig 19940 bp, 22 predicted proteins | sample PaiPotPPM11metaG_FD_80116 | JGI IMG/M metagenome (GOLD analysis project Ga0102924, IMG submission 80116) | Iron sulfur acid spring bacterial and archeal communities from Banff, Canada, to study Microbial Dark Matter (Phase II) - Paint Pots PPM... ...
CGGCCGCAGCTCGACATCCTGCTCCGCCCGGTACGCCGCCTTCAGCGCCGCCTCGTCGTCCCCCTCGCGCCACGCGACCACGAACGGCCGCCCCCGTCCTGCCATCGCACTCCCCTCCCGATCTGCTCCAATTATACGGCAAGATCAGGAGGGATCGGTATAATCCATCGTATCTGCGTCAAAGACACCATCCAGGGTGGTCCACGCTTTCACCCAGAACTTTCGCATGTGAGTTCTCCTTTCCACAGCGCCGCCCCTAGTGGACGGCAGCCGCACGCTCGTCAGCGACTGCCCGGCGGCGCCGCCCCGCCCTAGCCGCCGGGTGGCATGGTAGGCCCGTGCCAGCCTCGGTGCAAATATGGGCCCGACATCATGTGGCGAGGTTTGATCAGCAGCACGGAATGTGTGTCAGAGCCGTTTTAGTTGACATCCAACAGAGATCTACAACGCCGAAGACCGCGACTACGCCGAGCAGGCCGCGAAGGCGTTCGCCGCGGCCTACGGCGCGAAGTGGCCCAACGCGGTCGCGAAGATCACCAACGACCTCGACGTGCTGCTCGCTTTCTACGACTTCCCCGGTGAGCACCGGATCCACCTGCGCCCCACCGACCCGATCGAGTCGACCTTCGCAACCGTCCGGCTACGGCAGCGGGTCACCAAGGGACCCGGCTCGCGGGCCGCCGGGATCGCGATGGCGTTCAAACGCTTCGAGTCGGCACAGCACCGCTGGCGTGCCGTCAATTCCGCCCACCTCGTCGCGCTGGCCAGAGCCAGCGCGAAGCTCGAGAACGGCGTCCTCGTCGAACGACCCGACGAATCACCAAGCGGTGACACTCACGCCGCATGACACGCTGATCCGGTAGTGGGTCAGTTTGCATCTGAGGCGTTGACTCCAGCCCATTCGAGAGCCTGCCGCCTGTCGGCGAATGCGCGCATCTGAATGGCCTTGCCGTTGCGGAAGGTGTAGACATCCGCTAGACGCCCTTCGTGCCATTCCATGCTGTGTTTCAGTCTCACTCGCACATAAACGAACACAATGATCTTCTCGCCGGCGACAATGAACCGTTCCGGCTCGCAACTTCCTTCGGCCCAATTCTCGCGCGACTGCGACAGGTGTGCCTTCACTCCTGCGTGCCCGTGATATGTCCCGCCTCTCGGATACTCGGCCGGTTCGGTCCACTCGATCTGCGGGTCAAATGCTTTGACGGTTGCCGGAATATCGTTCCGGTTGAGTGCGGCGTTTGCTTCCTTCAGCGCCTCCGTCTCAGCCGCAAAAGACGATGTCAATTTGCCCATAGTTCTCTCCCGCTGCCCATAATTACAACCGCACCAAGTACGCCTAACAAAACCGTCGCGTAAGCAGCCAAGGCAGCAGAATAGGAGCCATAGAGGAGGGTGCCATGGCGAAGGAACTGTTGCCTGATGCGTTGTGGGCGCGGATCGCGCCGCTGCTCCCGCCGGAGCCGCCGAAGCCCAAGGGCGGACGGCCCCGGGTGTCGGACCGGGCGCGCTGACGGGGATCCTGTTCGTGCTGAAGACGGGCATCCCCTGGGAGTACTTGCCTGCCGAGATGGGGTGTGGGAGCGGGATGACGTGCTGGCGCAGGCTGCGAGACTGGTACCAAGCGGGCGTCTGGCGCAGGCTGTGCCAGGTGCTGCTCGAAGAGCTGGCCCAGGCCGATCGCATCGACTGGGACCGGGCCGCGCTGGACTCCGCCGCGGCGCCGGCCCCGGGGGGGCCGAGAAACGGGCAAGAACCCGACGGATCGCGGCAAACAGGGCACGAAGCGCCATCTTGTGGTCGACGCCCACGGCATCCCGCTCGCGGTTCTGGTGAGCGCCGCGAACGTGCACGATTCGACGATGATGCTCGCCGCCGTCGACGCCATCGAGCCCACCCGCGCCAAGATGCGCGGCAGGCCCCGTCGCCGACCGCGCACGCGCTATGCCGACAAGGGTTACGACTACCGTCACCTCCGTCTGGCCCTGCGCAAGCGCCGCATCATCCCCCGCGTCGCCCGCGGTGGTGCCGAGCCCAAGAACCGCCCGGGACGCTCCCGGTGGGTGGTCGAACGGGCGCTCTCCTGGCTCAACCGCTTCCGGCGCCTGAAGATCCGCTACGAGCACCGGGCTGACATCCATCTGGCCTTCTTGCCGCTTGGCTGCGCCCTCATCTCCCTGCGTTTCCTCGGCCAACCACGTCCAGCTCGCGAGAACGGTCGGCCCGGACCGCCGCGCACGGCCTCTGCTACACTAGGGACATGACCATCAAAAATTGGACCACGTCAGCGTCGTCGTCCGCGACCTTGCCGCCGCTATCGCGTTTTTCACCGCGCTCGGCATGAGCTTGGAAGGCGAAGCAGCGGTCGAGGGCCCGTGGGTGGACCGCGTCAACGGGCTCGAACGTGTCCAAGTCGACATCGTGATGATGCGGACCCCAGATGGGCACGGGCGGCTTGAGCTGACGAAGTTTCGCCATCCAGAACTGGTCGAGATCGAACCGGCGATCGCACCGCCGAACGCGCTGGGCCTCCGGAGCGTCATGTTTACCGTCGAAAGCGTCGACGACACTGTCGCTCGCCTGCGCGCCAACGGCGCCGAACTCGTCGGCGAGGTGGCCCAGTACGAGGACCGGTACAGACTCTGCTACATGCGAGGCCCTGCGGGCATCATCGTCGCGCTGGCCGAGGAACTCTTCTGAAGCGTTCACCGCCTGCGGAGAAACCGGTGGCGCCCCAGGCGCTCCTCCGACTCGATCCCATGGCTCGCAACCATCCTGCTTTCTCGCCTACTTGCGCCGCGGTTTTGTTAGGCGCACTAAACCAAGACCGAAATGGCGAAGCAAGGACCAACAGCTTGCTTTCACAAAGGTCGCACGTCGCGATCTGATCAAGCATACCGCCCACGTTGCGCAAACGGTTTACGAGCTATTCTGCCCCCTTCAAATTGACCCACTACGGCTGATCCACAGGCCTTGACTATTCCTCACGCGTCGGGGTCGTGCGGCAATTCCCCTGATCGTCATCTGCCAGTGTGCGGTGGCGCGGCGGGCAGTTGCACCGTGACGCAGAGCCCGCCAGCGGGGCGGGGCGTGAGGGTGAGGGTTCCGTCGTGTGCTTGGGTGATGCTTTTGACGATTGCCAGGCCGAGGCCGACACCGGCGTGCTCGGTGCGTATGCGTTCGGCGCCGCGACGAAACGGCTCGCCAAGCGTGGCAACGAACTGTGGGGTGAGCTGCTCGCCGGTGTTCTCGACCGTGAGCACCACACGCTTGGGGTGAACGCTGGTCGTGACCCACACGGCGCCCTGTTCAGGCAGATTGTGGACGATCGCGTTGTGCACGAGGTTCGTACTCAACTGCAGCAGGAGCGCGTGCGAGCCGATGGCGGGGGTCATGTCGCCGGAGGTCTCGATGGTGACGCCGCGTTTTTCTGCGAGGGGGAGGAGCGTTTCAGTGGCTTCTTCCGCCATGAGGGACAGGTCGACGTGTCCTCGGGTGAAGGACCGCTGGTCGGCGCGGCTGAGCAGGAGCAATGCTTCAGTGAGGTCGATCGCTCGGGTGTTGACGGCGTGGAGGCGGTCGACAAGTTCGCCGTTGTCGCGGTTCGGATCCTTGCGGGCCACGTCGAGCAGTGTCTGCGTGATCGCCAGCGGGGTGCGCAGTTCGTGGGAGGCATTGGCTGCGAATCGCTGCTGTTCGGCGATGTGTGCTTCGAGCCGCGCGAGCATGGCGTCGAAGGCGTCGGCGAGTTCGCGGAATTCATCTTTGCGGCCCGGTAGCCGGATTCGGTGGGAGAGCGATCCGTTCGCGGCCATGCGTGTGGCGTCTGTGATGCGAGTCAGAGGGGTGAGGATCCGACCGGCGAGAAGCCACCCTCCCAGGAGACCGAATACCAGCAGGAACGCCAGCACGACGGCCGCGGCCGGACCGAAAGCACCGAGCTCGATGCTGAGCCAAGTCCGAGCGACCTCCCAGAGTGAGCCGCGCAGGAGGACGGAGCCGTCGGGCAGTAAGCCACGGGCCGTGTAGATCGCACCGTCGGGTACGTATCGCAGAAGGAACACCCACACGGCCGCGAGCAGCAAGGCGCCCGCGAGCATGAGGAAGCCGGCGTAGCTGAGGGTAAGTTTGAGGCGAACACTCAAACCGGGCGCTCTATCCACGGTCCCCTCCCCCACGCCCGGTGTCTGGTCGAGTGCTGATGCGGTACCCGACGCCGGCCACGGTGGCGATGATCCCGGGTTCGCCGAGGCGTTTGCGCAGTGCCGAGACCGTGATGCGCACGGCGTTGGTGAACGGGTCTGCGTTCTGATCCCACGCCCGTTCCAGTAGCTCTTCGGCGCTGACGACACCGCCTTCGGCAGCGACGAGAACTTCGAGCACGGCGAACTGCTTCCGGGTGAGCGCGACGTAGCGGCCGTCGCGGTAGACCTCGCGGCGGAACGGATCCAGACGCAGGCCGGCGATCTCTCGCACGGGCGGCCTGTTGTGGGCGCGCCTGCGGTCGAGCGCTCTGAGACGGAGCACGAGTTCTCGGAGTTCGAACGGCTTCGTGAGGTAGTCGTCGGCGCCGAGCTCGAACCCGGTGGCCTTGTCGTCGAGCCGGTCGGCGGCGGTGAGCATGAGGATCGGCATGCCGCCGCCGGAGGCGACGATGCGTCTGGCGATCTCGTCGCCGGAGGGGCCGGGGATGTCGCGGTCGAGGACGGCGATGTCGTAGGCGTTGATGCGCAGCAGTTCCAGAGCGGTGTCGCCGTCACCGGCGATGTCGGCGGCGATCGCTGCCAGGCGTAGGCCATCGCGGATGGCTTCTGCCAGATAGGGCTCGTCCTCGACGATCACCACACGCATGCTCTCGATGCTACCAGCCGGAGCATATCGTCGGCATATCGAAAACCACATACGCGCCGGCAACACCACGCCGCCGAGACTGGAGGCATAACCTACGGCGAACAAGCACACGGAGAGGAGCAGTGGCTGGTGCTTGACGAGGAACTGCTGGAGCAACGGCCCGTCCGTGGTCCCTGGCGGGCGCTGCTCCTGCTGCTGGTCACGGCGCTGCTGGCGGGCGGCGCACTCTACGCCTACCGCGTGCGTGCGCAAGGCGCCGCGGCGGCGACCTACACGACCGTGCCGGTCACGCGCGGCGATCTTGCTATCGGCGTGAGCGCGACCGGGCCGGTGAGCACCGCCGCCTCGATCCCCCTCACCTTCAAGAACAGCGGCCTCCTGAAGCAGGTGCTGGTCAAGCCGGGCGACACGGTCAAGGCCGGGCAAGTGCTGGCGCATGAGGACACCGCCGACCTGCAGCACGCCCTGGACCAGGTCAAGGCGCAGCTTGGCCAGCAGCAGGCAGCCCTGCAGAAGCTGCTGGCCGGCCCCACGCCGCAGCAACTCGCCGTGTCCCAGCAAGCCATCAGCACCGCCCAGTCCAACCTGGCGGACGCCCAGAAGAACCTGGATCTGATGGCGCAGCAGAACACCAAAGACGTGCAGCAGGCCCAGGTGGCGCTGGCCAACGCCCAGGCCAACACGGGCAGCGTCCAGAACGAGGTAGCCAGAGGCGAGGCGGCCGACCAGACGTCCATCAGCAACGCCCAGACGGCGCTCGCCAACGCCCAGAAGAACGCCGCGGCGGTACAGGCGCAGATCGCCGCGTCCACCCAGGCCGATCAGGTGGCGCTCCAGAACGCCCAGCAGGGCGTCAGCACGGCCCAGCAAAACCTGACCTCCAGCCAGCAGCAGATTGCCGCCGCCTTGCAAAGCGACACGACCGCCGTGCGGAATGCCCAGCAGAGCCTCCAGCACGCCCAGGCGGTGGCCGCGACCGGCACGCCGCTGCAGCAGCAGCAACTGGCCCAGGCCAAAAACGCCCTCAACACGTCGCAGATCCAACGGGACGCCGCCTGTAACCTCGCCGATGCCCGCAACTCCCAGGCCGGCTGCAACGCCGCCAACGCCACCGTGAACACGCAGCAGACGGCCATCGACACCGTGCGGGCCCAGATCCAGCAGAGCCAGGCCCAGGCCCAGCAGACTGTGTCCCAGGCTCAGGCGGCCCTCAACACCGCCCAGGACGCCGCCGCCTCCGACAAGGTCAAGCAGCAGGCCGCCAGCCTCGCCGCCCAGCAAGCCGTGACCCAGGCGACGGACGCCTTGAAGACGGCCCAGGCGGCGCTGCATGACGACACGGCCAAGTTCCAGGGCAGTGCCGTGCAGGCCCAGACCAGCCTGGACCAGGCGGCGGGGGCCCTGAAGGCGGCGCAGGTGGCGCTGGCCAACGACCAGGCCAAGGACCAGGCGCAACTGCAGACGGCGGCGGGCAGCGTGCAGACGGACCAGGCGGCGCTCAACGACCAGACCGGCAAGGCGGCGCAGGCCCTGCAGCAGGTGCAGGCGGCGGTCGACGCCGATCGCCAGGCCGTGCAGACGGCGCAGACCAACTACAACCAACTCAAAGAGCCGCCGACCCCGGCCGAGCGCGCCGCCGCCCAGGCGCAGGTCGATCAGGCCACGGCAGCACTGGCCACCGCCCAGGGCAACCTGGACGACGCCACGCTGCGCTCGCCCATCGCCGCCACGGTGGCCCAGGTGAACGACATCGCCGGCCAGTTCGTGAGCGGCGGCGCCGTCGGTACCAGCGCCAGCGCCAGTAGCAACGTCTCCACCACCGCCTTCCTCGTGCTCACCGACCTGAACGCGCTGCAGGTGGTGGCCCAGGTGAATGAGGCCAACATGGCGAAGGTGGCCCTGGGCCAGCCCGTGCAGTTCACGCTCAACGCCTTCCCCGGCCAGACCTTCACCGGCAAGGTGGCAGAGGTCCAGCCGCTGGGCAGCAGCAGCAACAACGTCGTCAGCTACAACGTCACCTGCTCCATCGACCCGACGAAGACCAGGCTGCTGCCCGGCATGACGGCCAACGTCACCATCGTTACCGCCAGCCGGCACAACGTGCTCCTGGCGCCGGCGGCGGCGCTCAGCTTCGCCCAGTCGGCCGCCGCGACGAGCGCCGCCGCGCCCGTGGCGACGCAAGGCAGCACCAACGCCACCATCCTGGTGCTGCAAAACGGCAAGCCAGCGCGCGTGCCGGTGCAGAGCGGCCTCAGCGATGGTAACCGGACGGAGATCATCGCCGGCCTGCAGCCGGGCGAGCAGGTGATCACCGGGCAGAGCGGGGGACCGGGACAGTACTTGAGTTGAGAGTAATCAAGGAAGGAGATCGTCTGATGGATGTTGCGCAAGCCGCCTCGGCAAGGCCGGAGACGGGTGAGCAAAAGCCGCGTATCCGCGTGGAAGGGCTGACCAAGGTCTACCCGATGGCCGGAAGCGCCGTCCAGGCCCTGCGCGGGGTGGACCTGGAGGTGCACACCGGCGAGCTGGTGGCGGCAATGGGGCCGTCCGGCTCCGGTAAGTCCACGTTCCTGAATATCCTGGGCTGCCTGGACCGGCCCTCCGCGGGTCAGTACTGGCTGGACGGCGTGGCGGTGGGCAAGCTGACCGTGCGCCAGCTGGCCCGGGTGCGCAACCGGCGGATCGGCATGATCTTCCAGAGCTTCAACCTCTTGCCCCGCGTCAGCGCGCTGGAGAACGTCATGCTGCCGCTGCTCTATGCCGGCGTCACCGGCAAGCGGGCGGAGGAGCGGGCGGCGCTCGCCCTCGCCGCCGTGGGTCTGGCGGAACGGGGCCACCACCATCCCAACCAGCTTTCCGGCGGCCAGCAGCAGCGCGTCGCCATCGCCCGCAGCCTGGTCACCGGCCCGTCCATCATCCTGGCCGACGAGCCGACTGGCAACCTGGACAGCCGCACCAGCCTGGAGATCATGGCCATCCTGCAGGAGTTGAACGCGGCCGGCGGCACCATCCTGCTGGTGACGCACGAGCCGGACATCGCCGGGTTCTGCCCGCGCATCATCCGCTTTTCGGACGGGCGGGTGGCGGAAGATGCCCCCAATCCGGCGCCACGGCGGGCGAGCGAGGAACTGGCCAGCGCGGCAGCGGAGGGCGTGGCGTGAGCGCCCCGACCGAACCAGCCGCAGCGCCAATGGGTCGTTAGGGAGGAAACCATGCAAAATCAAGAAATGCCGTTGTCCACATCCCCCCGCCTGCTGCCGCCGTTGCCGGGACGCGGACGCCTGCCGTGGTGGCGGCTCACGCTGAGTGGCGCGCGGGAGGCCTTCCGCGGGCTCACCGGGCACAAGTTGCGTTCTGCGCTGGCGATGCTGGCCCTGGTGGTCGGTATCGCAGCGGTGCTGCTGGTGCTGACCGTGAGCCAGGCCGCCCAGCGGGCGACGGCCGGGGCGTTTGGCGCCGTCGGCGCCAATACGATCACTGTGGAGGGCTTCGTCATGGCGCCGTCGGCGGCGCCGTCCGCGCCGGGCCACGCTACGATGGTCATCGCGAGCGGCCCGCCCTCGCTCACGCTGCAGGACGTGCAGACGCTGCGCCAACTGCCACACGTCATCGCGGCCAGCCCCTCCGGCACGGACGCGCCGGTCCAGGCGGCGGCCGGCAACCACAACCTGCAGACGGTGGCCGAGGGGGCCTTCCCCGACCTGCAGCTCCTCCAGGGCTACAAACTGCACGCCGGCAGCTTCTTCAGCCAGGCCGACGTGGACAACAGTGCCGCCGTGGCCGTGCTCGGCCAGGACGCTGCCGCGCACCTCTTCCCTGGGGCCTCGGCGGTGGGCCAGCAGGTCCGGCTGAACAACGTGAACTTCACCGTCGTCGGCGTACTGAACACGGTGGGCGGCGCCCCTGTTGCTGGGGAGGGCGGCATGAAGATCGTCCCCGACGACATCATCATCGTGCCTGTGAGCACCTGGCAGCAGCGGCTGCAGGGCCAGCGGCCCGGCGGGAAAGGTAGGTCCGGGCCAGCGCTCGGAAGTGCCGGTGAGACCAAGCTGCCGCCGGGCGCGAACGTCGTCCGGCTGCAAGGCGCCACGCCGAGCCCGAGCCAGAGCGCCTTGCAAGGCTCCACCGTCCCGATGGTGCAGGTGGAGGCGGACGCCACGGGCAACGTCGCCGCCGTGCAGCAGGAGATCACGAAGGCGCTGGAAAAGAACCATCACATCGCGCCGAGCGGCCAGGACGACTTCACGATCGGCGGCTTCCTGGCGGCGTCGGGGGCGGCGCGCCAATCCCTGGGCACCGTCGATCTCGCCATGGGGATCGTGGCGGCAGTGGCGCTGCTGCTGGGCGGCTTTGGCGTGGCGAACGTCCTGCTGGCGGCGGTGAGCGAGCGGACGCGGGAGATCGGCCTGCGCCTGGCAGTCGGCGCCGAGCCGGCGGACATCCGCCGCCAGTTCCTGATCGAGGCTGTCACCCTCTCCCTGCTCGGCGGGCTGGGCGGCGTCGCTCCGGCGCCGGTGCCGGTGGCGATCGGCGCCGGGCTGGGTGTAGCGCTGGTGCTCGGGGTCCTTTTCGGCAGCTATCCCGCCCAGCGGGCGGCGCGCCTTGATCCCATTCAGGCGCTGCGCCGGAATTGACGACATGAGCGCGCCAACCGGGCTGGGCGCCGCGATCACGGACGCCGGGCATTCGCAGACGCCGGGCGCCGCTCACCGGCGGAAGGTCGCGGCGCTGCTCGCCCTGCCGCCGCTGCGGCGCGGCGGGTCGACCTGGCGGCAGGCAACTGGACAGAGCGTGCGCGCCGCGCTGGGCGCCCTGCTCACGCACAAGGTCCGCTCGGCCATGACCATCGTCGGCATCGTCCTTGGCATCTGCGGCGTGCTGGTGATCGACGCCGTGGGGCAAGCGCAGAACGCCGCGGTCGCGACGCAGCTCGCCAAGCTCGGCTCCAATCTGATCACCGTGACGCCCGGCATCGTTCGCCTCGGCGGCGTCCGCCCGGCCCTCACCCTGCACGATACCAGCCTGATGCAGGCGCAGGTCCCGGACGTTGCGGCGCTCACGCCGGAGGTGACGGGCAGCGTCCCCGCCATCGCCGGCCGGCTGGCCTATACCACGAACGTCATCGGCGCCCTACCCACGATCCAGCAGATCCAGGACGACGCCCTGGCCGCGGGGAGCTTCTTCACGGCGCAGGATGAAAGCGCCGGGGCGACCGTTGCTGTGCTCGGCCAGACGGTTGTCGACAAGATTTTCCCCGGCCAGGACCCGGTCGGCCAACAGTTGCTCCTCCGCAACGTCGAATTCCGGGTGGTAGGGGTGCTCGCCGCGAAAGGGCACGACGCCCAGACCGACCTCGACGACGTCGTCATCATCCCGCTGCACACGGCGCAGCAACGGCTCTTCGGCTATGGCAACCTGGCGAGCATCCTGCTGCAGGCGGACTCGACGGACGATATCCCGGCCGTGCTCGCCGGCGTGACGGCGACGCTGGAACAGGCGCACCACTTCACGACCGGGCAGCCCAACGAATTTAACGTCACCGACGACACGCAGGTGGCCAACGCGGCGCGGCAGCAAACGGCGCTGCTGACGCGCGTCCTGACCGCCGTGGCCGGCATCGCCCTCGCCATCGGCGGCTTCGGCATAATGAACATCATGCTTATCGCCGTGAGCGAACGCACCCCGGAGATCGGCGTCCGGCTGGCGGTGGGGGCTCAGCCCTCCAACATCCTGCTCCAGTTCCTGGAGGAGGCTTTGACCCTCACCCTCGTCGGCGGCGCGCTCGGCGTGGCCAGCGGCTACGCGGCGGCGGCTATCGTGACGCGGACCGTCCCGGCGCTAGCATCCTATCCGGCCTGGCCGCGCCTCGTCGCCGTCGGCCTGGCGCTCCTGGTGTCCGTGGGCGCCGGACTGCTTTTTGGCCTCTATCCGGCCTACCGTGCGGCTAGACTGGACCCGATACACGCGCTGCATTACGAGTAACCGCGGTCGCCGGCCCGGCGGCCGTCGCGGTAGACCTCGCGGCGGAACGGATCCAGCCGCAGACCGGCGATCGCTGCCAGGCGTAGGCCATCGCCGATGGCTTCTGCCAGATAGGGCTCGTCCTCCACGACCAACACACGCATGCGCTCGATGCTACCAGCCGGCGCATATCGTCGGCATATTGAAAATCACATACGTGCTGGCAACACCACGCTGCCTAGACTGGCGGCATGACCGACATGCGAACCAGCACAAGGAAAGGATACAGCAGTGATCCGCACGCTCGGCAGAGAACCGGTGTCAACGCAATCACCACATGCGGGGAGAAGGCATGCGTAGAACACTACTGCCGCTGGCCGCCCTTGCCATGCTCGCCCTGATCAGCACGGGCTGTTCGAACGCACCCGCCGGCACCGGCATCGGCAGCGGCAACAACATCGTGATGCAGTCGCTATCGTCTTCCTCAACAAGTGCCGGCACCGGTAGCAGCGGCGGCAACAGCACCGCCGTCAACGGCACCGGCAGCAGCGGCGACAACAACACCGCCGCCACTCCATCGAGGCCGACGGTCGCGTCAACAGCTGTTCCAGGCGCCGGCAGCAGCGGCGGCAGCAACGCCACCAATCGGGATCAGGCGTTGAAGTTCGCCCAGTGCATGCGCGCCAACGGTGTCAGGGAGTTCCCTGACCCGGACGCGTCGGGCAATCTGACCATCGATCAGATAGCGAACGGCTCGTCGCTGGACACCAGCAGCGCGGCGTTCCAGCGGGCCATCAGCGCGTGCAAGGACCTGGAGCCACCGGGGTTCACGGGAAGCAAGAGGAGTCCCGAGCAGCAGAAGGCGGCCCTCAAGTTCGCCCAGTGCATCCGCGACAACGGCGTGAAGGACTTCCCGGACCCCGCCCCAGATGGGCCCCTCGTCGACACGAATCGAATCCCATCCGCCGCAAGGAACGGTGGTAGGAGCATGCTCAACGCCGCGATGCAGAAGTGTCGCGATCTCGCCGCGAATGCAGGCGTCTCGGGGGGCCGGTGATGCGGAAGACTTGGGTGCTGGCCGGAGCGGCCATCCTGGTTGCTCTAACCGTCACCGGCGGCGTGCTCGTCATGTCCCGTGCGAAGCAAGCGACCCCGGCCGCGCAGGAGCCGCCGGCGAACACCGCGAAGGTGGAAAAGGGGACGCTCTCGGCCATGGTCTCCCTGGATGGGACCCTGACTTATCGGGGGCGATCGGACGGCTCGCCCTACTCCGTGATCAACCAGGCCAGCGGTATATACACCAAGCTACCCGCGGTCGGCCAGGTGATCTCGCAGGGTCAGGTGCTCTACCGGGTGAACGATAGCCCGGTGGTGTTGCTGTCTGGCTCGACACCTGCCTATCGGATCCTATCGGCCGGGGCGACCGGCGCCGCCGTGGCCGAGCTCAACGCGGATCTGGTCGCGCTCGGCTATGCCACCTCGGCTCAGCTTAGCCCAACATCCGCCTCCTTCGGGTCGGCCACCACCACGGCCTTGGAGAAGCTCCAGGCCGCCCTGGGGGTGACCCAGAACGGCACGCTGACTCTTGGCCAGGCGGTGTTCGAACCCACTGCCGTGCGGGTGACGACCCTGTCAGTCCAGCTAGGGGGCAGCACTCAGACCGGCCAGACGGTGATGCAGGGCAGCTCGACAACTCGCCAGGTGACCATCCATCTGGACGCCTTGCAACAGACCGACATGGCGGTCGGGGACAAGGTGACCATCACCCTGCCCAACAACCAGACAACCCCAGGTGTCGTGTCCTCGGTGGGGGCGGTCGCCACCTGCCCATCGAGCTCCGGGTCCAGCGGGTCAAGCTCCAGCTCCGCTGCGCCGGGAATGGACACCTGCTCGTCGGGCAGCTCGGGGAGCAGCACCACACCGACCATCACCGTGGACGTCACCCCCTCCGACCCGGCCGCCACGGGCACCTGGGATCAGGCCCCGGTGCAGGTCACCATCACCACCGCCAGCGTGCCCAGCGCCCTGAGCGTCCCGGTTACCGCGCTCGTCGGGAAGTCCGGCGGCGGGTTCGCGGTCGAGGTCGTGCGCGCCGGCGGGCGACGCGAGCTGGTGGCTGTGCAGCTGGGCCTGTTCGACACCGCAGACGGACGAGTCCAGGTCGAGGGCGGTCTTCACGAAGGCGATCAAGTGGTGGTGCCGTCGTTATGAGTGGCGAATCAGTTCTGGAACTGGATGGGGTGACCAAGGTCTACGGTGAGCGGCCGCCGGTGCCCGCCCTCCGGGGGGTGTCCTTTTCCGTCCGGCGCGGCGAGCTGGTAGCGATCGTCGGGCCCTCCGGGTCGGGCAAGTCCACGCTCCTGCACGTCATGGGGACGCTGGAGCGGCCCAGCAGTGGCGTGGTCCGGATCGGTGGGGTCGACGCGGCGCGGCTGAGCGACCGCGCGCTGTCGCTGCTGCGGGCTCGGGAGATCGGGTTCGTCTTCCAGCAGTTCTTCCTGGCCGAACATGCCACGGCGCGGGAGAACGTCGCCGACGGGTTGCTCTACGCCGGCGTCCCCGCCGCCGAGCGGTACCGGCGCGCGGATGAGGCGCTCGAACGGGTCGGCCTCTCCGAACGCGCGAACTTCAAGCCCACCAAGCTCTCCGGAGGGGAGCGGCAGCGGGTGGCGATCGCCCGGGCCCTCGTCGGGCGTCCGGCGATCGTGCTCGCCGACGAACCGACCGGGAACCTCGACAGCACCACCGGCGCATCGATCATGGAGCTCATCCGCGAGCTCAACGTCGCCGGCGCCACCATCATCCTGATCACGCACGATGCGGGCCTCGCCGATCATCTGCCTCGCCGGATTCGGATGCTGGACGGCCAGGTGGTCTCCGATACCGGCCGCGATCGCGGCGTCCTTGTGGCGCCCTTGGACGGTGCGGGGGCGAAGGGAGAGGCGCCATGAGTGCCAAGGGCGGACGATTGGGGCTGAAAGACGGGCTGCGGGTGGCGAGTGTCGGGCTGCGCGCCCGGCCGCTGCGCGCAGCACTGTCCGCGCTCGGGATCGCGATCGGGACGGCCGCGATCGTGGGGGTCCTCGGGTTGTCCTCCTCCTCGCAGGCCGGACTGATCGCGGAGATCGACCGGCTCGGCACGAACATGCTGACCGTCGAGGCCGGACAGAGCCTCACCGGGGGGGCGGCGACGCTGCCCCGCGAAGCGCCGGCGCGGATCACACTCCTGGACAACGTCCAACTGGTGACACACACCGCCCTGATGAAGCAAGCGAAGGTCTACCGGAACTCGATGATCCCGGTGGGCAACACCGGTGGCCTCCAGGTGCAGGCCACCAGCCTGAACCTGCTGTCCGTGCTCAGCACCGGCGTCGCACGCGGCAACTGGCTCAACGAGGGCACTGCCCGCGAGCCGGTCGCGGTGCTCGGTTCGGCCGCCGCCCAACGGCTCGGCATTGACCGGGTCTACCCTGATCAGCGGATCTGGCTCGGCGACCAGTGGTTCAATGTCGCGGGCATTCTGGAGCCCTCGCCGCTGGCGCCCGACATCGACAACAGCGCCTTAATCGGTTATCCGGCCGCCCAGAAGTACCTCGGCTATATCAGCATGGTCCGCGGCGAGGAGCAGGCCGGCCCGCCGAGCTCGATCTACGTGCGCGCCGCCACCGGTCATGAGGCGGCGGTGCAGTCGCTGCTCGCGCGGACCGCCAACCCCGAGGCGCCGTACGAGGTGGCCGTCAGCCAGCCGTCCGACCTGCTCACCGCCCGGGCCGCTGCGGCGGGGGCGTTCGACAGCCTCTTTCTCGGGCTCGGGGTGGTGGCACTGATCGTGGGCGCCGTCGGTGTCGCCAACATTATGATCATCTCGGTGCTGGAACGCCGCTCGGAGATCGGCCTCCGGCGCGCCCTTGGTGCGACGAAGGGGCAGATCCGGACGCAGTTCCTCGCGGAGTCGATCCTGCTCGCCGTCATCGGCGGCGTCGTCGGCGTGCTGGCCGGGGCCGCGGCAACGGCCGTGTACGCCAGCTCGAAGAGCTGGGCCGTCGTGATCCCCGTCGAGGCGTGGTCGGGCGGCATCGCCTCGGCCATCCTGATCGGCGCGTTCGCTGGCCTGATGCCGGCCGTTCGAGCGTCTCGGATGCCGCCTACCGTGGCATTGCGAACGGTATGAGCGGGAAGTGGATCTCTATCGAGAGGCCACCCTGCGCCCGCGGTTCGCGGTGAGCGTGGCGTCGTGGGCGATGGCGCTGGCGCGGACGATGGACAGTCCGAGGCCGTGGTGGTCGTCGACGCGGGTGCGGTCGAGTCGCTGGAAGAGGCCGAAGATGCGGTGGACCTGCTCGGGCGGGATCACCGGCCCGGTGTTCGCGATGGAGACGATGGCCTTGTCGCCCTCGACCACGGGTGGAGATCTCCACCCGGCCGCCGGGCACGTTGTAGCGCACGGCGTTGTCCAGCAGGTTGGCGATGAGTCGTTCGACCAGTGCCGGGTCGCCCGCCGTTGGGGCGTGCGCGATCCCGGTTACCAATCGGAGGCGCGGACAACCGGCCCCGGACGTTCTCCCGTGAGCCCCGGGACCGATTGCCGCACTGGCCCAGGGGCTGTTCCCGTCAGCTCCGGGGCCGTCCCCCTCACCGGCCTGGGGTTGTCCCCGCCAACCCTGGGGCCGGTCCCCTCCGCCGTCCTTACCATGCGCTCGGCGATCTCCGCCAGATCCAGAGGGCCGCGGTGATCAAGGCCGCCCTCGCTTTTGGCCAGCGTCAACAGCGATTCCAGCAGGCGTCCCTGCTGTTCGCTGAGGTCGAGCAGCCGCCCCAGGATTGATCGCATGGATGAGGTGTCGGAATCTCGATGCAGGAGGCTCTCCTCCAGCAATGCGTGCTCGAGGGTGAGTGGCGTGCGTAGCTCATGAGCCGCGTTGGCGACGAAGCGCTTCTGCGCGTCGAAGGCACTGTCAAGACGTTCCAGCAGTCCGTCGACCGCGTCGCCGAGATTCCGCAGCTCGTCGCGGGGTCCGCGGAGGGCGAGTCGCTCGTGGACGTTGCGGGCGGAGATCCGCTTGATGGCGGTGTTCATCGTCCGCAGCGGGCGCAACATCCTCCCAGCCACCAGCCAGCCGAGCACGAATGAGATGACCGACGGCAGGCTCGCGCGCGGCCGGCCTGGCGATGGCCTGCAAGCTCGTCGAAGCCGCCCAAGCCCGGTGGCGTGCGGTGAACGCGCCCTACCTCGTCGCCCTCGTCCGCGCCGGAGCCCGCTTCGCCAACGGCCACCTGGTCGAACGATCCGACGAATCAGGAGGCGAGGCTCAAGCAGCGTGACACGCAATCCACAGGTCTTGACAATTTCCCCAGGCCCCGCCGCTCTTCTCGCAGACCGGGTCGAACGAGCAACGACCGGCGTAATCCCTTGCCGAGCCGAGCCACTGTGTCATATTCGATCGGAACACGGCGTCGATGCCCCCCAGCGTGAACTCCACCTGCGAGGAGGCATAGAGCGGGCCCGATGCGTGCGCCGGGAACAGATACTCGGCCAGGGAGTCGGCATCAATACCCACGTACCGGTGGGCTGTGGCCTTCAATAACTTGCGATTTGGAATGCCTTTTGCGACGTTTTGGTGCGGATCGGGGCCGATCGGCGCGTGGACGTTGACTTACTCGATACTGGAGCAGGCCGGTACGCACCTCGGCACCGGTCAGTGGTCGGGCGCTTGGGCGTGGTCGCTCCCTTTGAGGGTGTTCCCGGACGTTGACACGGCGGCGGCAGAGTTGCGATCGCGGGTAACGCCGCTCGAGCTGAGGGCGCGGCGTCTGCGGTGCAGGCTCCGACCGCTCCCTTGGGCATGGCGCAGTGAAAGCTGGCGGCGGTAGGCGGCGCCGGCCTCGACGACGAGGCCATACAGGAAGGCCACGATCAGCGCGGGTACCAGGCCGAGGACGACCCAGACCAGCGCGAAGACGCAAAACCCGACCAGCAAGCGCAGCAGGTATGGCATGGCAAAGATCAGCGACATCGTATATTCCTTTCCGCGAGATGATATAGTTGTCAGCTAGCTGACGGTGTTGAAGCCCGGTCACGGTCGCGTGCCTGGTCGATCAGCCGGCCCAGGCTCAGGTTCTCGCCGCCCAGCCCGTTGAGGTAGCCAACGTCGGTGGGGCGGACGGTGAAGCTGTAGGTCAGCAACGGCTCGGTCGGATGGTCCGGTGCCTTACGTCCAGCGCCACGTCGGCGGCCGCCATGGCCGGTCCGGTTCGCCGTCGCCGCTCCCGCTCAGTCGATCCACGCATGGCAGTATCACTTGATTAGCCGTGTTGTTCAAGTCAGACGGGATGAATTGCGGCTGCCGGCGACGCCCTGGCACGTTGCCGGCGGCCTATGGTGGGGTGGGAGGCCTGCCGCCTGAGCATGCGCGGCGCCTTAGCTGTCGTCACCTTGGGAGCCGAGGCGGACGCGGGCGGCCAGCTCGGCATCGGCGGCGATGGGCACGGGATCATACCGGCCGTCGTCACGCAGGAGGGCATAGCCGGCCAGCGCGACCGGTCCGTGCTCCCGCAAAGCGCGGGAGCACGCCGCCAGCGCATCTGCCTCGGTCGGGTATTCGCCGGCTAGATTGCCAGACTCGGCGTCCCACAGGGCAAAGATGGTCATAGCAGCAGTCTACGACGAGCGCACACGGACACCACGCGCACAACGCAGCCGAGTAGCAACGCCGGGGCCGCCCAGAGGGTGTGATGGCCGGGCGTGTGACACGTGCGCTCGTAGGTTACCTCGGCGCCTCCGGGGATAGTGAGTTCAACGACGTAGCCGCCCAGCGGCGGGTAGGCGCGCGCCTGCCGGTGTGCCTGCGCTTCCGTAGCAAACACGGACAGGCCATCCCGGAGGCGCAACTGCTCCGGGGTGGGGTCGATCGGCCGACGACCAATCTGGGCCGGCGGCCTGAAGTCCAGAAGCATAGGCGGGTTTCCTTTCACAACCCGATAGCAGGTCAGCGGCGCGGTGATGCGCATCCGCTCAGCGCCGGGGTAGGTACCCGGCGTAGGATCGACATATCGGTGCTAACCAGTACCGACCGGAAGGAATGGGACGCGCATAGGGGTGAAAGAACCGGGCCATGTGACTGGCTCCCTTCGCTTGAGACTGCCGCCATGGCAGCACGAACCCACCATGGGCCGAGCGCGAAGAGCGCGCTAGCGCTATGGCCAGCGCCTCGCCAACCGGAAATTGGGCAAAACCGAGCCGTGTACGGTCGAATCTCGGACTACGCTAGCGCTATGGCCAGTATTATTATCGCTCGCTTGGTTTACTCGGCACGGCGCGGCATTACCAGTGCGCACTCGGCCTCGGCGACCCGGTCGGGCGGCGCGTGAGTAGGCAGCTCACCAGCGGTTCGTTAGTGACTGCTCCCTCGCCCTCCACCGCGCGCCCGGCCGCGGGGCTGGCGGGCGCTGCTGGTGCGGTCGGCGGCCATTTGGCGGTACCCGGGGCGCCACTCCGAAGGAGGAGGCGGCAAGGCTGAGGGAGCCGGATGAGTGCCGCGCGCGCTGAATGTCTCGGCGAGTGAGTTACGCAGGCGGCCTGCTTGGAAGGGAGAGAGCAACGGGATTAGGACCAGGTCGATGAGATCCTTGACACGTGTGTTGGCGCGGCCACCGGCGTAGACGCGGGTGTAGGCATGGACTTTCTCGGCCACGTGGGGCTCGACCTCCGCGAAGCCCAAGAGATCTGGTCCGCGGAGCCGTTCCGGTTGCGCTGTCAGCAGATTGCCGAAGCCGACGTCGATGGTGAGTTCCTCGAACCGCCGCCCCGCGAGGTATGACGAGACGTGGTATCGCACGGCGGCGCCTTCGAGCACCTGGTCGAGCTTGGCCGTTCTCTCCGCGGCAAAGCGGAAATGGTCGCCCAGGTCGACCCGCTCCAGCGCGACGAGATCGTCGGTGGCCGCTCGCTCGTCGTCCCAGCGGCCCAGATCCATGTCGTTCGTGGTTCGGAAGCGTGCCCCTTGGCGAAATTGGAGCGCGATCGCGCCCTTGAGGACCCAACGGTCGGGCGCCACGATCATCAGGCGCGCCAGCAGCCGCTCGAAGGCGACCAGCTTGCGCAGCCGCACCAGAGGGACGCCCCTCTTCCGTGCCATCGCCAGGAGTCGCTGCTCGAGCGCAGTACGGAACGCTGTGGCGGTCGCATATTTCACGCCGACAGCCTGCGCAACGCGCCGGCGACCAGCGTAGCCACCCGTCGCCCGCGTCCAGCGGCGTCCCGTCGGAGCTGGTCGGGAGCGGCCAGGCCTCGCTCAACCGCCTCGACCACCGCCAGCTCGACCTGGTCCGGCGCCGTGCCTGCCTCAGCTGCGTCGAGGATGGTGCGTGCGGCCGACGTGACAACCATGCCGTCGCGGTGCGTTACGTCGCTTGGCCGAAGCGGCCTGACGGTGGTATGAATCCTCACGCCGGGGAGCGTCGGGAGATTGCGGCGGGAGCGGGGCACGGTGAGATGCGCCGCGTCCGGGATCACGTCGCTGAGGTCGAGCAGGTCGAGCGCGCTGTCGTGCGACACCACGGCACTCTCCTTGCCGACCGCAAGCCAGGCCGCGAGCACGTCTTCTCGCGGGGACGAGGGATACTCGCGGTAGCGGTAGAGGCCGCGCCGGACGCGCAGGAATCGCCGGCTCTTGACGTGGTGGGCGAGCAGCGCCCAACTGTACCTGCATTCCCGCGCCTGCTCGGCCGTGAAGTAACCGCCTTGCTCCGAAGCGATCTCAAAAAGCCGGGAATGATCAGGCCTGGCGGTGGCCCGTTGCGTCGGTGCGCCGATGGCTATGTCACCCATAAGTCAAATTATACTTGAGTTTTGGGTGACGTTCAAGGGGAGTCGTGGGCGACTCCGTGAACCGGTATGGGCGAAAAGAGTTGGTCGTGGAAAACGGCTCCTCGAGTAGGATTCGAACCTACAACCTTGCGGTTAACAGCCGCCTGCTCTACCGTTGAGCTATCGAGGAAGGATGGTGGTCAGACCTTTCTGTGCTGCGGAGCCTGGATTCGAACCAGGAACAAATGCTCCAAAGGCACCCGTGTTACCGTTACACCACTCCGCACTCTTGCCCACCTGTGCCGAAGGCGGGAGTCGAACC
>Ga0102924_1002517_pt1 | contig 19940 bp, 21 predicted proteins | sample PaiPotPPM11metaG_FD_80116 | JGI IMG/M metagenome (GOLD analysis project Ga0102924, IMG submission 80116) | Iron sulfur acid spring bacterial and archeal communities from Banff, Canada, to study Microbial Dark Matter (Phase II) - Paint Pots PPM... ...
CGCACACCGGCGACCACCGCGAAGATCATCACGACCACCAGGTTCAGCCCGAGGTTGAACAGCGCCAGCAGCACCACCGAGATCGGGATCGCCAGCCGCGGAAACTGGATCTTGCGGACGAGGTTCTCGCGGTCTACCACGCTGCGGACGGCGCCGGTGGTCGCTTCGCTGAAGAATGTGAACAGCACGATCGAGCCGAGCAGCTGTGCGCCATAGAAGTGGGCCGCGGCGCCTTTGGCCTTGTCCACGTGAAAGATCTCTACGAAGAACACGTACAGCACGCCGAACAGGAGCAGCGGGCGAATTACCTGCCACAGATAGCCGAGCGCCGATCCGAAGAACTTCAGTTTGAATTCACTGCGCGCGATGTTGTACGCGAGATGCCAAAAGCGCGACCAGCTGTCGTCCAGAGCCCGCGGTCCCCGTATCGGCTGTCCGCGAACATCAGCCGGGCTTGGAGCCACCTGTGCGATTCGCTCTGAGATGCCCGATGCGCTCATCGGCGGTCACCCGTTGGCTCTACTTCGCTTGGCCGGTCGGCGCCCCAGCGAGTGATCTCCGTCTCGACGGGTATCTCCACCATCCCGCCACTCGAGGCCAAGCCGGTCACGACGAACGAGAGCCCGCCGGCGAAGCGGTCGATGACGTCTAGGCCCTCACCGCGATGGGTGATCGTGATGGTCGGGTGGTAGCGCCCCGGCGCGAGCATGTTGTGGAAGGAGAAGGCCACTACCACCCATTCGCCCGGACGAAATCCGCCTGTCTGCTCCAAGTCCTCGGCGGTTGTCACGACCACCACAGGCTGGCGGTGCTCGTTGAGTAGGGTAAGGCTCACCGCCGGATCGTGCAGTTGCTTGTGGAACCCAATTAGAGCCTTGAGGGTCAGGGGCTCGGATTGCGGCGCGACCGCGCGGCCTTCGGCGGGGTCCTCGCCGAGCCAGACTTCGGCGACTCGCGCGGCCCCATCCCCCATTCGCGCGCTGCCGACGTTCGACTCCTCATGGCCCACTTCGCGCCCGAAGGCGATCTCCAGGTAGCGATCAGCGATGTCGCGCGGATCGCCGATGTCCACCATCTCGCCCCGCTCGAGCAGCATCGCGCGGTGGCAGAAGCGCGTGACCGCGCCCATGTCGTGCGTGACGAAGACGATCGTGCGGCCTTCCTCACGCATGCGATTGAATACGTCGAAGCACTTCTGCTGGAAGGCCGCGTCGCCGACCGCAAGCACCTCGTCGATCAGCAGGATGTCCGCGTCGACCTGGATCGCAACCGAGAACGCCAAGCGCACGTGCATGCCCGAGGAGTAGTTCTTCAGCTTGAGGTCCTGAAACTCCTCGAGCTCTGCGAACTCGATCACGCGCTCGTAGCGGGCGCGGGCCTCGCGCGGGGAGAGGCCGAGCATGATGCCGTTGAGCGTCACGTTCTCCAGCGCCGCAAGGTCCGGGTTAAAGCCCACGCCCAGCTCGATGAACGTCGACATGCGTCCGTTGCACCAGATGTTCCCGCTATCGATCCGGTAGATCCCGGCGAGGCACTTCAGCAGGGTGCTCTTGCCGCTGCCGTTGCGCCCGACGATGCCGAAGAACTCTCCCGGCTCGACCGCAAAGGAGATGTCCTTGAGCGCGTGCAGCTCCTCGTGGCGCGTGCGGCGCAGCGGGTGCAGCGCCCGCTCCTTGAGCGTGTGGCTGCGCTCCTCGGGGATCTTGAAACGCTTGTCGACGCCCTGGGCGGCAAGCGCGGGACGTCCCTGAACGGCTGTCGGCTGGTCGGACACGATCTGACCAGGGTATAGCGGCGGGGGTCCGGGTCGGCGATAGCCGCTAGCGCGGCTGGCGCGGGCGTCGGCGAATCGTGCGACCGATGGCCCGCGCACCCACAAACACCCTCGAACACGCACCATAGAGCGCTCGGCTCAGTCCTGGCCGCGCGCTGATCGCAAGCAACGCGCGCTGCAGCCCGTCGGGCAGGCTCCCGTGTGGCCCGATCAGGCTCAGGCCGAAACCGACCTCGGCGTTGAGCTCGTCATACATGCGCTGGGCGTGCTCGCGCTCGCCGATGAGTCGTTGCACCACGACTTGGTGCTCGGCGGTCAGCCGACGTTCGCGCTCGACTGCGTCGCGGCTCAGGGTCGCCGCGTCGCGCACGGGCGCCGCGGCAGCCTCCGCGTACAGCGCCACCATCGCGTCTGCCGTGGCCCGCCACGTCAGGCCGGCCGCGACAGTGGTCAGCGCCTGCACGTGGCGCTGGCGCGCCGCGGGATCGCACAGCAAGGCATAGGCGGCGTCCGCGCTGCACTGCGGATCCCAGGGCAGAATCGTGGCTGCGCCCTGCGGGGCCGACTCAGCCAGCGAGGACTGCGCCGCGAACAGGCAGGGAACTCCGCCCAGGGCCGCCTCGAACGGGACCAGGCCGAAGCCCTCGTAGACGGACGGGTACACGACGGCTGCCGCGCGATTCATCAGCCACGCCTTCTCCTGCTCGCTGATCGCGCCGAGCTCGATCACGGCCTCGCGCAGCCAAGGACGCTCCTCGAGCAGGGCCTGCTCGAGCTCGCGCGAGGAGCCGTGGGGGATGTGCGTTCCCGCCAGCACGAGGCTGCCGTCCCAGCCGTGGCGCTCGCGCAGCGCCGCCAGCAGCCGCAAAGCGAACACCCTGTTCTTGTGGCGAAAGTCGGTGCCGAGGCAGAGCAGGAAGCCGCTGAAGTCGCCGTCTGTGTTCTCGGACTCGCCGGCCGGCTGGGCGAGAGCCTGCGGCCGACGCGGCGACGCCGTCGTGGGATGGTCCAGGCCGGGTGCGACGATCCTGATCCGCCCGTCCTCAACGAGCGCGTCGCAGATCAGCTCGCGGCGGGTGTGATCGGAGAACACGACCACGCGCTCGGCAGCCGACATTCCGTGGCGGCTTGCGCGACGGTAGGCCGCCCAGGCGTCGGCGTCGGCGAAGTAGCCCGGGTTGCGATAGGCGATCAGGTCGAGTTGGCTGAGGACGATCCGCTCGCCCAGGCGCACCGCGATTTCGACGTCCTCCGGCGCGAACGCCTGTTGGGGGCGGTGAAAGACGGTGCTCTGTGGCGTGTGCTCGTCGATGCTGTCCTCCGCCAGCAGCTGCGTCCCGGGCAGGCGCTGCAGAAGCTCGAGGGTCTGAGGATCGATCCTGTGCTCGCGCACGAGCAGCCGCAGGCGCAGCTGGCCGGTCGCGGCGAGCGCGCGGATCAGCTCGACGATGTGGACCTGGGTACCCGTTACAGCGCCGTCCAGGGCACGCGCGTCGAGCGTTACCCACAGCCTGGAGCTGGCCCCCCGTGCCACCTGCAGGGCGTGCGCGAGGACGCTCGACTCGCCCAGGGCAGGAGATGCGGACAGGTAGGGGTAGCGCTCGAGCAGCTGTGGCTCGAGCCGATCGGACTCGGCGCCGGGCGTGCCGGCCGCTATGTGGGCCTCCGGCGCCAACCGCGCCACGACGACGTCGTCGGCGGCGACGTGGGCGAGGCCGCTGAGCAGACAGCGCTGGGCGAAGTCGACCTCCAGGGCCGTACCCAGGTCGAGCTGCTCGTCGAGCGGCCCGACGAGCTCGATCGCCTCGCGACGGACGTACACGCACGGTCCCACGATCCGTCTCAAGCGGGGGCGCAGCGCCAGCGTGCGCGCGGCGAGGCCATCGGCCAGCCTCGCAAGGTCATCCTCGCCGCTCTCATCCGCCCGCGCCCCGGAGTCCTCACTGCAGAGCGCGAGCTCGGTGCCGGTGTCGGCAAGGGCGCTGGCGGTGGCAGTGTTGGTGTCGCCCAGCGCGGCCTCGCGCAGGCGCTCTAGCCATCCCGCGGTCACGCGGCACGGCTCGGTCAGGATGACCACGTCGGCCGGTGCGAGCCGCGCGAGGGCGTCGTTGACGGTGGCCGTGCGTGGCTCAACGCACACCACCGATGACCCCGCTGGAACCTGCGCGCGTACGGAGTCCACACAGTGTTGCAGGAGCTCCTCGCCGGCACGGGTGGCAACCACCACACACACTTCGCCGCGGCGTCGGGCCTGACCCGCGAGAGCCGTGGTCGGGCCGGTCATCTACGGTCCCGTATGCCCGAGCAGCCTGGATGGGCTTGAGTAAACCGACCTCGCTCGCGCGTAGAGTCCTCGCCCTGGAAGCACCCAACCATCCGCCGATCACCTTCGCCTTTCACGACAACCAGACGATCCGCCCCGCCACTGTCAAGGACATCCTCTGCAACCAGGTCGGCCTCCCCGAGCGAGATGCCCTCGCGCTACTCTGATGAAGCTATGACTGTGCGCGTGCTCTACCGCCAGGACGAGGATACTTGGGTCGCCTCCTCGCCCGACGTGCCACGCTGGACCGTGGTGGCCGACACATACGCCGAGGCACACCGGCTCGCAGAGGAGGGCGTGCGCTTTGCGCTTGAGCGTGAGGACCTGACGGTTTAGCATCGCATGCTCCCGCCCGACACGGCCGAGCTGCTGGCCGCCGCCGGCCACGGCGCGACGAACCCTGTTAAGACGTGTCCGGAACGGGCACGGCGATGACTTCTAGCTCATCGATGCCGCTGAAGTCGGCTGGGTTGCATGTGTAGACGGGAAGGTCGTTGGCGATGGCGGTCGCCGCGATCATGGCGTCGTAGGCGCGCGCCGTCGGCTTGCGCCCGGCGCGCCGCAACGAGGCGGCGACCCGCCCAAAGGCGCGTGCCGCGCTGTCATCGAACGGAAGTGGGTCGAAATCGGCCTCTGCCTGCTGCAGATGTGCCTGGCGCGTCTCGCGCTCGCGTTCATCGTCGGTGACGAGCGGCCCCACCGACAGCTCGGCGAGCGTTACCGCGGTGATCAGAGGCTCGCCCGGCAGCACCGTAGCGTCGGTGATTCGCCGCAGGAAGATGACCGTTGACGTGTCGAGAATCCCGCGGGACGCTCGCTGCGCCTCGCTTGTTGACGGCTCCTCGTTCACAGGCTCGCGTCAAGGACAGCATCGATGTCCCCGCGCAGGGCGATGGGATCCAGGGCGGGCAGCGCACGCCAGTGGCTCACGAGGACCTCAGCCGAGAGCGGGGTACGCGTCACTGCGCGCAACTCGGCGACGGCTCGGCCCGAGCGCGTGATCGTGATCTGCTCGCCCCGTGTTGCACGGTCCACCACGTCGCCGCCGTGATTGCGCAGGTCCCTGATGCTGACGTCGGCCACAAACACAGTGTATCACACGTGATGCGCACCCCGGACCTTGGGGGCTGGTGTCGCGAATAAACGCAATATGATAGATTGCGTTGCGTTGCATGTGAGCCCTTGATGCCCCGATCCACAACCAGCATCCGCCTCGACGACACGCTGCGCACACGGCTCGCCAAGCTTGCTGATGCGGAGGGCACGACCGTAACCGAGCTGATCGAACGGTTCGTGCGCGAGGGGCTAGATACTGCTGCGCACCCAGGGGTCGTGTTCAAGCCCGGTCCATCCGGGCGGCGCGCGGCGCTGGCCGGCGGGCCGGATGTATGGGAGATCGTCACCGCTCTGCGAGACACCCACGGCTCTGAGACCGAGCGGGTCGCCGCGCTGGCCCAGCAGTTTGGCATCCACGAGCGCCAGGTCGGGATCGCGCTCGACTACGCTGCCGCCCATCGTGAGGAGATCGAAGCGCGCATTCAGTCCAACGAGCGCGCGCTGGGCGCAGCCGAGCGCGTGGCGGTTGAGCGCGCGCGGTTGCTTGCTTGAAGTTCCTCGTCGACTCCATGCTCCCGCCCGACACGGCCGAGCTGCTGGCCGCCGCCGGCCACGACGCGACGACCCCCGCGAGGCTGGGTGCGCACAATCTCCCCGACGACACGCTGATCGCGCTCGCCGCCACCGACCGCCGCCTGATCGTGACCGAGAATGCCAGCGACTTCGCCGCCGTCACGACATGTCCTGTGCTGCTCGTCCGCAAGTCTTGGTGGCCCCCGGAATCGCTCGCCGCGAAGCTCGCAGATGCGCTTGACCGGTGGGCCAGCGTCAACGAGCAGCCAGGCAATTGGGCGCACTGGCTCTCGGCCGACCTGCGCTGAAGGGACAACGTAGAAGAGCGCCGCGCCGCCAGCGAATCCGACAAGACCGCAGTCGTCGCGCTACAGTCGGTGTTGCACCGATGCCGACCGCTCATCCGAGAATCGCAATCACCCGTGATCCAGAGCTGGACCAGGCGATCGAGAGGGTCGAGTCGCTGATCGGTGCCGATGTTCCCGTCGCGCGGTTGGTACGCGATCTCGCGGTTCGTGGTGCACGTGCTCTGGAGGCCGAGGACCAAGCGCGCCGTCTGCGCCGGCGGGCGTTTGCCGAGCGGGTCGCAAGCGAAAGCCCGCCATGGGATCGCGCGGTGCTTGCGCGCGTCGAGGAGCTGTCTACGTGAGCGAGCCGCCGTTCGGCGGCCGCCTCTTCATTGCCGACACATCCGCCCACCATCGTGCTGACGACCGGCGCGTGCGAGATGAGTGGATCGCCGCGTACGAGCAGGGAACGCTGCTGAGCTGCCTGGTCGTTCGATTCGAGCTCCTTTACAGCGCGCGCAACGTCGGAGAGTTCGAGGAAATCGACAGCAACCTCGGCGATCTGCGCGACGTGCCGATCACGGTCTCGGTGCAACGCGCGGCGATCGCCGCCATGCGCCAGCTCGCCGAGCGCGGGCAGCACCGCGTCAAACTGAGCGACCTGCTGATCGCCGCAGCAGCGCAGGAGGCGGCCGTCGGGGTGCTGCACTGCGATGCTGACTTCGACTTGCTCGCCACCGTGCTCTCTTTCGAAAGCAGGTGGCTGGTGCGCGACACCGATGACGCCTGACCCACAGCTCAACACCGGCTCGTCCCGCGCTCGTATCCTCGCGCGCCTGCGCGACCGGCTCTGGACAGCGGCCTCGCGCATCCTTCTGTTCACCGCGCCCCCCTACGCCCGCCATCGTGCTCGCCAGGCACACATCGAGGTGACGCTGCAACGCCTCGACGCCGACCTCGCGTACGTGCGCAAGCGCCACGCAGAGCAGATCGAGCGCCTGGAGGAGCTGACCCGCGAGCTCGTGCTCACCGCCGAGGCGCTGCGGCGCGAGGCGGCGAGTCGAACGCGGCGCGAGGAGGACTGATGCGAGTCATCACCCTCGCCACGCTCAACAGCCTGCCGCAGGCCCGCGTGCTGGCTCGCTCGCTGCGCAATCACGAGCAGTCGTGGTCGCACGAGGTCGTGCTGATGGCCACGGCGGACGTCGCCGCCAGGGCATCCGCAGACGAGGCCGGCGCGACACCGCGCTCCGTGGCCGACCCGCTCGACGTGGACATCGCCGGGCTGCTCTCGCTGCACGACGAGGAGGAGCTGAGCGCTCTGCTGCTGCCGGCTTTGCTGCAACGGCTGGCCTGGCAGGGCGAAGACCCAGTGGTGCACCTGCCGAGCAGCGCCTGGGTGCTCGGTGGCCTGGAGCCGATCGCGCAGGCCCTGACCGAGCGCGAGGTCATGCTCGTGCCGCGGATGACCCACGACGTGCCCGACGACGGCCTGCGGCCCTCGCGCGCGCAGATGGAGCGCGCTGGCCGCATCGAGCGCACGATCATCGGCATTCGTCGGGGAAAACAGGCGCGGGCCTTCTTGGCTTGGTGGGGGGCACGCGTCGTGCGGTGGCTCGGTTCGCTCGATGCCAAGCCAAGCAGGGAGCGCCCCGAGGATCTGTCCTGGCTGGCGCGCTTTCTCGAGCTCGCCCCCGCTCGCTTCGCCACTGCGGTGCTCGAAGACCCTGGCAGCAACCTCAACGAGTGGAACCTGCATCGTCATTCGTTGCACGGGAATGTGCGCAAGCCGCTGGTGGACGACGATCGCCCGGTGCGCTTCCTCAACCTTCCGGGCTACGACCCCAATCGTCCGCACCAGCTGAGCGGGCAGGCAAGCCGAGCGCGCGTGAGTCGCTCGCCGCTGCTGCACGAGCTGAGCATCGCCTACGCCACCGAACTGCGCGCGTGCGGGTGGCACGACCGTGAGCACCGCGCCGAGATCGGCAGGCGGCTGGCCGACGACCTCGTCTACGACGAGTCGATGCGGGCCGCCTACGCCTGTGCGCTCGCGCTCGGCGAGCCGGTGGACGACCTGTTCGCAGGCGAGGGGATGCGAGCGTTCATCGATTGGTTGGCCGGGCCGGCCCCCAGGGGCGGCGCGTACGGCATCAGCCGCTACCTGTACTTCCGTCTGGCGCGTGAGCGAGCGGACGTGCTGCGCGCCTACCCCGACCTGGACGGCGAGGACGGCCCCGAGTGCCTGGCCTGGTGCTGGGCCTTCGGTCGCGACGAGCTGGGCATCCCCGAGCGCTTCATGCCCGCGCGGCCCGGACAGGCCGGCGCCGGCGCGCCGCGGTCAGATCGCGTCGCCACACCACAGACGCCCGCGGTGGATGCCCCGCTGGAGCGCAGGCTCCCCCTCGCCGTGCGCGAGCCGGCCGCCGGGAATGCCCTCGCGGTCCGCGTGACCGGCTACCTGGGACACACGCTGGGGCTGGGCGCCGCGGCGCGCGGCTATGTGCAGGCGCTCGGCGCCGCGGGCGTTCCGGTCAGCACCGTGAGCGTGCCCCTGCACCACCTCGAGCTGCCCGTCGAGCTCGCCGCCGAGTACGGCCGGCATGGCTTCGAGGACCTCGTCCACGAGGGCGCGCACGGCTTTGAGATCGTTGCGGTCAACGCCGAAGAGCTTCCCGACCTGGTCGAGCGCCTGGGCGATGACTACTTCGACGGGCCGCGCATAGGCATCTGGGGCTGGGAGACGAACACGATCCCGCCGCGCTGGCGGCGCGCGTTTGCGCTCGTCGATGAGATCTGGGTCTACTCGCGTTTCATGGCCGCGAACATCGGCGCCGTCGCTCCCGTGCCCGTGATCGCGCTGCCCCCGCCCGTCGCGCCGCCGCCCGATCCGCCCGAGCCGCTGCGGCTGGGCGTCCCCAAGGGCTTCCTCTACCTGTTCGTGTTCGACTACCTGAGCACGGTGCAGCGCAAGAACCCAGTGGGGCTGATCGAAGCCTTCCGGCTGGCCTTCGCGCCTGGCGAGGGGCCGCAGCTTTTGATCAAGACGATCAACGCCCCGCTGCGCCCACTCGCCGAGGAGGAGGTGCTGTGGGCCGCGCACGGCCGCGAGGACATCCACGTGATCGATCGTTCGCTGACGGGACAGCAGCTGCACGCGCTGATGGCCGCTTGCGACTGCTATGTGTCGCTGCACCGCTCCGAGGGCTTTGGCCTGACGATGGCCGAGGCGATGGCGATCGGCAAGCCGGTGATCGGCACGGGCTATTCGGGCAACGTCGACTTCATGAACGCCGACAACAGCTACCTGATCGACTACACGGTCGGGCGCGTGGGACCCGACTGCGAGATCTACCCGCCCGAGGGCGAGTGGGCCGATCCCAGCATCGAGCATGCAGCGCAGCTGATGCGCGGCGTCCACGACGATCGCCAGCAGGCCGCGCGCCGAGGCGCCCAGGCTGCGCAGGACATCGCCGTCACCCTCTCACCCGAGGCGACGGGGGCGGCGATGCGCGCCCGCCTGGCTCAGCTCGCGGGGGTCGCGGGCGCCAATGGGGTCGGGTCCGGTCTTTACACATCGAGGGATCGAGATCCGCATGGCTGCGTAGCCGCGCGCCGATCCCAGCGAAACCGTGGTGGGGATCGGCGGCCGGCGCCATAGGCGTGCTGGCCGGCGACGGAGCGCAGAGCCGCGCTTCCGCTCTCGCGCCAGAGCGGGCACATGCGCCGACGCCACCACAGCGCTCGCGTCCGGTCGAGACTTCCGCTTGCCGAGGCTCTCGCCGGCATTCGGTCGTCCGCATCGACGGAGGGGTGGTGTCTGAGTCTCCGCCCGGCCTCTCAGTCCTCGGTCAGCGCGCCAGCGAACACAACTGAAGCTGGCTGCTTCCCATCTCTCAGCGCGGCCCGCTGTCGTAGCCAGGCCGCACCCAAGGCTGCAAGCGGCGTCAGAAGATGCGGTGAGGCTTCCTTCCCTCCTCTGCCCAGCTCCCGAATCAGGGTGACCGCCCACATTGGCAGACCCTCCTGTCCTTGGAAGACCGCGTCTCCAGGGCGCATGGCTATCCACCTGCCAGCAGATCTTCGATGAACTCGTTGACGGCGGCTACAGCCAGCGCGCGGTTCTCGTCCTGCAGGGCCGACGGATCGGCGCGCGCCGATTCGGCCGCGAAACTCTTGGGGCCCGGACTGGTGACCGAATGGAAGCGTTCGCGCACCTCCAGGAACGTTGAGTGCAAGGCCGGCAGCCTGCCGGCCAGCTTGCCGTCGAGCAGTTGCCGTGCCGCAGCGCTAGGGCCGCCGGCACGGTTGTGAATGAGCACGAATACAAGGTCGTAGTGGTCCTTGTCCTTGCCGCGGTGGCGGGCAGCGACGCACTTCGTCAGCAGATAGCCCTGGAGACCGGCGAACCGCACACGCACGGTCGTCGGACCCAGGCCGGCGAGATCGGCGGTCAGCTCCCGCACCGTCCAGTCCGCCGCGACGTAGCCGGTGCCGCGAAGGTTGTTGGCGCGCAGGACCCGACAACCGGGGATCGCGACGATGCCTTCAGGCTCGGTGTCAAGGTCACAGAGGAACTCGAGCTTGACCGCGAAGCCGTCGACGATGCCACGCCACCGCCAACCGTTCTCGCCCGGCTCCGCGCGAAAGCCAGCGAGTTCGAGCGCGGCCTCGATACGTGCCAAACCGTCGGTTTGTTCGAGATGGGCCACGAGCAGCATGTCCACGTCGCTTGTGCCGAGGTGCGACGGGCCGGTCTCCCGGCCCTCGGTGAGGATCTCCGGCATCAATCCGCCAAGGACGATCAAGGGGACGTCGTCGTCGGCGATGTGTGCCGCGAGCGTGCACAGCGCCCGCTCCGCGCGTGCTCTCGCCGCCGGCGAACGTTCGTCGTCGATCGTCGGGTCAGCCACCGGTCTGACCCCGGCTTCGCTCGAGCATGGTGGCGATCTCCGTCGCGTACAGCGATCCTGGCGGGTCAAATAGCCCGAGGACTTCAAAGAGCGAGGAGACCAGCGCACGGACCACGCTCGGGAGATTCTGGTCGATCTCCTCGGGGCTCGTGGTCACAAACGTCGCGATGCTGTCGTCGTGCGCGACGTGCCCAGGCCCGAAGTCCCAGCGATCGGTCGTCACGGTTCTCAGCTCCCGACCCTCGAGGCCGTCCCACCGCGCGAAGAACTCGATGTCATCGGCGTTCACGTAGCGGGCCATCCGGGCGGAGTGCAGCAACGACTCGGCCATGCGCCATACCGGGAGCACCGGGTCAAGCGCCGAGCCGGGAGTCCCGGTGATGCCGTCCTCCTGATAATCGCGCAGCAGGAACAGCTTGAGCTCTGGCTCCGCACGCCAGAAGTCCGAGTGCCTGCCGTTGCGCGCCGCATCGTCGCGGAACCAGCACTCGATCGCACTATCTCGGATCTCGGGCTGGATGCCCTCTCGCGTTGGCACCCACCACGGGGGCCATGCGGTCTCGCGACCCTCGACCGCCACCAAGGCGTCCCGCAGTTCCCCGAACGGCAGAGTGACCTCGGGGATCCAGTAGGAGACCGACCATGTCCCACTGTCGTACATGGTCCCGACGTCGCCGAGCTCGTCGGCGATGCGCTTCTTCAGTCGGTCGCGGCAGCGCTTATCCCAGGCACTCATATCCGCAGAGGTGGTCCTTGTCCGGCGCGGCCGCAGGTTGTTGAGGATGACCTCTTCGCGCAGATGCATGGCTGCGTCCTCGCCACGTCCGCCGAGCGCCTGGAGGTCGGCGAAGACGCGGGGCGCAGTCGCTAGAGGAATGTCATTGCGCCGCGTTGCGAGCTTCAGCAGATGCGGATCGGCGCTACGAAACTCGATGCGCCCGCCGGACTCCACCTCGCGAACCGGGATGTCCTGCATCGCCAGGCTCAGCGGCCCCCGCAGGGCGCGCTCCTCGATATAGACCTGCAGGGCTGGGACGGCGGTCGCGAACGGCGCGAGTCGCTCGGCGGCGGCCCAGCCGGTGACCGCCCAGCCGATGTCATGTTTGTCCAGAACCGGAGCAAGCTCGTCCACGAGGAACTGCATCGGGTCGTTGAAGATGCGCTCGGCGAAGCGACGCTCGGGCTTGACAGCTGACACCTCCTCGGCCCAGGCGTCCAGCATCCTTGCGCCGTCGGCGACCTCGCGGCTCGCGCCCGGGCCTCGTTTCGGCCCCCACTTTGTCGTCCAGCCCTCGGCATCGAACGCGCCCAGCACCTGTGAGATCTGCGGTGTCGACCAGCCCGTGAGCATCGCCAGCTCGGTCGCCCGGACGCCGTACGGCGAGTTGCGGTTCAGGAGCGCCTCAGCGATCGAAACGGCGGAGGCCGACCAAGAGAAGGCTCGTCGGTCAGCGCCAGGTTGCTGCTTTGCCTCGCGCATGACCAGCAGATCGCGTGCGACGATGTGTGCGTAACCGCTGCCGTCGGCCCAGCTTGCGCCCCTGCGGTCGAGCATTTCCCGTGAGCCGGCAGAAAGGCTCCGTGCCACCACGACAAGATCCGGAGGCCACTCTTCGCCGAGATGGCGGATCGCTCGATCGACGTCCGCCGGCCACCCGGCGCCAGCCCAGAGTGCGCGCAGGCGATAGTTACGCGTGCGGCCGCGGATCAGCACTCGCGCCACGTCGTCCTTGGTCTCAACAGCCTCGACGACTGCCAGTCCGTCCAGCGCGCGATCAAGCGCCAGCTGAATCTCGTTGTTCGTTGATCTAGCCATATTCGCTCGCCTAGAAAATAACACGTTTTGAGCAAACAATGCGGGGTCGCTCGCGGCTGCCCGGGTTGTCGTCCACGCGATGATTCGTCATCCGCTCTCAGGAGCTCGCTATCGCTCAGTGGTCATCGGCCGGTACTACCGCATCGTGCTGGACGACGGGACCGTCATCGACGCCGCGGACGAGGCGCTCGACCGCATCGAGGCGATGGCCGCGGAAGCGGTCGGAGAGACCATGCAGAGGCTCGTCGAGAAGCAGCGTGGAGCTGGGCACGAGCCCTGGTAGGACGTGGCTGCATCCTGCGGGCAGGGCATCCAGAGCGGGGGTAGACCCGCGCTGATGATGACGCACGCCCGACTATCATCCAGCGTGCCATGACCGCGAAGCAGAAGCTGCTCGAGCGCGCGCCCGAGTTCACCGAGGCCGAGGCTACGGCGGCGCTACGGGCAGTCGAAGCTCAGGCCGAACTCGCCCGCTACTTCTCCGAGGAGGCAGAGCTCTCCAGCGACGCGTTGGATGAGCGCGAGCGCGCGTGGGCTGAGGCCAACGCTCGCGAGGCGATCCGCGAAGAGTCTTGGTAAGCCGCGGCGCAGCCTTCTGGCTCGAGCTTGAGCTCGAGGGCCGGCGACCGGTGTGTGTCCTCACACGCGATGCCGCCATCCCCACGCTCGCAAATGTCGTCGTCGCCCTGGTAACGACGCGCGTACGCGGGCTTCCGAGCGAGGTGCTACTGGGACCGGAGGACGGGCTCCCGCGGCCGTGCGTCATCAGCCTGGACAACCCGTACCCAAGGCGCAGCTCGTCGAACCAATCACGACGCTCTCACCCGAAAAGCTCGCCGCGCTCTGTAGCGCCCTACGCAGCGCCACCGACTGCTGAGAAGGGGGCGGCGCACATGCAGACTTGCGTCGACGCACAGGGCGTAGCGCACCCGGCGACGATGAGATGGCCGTGTAAGCGGGAGCGAGGGGGGCTCATCCCTCGTTTGTCACCCCGCGGATCGAGATCCGATTGTATTAACCTCGAGTGCACCTGTGCACCCTGGGCTACTGCCAGTCCCGGTCCACTGAAGGCCAGCGTCCCAGTCGGTCGACAGGTCGCGAATCGCGGCCGCCAGTCGAGCGACGTAGGCCGTCCAGCTCCCCTGGCTCTGGATATCACGGCGCGTAGGGAATGGCAGGCGCACGAGCCAGAGCGAGTAGTGGCGGTCCCGCAGCCGCTCGAGCTCCAGTTGCATCGGTCGACCGCCGACCCGTGTCGGGTACAGGAGGACGGCGACGTCGGAGGGCCGTCCTCCAAGGGTCGCCAGGTAGCTGTAGGCGAACAGCTGGTAGCCGTCCGACGACGTTGGCGCGCCACCGGTGCCGAGCTTGTACTTGGCGTCAGCCACCACAACTCTCCGGCCTGACCGGAGCATGAAGTCAGGGGAGGACGTGGTCGCCGGCTCAGGCAGCTCGGTGCCGTCGGCTGCTCGCGGCACCCAGGGCCCAGGGACGCTCACGCCCTCGCCGGCCTGGGCGTCACGACTGACCGCGACGGTCCCGAAGGCGCTCTCCAGCACCAGCTCCATGCACTGCTCCCAGAACTTCTCGGTCGAAACGTGCACCAGCAGGGTATCGGTGCTGCTCGCTCGGGCTCGGGGGCGACGGCCCAGTCGCGGAGGACCGGCATGGCGGCATCGATCGCGGGCTTCCAGATCTGATCCAGCGGCCCCAGCCAGAGGCTCTCGGCTGCCAGCAGGGCCCGCTCGCGGTCGATCAGGGTGACGCCCGAGAGGTAGCGCAGCAGGTGGACGGCGCGGGTCTGCAGTCCGGGCCGCAGCGATGCGATCTTGCGCGGCAGGCGGTCGCTCCCGATCACCCGCAGCGCTGAGGCCACGACCTGCAGGAGCGGAGTGTCCGTCGTGAGCTCGTCGAAGGTCGACTCGACCCTGGGAGTGCTCGTCACGAGCGAGTACAGGAGGCTGCTCTCACGCAGTCGTCCGCGCGGCATCTCGAGCGTCTCCGTCCGCTCCGCGTATCGCGGGCGGACGCGGAAGATGAGGCTCTCCAGCACCGACAGCAGTCGCTCCTGCATCAGGATCCGCAGCAGGGAGGGCGCGAATGCCCCCTCGAAGGTCATCGGGCTGCTCGTCAGGCTGCCTCGCTCGGCAAGCAGCATCAGGTCGATGAGCTCGCGGAACGGGTCGCCGCCGACGGACGGTGCGGACAGCTGATCGTCGGGCGGCGTGCCGAGACCGAGTAGGTCGCCCTGTTCGCGTGAGACGTCCGTGAGGCTCATCGTGAGCGCTCCGACAGACGCGGCCGTGGTGCTCAGGACGGCCAGCTCCGTCTCTTGCATCACGACATGGGTCATCGAGCCGGGCGCATGGTCGTAGTCACGGACAACCCGGGCCCTTGCAGACCACGGCTTTGGCAGTACCGTCACCGTCACGCGACCGCCGGCTCCATCGGGGAGGACGGCGAAGCCAGAGCGCGTACCACGCGGACTCGCCTTGATCCACAACCGAGGGGCGCTACTGATCGTCGTCCTCGGCGTCATCGGGCTCGTCCGACGTTTCCGCGACGTACTCAGCCGCAGCTCCGACGGGGATGTCGACGACCGTCAGGCCACGCGTGAGGCCGTAGCCCTCTTCGATGATCGCCAGCGAGAGGCCGGCAAGAAATCGATCGAAGGTCTCCCAGCGGTCGGCGACATCGGTCGCGTTGGCGGCCTCGAGCCAGGCGTTCCTGGTCTGCTTGGCGAGAAGTTCAGTCGCACCGACCTGAGTGGCCGTGTCGATCAGCTGCGGCAGGATCGCGTAGCGCCAGATCATCCACTCGGCATCTTCGTCGTCGGTCGGACTCGCCTTCCTTGAAGATGCCAAGGCCGTCAGGTCGATTTCGCCGTACGCCCGACCGCCCGCACCAGGGGTCCGAGTATGCCATCCAGCGCCGGAGCTGACCGACTGGAGGGCAGCAAGCACACTTGCCGTTCTGTCGAGCAAGAACAACTCGAACGTGTCGTCGTTGCGGCGGAGCCACACGTGGATGTGCTGCTCCATGCCCTCGTCCGGAACTGCAGAGCGAATCCCCTCGTCCAGACCTGTTCGTCCTTGGTACTTCAGGCGCACGTTGCTGCCACCCGTGTTGTACTCGATCGTGTTGCCAACGAAGAGCTTTCCGCCAACGGTGATGTCAAGCGAGTCCTGCATTCCACGGCCCGACCGCACAGTTGTGGCGTTACCTGCGGAGGTCATCGGGTAGAAACGGTCCACCAAGCCACGGCGTGAAGGCGTCTCGTCGGGCAAGTCGAGCTGATTGTGGCTGCGGCCCCACATTTTGCCGACCTCGAGCCATATTCCGCCAACCACGTCCGGCCGTGCTGAGGCTTCGCGCACAGCGGCGAGCGGTTCGTCAGCGCCCGCGACCGAGCCCTCGGTGGCCGCGACGCCGAAGAGGTAGCTGTGGCCGAGCATCGCGTTGGGGCCAAGGCGTTCCGCCCGTCGATCTCCTTATAGGCGCAGCAGCCGACCAGGCAGAGGTGCCGCTGGTTCATTACGACCGCGACTACGAGCGGATCGCCCGCGTCAGCGCGCTACAGCACCACTGGCTCGTACCAGACGGCGCCCTTGCGCCGGCGCCCCGCCCGGCTTGAGCACCTCCATCCATTCGTAGCCCACCGGGGCGCTGCAGACGCGCGCCGCAGCAGCAGCCGAAGCCACGCGCAGCTGATAGGACTGCGAGCCGCGTGCCAGCAGCACGATCGGTCCAAGCCCGCGCGTGTCGGGATCGATGTCGTCGCCGCTGCCCGGGTGCAGGCTGCCGCCGCCGCGCTCGATCACCAGGGTGTGGCGACCGGCGGCGAGCATGCGGCTGCCGATGTGCAGGAACTGGGTGGGGTAGCGCTCTTCGTAGGCGACCGTGCCCACGCTGTGCCCGTCGATGCTGAACTTGACCGGGCGCCCGATCGTACCTTCGATCCACAGGTCGTAGTCGGCTGCATGGGGCAGCGTGAAGGTCACGCGATCGCTGCCCGCGCCGTATGCCACGAGCTCGTTGCCCTCCGGTTTCCAGTAGTCGGGGTGAACGCCTGTCGTCGGTATTACGTCCACGGCTGCTGGAGCGACCACATAGGCGACCGTCGCGCCGGGGCCGGCCGAGCGCAGCGACTTCTGCAGGCCGCTGCAGAACGTGGCGGTGCGCTCGTGCGCCAGACCGGACAGCGGATAGTGCACGTACACGTCCGCTGCGGGGCGCTCGCGTCGCCAGATGTCGAAGTACCTGGTCTGCTGCACCAGGTCCCAGTTGCTGGGCGCGCGCACCGTCATGGGCCCGCGCGGCGTGACGATCAGCCTGAATTTCTGCAGATATGACATCTGGAACTGGTTGAGGGTGAATGCGAAGCCGATCGTGCCCGGCGCGAGTATGTGGGGAAGCAGGCCGAATTCGTCGTAGGCGGGCTGTACGAACGTGCTCGAGCGCTCTTCGCGCAGGAAGTACTCGGCGTACTCGTCGAAGGCCGGGAACAGCGTCGGGCCCTGTCCCGCGTAGCGCTTGCCGATGGAGGCCAGTTCGTAGTAGCGCGCCGCGGGCGCGAGCGTGGTGTCGTGATAGATCAGGGCGTTGCCGTAGAGGACCCCCCCGGCGATCACTGCCGCCAGCAGCCAGCCGAGCTGCGCTGCGCCGCGACGTTTGAGCCCGTGCAGCGCGGCGGCGCCGGCGAACGCCAGGGTGAGCACCATCACTCCCGTGATCGTGAACGCCTTGAACTGCAGCCACGCGCTGGTGTGCGCGATGTAGTAAGCGACCGCGATCGGCGCCGAGACGCCCAGCAGGACGAACACCCAGCGGCGGCGGACGAGCGCGAACAGGATCCCGATCGCGGCCAGCGCGATCATGAACACGTCCAGGATGTGGGTGCTCGTGACGTGCACGAGCGGGAAGCGGTAGTCGCCTGTCAGCCACACGCCGGCCGCCGACCAGTCCGGGACGGGGGCCGAGAGGTTGCCCAGCCCCAGTTCGACCGTTCCGCCGATCGCATGCCCTGCGATCCCGCTCAGCTGCGTGGCCGCGCTGATGACGCCGGGCAGCGAGATTAGGACAGTGAGCACCGTCAGCTGCGCCCAGCGCAGGAGCGTGCGTACGCGATGGCGAGGGACCAGGCTGGCGACGAACAGGCCCGCCAGCACGATCCCCAGCCACGGCGCCACGCCGATGCTGAAGGCGGCGATCGAGCCCGACAGGGCCACCGCGGCCGGCACCAGCGAGCGGCTGTCGCCCTCCCCGGGCAGGCGCTCCGCCAGCACGGCAGCGCAGATCATCAGCATCGTGGCGGTCGTGAGCTCCTTGATCCCGCCCTCCAGCGCGTAGCCGTAGAGCACGTTGGGCTGGATCGCCACCGCCGCGCCGAGTGCGCGCAGCGGACGGTTCTTGTTGACATGCCCGAGCAGCGCATAGATCGCCAGCGCTCCGGCGGCCGCGGCGAACGCGTGGTACATCTGGTAGCACCACGCCACGTTGGTGTGGATGAGGGCTGCCACCGAGCCGAGCGTGGCCTGGCCACCGCCCGGATAGCCGATGCTCACGAGCTTCTCGGCGTTGGCGTGGTAGGAGGAGTTGAACGACGTCGCGGCGCGCCCCGCTTCGGCGAGGTACTGCGAGAAGTCCATCTGAAAGCCGATGTCGATGATCCGCGAATAGCCGGTCCAGGTGGGGGTGCCGGTGAGCAGCGTCGGCGCGCCGATCGCGACGAAGGCGACCAACGCGGCGAGCGCGGCCCAGGGGATGCCCTGCGGGCGTGGCATCCGCAGACTCCCCGCCCGCGCCTGCAGCGCGAAGCCGAGCAGGGCAAGGGCGAGGGCGATGTAGCCCGCGGCGGGAGCCAGCCAGCTGATGTAGGTCACGAACGCGCACGTGGCCACCAGCAGCGCGAAGCCGACCGGCACGACGAGGGCGCCCGGGAGCGAGCCCTCCCCGGCCAGCCGACGCACAAGCAGCCCGTTCCCCGTGCTGAGCACCAACAGCACGAGCGGAAAGAGGATGCAGCCGCAGATAAACGCTCCGGTCAATTGCCCATGCCTTGCTCGGCGCACAACCTATCGGCCGGCACGGCCGGGGACGCGGGGGCCGTCGCGCGCACGCACGGGATACGGTTAGCGCGATGCCCAGGTGGCAGGCCATCGTGCTCAACTGGAACGGGCGCCAGGACACGCTTGCCTGCCTTCGGTCGCTGGAGCGGGTCGAGTGTGCGGGGCTGGGGGTCGTGTGCGTGGACAACGGCTCGACCGACGGCTCCCAGCAGGCCGTGCGCGAGGCCTTCCCGCAGGTCACGCTGATCGAGGCCGGCGCGAACCTTGGCTACGCGGCCGGCAACAACCTCGGCCTGCGCCACGCGCTCGACGCCGGCGCCGATTGGATGATGCTCGTCAACAACGACGCCACCGTCGCCCCGGACGTGGTCGCGGGCTTCGAACGAGCGGCCCGGGCGTATCCGCGCGCGGGCATCCTCGCCGGCAAGGTGTTCTTCGCTGATCGCCCGCAGACGATCTGGTTCGCCGGGCAGCGCGTCGGCGAGCTGCTGGGCTACTCCGGGCGCCCGCGCGGCTATGGGCACGTCGACGGGCCGCGCTACAGCCGGATCGCCCCCACGGGGCGGGCGGTCGGCGCGCTGATGGCGGTTTCACGTGAGATGGTGCAAGCGGTCGGCCTGCTCGACGAGGACCTGTTTGCCTACGTCGAGGACGTCGATTGGGCGCTGCGCGCGCGGTCAGCCGGCTACGAGACGGTGTTCGCGCCCGATGCCCGCGCGTGGCATCGCGTGTCGGCATCCACAGGCGGCGAGGCGAGGTCTACGCACACGCTCTACTACGGCGTGCGCAACACCGTGACGGTGCTCGAGCGCAGGCGCCCGCTCGGACTCATGGGCACCGTGGCGCGTCGCTGCGCGATCCTCGCAACGTTCGCCATGCACGCGCTCACGCGCCCCGATCGGCGTGCGGCGGTGCGCGCGGTGCGCGCGGGCATGGGCGATGCTCTGCAGAGGCGACTGGGGCCGCGGCCCGACAACAGCTGAGCGAGCGGCGCCAACAGCGGCATGGGCGGGGATGGGGCGGGTAGTGTTTCGGATGATGAGCCGCCGGATTTGGTTGCAAGACGTCGTGGCCGGGCCCTGCGCGTGAGCGCGGGCGTCGGGCCGCCAGCCGCGCCGACGCTCCGTCGGCAC
>Ga0102924_1002519_pt1 | contig 19934 bp, 24 predicted proteins | sample PaiPotPPM11metaG_FD_80116 | JGI IMG/M metagenome (GOLD analysis project Ga0102924, IMG submission 80116) | Iron sulfur acid spring bacterial and archeal communities from Banff, Canada, to study Microbial Dark Matter (Phase II) - Paint Pots PPM... ...
GTACGCCCTCGCCGCCGCAGTCCTGTTCCCGCGCCGCGAGCCGCGAGGGGCCGCGGCCGCGGCGGCCGAGGCTGGCGTCCTCGGCCTCTACTGGAGCAGGGTGGTCTGGCTGGCGCTGTGGATGGGCGCCGCGTTCTTCACCGCGCTGCCCCAGGTCGGCGAGGGCGGCCTGGTCTTCATGCTGTCCACCAGTCAGGTGGAAGCGCCAGGACCATTGCGGTCCCTGGATTCCTCCGAGCTGCGCTGGCTGACTCTCGAGCACTCGAATGTCCTCGGGATCGCGGTGGCGGTGGCATGCGTGGCGGTCGGCTTCGGCGTCTTCCTCGGCGTGCTGACCCGCCTGTTCCTGTCGCTGGCTGCCCTGACCGCGCTGGCCGGGTGGGTGGCCATGGAGAATCTGAGCGGCATCTTCACCGGCTCGACCACGGACGTGGGAACCGGCCCGGTGCTGATCGTGCTGGCCCTGGCGTTCTGGCCCGCCGCGGGCCGCGCCCCCCGCTGGCTGGCCCGCCAGCGGCCCGCCGCCGGGGCGACGGCCGGGCCCTCAGCCCAGCACGAGGCGCAGCCGCCCGGCCGGGCGTGACCCGGCCGGCTGACCCGTTACAGGGGCAGCTGGTAGCCGCCGATCCAGTGCACCCGCAGCCAGGGTCATCGCGATCGTCCCCGCCCAGGTCACCTGCAGCACGCCGACGGCGACCAGCATCGCCCCGCCGACGCGGGTGACCAGCAGGGCGTGCCGCGCGCGAACCCGGACGCACTCATCCCCCGCTGGAACGCCAGCGCGACGAACAGGAACGGGATCCCAATGCCCAGACCGTAGACGAACGCCAGGAACGCGCCGCGGCCAGCCGGGCCGGTGGTCACGGCCAGGGTCAGCACCGCGGTCAGCGCCGGGCCCGATGCACGGCGTCCAGCCCAGCCCGAACACCACCCCCAGCAGCGACGCCCCGGCCAGCCCCGCCCGCGGGCGGAACGACAGCCGCAGCATCCGGCCCGCGAACGAGAAGCGGTCGAACGCCCCGGCGAACAGCAGCGCGGGCAGGATCGTCAGCCCGCCGAGCGGATCAGCTCCTGCCGGTGGGCCAGCAGCGCCTCGCACAGCCCGCCGAACGGCGCCCCGTAGCTGGCGAACAGCGCCGAGAACCCGAGCACGAACAGCGCGGTTCCCGCGACCGCACGGCCGCGGGCCGGCGTGCCGGCGGTCGTCCCGGACGACGCCGCCCGTGCGGCGGTGGTGTTTCGCGGGATGGTTACGGTCCCGGCACCGGTCTGGTGTGGACCCGCCGCCGCATCGTCGCCATCAGCGCGCAGGGACGCGGCGACGGCGCCCGGGCCCTCGGCATCGGCACCGGACATGCCGGTCAGGTAGGACAGGTGGCCGGGGATGAGCGGCAGGCAGCACGGCGAGATGAACGTGATCGCGCCAGCGGCGGGCGGCCGCCGGCGCCGCAAGGACGAGCGGGCCGTTCATGACCAGCTGCCCGACTCCGCCACTCATCGCGCTCCTTTCGTGTCCCTGGCTGCCATAACCTATCTCCCTAGGTCTCAGGCTGCCGGCCGGGTCAGCGACAGGCGTTCGCCAGCCCGGCGGAAGCCAGCAAAGCCTGAGACGGCCTCCGGCGGCTCAGGGCTGCGGTGCGGGGATCCGCGGCGCGCCGGACGGGCGCAGCACGTACCAGCCGCCGCCGTCGCTGGCGGTCGCCTGGCCGGCGGCCTGCCCGGGCGTCGTCTTCGTAGGTATAGGGCGGCCATCCGCGGTAGGTGACCACCCGGCCGTCCCCGGGGTCCGGGTCCGAGCCCAGCAGCGAGGCGTTCACGCCCGGGCCCGCGGCGGGCACGGCACCGGACGGCAGCATGACCGGCGGCCAGCCCTTCGCCCGGCCGCCCGTGCAGGTCACCTGCCGCCGGTGATAGGGCGCGAATATGTACAGCGCATAGCCCCGGGCGCTGACCAGGACGGTGCCGGCGCCGGGCACGGCGCGGGCCATGATCGTGACCTTCGTTGCGGCGTGGTGACCGGACCGCGCGGGTTCCGGCGATGACGTGCCGCACGCCGAAACAGCCAGCGCCATGGCCACCAGGACCAGGCCCACCCTCCAGGGCGCTACCGCCACGCGGACCCCTGCGCAACAGTTTTCCGGCCGTACGGGACCATCCTCGACGCCACTGGGGTTCCTCTCGTTATACAGCGCAGGTCCTCGCCGCACAGGCCTTCGCATGCGCCCGGGCGGCTCCGGGCCGGCGCAGGCGGGAATGATCACCCTGCGGCTTGGTGCCGCCGCCGGGAATTCCGTCGCATCGGCCACCAACCGCTATAACCCATCTCCCTTAGGTGACCGCGGATGAGGGGTTAGCGGTGTCCAAGGCCAGCAGAACCAGGCAGCTGGCGCGGGGAAAGATCGCCCGGACGCAGGCCATGGAGGCACGGCTCAAACGGTGCCGTAGCTGGATTGCCCGGACAGGCGTGGCGGTCGTGGTCGTGGTCATGATCGCGGTGGCGGCCATCACGCTGACAGTCACCAGGAACGGGGCGGCTCCGGCGCGGCGGCCAGGCGGACACCGACATCCCGCTGACCGCCCCCGCCCACATCCAGTTCGAGGCCGGGCCCGGGGCTGGATGCCGCCGATCGCGCACGATCAGGGCTACCGCGCTGGCAGCAGCCGGACCAGTCCCCGCTGGCAGATCAGCAGCGCTCCTCGCGCCGGCTGCGGCCGCCACCGGCGCGGCCGAGATCAGCGGGCCGGCAAGGTTGCCGCCGTTGCCGCCCGTGATGCGGTTGCCCTGCCGCCGCCGTGAACCCCCCCTCTCTGCTGCACGTTATGACCTATCCTCCTTAGGTGACAGGGTGGATGAAGGGATAGGTGCAAGTGTCCAAGGGCGACAGGAACAGGCGGCAGGCCCAGGAGAAGATCGCCCAGATGCGGGCCCTGGAGGCGCGGCGCAGGCGGCGCCGTAACTGGCTGGCCGGCGTCGGCGCGGCGGTGGTCGTCGTGATCGCGGCCGTGGGTATCACGCTGGCGGTCATCACGAGCGGCAGCGGCCCGGATGCGGCGGGCGGCGGCACGCCGCAGCTGAAACTCGCGGCGCTGAGCTCGCTGGGCACGCTCAATCCGGCGCCCGCCCAGGGGCCGGCGGGACCCGAGGGCGTCCCGATCCCGGCCGCCGCTCAGCTGGCCGGCACCGCGACGGCCGCCGCCGGCAAGGATGTCGACGGGATCAGCTGCCAGAGCAGCGAGCAGACCATCTTCCACATCCATGCCCACCTGACCATCTTCGTGAACGGCTCGCCGCGCCAGGTCCCGGCCGGCATCGGCATTCCCGGCGCCCAGGCGCAGAACAGCGCCCAGGGCCCGTTCATCTCCAGCGGGACCTGCTTCTACTGGCTGCACACCCACGCCGCCGACGGGATCATCCACATCGAGTCCCCGGTCCAGCGCACCTACACCCTGGGCGACTTCTTCGACGAGTGGGGCCAGCCCCTCGGGCCGCACCAGGTGGGCCCGGCCACCGGGCCGGTCGTCGCCATCTACAACGGCCAGCGCTATGAGGGCAACCCCCGCGACATCCCCCTTAACGCGCACGCCCAGATCCAGCTGGAGGTTGGCAAGCCGCTGGTCGCCCTGCAAGCAATCACGTTCCCCAGCAACCTGTAGCAACCGCGGGCCTCCCGGCCTGCGGGGCTCACGCCCGAGGGCAGGGCGCGGTGATGGCAGCGGCCCGGCGCCGCAGCGGTCCTGGTCAGCCGGCGAGGCGGACAGCCATGGCTGTGATCGCGGCGGCCGCCAGGATCGTGGCGGCGGTGCCCAGGAGCAAGCCGCCAGCCGGGAGACAACCGCCACCTGCGGGCCAGGCCCCGGTCGGCGGCGCTCAGGCTGATCCGCCCGGCTCGGCCGAGCACGCCGGCGGCGAGGGCGAGGAGCACCGGGCCGGCCGCCGCCGGCATCGGCACGGCGCTGGCCGCGACGCTCCGGCGGCCGGGCTCAGGCACATCACGGCAGCCACCCGGCGACCCGCTGCGGCGGCCGGCAGCCCAGCAGCGCGCCCACGGCCAGCCCCTCGGCCAGCGCATGGACCGCCAGCGCGGCCGTGACGATCACCGACGCCGCCAGCGCCAGCGCCAGCGCGGAGCCTTCCAGGAAGCGGTTCACGGCTAGCGCTGCCGTCGGGGGGTCAGGTCGAGAGACGGCAGCGGGCCAAGGAGGGGCTCGAGTGAGACGAGTCCTCGTGGGCCAGAGCACGGGCGAGGCCGGTCATGCATTCGGACAGTTCCGATATCCGACACCGCCATTACGCTCGTCCGCACGGTCGCCGAGCTGGAGGCGTGGTTCCCGCTGGCCGACCTTGAGCCGGAGACCTTAACCCCCGTGGCGTCAGATGGCGCATGGTCTTGCCGTGTTCCGGCCCGCAGTGCCGGCACCGCGCGGCAGGATGCTGCCGACGCGACAAGACCGATACTTGCACCTTGCGGTGATCGTCGCTTGAGCCGAGGAGGGCACGCTGATGCCGGCCGACCCGGAGACCAGGCTGGCGCTCGCCGCCGCCGTGCAGCGCTTAGCGAACTGGACCGGCGCCGCGATGCCGCCGTCGCCCGCCGTCGTGGTCACGATCGCGCGCAGGCTCGAAATCGCGGCGCACGCCGAGGTCGAGCGCGCCGTCCGGCGGGTGCGCGAAGAGGGCCAGGGCTGGGCGGTCATCGCGTCGCTGCTCGGCCTGGACGCCTTGCCGTGCCACGTCGACGACCCGGCCCGGCTCGCGTTCGACTATTGCGCGGGCCTGGCCCGGCCGCCGGAGTTTGACCAGCCCCGGTTCTTGTGGGACTGCCCGGCCTGCGGACAGACCGTCGCCGACCACGGGCCGGCTAGCAGTCCCGCCCGCAGCCAGCAGGGGCACGCGGACAGATGCGAGCGCCTGGCCGGCGACGTCGCCGAATGGCAGCGCGGACCGGAGGCGCGACGATGACAAGCACCGATCACTACCTCGAAGCCGAACGCCTACTCCAGCACGCCGCCTCAATGCTGAACACTGACGTCCATCCGCAGGATAACGCCGAACTCGTCGCGCGCCAGGCCGTGATCGTCGCCATGGCCAGCGCACACGCGGCGCTGGCAGACGCCGCGGTGGCAGGGCTGAGCGCGCACCTGGACACCGGCGACACGCAGGCCTGGCGCCGGGCCGCCGGGACCCCGCTGGACACCTAGCGCGCGGCCGACGGGTCGTGCCGGGGCTCATACCACGGCGCCGACCGGCAGCCTGGCATGCGGCACTCGACGATACGGTGGCCGGGCCCGTGGCTTTGCGCTCTCCGGGCAGGTTCACACTGGCATGGCTGCCAGCTGACGATCACCTTGCCGGGTCCCCACGGGTGCCCCTGCTGACATTCGTCCGGGTAGGCCCACCAGTCCGGTCGCCACACCTCCATCGGCCGATTAGAACACATGAGCGGCTGAGTGCTGCAGCTGCCGAGCGCCCATGGCGGCTCGTGCCGCGCGAGCAGCCGTGCATCGCGTTCCCGCGCACGCCCGGGCTGAACACCGGCAGCCTGTCAGGCCATGCTCCACTATGGCAGGCCTGCGCCCGAGCATCCCTACCGCCAGCTCGCCGCCCGGCTGCGCGAGCAGATCCAGCGCGGCGAGATGACCGCCCAGCTGTCCTCGATCACGACGCTGACCGCGCAGACCGGCCTGGCCGTCGGCACCGTGCGCCGGGCCATCGACCTCCTGGTGCAAGAGCACCTGGTGCAGACCGTGCCCGGCCGCGGGACCTTCGTGATCCACAGCGAGCCGAGGCCTAATGCGCTCACTCGGGCACGCTGAGTCCGGCGTCGTTGGGCCGGCCGCGAAAACGACCGGTGCCGAGACGGCAAGACAGAGGTCCGTCCATGGAAATTGCAGAGCTGGCGTGGCTGGACGGGTGACATGCTCGGCGGGTGACGGGAGATAAACAGCACTTCCTGCCAGCTGCGCTCATCGGCGGATTCGGTCGCTGCGCGGTAGGAGCTGCCTTGCGTGATGCCGAGGTGCTTTGGCGGCGGCGGGAGTGGCAGCAGTCACGACCCGCTGTGGCAGGGAGCATTGGGTATGTGAACAGGATGTACCGGCTGGCCGCTCCGCCGCTGGGCGTGAGCGCCGACCGGGTCGATGAACTCTGGGATCATTTCGAGAAGCCTGTGCCTGCCGCCATCGCGCGCGCGGCAGCACGCCAGGATGATGAAGCTGACCGGAGCACGCTCATCGAGTATGTGGCTGCCGCCGGAGTGCGGCACCCTGACTTCGCTGATGCCGTTAACCGCTGGCGAACCGAGCTGGGCATGCCCGTGATCAGCGGTGACCAGCTCCAGGTGGAACGGGTGTCGGTGCTTACCCGCGGCCTGAAACTGGTCGAGGGCTTCCGCTGGCGGTTCGTGCACCGTCCGGCATCCGGGCCCCGGTTCCTGCTGAACGACCGAGGCTGGTGCTATGCCGGCCAGCAAAACCGGCCAGGCCGGGGTCTTTGGGTTCCGCTGAGCACGGACGTCGCACTGCTGGCATGGCTCCAGCGGGGCGTGGCCGGCGCCTTCGATCACCTGACGCTGTGGCCGGGCTGGGCCACATGGCTCAACACGGCGACCTGGGTGGAGGCACCCAGTTTCGTAGCCGGGCATCCAGATGACGGTCGCGTCCTGGACGAGCTGACACACGTCGATGACGTGGCTTGCAAGCTCGAACGTTTCGGCCCATACCGAGACCGGCGTCTCAGGGGACTGTTCACTGACTTCCTGTAGCAGCGCGGCGGCGTGGCGGGCCGGCTACGTCCGCGGCCTCCCGCATGGTGATCGCCTGGCTAGCGTCCAGGGTGTTCAGCCGGTGAACTGACCGGGCTTCCTGACTGGCGGACCCAGGCCTGGGCGCCAATCTGGACGGCGTCCCAGGGGCTGCCCAGCGGCGGGGTGTAGGACAGGTCGAGGTCGCTGATGGCGTCGGTGGTCATGCCGTGGAAGATCGCGGTGGCAGCGATGTCGATGCGCTTGGCCACTTCGGCGTGCCGGTGGCCGAACATCTGGACGCCCAGCAGCCTGCCGGTTGGCTTGTCGCCGGTGAACCTCATCGCGATGCGGTGGCTGCCGGGGTAGTAGGCCTTGTGGTCGTCGGCTTCAGATCCGATGGTGACCGGGTCAAACCCGGCGGCCCTGGCCTCGTGGTCGCGCAGCCCGGTCCGGGCGGCGGCGTGTTCGAAGACCTTAACGACCTGGGTGCCGAGACTGCCGGCGAACTCTTTCGTGCCGCCGAGCGCGTTCTCGCCCGCGACGCGTCCCTGCTTGTGGGCGGTGGTACCGAGGGGAAGGTAGGTCTCGCCGAGCAGCCGGTGGTAGGTGACGACGCAGTCGCCGGCGGCGAAGATGCCGGGCACGGTGGTGTGCATCTGCCGGTCGACGGCGATGGCATGCCGGGCGCCGAGCGCGGCGCCGGCGCTGGCGGCCAGGCCGGTGTCGGGCCGGACGCCGACCACGACCAGGACGGTGTCCGCCGAGCGGGTGACGGCCTGGCCGCCGGCGGTGGTGGCCTCGACGGTGAGTCGGGCCGGGCTGCCCGGTTCGGCCCGGGAGATCTGGGTGACGGTGGTGGCGGTGAGGACTTCGGCGCCGTGACCGGTCAGCTCGGCGTGGACAAGGGCGCCGAGTTCGGGGTCGACGGTGGGGAGCACCTCGGGCAGCTGTTCCATCTGCGTCACCGGCAGGCCGCGGGTGACGAGGGCATCGGCCATCTCCAGGCCGATGTAGCCGGCGCCGACGATGACGGCGCTGGCGGGCGAGTTCTCGGTCAGGGTGTGCATGAGCGCGAAGGCGTCGCTCATGGAGTGCAGCAGGTGCACGCCGTCGCCTGCGCCGAGCGCGCCCGGGCCGCTGAGGCCGCTGATCGGCGGGACGACCGGGACGGCGCCGGTGCCGATGATCAGTTTGTCGTAGCCGAGGAGTTCCTCGCCGCCGGGGCCGGTCACCAGCAGTTTGCGGCCGCCGGGGTCGATGCGCCGGGCGGTGGTGTCCAGGCGCAGGTTCATGCCGGTGGCCTCGAGGTGGGCGGTTGTGCGGTGGGCGAGGTTGCGCCAGTGGGTGACCTCGCCGGAGATGTAGTACGGGATGCCGCAGATGGAGAAGTTCGGGTAGGCGTCGGCGACCACGACGGTGACGTCGGAGTGCGGGTCCAGTTCCCGGGCCCGGAGCGCGGCGCTGATACCGGCGTCGCTGCCGCCGATGGCAACCAGGTGCATGGGAAGTAGTGCTCCTATCGGGTCGTGCCGGCGGCTGGGGCCTGTGCGGACTGGGCGTCGGCTGTTGCTGTTCCGCCGGAGTGGCCATGGTGCGGGGCGCCGTCGTGACTCGGCTGGCCGTCGCGGCCGGCGTCGCGGGTCAGGTGCGGCACGACGGCAGTGGCCGCCTGGTCCGGCGTGATGCGGGGATACAGCAGCTTGATGACGACCAGGCCGACCGCGCCGCCAGCGACTTGCGCGGCGATGAACACTGGCGCCGAGGAGGGGGCGATCCCGGCGAAGGTTGCCGAGAACATGCGGCCGACGGTGATCGCCGGGTTGGCGAAGCTGGTCGAGGACGTGAAGAAGTACGCCGCTCCGATGTAGGCACCCACCGCCGCTGGCGCGGTCCGCGACCGGCCGGTCCGGGCCAGCGCGAAGATCACCAGCAGCAGCCCGGCCGTAGCGATGATCTCGGACAGGAAATGGGCGGGCGAGGCCCGGTGCTTGGCGGATATGGACACGGCGGCCCGGGCGAACATGAGGTTCGCTGTGACCGCTCCCGCCACGCACCCGGCGACCTGTGCGGGCAGGTAGGCGGCCGCGTCGCGCCAGGTGATGCCGCCGAGCGCGGCGTCGGCGAACGACACGACCGGGTTGAAGTGGCCGCCTGATACCGGGCCGAACATCAAGATGATCGTGAACAGGCCGGCCGCCGTCGCTGCCGCGTTCTCCAGCAGTTCCAGGCCCGTAGCCCCCGGCGACAACGTCTGGGCGGCGATGCCTGACCCGATGACCAGGGCAGCCAGCAGCAGGCTGCCCAGGAACTCGGCCAGGAGCCGACGCGGCAGCGAGGCCTGGCTCACCCCCTCACCGCCAGTCCCGCGGCATCTGGCGACAGCAGCGCCGACAGCCGGCCCAGCACGCCAGGGTTGATCCAGTAGTAAACCCAGGTCCCCCGCCGCTGCGAGCCGATCAGGCCCGCCTCGCGCAGAATCCTCAGATGATGGCTGATGGTCGGCGCCGTGAGCTCGAAGGCACCGGTCAGCTCGCATACGCACGCCTCCCCGCCCTGATGGCTGGCGATCAGCGACACCAGGCGCAGCCGCACCGGATCCGCGATCGCCTTGAGCAGCACCGACATCTCCTCCGCCTCGGCCGCCGAGACCGGCTCGGCTACCAGGGGCGTGCAGCACTCCGCGTCGGCGTCCGCACGCAGATCTGGCTGCTTTGACATGTGCCTAATTTGACATCCATCAAGACAGCAACGCAAGCCCGGGCTGCCTCAGGCTAGCGGCGCCGAGGCGTGACGAGCGAAGCCCGGACGCTGCGTCATAGATGGACGCGAATATAGATGAAAACTGATGTTAACCTTGCGTTCATTTGAGCGCTGGTTCTGAGTCACTTGCTGTCCCTAGCTTCGCAACCGAATGAGGCCGCGGATGGCGTGGCCCGGTCCCTGGAGGGGCGATGAGAGCAAGGTTTCCCGCCGTGGCTGTCGGCGTGCTCGGGGTAGCCCTGGCGGCAGCGGCGTGCGGCAGTACGGGTAGCAGCAGCACGGCTGCCAACAGCACCAGCGTGAAAGCGATGTGGGGTTCACAGAACGCGACCCGGTGCGCGGCGGCGGTGAACACCAAGCCGGATTACCCGAACACGATCGGCACGATCAAGGGCGGCGCGACCACTCTGTCGGGCGCGGGATCCACGTTCGCGGCGCCGATGTACTCGCAGTGGTCGTCGGCGTACGACACCGCGAGCAAGGTGGCCGTGGCCTACGCCTCGATCGGGTCGGGCGGCGGCGTTGCCGCGGTCCAGGCCGGCACGGTCAACTTCGGTGACAGTGACGTGGGCATGACCCCGGCCGAGATCGCCGCCTCGAAGGGCCCGGTACTGCAGATTCCGCTGCTGCTGGGCGCGGTGGTGCCGACCTACAACCTGCCCGGCATCGCGGCCGGGCTGAAGTTCACCGGCCCGGTCCTCGGCGAGATTTTCGCAGGAAAGATCAAGACGTGGAACGCTTCGGCGCTCAAGAAGCTCAACCCTGGCGTGAACCTGCCCGACGAGCCGATCGCGGTGGTGCACCGTTCCGACGGGTCGGGTACGACGGGTATCTGGACCGACTACCTGACCAAGACCTCGCCGGTGTGGGTGTCGGCGCTGGGCGGGCCGTCGCAGAGCTCGGGCAAGACGGTGGCCTGGCCGGTAGGTATCGGCGGCAAGGGCAACGAGGGTGTGTCGGCCGCGATCGCGCAGACCAAGGGCTCCCTCGGCTATCTGGAGTCGGACTTCGCGATCTCTGAGCATCTCACCTACGGGCAGGTGCAGAACAAGTCGGGGAACTTCGTCGAGCCGTGCATCGCCACGATCGTCCCGGCGGTTGACGGCGTGACCTTCCCCTCGAGCCTCAACGTCAGCCTGACCGACGGCTCGAACGCGAACGTCTACCCGGTCACCGGCACCACGTATGCGCTGGTCTACGAGCACCAGACCAGCAAGGCGATCGCGGCCGGGCTGGTCAACTTCTTCGCCTGGGTGCTGACGGCCGGCCAGGACCAGAACGTCAGCCTGAACTACGCGCCCCTGGGCTCGGCGTTGCAGGCACTGGCCTACGCCCAGCTGAAGAAGATCACCATCAACGGGACCCCCGTTGCCTGACACCGGGCCGTCGCACGGCGGGCAGGGCGCACCTGCGTCCTGCCCGCCCCCGGCGCCGGCCCGGGGACTGCCGTGACCGCCCGCCCCGCCTCACCTGGCGCCGGCAACGGCCGGGTCCTCCTGCAGCGGCGCCGCAGGTACGGCGACACGGTGTTCCGCGCAGCGATGCTCACCGCCGCCGGGCTGGTCGTGGTCGTCCTTGCCGCCATGGCCGTGTTCCTGGTCACCCAGTCACTCCCGGCGCTGCGCCACTACGGGCCGCTGAGCTTCCTGGGCAGCGACCGGTGGGCGCCTTCGGATGCGACACCGGCCGGCACGAGCCCCAACCCGTACGGCATCGTCCAGTTCATCTACGGGACGGTGCTGACCTCGGTGATCGGGCTGCTGATCGCCGTCCCGATGTCGGTCGGGATCGGCCTGTTCATCACCGGAATCGCGCCCGCGTGGCTGCGCCGGCCGCTGTCGTACGTGGTGGACCTGCTGGCCGCGATCCCCTCGGTAGTCTTCGGGTTCTGGGGGATCTTCGCCCTCATCCCCGCCCTCCAGCCGGTCGTCAGCTTCCTGACCGGCACGCTCGGCAAGATCCCGGTGATCGGCGGCGTGTTCGCCGGGCCGTTCTTCGGGCTGTCTTACTTCACCGCCGGCATCATCCTGGCGATCATGGTGCTGCCCATCGTCACGGCGCTGTGCCGGGAGATCTTCGCCACCACGCCGGCGGATGAGAAGGAGGCGGCGCTCGCGCTGGGCATGACGCGGTGGGAGATGCTGCGCACGGCCGTGCTGCCCCGGTCCCGGGCCGGGATCATCGGCGCGTCCATCCTGGGCCTGGGCCGTGCGTTCGGGGAGACCATCGCCGTCACCATGGTGATTGGCAATAACGTCCTGTCGATCACCAAATCGATCTTCAGCACCGGGGCCACCATGGCGTCGGTGATCGCGAACGAGTTCACCGAGGCGACCGAGCCGTTCCACCTGGACTCGCTGTTCGTGGTCGCCATGTGGCTGCTGATCATCTCCCTGATCGTCAACGTCGCGGGCAAGCTGGCCGTCCGCCGCATCCGCGGGGACCTGGCCTGATGGCGACCAGCATGCTCCGGCGCCACCCAGGCCAGCAGCAGCCGGGATACTCACCAAGCGCCGCGCGGCGCACCCGCGACCGCGTCATGACCATCGTCCTGGCCGTCGTCGTCGCCATCGCCGTCGCCGTCCTGGTGTGGGTGCTGGCCTATGTTGCCGCGCAGGGCTTTAAGTACCTGAGCCCGGCGTTCTTCACCCACACGCCGCCCGGCAACCCGGCGTCATACGGCGGCGGCTACGCCAACGGCATCGTCGGCAGCCTCATCATCGTCGGCATCGCCGCACTGATCTCCGTGCCCGTCGGCATCGCCGCCGCAGTCGCCATCATCGAGTACGGCGGCCGCCTGGCCGCGGCAGCCAGTTTCATCACCGACGTGCTGGTCGGGGTTCCCACGATCGTGACGGGTGCGTTCATCTATGCCTTGTGGGTGATCCACTTCGGGTTCTCCGGGCTGGCGGGGTCGATCGCCCTGGCGCTGGTCATGCTGCCGCTGGTGATCCGGGCGACCGCCGAGATGCTGCGCCTGGTCCCAGTGCACCTGCGAGAGGCATCCGCGGCACTGGGTGTCAGCCGCGCCCGGACCATCGTGTCGGTCGTGCTGCCCACCGCGAGCTCCGGGATCATCACCGGGGTTTTCCTGGCAGTCGCCCGGGCCATGGGAGAAACCGCGCCGCTGCTGCTCACCGCGCTTGGCGACCAGCAGTTCATGCAGGTGCATCCCACCCAGCGGATGTCAACGCTGTCGCTGCAGATCTTCACCGACGCGATCTCCGGCTTCCAGGCCGCGCAGGCGCGGGCGTGGGCCGGCGCGCTCACCCTGATCATCATCGTCTCGCTGTTCGCCATCTCTGCCCGGCTCATCAGCCGGCGCGCCACCATTACGAGGAGCTGACATGGCCCTGGCCGAGCCCGCCGACCCGATCTCCGGCACCACCGAGCCGGCGCGCATGCCTGGCGGGAACGCCGTGGGCCGGATCGAGGTCACCGACCTGACCGCCGCCTACCGGGGCCGGCCCGCCATCACCGGCGTGAACCTGGCCATGGAACCCGGCAAGGTGACGGCCCTCATCGGCCCGTCCGGCTGCGGCAAGTCGACCCTGCTGCGATGCCTCAACGGCCTGCATTTGATCGTCCCCGGAGCGTCCGTGACCGGAACCGTGCACCTGGATGGCACGAACATCTACGACCGCGGCGTCGACCTCGTCCAGGTGCGCCGCCACGTCGGAATGGTCTTCCAGCGGCCCAACCCCTTCCCAACCATGTCGATCGCGGACAACGTGGCAGCCGGGCTGAAGTTCGGGCCCCGCAGCGAGCGCCGCGGCCGCAAGCTGCACGAGGTCATCGAGCGGTCCCTGCTCCAAGCAGGCCTGTGGGAGGAAGTGAAAGACCGGCTCGGCAAACCAGGCGCCGGCCTGTCCGGGGGACAGCAGCAGCGGCTGTGCATCGCCCGCAGCCTCGCCGTCGAACCGCAGATCCTGCTCATGGACGAACCATGCTCGGCCCTGGACCCGGTATCCACCGAGGTCATCGAAGGGCTCATCGGCGCCCTCAAGCACGACTACACCGTCGTCATCGTCACACACAACATGCAGCAGGCCGCCCGCGTCTCGGACGTCACCGCGTTCATGACCGTGAGCAGCCCCGGAGCACCGGGCCAGCTGGTCGAGGCCGCGAACACCCAGGAACTGTTCAGCCAGCCCGCCGAGCAGGCCACCATGGACTACATCTCAGGCAAGATCGGATAACGCTGAGCGCGCTGAATGACTCCGCCAGCGGGCACCCCGGGCGCGGCAGCCCGGAGCCCGCGCTGGGGTCTGCCACCGTGCTCGCCGAACGGCTAGCGGCCCTCGTCATCGGCCGCGAACCCGGCTGGCGGCTGCCCCGGCCCACCATCCTGGCCCGCCGCTTCAACGTCAACGTGCTGGAGATCGAGTGCGCCGCCCGCGAGCTGGTCCGGCGCCGCCTAGTGCGCCAGCTGCCCGACGGCAGCATGTACCGGGCCAGCCCAGCCGACTACCACATCACCCTCGAAGGGGTCCCAGGCATCGGCGCGGCCATCGACCCCATGGGAGCGTCGATCACCTGCACCTCCCGCCACGTCAGCTGGCGGCGCATCCCCGAGGACATCGCACTGATACTCGGCCTGCTGCCAGCTGTCGAGGCCAGCGTGATCCGCTGCCACTGGGCCGCCAACGGCTACCGAGCTGCGCTGTCCACCAGCTATCTCGCCGGCCGCGCCGATCCCCCGGACAGTTCCGCTCCCGACGACCCCGGGCCGCTGGACGCCATGTTCAGCCTGGCGCCTCCCGCCATCCTTGGCCCAGTCCCGGACATCGGCGCGGTGCCGGGCACCGGCGTGGTGCCAACCGCAGGTCCTGTGCCGGCGGCGATGCATATCGAAATGCAAGCACCGCCGCTATCGGCCGCCAGGAGCCTCGACCTGGCCCCCGGCGAGCCCGCGATCACGATCACCGTCCGGTTCCACGCTCCCACCCCGCCCTGGCCGCCGGTGGCCCTGACTGTTGCCTTGCTTCGCGCCGACCTGTTCAGGATCGTCCTGGACACACCGCAGCGCCCCGGCCCGGCCGGAAAAGAGCCCGGTGCCATTGCCACGCTCGCCCGCCGCATCACGGAGTGGGACCAATGATGCCCGGCCAGGCCGCGCATCCCGGCCGGCACCGGTGGCCCCCTGCCACCTCCTGGCCTCCGGCCTGCGGAAGGGCGCCGCGGTGAGCAGCGCAGCGAGCCGGCGCACAATGGCGGCGTATGAGAAAGTCCGGCCCGAGACCATTGGCCACCTGCGCCTGCTGACGGTCAATGGCGTCGGCATCGACCTCGATGGTCACCGGGTCTTCGCCGACGGCGCCGAGATATCGCTGTCGCCAAAGGAATTCGAGCTGCTGCATCTGCTGCTCGAGAACGCAGGCCGCGCGATCAGCCGGCGCCAGCTCCTCGACACGGTCTGGGGTCCCGGCTATCCCGACGGGAACAAGACCCTGGAAGTCCACATCCGCCGGCTGCGCTGCAAACTAGACCCGCGCTCGCCAACCCCCCGGATCCGCACCGTCCGCGGCACCGGATACGTCTTCGACATCGACGGCGCCCGGCTCAGGCGGCGGCGCTGATCCCCGCCTACCGCAACAGCCGCCCCAGGCTGTCCAGCGCCCCCGGGACCAGCGCGTACCACATCCACGTGGCGCGGCGTTCCCGGCTCAGCAGCCCGGCCTCGACCAGAACCTTCAGATGATGGCTGACGGTCGGCTGCCGCAGCCCCAGCGGCTCAGTGAGATCACAAACGCACGCCTCACCCTGCGGCGCGGCCTTGATCAGGCTGATGAGCTGCAACCGGGTCGGGTCCGCCACCGCCTTCAGCACCCGCGACAGCCTCTCGGCTTCATCCCGCCCCAGAGGCGCCGAAATCGACAGCGGCACGCACGCCGTCATCCCCCGCTCATCACCCACCGCAAGAGGAGTCCCGTTCGCCACAACCTGCGCCACGCATCCACGGTACGTCATGGCAGAACACCAGGCAGATACGGCCATCAGACACCTGGCTCTGGTCACCTAGTGTTCACCTTTTGTTTCCCTGACCGTTTCGGGATGACACGGGGAGCACGGGTTACCTTCCGGCAGGGCAGGCCGTTGACCCACGTTGGCGCCTCATCCACCCGGCAAGCCGACGGGCCCCGCGCTGATGCTGCCCGCGGCGCGGGCCCCGCCCTGCCGGTCAGCAGCAGGCTGACGCCGACGTTCCCGCTCCCGTCACGGCCGGGCTCGTTTCGCTGCCGCAGCACTGGGCCGTATCCGGGGCCCCGTCGAGCGCAGCCTCGACGGCTTCATAGCGTGCGCTGCCGTCCTCGCCCCAGAAGGTCTGGCTGTCACCGGTGACCGCGTAGATCTCCCAGCGCTCGCCGTCCGGCGTGCCCTGCACCCAGAACTTGTCCTGTTTGGCGTAGCAGCACGTGGTGTCGCGTTCGTCGACCGACGCGAGACCGGATTCGGCGAGCCTGGTCTGCTCGGCGTCGACGGTGTCGGTGTCGGCGACCTCGACGCCCAGGTGGTTGAGGCTGCCGCCCTGGCCGGGGTTCTCCAGCAGGACGAGCTTGAGCGGCGGCTCGGCGATCGCGAAGTTGGCGTACCCGGGGCGGAGCTTGGCCGGCTCGGTGCCGAACAGCTTGCTGTAGAAGGCGATCGACTCGTCAAGGTTGTCGACGTTGAGCGCGAGCTGGACGCGGGACATGGCTACCTCCGATAGCTAGACATTGACGCCTGTCTATGTGTTGTCTCGCGGCCAGCTTGCCACAGGACATCGACATCTGTCAATATAGACGTGTGTCTAAGTCTCTGATTGTGCTGGGCCAGGCCGACAGCGCAGTCTGCTGCTCCCCGCTGTCGGACAACGCGCTGTCGGCGGAGCAGGCCGAGCGGGTCGCGCCGCTGCTGAAGGCGCTGGGTGACCCGGTCCGGCTCCGGCTGATGTCCCTGGTCGCCTCGCACCCTGGCGGCGAAGTATGCGTGTGCGACCTCACCAGCGCGTTCGACCTGTCCCAGCCGACGATCAGCCATCACATGAAGGTCCTGCACGAGGCCGGCCTGGTGGGCCGGGAAAAGCGCGGCGTCTGGGTCTACTACCGGGCCCAGGCCGAGGCCCTGGCCAGCCTGGGCGCGCTCATCGGCAATCCCGTCGCGGTTGCCTGACCCGCGCCCTGGCGCCCGAGCCCATTCATCGTCTATCGTCGATGAACGATGAATGGTGATGACGGCCCTCTCGGCCGGGCCACGGCGGCCGAGTACGCGGCCTGGTTCAAGGCCCTCGCCGACCCGACCCGGATCCAGATCGTCTCCCTGCTCGCCCGCCGCGGCACGCCCATGAGCGTCGGCGAGATCGTCGCGGCCGTCGACGTCGGCCAGTCCACGGTTTCCGCCCACTTGAAGATCCTCGCCGACGTGCGGTTCGTCCTCGCGGGCCGCAAAGGCACGTCCGCCTACTACCGGATCAACGAAGCCTGCGTGGACTGCTTCCCCACCGCGGCCGACCTGGTGATGGGTAAGCCCGCACCCCGGCCAGCCGCCGCCGCCAATTAGTAAGGAGCAATGTCCGATGACCACAGGCAGTGCCCGCGACGACATCGTCAGCCGCTACTCCCGCCTGGCACGCGCCGCCATAGCCGGAGACACGATCACCGACTGCGACGGCGACGCGTTCGAGGAGGGCTGCTTCGGCGCCGCCGCGTACGCCGGCGACCCCGCCGCACCAGACGCTGCCTTGCGCGCGAGCCTGGGCTGCGGCAACCCGGTCGCGGTGGCCGACATCAGCCCGGGAGAGACTGTGCTGGACCTCGGCTCGGGCGGCGGCCTGGACGTCCTGCTCTCCGCCCGCAGAACGGGCCCGGACGGCATCGCCTATGGCCTGGATGCCAGCACCGACATGCTCGCCCTGGCCCGCGCCAACGCCGCGCAGGCCGGGGCGCGCAACGCCCGGTTCCTGCACGGCCGCATCGAGGACATCCCGCTGCCCGGCGATCACGTCGACGTCGTCATCTCCAACTGCGTCATTAACCTGTCCGCCGACAAGCCCCGGGTGCTCGCCGGAGCATTCCGGGTCCTGAGGCCCGGCGGCAGGCTCGGCGTCAGCGACGTCATCGCCGACGACGCGGCGGAGCAAGCGCGGCGCGCCGCTGCCGAACGGCGGGCCGGCTGCCTAGCCGGCACCCTCACCCGGCGCGAATACCACGACCTGCTGACGGCATCCGGCTTCACCCGCATCCGCATCACCGCCACCCGGCCAGCCGGTGAAGGACTGCACTCGGCGATCATCCAGGCGGTCAAGCCAGCCACCCCGACGTAACGGTAGCCAGCCCGGAGCAAGTGGAACCGATGACCGACAGCCACGCCGGCGCCGTGCTGGCCATCTGTCAAGTCGGCCTCGGCCGGATAGAGAGGCAGGTTGAGGCCGGTACCAATGGTCACCTCAAGGGTGTTTAACCGCAACTGCTGAGTGGCGGAGCCGCGCGGCCCGGGAGGGCCGCTCCCTGCTCACAGGCCCAGCCGGTGATCACCGAGCCGCACGGTGGCCGCATGCCCGGTTGGTCCGCAGTGCCTCTTGGTGTACGGGCGCTGTGCGTGTGATGGGGCCGGCTGCGCATGGCCGTTGCCGCTGACAGCGCGGCTGGATCGGCCGGGGCGATTCGCTGGCCGTTCAGATTGCGGTAGACATCGCGACGGATGCCCAGCTACTTCTACGGTCACCACTTTGGCCTTGTCATCCACGGCATAGATGATCCCGTCGTCGCCAATCCGCAGAAGCAGGCAGGCCAGGTGCCCTTGAAGTGAGATGGCACCGAGCGGGCGGCCGGGTCGCTATGGCTGCCCCGGCTGGCGCCCAGGGCCTATGAGCACTAGGAGCGCGGTCGCGAGCAGGTCATCGGGAATCGCGCCGGGCTCGGTTACCTCATCGAGGGCCAGGCCGTTGACGAGCGCGGTGAGCAGGGCGGCCAGCTGCTCGGGTGAGAGGGCGGGCTGGATGTGGTGCGCTGCGGTGCGCTCGGCGAGGGCGCTCGCGAGCGCGCCTTTGAATTTTTGCCGTCCGGCGACGAAGCGCTCGCGGAACTGGGGGTTGCGTGCTGCGTAGGTGACGAACTCGAAGAGCAGCAGGCGCCACTCGCGGCCGCGTTTGAGTGCCGCGACGACGTGGAGCACCTCGTCCTGGAACGGGCGCTGGGGCTCGGCGCTGCCGGGACGGCCGACGGCTTTCCCGATGTCGCGGATGAGCTCGGCCCGCCATTGGTCGAGGAGGGCGAGGAAGAGGTCCTCTTTGTTCGTGAAGTTGTAGTAGACCGCGCCGTTGGACAGGCCGGCTTCGTCGGCGATCTGCGCGATCGTCGCGCCGTGGTAGCCGCGCTGGGCGAAGACCTTGCGCGCGGCCTGGAGGATGCGTGCCCGGTTGGCCTGGCGCTTGTCCTCGCGGGTCAGTCTCCTGCGGGGCATGTGCTGAGGATGTCATGACTGCTGGCCGTGTCCGGTGGTGGTGCTGGCCGGCCGGGATGCTGGCTGATCGCGGTTGCGGTGTGTGATGGCGGGCCTGGCAGCCGGGGCGGCGGCCAGGGTTTGCGTCTCCTTGCGGCCCGTTCCCGCTGACAGGTACCTTTTGTCGGAGGCATGACTCGATTTAGAGGCGATGCTCCGGGATTTCCGGAGTGGACAGGGAACCGCATGCGGGTATCCTCCGGCGTGCTTGCGCTGCCAGTGCGGCATGACCGCCGGGTGATCTGGAGGCGACGCGATGAGCCGGGTGCTGCTGGCTGGTGCGACGGTCTGGGCCGGTCCTGGTTGTGTGCCGAGGCGTGCTGGGATGGTCGTGCAGGACGGCCGGGTGGCCGCGCTCGGCGAGGACGAGCCGCCGCTGCCGGCTGACCGGGTGGTAGATCTGGCGGGCTGTCACCTGCTGCCAGGGTTCGTCGATGTGCATCTGCACCTGTCGCAGGCTGCCTGGATTCCCCGCGGGGGCGATGGGTGGGGCTGGCGCGGGCTGGCGGAGGCGCTGCGGGCGGTCCGGTCAGCGGCGAACGCTTCGCCGCAGGCGCCGTGGCTGCTGTTCTGGAACGTGGCGCGATGGAGCTGGCCGGAGGGCAGGCTGCCGACCGCTGGCGAGCTGGACGAGGCGGCGCCCGGTCGCAGGGTTCTGGTCAGCTCAAGCGACCTGCACCGCGGCGCGGTCTCCTCGGCCGCTCTGGAGGCGATCGGGCCGGCCGAGGGTGATCTTGCGAAGGTCTTCGGCGAGGACGTCACCCGCGACCGGCGCGGACGGCCGACCGGTGAGGTGTGGGAGGCTGCGTTCGGTGTCGTGTTGCAGCGGGCGCTGGCCGACACCGCGGCGCATTTCCAGGACGCGGGAACCGCGGCGGTGTACGCGGCCGAAGCCGGCCGCTACCTGGCCCACGGCATCACCCACGCCCACGACCCCTACCTCGCGCCGGA
>Ga0102924_1002521_pt1 | contig 19926 bp, 16 predicted proteins | sample PaiPotPPM11metaG_FD_80116 | JGI IMG/M metagenome (GOLD analysis project Ga0102924, IMG submission 80116) | Iron sulfur acid spring bacterial and archeal communities from Banff, Canada, to study Microbial Dark Matter (Phase II) - Paint Pots PPM... ...
ACCAGGATCAGCGTCCACGGGATCGCCTGGTCCAGGATCTGGGAGACCGGCGTCGGGAAGTTCGCCAGGTCGGTGCCGAAGTTGAAGTGAAAGACGTCGCTGAGGTACGCCGTGTACTGCGACCAGAGCGACCCGTGCTGGAGCGCTCCGCCGATCATCTGCGAGAGCGCCTTGTATGCCTGAGGCGTCAGGTCTGGGTACTTCGACAGGATGGTCTGTACCGGGTTACCCGGTACAGCGCGCGGGATGAAGAAGTTGAGTGTGATCGCTACCCACGCCGCTACCAAGTAGAAGGCCAGGCGGCGGAGGATGAACGACATGCCTTCCACCTACCTTTCTGTCATTTAGTCGTTAGCCAGGGCCGTGGGGTCGGCCCGGTTCACCAGTGGGTCGTCAGCTGGGGGAACCCAGGACACCGGGCCGGGCCTGGCGTACGGGCCGGCCCTCCGGGGGGTGATGGTGGCCACGTGGCGCCGCGTCACCGTACCCGGCGGACAGCCGCAGCTTGACCGCAGCACCAGTTCGGCCGGAAGCAGTTCGACCCGCGGGCGCAGCGTCGGGTCGCTGATCCGCTCGATCAGCCGGTCGCAGCCGCGCTCGCCGATCTTACGCATCGGCTGGTGAACGGTGGTCAGCGGCGGGTCGGTGAGGCTGGCGGGGAAGATGTCGTCGAAGCCGACTACCGCCACCTCCTCCGGGATGCGTACGCCGCGCGCCGTCAGGGTGCGCACCACGCCGATGGCCATCTGGTCGTTCGCGCAGACGATCGCGTCGGGCAGCGGCCGGCCCACCGCGCGCGTGTCCGCGAGCAGCCGCTCGGCGGCATCCTGGCCGCTCTGGACGGCGAACTTACCGCAGAATGACCCGGTTAGCACCGTGCCTGGATGAGCGTCGATGACCGTCCGCAGCGCGTGCCGCCTCGCTCCGGCGTCCGGCGCGCTCGCCGGGCCGTCGACGTGGAACAGCCGGCGCCTGCCGTGGTCGGCGACGAGGTGCTCGACGAGCGCGTGCGCGCCCGACCAGTTGTCCGCGGCCACCACGTCCACGCCGCGCTGCGCCATGTCGCCCGCCACGACCACCACGGGGACCCGCTTGGCCAGCCGGGCGACGACCGGCGGCGGGACCATGCCCTCGCCGATGAGCAGGCCGTCCACCTTCCCCGACAGCGTCAGCAGGCGCGACTGCACGGGACCGTCGGCGGGCACCGCGGTGCCGCTGTTCTCGTCCTCGCGCAGGAAGGTGATCAGCAGCGACCAGGACAGCTCCCTGATCCGCGACTCGACGCCGCGCATGACCTCGTCGTAGAACAGCAGGCTCATCGACTCGATGTCGTACTGGTTCGGCTTGAGCCCGACGTGCTCCACGCAGACAAGGCCGATCACGTCCTTGCGGTTCCTCGCGAGAGACTGCGCGGCGCCGTCCGGCACGTAGCCAAGCTCCTCGATCGCCGCGCGCACCCGGGCCCTGGTCGTCTCCCGCACGGGCTCCTGCCCGTGCAGGACCCGGGAGACGGTGGCGATGGAGACCCCCGCCTGGCGAGCAACGTCATAGAGCGTAATCAAGCTGTTACCTGTCTCACATGTAAGCGTTTACAACGTGGGATGTAAGCGCTTACGCTAAACCCCGCAAAGGGTCGCGTCAAGGAGGAAACATGACCAATGTCACGCCGCAGGGCGAGAGACTCGCCTTCCCCGCCGGATTCACGTGGGGCGCGGCGACGGCCGCCTACCAGATCGAAGGGGCCACGGACGCCGACGGGCGCGGGCCTTCGGTCTGGGACACGTTCAGCCGGACGCCAGGCAAGGTTCGCGGCGGCGACACGGGCGACATCGCCTGCGACTCCTACCACCGCTACCCGGAGGACGCCGACCTGCTGGTGTCGCTCGGGCTGTCCGCCTACCGGTTCTCGATCTCCTGGCCGCGCATCTTCCCGACCGGGTCGGGGCCGGTGAACCAGGCCGGGCTCGATCACTACAAGGCGCTACTCGATGCGCTCGCCGAGCGCGGCATATCCGGCACGGCGACGCTCTTCCACTGGGACCTGCCCCAGGCCCTGCAGGACCAGGGCGGCTGGGCGGCGCGGGACATCGCGCTGCGCTTCGCGGAATACGCCGCCGTGGTCGGCGAGGCCCTGGGAGACCGGGTCGACCGGTGGATCACGCTGAACGAGCCCCTCGTGGTCACCCAACTCGGCTACCGGGAAGGTATTCACGCCCCCGGGGTGGCCGACCCCGCCGCCGCGGCGGCCGCAACGCATCATCTGCTGCTCGGCCACGGCCTGGCCACGGCCGCGCTGCGCGACACCGTCCCTGACGTCAAGGTGGGCATCACGCTCAACCTCACCCCGGTGTTCATCACCCCCGACGCCAACGGCTCCGGGGACCTCCTAGAGCGGGCCCGGCTGGTCGCCGAGGCGACGCACAATGGCGTGTTCCTTGAGCCGGTGCTCTTCGGCCGTTACCCCGAGCACGCGCCCGCCGCCATCCTGCCTCCCGCCGACCTGATTCACGACGGCGACCTGGCGGTGATCTCCGCCCCCCTCGACTTCCTCGGCGTCAACTACTACCGGCCACAGCACCTGCGGCCCGGCGACTCGGCGAACCTGCGCCTCCGCGAGTTCAAGCCGGTGGCGGGCACCGAGGACGGCGTCGTGGAGTATTACCCGGACGGCATGGAGCTGACCAACATGGACTGGCTCATCGACCCGGACGCCCTGTACCAGCTGCTTGTCCGGCTGTCGAAGGACGCGCCAGGCTTGCCGCTGTACATCACGGAGAACGGGCGCGCCGCCGAGGACTACCCAAATCCAACCGGGAAGATCGATGACCTGGAGCGGGTCAAGTTCCTGCACCAGCATCTGGAAGCCTGCGCCCGTGCGGTCAGGGACGGCGTGGACCTGGCCGGCTACTACGTCTGGTCCCTGCTCGACAACTTCGAGTGGGCCTACGGGTACCAGAAGCGGTTCGGCATCGTCTACGTGGACTTCCCCACCGGTCGCCGGATCCCGAAGGCGAGCGCCGCCTTCGTCGCGCGGGTGGCCGACGAAAACGCGGTCCCGGCGCTCCCTGCGGTATGGCCGGTGTAGGTTACTGGGTTCCCAGGACTCGGGCCAGGGCGCTGGCCACCTCGGCGGCCAGGCCCGAGTCCTCGTCCCGCGGGTCCGGCACCGCGGGCGCCGTGTTGTCAGGTACCGCGTTGCCCGGCACCGGGTCCGCGTCCCTGGTCAGGCGGCAGTCCAGGCACTCGATCTGATCCAGGCGCTTGATCAGCCGGACGCTGTCGCAGCGCGGGCACTGCGTGAGGTCCGTGATCGCCGCCGGGTAACAGTCCGGGCAGACGAGCACCTGGTGCTCGCAGACAACTCCCCGGTACCAAGGGCTCGGCTTGCCCGGCTCGGGGTCGACCTGGCGCGTGCCGCACCGGTAACACGGCACCGCGCAACTTCCCTCTCACCGTTCCAGCATCGCCGATTAACGCGCAGGCAGTCCCCGCCGGAACCAAACTGTTCACTACCTGTTACGCCCGCGGCAGCACCAGGAGAGCAATGTGCCGGAGACACCGGCGGCAGCACGGACCACAGACATCTCTCCGCAGAGGCAAAAGCGTCAGCCGTCGAAGGCCGGCCGCAGGCCGGCTGCTAGGGCTTTCAGCCGCGGGCCCAGGCAGAAAGGGACGGCGGAAGGGGAGATTCCTCGCGCCCTTCCGAAGGACGAGGCGCGAGGAATCTCTCCTCCGACGTACCGCCGCTGCTAGGCCAGCTCCGCCAGGGCCTTCTGGTAGTCCGCGATGTCGCGGGCCTGCGGGATCGGGTTCACCACGGACCAGCGGACGGTGCCGTTCTTGTCGATGACGAACGTCCCGCGCGTCGCCAGGCCCCGGTCCGCGTCGAAGACGCCGTACTGCTTCGCCACCCCGCCGTGCGGCCAGAAGTCGGCCAGCAGCGAGAACTGGAAGCTCTCCTGGTCGGCCCACGCACGGTGGGCGAACATCGAGTCGACCGACACCGTGATCAGCTCCACGTCGTCCCGGTTGACCTCGGGGAACTCTTCCCGGAGGGCGCACAGTTCACCGCTGCAGACCGGACTGAACGCCAGCGGGTAGAACACCAGGACCACGTTCTTGGCCCCGCGGAAGCTGGACAGCTTCACGGGGGTCCCGTGCTGGTCGGGAAGCTCGAAGTCGGGAGCCTCGTCCCCGATCTCAATCGCCATGCCTGAATCCCTTCATAGGTCAACGCGGGTGCGAGCAGCGCAGGGGAACCCCGCGCCGCGCTTGCCACACCCAAGTGTGCCACCGGAGGCGGCCAGAGGATGCCGCACCCGTTCCGGATTCCGGTCTTCAGGATTTTGATTTTTGGGCTGCGGCGGATGCCGCGCGCCTTTAGCGGCGCGCCTTGGGCGCCACCAGGCGCGAGCCTGACCAGTCCCTGGCTGCGCTCACGCTCGACGTCTGGGCCAGGCCAGCCGTGGGCGCCGCCTCGCCGATGTCGCTCGGCTCGACGTGCCCCGGTCTGCCCGCTTTCGGCGTCAGCAGCCAGATGTATCCCCCCTCGCCCAACGGTGCCAGGGCGTCGATCAGCGCCTCCGTGAGGTCGCCATCGTCCTCCCTGAACCACATCAGGACCACGTCGACAACGTCTTCGTAGTCCTCATCGACAAGCTCTACGCCCTCGACTGCCGTGATCGCCTCGCGCAGCTGCTCATCGCAATCGGTGTCATAGCCGAGTTCCTGCACTACTTGGCCCGGTTTGATGCCGAGCCGCTCGGCCTGGCCGCGTTCATCCTGCGCCTGGCGCGCGGTCGCGCTCACTGACGTTCCTCCCGAATCCTTCCCCGCGTCCCCCGGGCGCTGATCTAGCGTCGGTGGCCGCGTCAGAACTTCTTGTTGGGACAGTTCACACTGGGTCGGGCCCTTGCGCAAGTGGCAATGTGACTCCCGCAGGAAACCGCTCCCTTTTGTTGACCTTCTACCCCGTTGCGGACCGCCATTCTCACGGCGAGACGCTGCAACGTACGGTAACCGGTAGGGTCGCATTCCGCGACCGCGGGCCGCTCATCTCCCCCGGTGAGCCATTACGCCGCCGGCCGGCGCCTGACGCCACGGGGTGCGGGCGGTTACCGTTGGCAGAGAAGACAATCAGGCCGAGACGTACGACGATTGGTCTGATCAGCAGTGTGGTACTACTCGCGGCAAACAGCCGCCGAATGCGGAAGGCGAGGCTACCGGCGTGGCTTCCGGACGTCAGCGTTACTCGATCATCAGCGACGGGCTGCCCACGCAGCTGCCGGACATCGACCCGGATGAGACGCGGGAGTGGATCGACTCGTTCGATTCGGTCACGCGCACCCGCGGCCGCGGGCGGGCCCGCTACCTCATGCTGCGCCTGCTCGAACGGGCGCGCGAGCAGCAGGTCGGCGTGCCCGGCCTGCGGTCGACCGACTACATCAACACGATCCCGCCGGAGCGGGAGCCGTGGTTTCCCGGCGACGAGTACGTCGAGCGGCGCATTCGCGCCTATATCCGGTGGAACGCCGCGATCATGGTGTCGCGGGCGAACCGCCCCGGCGGCGCGGGCGTCGGCGGACATATCGCGACGTATGCCTCCGCGGCCTCGTTGTACGAGGTGGGGTTCAACCACTTCTTCCGCGGCAAGGATCACGGCGAGTCCGGCGACCAGGTCTTCTTCCAGGGCCACGCGGCCCCCGGCATCTACGCGCGGGCGTTCCTCGAGGGGCGGCTGAGCGAGACCCAGCTCGACGGGTTCCGCCAGGAGCAGTCGCACCGGGGCGGCGGGCTGCCGTCCTACCCGCACCCGCGGCTCATGCCCGACTTCTGGGAGTTCCCGACGGTCTCCATGGGCCTCGGGGCGCTCGACTCGATCTACCAGGCGCGGTTCAACCGCTACCTGCTCGCCCGCGAGCTGCACGACACGTCGCGCTCGCACGTGTGGGCGTTCCTCGGCGACGGCGAGATGGACGAGCCGGAGGCGCTCGGCGCGATCGGGCTCGCGGCCCGCGAGGAGCTGGACAACCTCACGTTCGTCATCAACTGCAACCTGCAGCGGCTCGACGGGCCGGTACGCGGCAACGGCAAGATCATCCAGGAGCTCGAGGCGTTCTTCCGCGGCGCGGGCTGGAACGTGATCAAGGTCGTCTGGGGCCGCGACTGGGACCCGCTGCTCGCGCAGGACACCGACGGCGTGCTCGTCAACAAGATGAACACCACGCCGGACGGGCAGTTCCAGACGTACTCGGTCGAGTCGGGCGCGTACATCCGCGAGCACTTCTTCGGCTCCGACCCGCGGCTGCGCAAGATGGTCGAGGACATGACCGACGACCAGCTCCGCACGCTGTCGCGGGGCGGGCACGACTACCGGAAGGTGTACGCGGCGTTCAAGGCGGCCCGCGAGCACGTCGGCCAGCCGACCGTGATCCTGACGCACACGATCAAGGGCTGGACCCTCGGCAAGGACTTCGAGGCGCGCAACGCCACCCACCAGATGAAGAAGCTCACGGTGGCCGAGCTCAAGGAGTTCCGCGACCGGCTCTACCTGCCGATCTCCGACGGGGCCCTGGAGGCGGACCTCCCGCCGTACTACCACCCGGGCCCGGACTCCGACGAGATCAAGTACATGCAGGAGCGCCGCGCCGCGCTCGGCGGGGTGCTGCCGCGCCGGGTGGTGCGGGCCAAGCCGCTGCCGCAGCCGCCCGCGGCGGTCTTCGACGAGTACCGGCGCGGTTCCGGCAAGCAGTCGGTCGCCACGACGATGGCCTTCGTGCGGATACTGAAGGACCTCATGAAGGACCCGGTGATCGGCGAGCGGTTCGTGCCGATCATCCCGGACGAGGCCAGGACGTTCGGCATGGACTCGCTGTTCCCGACCGCGAAGATCTACTCGCCGTTCGGCCAGACCTACGAGGGCGTCGACCGCAACCTCATGCTGGCCTACAAGGAGTCGGAGCGCGGGCAGATGCTGCACGAGGGCATCTCGGAGGCCGGCGCCATGGGCTCGGTCATCGCCGCCGGCAGCTCGTACGCCACGCACGGGACGCACATGATCCCGGTGTACGTGTTCTACTCGATGTTCGGCTGGCAGCGGACCGGCGACCAGATGTGGGCGCTCGGCGACCAGCTGGGGCGCGGGTTCCTGCTCGGCGCCACGGCGGGCCGCACCACGCTGACCGGCGAGGGGCTGCAGCACAACGACGGGCACTCGCTGCTGCTCGCCTCCGTGTCCGAGGCGTGCGTGTCCTACGACCCGGCGTGGGCGTACGAGATCTCGGTGATCATGCGCGACGCGCTGCGGCGGATGTACGACGCGTCACCCGAGCACCCGGACGGCGAGAACATCTTCTACTACCTCACCGTCTACAACGAGCCGTACCCGCAGCCGCCCGCGCCGTCGTCCGTGGAGGGCCTCGACGAGAGCATCCTGCGCGGCATGTACCGGTACGCGCCGGCGGCGCTTGCTGGTAATGGGCCTGCTGATGACGCGCCGCGCGCCCAGCTGCTCGCCTCGGGCGTCGCGATGCCGTGGGCGCTGACCGCGCAGCGGCTGCTCGCCGAGGACTGGGGAGTGGCGGCGGACGTGTGGTCGGTCACCTCCTGGACCGAGCTGCGCCGCGATGCCTTGCGGTGCGAGTCGCACAACCTGCTTCACCCGGGTGAGGAAACGCAGGTGCCGTACGTGACGACCGCGCTTTCCGGTGCGCCCGGGCCCGTTGTGGCGGTCTCCGACTGGATTCGCGCGGTGCCCGATCAGATCGCCCGCTGGGTACCCGCGCCGTCCTACGCCTCGCTCGGCACCGACGGGTTCGGCTTCTCCGACACGCGGCCGGCCGCCCGCAGGTTCTTCCACGTGGACGCGGAGTCGATCGTGCTTGAGGTGCTTTCCCAGCTGGCGAAGGCCGGCGAGGTGGACGTGTCGCTGCCCGCCCAGGCGATCGCGAAGTACAAGCTGGACCTGCCGGTGTCGGAGGCGCTCGGCTAGGCCGGGACGGGGGCGGGCGGAGGCTCCGCCCGCCCGCCCGGCAGGCCGGGGGCGAGGTCCCTGGAAAAGATCGCGGGTCATACGGGGCGGATATCGCCCCCGGCGTCACGCAATCGTGTTACCGGCCAGTAGATCCGGCCGATAAATGCTGACAAAGCGGGGCAAACCGCCGAGTTGGGCGGCGGTTTCCCGCAGATGACCCGCGATCACGGCATCGGCCCCTCTGGCCCAACTACACCACCGGCCAGCCCGTCAAGCGCTCCCTGATCCCGTACGACCACTAACCTCCGGGAATCAATCGTCTGGGCCGGGCCGTGAGCATCAGGTATGGTCCCGTGGCACGCTGGAAGAATGCAAGTGAAGCGGCAAGCCACGGAGCGCGGCGCCAGCGATGGCCGGACGGGTGACGGCAGCCGGCGCGGCCGGGAGCGTCCCGCCGCCCGGGTGCACCCCGAGACGGTGACCCGGATTGAGCGGTCCATGGGCGCGCTCGGCACCGCGGCGATCGCCGCGATGGACGAGCGTCTCCCCTGGTTCCGCAAGATGAGCGCGGAGAACCGCTCCTGGCTCGGCCTGGTGGCGCAGGCGGGCATCGCGTCGTTCGTCGACTGGCTCAAGCACCCGGAGCGGATGCGCCCCGCCGCCACCGAGGTATTCGGCACCGCGCCCCGCGAGCTGGCCCGGGCGGTGCGGCTGCAGCAGGCCGTCGAGATGGTCAGGGTCATCATCGACGTCGTGGAGGGACAGGTTGACGACCTGGCCGCGCCCGGCGCGGAGGCCGAGCTGCGCGAGGCGGTGCTCGTCTACGCGCGGGAGATCGCCTTCAGCGCCGCCCAGGTGTACGCGCGCACCGCCGAGGCGCGCGGCGCGTGGGACGCCCGGCTGGAGGCCCTGGTCGTCGACTCGCTCGTGCGCGGCGAGGGCCAGGAGTCGCTGAACTCATGGGCGTCGGCACTCAACTGGTCGTCCTCCCCCGTGTCGGTGATCGTCGGGACGGTCGAGGGCGACGACGCGGAGCCGGTGATTGACGAGCTCCGCGCCGCCGCGCGGCGGGCGCGGCTCGACCTGCTCGCCGGCGTGCAGGGCAGCCGGCTGATCGTCGTGCTCGGCGGCACCGACGACCCCATGGCGGCCGCGGAGAAGCTGGCCGGCCTGTTCGGCCCCGGCCCGCTCGTCGTCGGGCCCGCCGTGCGTGACCTGCGGGCGGCCCATCCCTCGGCGCGCGCGGCGCTCGCGGGGCTGCGCGTGGCGCCGGCCTGGCCGGACGCGCCCCGCCCGGTCGGCTCGGACGAGCTGCTGCCCGAGCGCGCGCTCGACGGCGACGCCGACGCGGTGCGGATCCTCGTCACGCACGCGTACCAGCCGCTGCTGACCGGCGGCAGCGCGCTGCTCGACACGCTGACCGCGTACCTGGAGCAGGGGTCGTCGCTTGAGGCCACCGCCCGGATGCTGTTCGTCCACCCGAACACGGTCCGCTACCGGCTCCGCCGGGTCACCGAGCTAACCGGCTACACCCCGTCCGACGGCCGCGACGGCTTCACGCTGTGGTCGGCCATCATCCTCGGCAGGCTCGCCGCCCGCCGCGGCTGACCAGGGAAGGCCGCGTCTGGCCGGGGAAGCACGCGGACGACCACGCCAGCGATGCCGCAGGTAACGGGATGGTGACCGGACAGGTAACGGTCCCTGTAGTTTTCCTACAAGAATTCGCCCGAGAAGTTCGTGACGTTCAATATCAGTGTGGCGAGTGTCTACAGGGCAAGGTAAATAGTGTGCTCATCTTGACCGCGCCCGGGCAGGGCGCGCAGACCCCTGGGTTCCTGTCCCCCTGGCTTGAGCTCCCCGGTCTCGCCGAGCAGCTTGGCGGCTGGTCGGAGCTGGCCGGCCGCGACCTGATCAGGCTCGGCACGACCGGCAGCGCGGAAGAGATCACCGACACCGCGGTCGCCCAGCCGCTGCTCGTCGCGGCGGCGCTCGCGGTCGCCGGGCTCCTGAGCGAGCCTGATGCGGCCGCCGGGCACAGCGTGGGCGAGCTCGCCGCGGGCGCGATCGCCGGCGTGGTGTCCGCCGAGGACGCCATCAAGCTCACCCGGGTGCGCGGCGAGGCCATGGCCGCCTCCTGCAACTCAACCCCGACCGGCATGACCGCCGTGCTCGGCGGCGACGAGGCGACCGTGCTCGCCGCCATCGCGGACGCCGGGCTCACTCCCGCGAACATCAACACCGCCGGGCAGATCGTGGCCGGCGGCACCCTGGAGCAGCTCGCCGCGTTCGCGGCCAGCCCGCCGGCCGGCGCGCGGCTGCGCCCGCTGCGGGTCGCCGGGGCATTCCACACCGCGCACATGGCGCCCGCGGTCGAGGCGCTCGCCGCGGCGGCCGCCGGCACCGCGGTCAAGGATCCCGCGATCACGCTGCTTTCCAACCGCGACGGCGCGGTCGTCACCTCGGGGACCGACTGGGTGGAGCGGATCACCCGCCAGGTCGCGCACCCGGTCCGCTGGGACCAGTGCATGGCGACGATGGCCCGCCTCGGGGTCAGCGCCTTCGTCGAACTGCTGCCCGGCGGCACGTTGACCGGCATGGCCAAGCGGGCGCTGCCCGGTGTCGAGCTCCTCGCGATCAAGACGCCCGATCAGCTTGACGCCGCCCGGGCACTCCTGGCGGCGCATAGTGATAGTAAGCACGGGCTTGAGGCGAAGGAGGCCTGAGCGTGACCGGGACGAAGATTCTTGGGTTCGGCGGCTACCAGCCGGACAAGGTGGTCACCAACGACGATCTCGCCAAGGTCGTCGACACCAACGACGAGTGGATCAGGACGCGGGTCGGGATCCAGTCCCGGCGGTTCGCGCGCGACGACGAGACCGTCACGGACATGGCCGAGGCCGCCGGCGCCAAGGCCCTCGCCGCCTCGGGCCTTGAGCCCTCCGAGGTCGACCTGGTCATCGTGGCGACCTGCTCGCCGGAGTCCCCGATGCCCAACGTGGCGGCCAGCGTCGCCTCCCGGCTCGGCATCCCCGCCCCGGGTGCCTACGATCTCAACGCCGCCTGCGCCGGGTTCTGCTACGGGATCGGTGCCGCGTCCGACTCGGTGCGGGCCGGGTCCGCACGGAACGTCCTGGTCATCGGCGCGGAGAAGATGACCTCGTGGATCGACCCGACGGACCGCTCCACCTGCATCATCTTCGCCGACGGCGCGGGCGCGGCCGTGGTCGGTCCGGCCGGGGAGGGCGAGCCGTCCGGGATCGGGCCGGTGGTCTGGGGCTCGGCGGGCGACCAGGCGCAGAAGATCACCATCGACGGACGGAACGGGTCGCTGAAGCAGGACGGGCAGGCCGTTTTCCGCTGGGCGACCACCGCCATGGCGCCGGTCGCGCTCGAGGCCTGCCGCCGCGCCGGGGTGACGCCGGCCGAAATCTCCGCGTTCGTCCCGCACCAGGCCAACCTGCGGATCATCGAGTCGATCGCCAAGAAGCTCGGCATCCCGCGCGAGCGCGTCGCCGACGACATCATCACCGCGGGCAACACCTCGTCCGCGTCGATCCCGCTGGCCCTGTCCAGGATGGCCGAGCAGGGCCGCCTGCAGCCGGGCACGCCGGCGCTGCTGCTCGCCTTCGGCGCCGGGTTGTCCTACGCCTCGCAGGTGGTCACGGTACCCTAGCCGCGCCGCGCTCAGACTTGCCCCTCATGCCAGCCCCGGCCGCCCGGGGCGATGAATCGCAACCGAACAGAGGAGAATAAATAATGACTGACCAGGAGATTCTCTCCGGACTCGCCGAGATCATCGAGGAGATCGCCGGGACCCCCGCCGACGAGGTGACCCCCAACGCGAACTTCGTCGATGACCTCGACATCGACTCGCTGTCCATGGTCGAGATCGCCGTCGCGGCGCAGGACAAGTTCGGCGTCGAGATCCCGGACGAGCAGCTCAAGGACCTGAAGACGGTCCAGGACGTCGTCAACTTCGTCTCCAAGAACTCTTAACCAGTCAGTACCAGTCCGGGGCAACGGGGGCCCGTTCCCCGGAAGAGAACAGTCGTAGTGCGGGAGGTTGCAGTGGGCAACAACGATCGAGTCAACGTTGTCGTCACTGGGCTCGGCGCGACCACGCCGCTTGGCGGTGATGCCGCGTCTACCTGGTCGGCGATGCTCGCGGGAACCAGCGGCGTACGCCGCCTCACCGAGCCGTGGATCGAGAAACTGCCGGTCAAGATCGCGGCGCCCGCCGTGGCCGACCCGGTGGAGGTCATCGGCAAGCCACAGGCGCGGAAGATGGACCGGTGCGAGCAGTTCGCCCTGGTGGCGGCCCGCGAGGCCTGGGCGGACGCGGGGTCACCCGAGATTGACCCCTACCGCCTCGGCGTCGCGGTCACCAGCGGCATCGGCGGCATCGGCTCCACGCTCACCGCCTACGACACGCTGAACGAGAGGGGCTGGAACCGCATCTCGCCCTTCACCGTGCCGATGCTGATGCCGAACGGCGCCGCCGGGTGGATCAGCATCGAGTTCGGGGCCAAGGCCGGGGCGCACGCGCTGGTCAGCGCGTGCGCGTCCGGTGCGGAGTCGATCGGCTACGGCATCGACATGATCCGTTCGGGCCGGGCCGACGTGGTGATCGCCGGCGGCGCCGAGGCCGCGATCATGGCCCTGAACATCGGCGCGTTCGCGGTGATGCGGGCCATGTCCACCCGCAACGACGAGCCCGAGCGCGCCTCGCGGCCGTTCGACAAGGGCAGGGACGGGTTCGTGCTCGGCGAGGGCGCGGGCGTGATCATCCTGGAGTCCCTTGAGCACGCCCTCGGCCGGAACGCGCGGATCTACGCGGTGGCCGCGGGCGCCGGGTACTCCTCGGACGCCCACCACATCTCGCACGGGTCCCCGGACGGCGAGGGGATCCGGTTCGCGATCCGGTCCGCCCTTCGCGACAGCGGCGTGTCCGCGGCGCAGGTGGCGCACGTGAACGCCCACGCCACGTCCACCCCGGAGGGCGACCTGCCGGAGTCGCGCGCGATCGTGGACGCCCTCGGTTCCGCCGCCGACGGCGGTCCCGTCGTGTCCGCGACGAAGTCCATGACCGGGCACCTGCTCGGCGGTGCGGGCGCGGTCGCGTCCGTGGCCGCAATCTTCGCGCTGCGGGAACGGATGGCGCCGCCGACGGTCAACCTGGAGGACCTGGACGACGAGGTGGCCATCGACGTCGCCACCACGGCGCGGCCGCTCACGCCGAAGGCGCCGGGCGCGCCGATGGCCGCGCTCGTGAACGCGTTCGGCTTCGGCGGCCACAACGTGTCGCTCGCGTTCACCGAGTACCTGCCCCCAGCCGGAAGTGCTGAGGCCAGCAAGGCCTAGCCCTGCGGGCGGGCCGCCTACGGTGCCCCGCTCCACCCATCCTGTGATGCCCGTGTTGTGATGGAAGGGGGGCGAAGTGCCTGTCGCTGGCCGCGGGAGTCACCGGGCCGGCGACCTACCGTAGGGGAGGCCTAACACATGCGGGTCATGCTGGTCCATCCAAGCGCGCTGATGTACTCGGAGATCTTCCTGCGGCTCGAGCCGCTCGGGCTTGAGCGGGTGGCCGCGGCCCTGCTCGCGGACGGCCACGAGGTCAGGCTCATCGACCTCCAGGTATACGACCAGGCGGACCTGCGCCGACGGGTGACCGAGTTCCGGCCGGAAGCGGTCGGATTCAGCCTGAACTACCTGGCCAACGTCCCCGAGGTGGTGGACCTGGCCAAGTGGGTCAAGACCGTGCTGCCCGGCTGCCTGGTCTTCGCGGGCGGGCACAGCCTGTCGTTCGTGGCCAGGCACGTGCTCGAGCACGCGGAAGGCGCCATCGACGTCGTGCTCAAGGGCGAAGGCGAGACGGCGGCCGCCGCGCTGCTCGCCGCGGCCCCCGACCGGGCGCTGACCGAAGTGCCGGGCGCGGTCACCGCCGACGGCGCGGGCCCCGCCCCGCGGATGACGCACAGCCTCGACGACCACCTGCCCGCCAGGCACCTGGGCGGCCGCCGCGGCAAGTACTTCATCGGGGTGATGGACCCCGCGGCCTCCATCGAGTTCACCCGGGGCTGCCCGTGGGACTGCTCGTTCTGCAGCGCCTGGACGTTCTACGGCCGCAGCTACCGCCGGCTCTCACCGGAAGCCGCCGCTGAGGACATGGCGCGCATCGCCGAGCCCGGCGTGTTCATCGTCGACGACGTGGCCTTCATCAAGGCGGAGGAAGGCGACGAGATCGCCAGGCAGCTCGAGCGCCGCGGCATACGCAAGCAGTACTACCTGGAAACCCGCTGCGACGTCCTCATCCGCAACGAGGAGGTCTTCCGCCGCTGGCGGCGGCTCGGGCTCAACTACATGTTCCTCGGCCTCGAGGCGCTCGACGAGGAAGGCCTCAAGCAGTTCCGCAAGCGCAGCACGCCCACGGTCAACAACAAGGCGCTCGAGATCGCCCGCTCCATGGGGCTGAGCGTGGCGATCAACATCATCGCCGACCCGGACTGGGACGAGCCGCGGTTCGCGTTCGTGCGCGAGTGGGCGATGAGCGTCCCGGAGATCGTCAACATCACCGTGCAGACGCCCTACCCGGGCACGGAGACGTGGCTGACCGAGTCCAGACGGCTCACCACGCTGGATTACCGGCTGTTCGACGTGCAGCACGCCGTGCTGCCCACCAGGCTCCCGCTGCACCAGTTCTACGAGGAACTGGTCAAGACGCAGTCGGTGCTGGCGCGGAAGCACCTCGGCGTGGCCGCGCTCGCCAAGACCAGCGGCATCATCGCCCGCCAGCTGCTGCACGGCCAGACCAACTTCGCGAAGATGATCTGGAAGTTCAGCGGCGTCTACAACGCGGACCGGCAGTTCTCCGAGCACCAGCGGGAGTCCAGGTACCTGATGCCGGAGCCCGCGCCGTCGCCCGCCGCGCCCGTCGACCGCCGGTCGCTCTACGTGCACTCCTCGGCGCCCGCGCGCAGGTCCTAACCCGGGACGGGTCCAGGCCCTGGGGCGCGCCCAGGGCCCGGGTGCTCCCGCGCTACAACCTCGGCGTGCCGTCGCCCGCCGCGGAGGACGGGCCGGTGGGCGGGTCGTCGCCGGAAGGCGGCGGCGGCGCGGACTCGCCCTCGGCGGCCTTTCCGGTGCTCTCCGCTGGGCTCTCCGTGGCGCTCTCCGGGGTCTCGGCGTCGCTCGCGGCGCTGGACTCGGCGATGAGCTCCTCGAGGCGCGGGCCCTCCAGGCGCCGGAAGGTGCGGTGTGCCCGCGCCCGGTCCAGGATCGCGACCTCGAGCTTGGCGGCGGTCAGCTCGGGCTGCTGGGCCCCGTTCTGGGCCGCCGCGGGCCCGGAGGCCGCCGCCGGGGCCGCCAGCGCGGCGAGCGCGGCGCCGAGGGCCTCGGTGAGCGACATGCCGTCGGAGAAGTTCTCCTTGAGCGCCGCGGACACCTGATCGGCCTGGCCGCCGAAGGCGACGAAGCCCGGCTCGTCGGCGACAAGCCCGTCCCAGGAAATGCGGTAGATCTGGTCGCCGTCCGGCTGCGCGCCGACCTCGGCCACCACGATCTCCACCTCGTACGGCTTGCCGGTCGGCTCGCTCGCGTTGGCGCCGAGCGCCTGGGCGTAGTAGTTCGCCAGGCCGCGCGCGGTGACGTCGCCCCGGTCGAACTGGTAGCCGGTCACGTCCGCGTAGGTGATGCCCGCCTTGCGGAGCACCTCGTACTCGTTGTACCGGCCGACCGCGGCAAACGCGATCCTGTCGTAGATCTCGCTGATCTTGTGCAGGACGTTGGACACGTTGGGGGTCACCATCAGGATGCCGCCCGAGTACTGGAGGACCACCGAGCTGCGGCTGCGCGCAACGCCCTTGCGCGCGTAGTCCGCCTTGTCGCGCATCGACTGTTCTGGCGACACGTAAAACGGCATTGACACCGCAGGCGCTTCCCTTCTGTTGTCTCCCGGGGCACGACCGGGTCACAGTCAAAACAAGGACCTTCATTCCGAACGGGTGCGTGGCTTCGCCCGGCCGGCTAGCTCGCCGCCCTGAGCGGTGCTGTCGGGCCGTCGGGCAAGCGCATCCGGCCGTCCACGACCTGCTGCGCGTAGTCGGCGGACTCGGCGTCGGGCAGCCGGCGGAAGCCGTCGTCGGTGATCGTGGCGACGACCGGGAAGATCCGCCGGGTCAGGTCGGGGCCGCCGGTCGCGGAGTCGTCGTCGGCCGCGTCGTACAGCGCCTGCACGCAGGCGAGCACCGCGTCGGCGACGGGCATGTCGTCGGTGTAGTACTTCTTGAGCGCGGACTTGGCGAAGACCGAGCCGGAGCCGATCGAGTGGAAGCGGTGCTCCTCGTACGGACCGCCCGCCGCGTCGTAGCTGAAGATCCGCCCGGTCCCGGCGTCCTCGTCGTAGCCGGCGAACAGCGGGATGAACACCAGGCCCTGCATCGCGGCCATCAGGTTGTCGCGGATCATCTTGCCGAGCCGGTTGGCCTTGCCCTCGAGGGAGAGCGCGCGGCCTTCCATCTTCTCGTAGTGCTCGAGCTCTACGCCGAAGAGGCGGATGAACTCGAGCCCCACGCTCGCCACGCCCGCCATGGCGATCGCAGAGAACTCGTCGGCGCGGAACACCTTCTCCACGTCCCGCTTCGAGATCATGTTCCCCGCGGTCGCGCGCCGGTCGCCCGCCATCACCACGCCGCGCTCCGCGACGACCGTCACGATCGTCGTCGCGTGCGGCAGGTTCTTGATCAGGTCCGCGGCCGTGTCCGACCCGCCCGCCAGCGGCCCGAACTCCCGTGCGGGGAGCAAGTCGGGGGCGTACGAGGAGAGGAAGTGCGTGAACGACGGGATACGTGCTGCCATGAACGCCGCCTGGTCCCGTCCAGTGCCGTTGGAAAAGCCTCCCACGCCGCTGCCTCCCTGGTTGCTTCGGGGGTCGAGCACTCTAATTTTGTGTTCCACCGGGAAATTGCTGGAACGGCAAGGCAAAATTAGAGTACTCGTCCGGGGGGTCGTCCCCCCGTGAATACTGCGTTGTCCTTGAGCAGACACTACCGTCCGTTCGGGTCGCTATTGAACGTGCCGGCAGGCCCGACCCTTTCGCCTACCGCGAACCGATCGCGCGGGGGGCGCCGCGGCTCACTCGCCGCCCTTCTGGACGTACGAGCGGACGAACTCCTCCGCGTTCTCCTCGAGCACCTCGTCGATTTCGTCGAGGATCGAGTCGACGTCGTCGGACAGCTTCTCGTGCCGCTCCTTGACCTCCTCGGCCGCGGCGGCCTGGTCCTCCTCGGTCTCCTCGGTCCGCCGTGTCGTCTGCCGCTGGCCACCAGTGTCTTTCGTTGCCATCTGCCGATCCTCCGTCCCTGGATGGAGCCTGATAACAGCTCCAACGTTATCCTCGCCAAGAAGAGTTCCGCCCAACCCTCCGCATGGGTCTCAGTACGAAACTCACTACGGCAAACCGCTAAATCGCGAAATGTCCGTCATGTCGGGTGGGGAGCGCCCGACATGACGAACTCGGCAAGGGTCCGCGAACCCTGGGGCTGGCTAGCCCTGGTTGGTGAGCGCGGCTACCAGGTCGGCGGCCGTCTTGCAGCGGTCGAGGAGGTCGCCCACGTGCGCCTTGGTGCCGCGCAGCGGCTCCAAGGTGGGGACGCGCTGCAGCGACTCGCGGCCGGGGATGTCGAAGATGACCGAGTCCCACGAGGCGGCGGCCACCGAGTCGGCGTACTGCCGCAGGCAGCGGCCGCGGAAGTAGGCCCTGGTGTCCTCGGGCGGGTTGTCGATCGCCCAGCCGATCGCGTTCTCGTCGGTGATGCGCTCCATGCGGCCACGGGCCACCAGGCGGTTGTACAGGCCCTTCTCCGGCCGCACGTCGGAGTACTGGAGGTCGAACAGCTGCAGCTTGGGCGCGTCCCAGCCGAGGCTGTCGCGGCGCCGGTAGCCCTCGAGCAGCTCGAGCTTGGCGACCCAGTCGAGCTCGCGGGACAGCTGCATCGGGTCGTCGGCCAGCCGGGTGAGCACCGACTCCCAGCGGTCGAGCACGTCGAGCGTGTCGGCGTCGGCGTCGGCGCCGTACCGGTCCTCGACGTACTTGCGCGCCAGCTCCAGGTACTCGGTCTGCAGCTGGATCGCGGTCATCTTCCTGCCGTCGCGCAGCGTCACCAGGTACTTGAGCGACGGGTCGTGAGAGACCGCGCGCAGGTCGGCGACCGCCGCGTCGAGCGACAGCTCGTGGCTGAAGAACTTGTCCTCGATCATCGCGAGCACCAGCGCGGTCGTGCCCATCTTCAGGTACTGGGCCACCTCGCTCATGTTCGCGTCGCCGATGATCACGTGCAGCCGACGGTACTTCTCCGGGTCCGCGTGCGGCTCGTCGCGGGTATTGATGATCGGCCGCTTGAGCGTCGTCTCGAGGCCGACCTCGACCTCGAAGAAGTCGGCGCGCTGGCTGATCTGGAACCCGGTGCCCCGGCCGTCCGCGCCGATCCCCACGCGGCCCGCGCCGCAGATGACCTGCCTGGTGACGAAGAACGGGGTCAGGTTCTTCACGATGTCGGCGAATGGCGTCGACCGGCGCATCAGGTAGTTCTCGTGGGTGCCGTAGGAGGCGCCCTTGTTGTCGGTGTTGTTCTTGTACAGCTGGATCGGGTGCGAGCCCGGCACGGTGGCGGCCTTCGCCGCCGCCTCCGCCATGATCCGCTCGCCCGCCTTGTCCCAGGTGACCACCGACCTCGGGTTGGTGCACTCGGGGGCCGAGTACTCCGGGTGCGCGTGGTCCACGTACAGCCGCGCCCCGTTGGTCAGGATGACGTTGGCAAGACCCAGGTCCTCATCGGTGAGCTGGGTCGAGTCCGCCGTCTCCCGTGCGAGGTCGAACCCGCGCGCGTCCCGCAGCGGATTCTCCTCCTCGAAGTCCCACCGGGCGCGGCGCGCTCGTGCGGCCGTGGCCGCCTGGTAGGCATTGACGATCTGCGATGACGTCACCATCGCGTTGGCACCCGGCTGTCCCGGTACGGAGATGCCGTACTCGGTCTCGGTGCTCATGACCCGCAGCACGCTCATAGTTGTTCAGCGTAGCCGGGTCCGGCTAGTTGTCGTTTCGTGTGACTGCTCCAGAAGAAGATTGCCCGCGCGGCTTTCGTCCGCGTGAGCGGACAGCCGGGGGGTCCGAGTACTCTAATTTTGCGTGCCACCAAGAAATTACTCGGCAGTAGGGGCAAAATTAGAGTACTCGTCCGGGGCCAGGGGAACGGGGGGCGGGAGCCCCCCGTGCGTGGAGGCTGCCCCCCCGGGAGATATGTGTGAGCGGGCCACCCGGGGAAGCTGACCGAAGGTCAGCGAACAGGGTGACCCGCTCCGCTCACAGGTACTGGCCCGTGTTGGCGACCGTGTCGATCGAGCGCCCGGCCTCGGTCCCCTGCTTGCCAGAGACCAGCGTCCGGATGTAGACGATGCGCTCGCCCTTCTTGCCGGAGATGCGCGCCCAGTCGTCGGGGTTGGTGGTGTTGGGCAGGTCCTCGTTCTCGCTGAACTCGTCGACGCAAGCGGCGAGGAGGTGAGCGACGCGGATGCCCTTCTGACCGGTCTCGAGGAACTGCTTGATGGCCATCTGCTTGGCGCGGGCCACGATGTTCTCGATCATGGCGCCGGAGTTAAAGTCCTTGAAGTACAGGACTTCCTTGTCGCCGTTGGCGTAGGTGACCTCGAGGAAGCGGTTCTCCTCGGACTCGGAGTACATCCGCTCCACGGTCCGCTGGATCATCGCGTCCACCGTCGCCGTCACCGAGCCGCTGTGCTCCGCCAGGTCGTCGGGGTGCAGCGGCAGGCCGGCCAGGACGTACTTGGAGAAGATGTCCTTGGCCGCCTCGGCGTCCGGCCGCTCGATCTTGATCTTGACGTCCAGGCGGCCTGGCCGCAGGATCGCCGGGTCGATCATGTCCTCGCGGTTGGAGGCGCCG
>Ga0102924_1002524_pt1 | contig 19917 bp, 14 predicted proteins | sample PaiPotPPM11metaG_FD_80116 | JGI IMG/M metagenome (GOLD analysis project Ga0102924, IMG submission 80116) | Iron sulfur acid spring bacterial and archeal communities from Banff, Canada, to study Microbial Dark Matter (Phase II) - Paint Pots PPM... ...
CGCGGCGGCCGGGGGCGTGACCGCGTCCGCGACCGAGCACCTGACGACGACCGCGCTGGCGCGGGCCTCGTCGGCCATCGACGGTGACCCGACGACGGCGTGGAGCACCCAGGTCGGCGACCCGGTCGGCCAGGCGATCGAGCTCCAGACGCCCCGGCCGGTGACGTTCGACCACCTCGACCTGCGGCTGGTCGCCGACGGTCGGCACTCGGTCCCGACCCAGCTCCGGATCGACGCCGGCGGGCAGACCCGGACCGTGGCCGTGCCGCCGGTGTCCGACCAGCCGGGCGACAACGCGACGGTCGCCGCGCCGGTCCGCTTCCCGGCCCTCACCGGCGCCGACATCCGGGTGACGATCGAGGCCGTCCGGCCCGTGCAGACCGTCGAGTACTACACCGACCAGCCGACGACCCTGCCGGTCGCGATCGCCGAGCTCGGGCTCCCCGGCGTGCAGCGCCCGGCGCTGCCCGCCGCGCTCGCGGCCGACTGCCGCACCGACCTCGTGACCCTCGACGGCGCGCCGGTCCCGGTCCGGGTGGTCGGCGACCCGGCCGGCCTCGCCGCCGGCGGCACGGCCCGGGTCGAGGCCTGCAACCCGACCGGAGGCGCCGCGACGCCGCTCCATCTCGGCGCCGGCACCCACGTGCTGCGCGCCACCCCCGGCGCGAGCACCGGCCTCGACCTGGACGGCCTCGTGCTCGCGTCCGGCTCGGGCGGCGGCGCGGTCGCGCTCAGCGCGCCGGTCGGTACCACCGCTCCCGCCGTCGCGCCGGCGCCCCGGGTCAACGTGACCAGCTCCGGCGAGACGACGATCCACGCCCGCGTCGCGCACCCGACCGGGCCGTTCTGGCTCGTGCTCGGCCAGAGCTTCAACGACGGCTGGCACGCCACCGTCAACGGCCACGACCTCGGCCCGCCCCAGCTGGTGGACGGCATGTCGAACGGCTGGCGGGTGCAGCCGACCGACGGCCGCCCGCTGGCGGTCACGCTCACGTGGACGCCGCAGAGCCGGATCTGGATCGCGCTCGTGATCTCGGCCCTGACCATGGTGCTCTGCGCCGCCCTCGCCATCGGGCGTCGGCCGCGGGGGGTGGCGGCGGCGGGCCCGGCCTCGCTCGACCGGCCGCTCGCGCTCGGGTCACCGCTGTGGGGGGACGCGGTGCCGCTCTCCCGGCGGACGGTCGTGTCGACGACGATCGCGGTGACCCTCGCCGCCGCGCTGCTCGTCACGCCGTGGGTCGGGCTGGTGGCCGGCGCGGCCCTCTTCGTGGCGCTGGTGCGGCCGCGGCTGCGGTGGCTGCTGGCGATCGGGGCCCCGGTCGCGCTCGCGATCGCGGGCGCCTACGTCGTCATCCAGCAGTGGCGCCACATGTACCCGCCGGTGTTCGAGTGGCCGACCTTCTTCGACGACGTGCACGCGGTGGCGTGGCTGGCCGTCGTCCTCCTGGCCGCCGACGCGCTCGTCGAGTTCCTGCGCGCCCGGCGCCGGGCCGGGGCGAGCTCGACGGGTGACCCGGGGTCGGGTCAGACGTCGGCGAGGACTCGCGGCCGCCGGTAGAGGCTGACGCCCTCGCCCATCACGAGGGTGCGCTCGCCGCAGTCGACGACCAGCCGGTCGTCGCGGCGGCCGAGGGGGCGCAGCGCGTGGGCGAAGCCGCAGCACGGGCACGCCACGATGTGCCCAGCCAACGGGACCGTTCCTGCACTCAGGAGCTGGACCATCGGGGTACCTCCCATCCCAGCGGTTCCTGCCTCCCACAACGTCGGCAGCGCACGGCCGGTTCTGTAGCGCTCGTCACACCTAGACGTCGGCGGGGAGCCCGGCCCGCAGCCGGGGGTAGTCGGGCTTGCCGGCCTCGGTGCGGGCCACCCGGTCGACCACCTGCAGGCCCCGCGGGAGCTTGTAGCCGGCCAGCCGGTCCCGGCCGTGGTCCTGGAGCTCGGCGAGGGTCGGCACCGGGCCGCTCCCGGCCGGCGCCACCACCGCGACGACCCGCTCCCCGAGCCGGCGGTCGGGGACGCCGACCACGACCGCGTCGGCGACGCCGGGGTGGCTCCGCAGGACCGCCTCGACCTCCTCCGGGTACACCTTCTCGCCGCCGGTGTTGATCGACATCGAGCCCCGGCCGAGGAGCCGGATGGTGCCGTCGGCGTCGACGAGCGCCATGTCGCCGGGCAGCGTCCAGCGCCGGCCGTCGATCTCCACGAACGTCGCCGCCGTCTTGGCGGGGTCCTTGTAGTAGCCGAGCGGCGTGCGGCCGGTGGTGGCGAGCCGCCCGACGACGCCCGACCCCGGCGGCACCGGGCGCAGCTCGTCGTCGACGACCATCGTCGTCTCGCGACCGCCAAAGTGCAGCGACTCGGCCCGGTCCCGGTCACCGGGGGCGAGCAGGTCCAGCGCCTGAACCGGCGCCTCCGACGAGCCGACCGCCTCCATCACGGTGAGCACCGAGGGCAGCGCGTCGAGGAGGCCCTGCTTCACGTCGGCCGACAGCAGGCTGCCGCCGGAGCCGAGCAGGCGCAGCGACGACGTGTCGTGGCGGCCCGGCGCGGCCAGGAGGGCGTCCAGCAGCGGGCGGCCGCTGGCGTCCCCGACCAGGTTCAGCATCTGCACGCCCTCGCTCGCCACGAGGGCGAGCACCCGGTCGGGGTCGACGTGGCGGTCGGCGTAGAGGACGACGCGGCCGCCGCCGAGCAGGGTGCCGAGCGCCGACCACTGCCCGCTCGCGTGCACGAGCGGCCCGAGGGCGCAGCAGACGAACTGGTCCGGCCCCGGGTCTCCCGGCGGGAGGAAGGGCGCCAGCCGCTGGGCCCGGTTGGTGACCGCCCGCTCCCCGATCTGCGCGGGCTCGGTGATCGGCGGGCCGCCGGCGTTCCCGCCGCCCATGGCCGCGAAGAAGATGTCCTCGTGCCGCCACACCACCCCCTTCGGGCGACCGGTGGTGCCGCCCGTATAGAGAAGGAAGCGGTCGTCGCCCGAGCGAGGCCCGAAGTCGCGGTCGGGGGCGCCGCTCGCCACCAGCGCCTCGTACTCGGGGCCGAGCCCGACGGTGGCGCGGAGGGTCTCGACCCGGTCGACGATCCCGTCGACGTGCGGGGCCAGGTCGGCGTCGTAGACGAGCAGGGTCGCGTCGGCGTCGGCGCAGACGTAGGCCACCTCGTCGGCCACGTAGCGGTCGTTCACGTTCACCGGGACCGCCCGCAGCTTGAAGCAGGCCAGCATCGTCTCGAGGTACTCGACCCCGGTGTGCAGGTAGCAGCCGACGTGGTCGCCGGCGCCGACGCCGAGCGCGGCCAGCCCGTGCGCGAGCCGGGTGGCGCGCTCGTCGAGCTCCCGGTAGGTGAGGTTGCGGTCGCTGCAGCTGACCGCCACCCGGTCGCCGACGTGGTCGACGACGCACTCGAAGAGATCGGCGAGGTTGAACTCCATGCGGGCGCCTGACGGTAGCGTCGCGGTGAGTGTCAGGCTCCTTCTTGCCCGATGGGTTGACTCGTAGCGTTGCTGCCCGCCGTCAGGGCGTGGCTTGCATGCGATTTGTCGCTCATCGGGCGCGCCGGACCGGCCGGCGTGACTTGATAGGAGCGTGGTGTCGCCCCGACTCAGGCGTGTCCACCGACCGGTCCAGCGGTCATCCCCTTGAGAAGGAGACCTGGACCATGGTGACCCTGGGCGTGGACGCACACAAGGCGACCCACACGGTGGTGGCCGCTGATGACAACGGCCGCCAGATCGCAGCCGCGACGGTGAAGGCGACATCGGCGGGGCATTTGCAGGCGCTGCGATGGGCGGCAGCCCGGTTCCCGGAGCGGCGCTGGGCGCTGGAGGACTGTCGGCATCTGACCCGACGTCTCGAGCGGGACTTGCTGGCAGCTGGGGAGCGGGTGTTGCGGGTGTCGCCCAAGTTGATGGCCGGGGCCCGCCGCGGGGCTCGGACCCGCGGCAAGTCGGATCCCATTGATGCGTTGGCGGTGGCCCGAGCGGCGCTTCGGGAACCGGACCTGCCGGTGGCGCAGCTCGAGGGACCGGCCCGAGAGCTGCGGCTGCTGGTGGATCACCGCGAGGACTTGGTGGCAGAGCGGACCCGGGCTCAGAACCGTGCGCGCTGGCATCTCCACGAGCTGGACCCGGAGCTGGTGATCCCAGCCGGTGCGCTGGACCGCTACTGCGTCTTGGCTGACTTGGAGCAGCGGTTCGAGACCACCCAGGGTGTCGTGGCCAAGCTGGTGGTGGAGCTCGCTCGTCGTTGCGCACAACTCACCCGCTCGATCAACGACCTCGAAGCGCAGATCCGAACGATGGTCACTCCGATGGCACCAGGCCTGCTCGGCCTGCGTGGCTGTGGGCCACTCACGGCCGCCAAGCTCATCGGTGAGACCGCCGACATCCGACGCTTCCGCAACCGGGCCGCGTTCGCCATGTTCAACGGCACCGCGCCCGTGCCGGTCTGGTCCGGCAACACCACCCGCCATCGTCTGAACCGAGGCGGCAACCGCCAGCTCAACGCCGCTTTGCATCGCATCCTCGTCACCCAGATGCGAGACCCCGGACCAGCCCGCGCCTACCTGCAGCGACGCATGGCCAACGGCAACACCAAGACCGAAGCCATCCGCTGCCTGCGACGCCAGCTCTCCGACATCGTCTATCAGCGACTGCACGAAGACAGCCGGGCCCACCACCAGCCCGCGACTGGACTTCGGCCAGCCGCTTGACATAGGAGCATCGCATGCGGGCCGGGCCCGACGGGCTGATCCCGAAGGAGCGCTACACGTCGCCGGCGTTCCTCGAGCTCGAGCGCGACCGGCTGTGGTCCCGGGTGTGGCAGGTGGCGTGCCGCCAGGAGCAGGTGGCGGACGTCGGCGACTACTGCGAGTACACGATCGGCGAGGAGTCGGTGCTCGTCGTCCGGGCCGCGCCCGACACCGTCCGCGCCTTCTACAACGCCTGCCTGCACCGGGGCACCCGGCTCGCCGAGGGCTGCGGCCACGCCGACGAGACGTTCACCTGCCCGTTCCACGGCTGGCGCTACGCCGTCGACGGGCGGCTGGTCGAGGTCGTCGACGCCCACGAGTTCGACGGGCTGCCGGAGGGGCTCGGCCTCACCGAGGTCCGCTGCGAGCGCTGGGGCGGGTTCGTGTTCGTGAACCTCGATCCCGACGCCGAGCCGCTGCTCGACTTCCTCGGCCCGCTCGCCGAGCTGCTGGCGCCCTACCACCTCGAGGAGCTGCGCCTCCGCGGCAACCTGACCACGGTGCTGCCCGCCAACTGGAAGGTCGTCGTCGACGCGTTCAACGAGGCGTACCACGTCCAGGGCACGCACCCCCAGATCCTCCCCTACACCGACGACGTGAGCATCGAGTACGAGCAGCTCGGCAAGCACGCGCACTACGGCCGCCTGCCCGGCGCCCGCCGCCGGCTCCGCCCCAGCCCCCGGCTCGGGATGGCGGACGACGACGTCGACGAGGGCGAGATCCTGGCCGGGATGGTGACCGGGCTCGGCGGGGCGTTCCTGAAGGAGGAGCAGGCGATCGTCGACGAGCTGCGCCACGGGCCGCTCCCGCCGGGCCAGAACCTGCTCGAGGCGTACCAGGTGCGGCGGATGGAGCTGCTCCGCAGCCGCGGCTTCGACGTGAGCGGCCTCGACCCCGAGCAGATGACGAGCGCCGACGACGTGTACCTGTTCCCGAACGTCGTCGGCCCCATCTACCCGGGCAGCGCCATCCTGTTCCGGATCCGACCCGACGGGCTGAACGTCGACGCCGCCATCAAGGACACCTGGGTGCTCGAGTGGCCCCGCGGCGACCGGGAGTGGCGGCTCCCGCGCCACCATGTGTACCCGGACTGGCGGGAGAAGGACTGGGGCACGATCACGAACCAGGACTACGCCAACATGGAGCGGGTCCAGGCCGGCATGAAGTCCCGCGGCTTTGAGGGTCTGCGCCTGAACCCGCGGCAGGAGTCCAACCTCCTGCACATGCACCGCGTCATCGACGAGTACCTGGACCGGTAGCGGGACGAGCCCGCCCGCCGGGTCGGCTCAGGCGCGGGTGGCGTCGACCGCTTCCCGCTCCGGGTCCTTGCGCTCCGGATCCTTGGCCGGCTCGGCCGGCTTCTCGGTGTCCTTCGGCTGCTCGGTGTCCGCCGCCGCGGGCCGGTCGTGCTCACCGGCGACGAACGCCGGGACGTCCGGCTCCTCGCGCGGCGGGTGCTCCGCGACGACCGGCTTCGTCTCGTCGGTCGTGGTCTCGGGCTCGGGCGGAGGCTCGGAGGCCGCCTCGGTCGGCGCCGGCCGTCGCACCACCCGCGGGCCGCCCCACGTGAACACCGGGGTGAAGAAGGACGTGAGCAAGACGAATCCCCCGGCGGCGATGAACAGCCAGCCGTCGCGGTCGCCCGCGCCGAGCCAGGACAGCAGCTTCGGCGACCACCAGCCACCCACGACGACGATCCCCAGGCCGAGCGTGGCGGCCCCGACGAGCGTCATGAGGTTGCGGCCCACGATCGGGAACAGCGCGGCGAGGACGAGCAAGAAGCCGAATCCGAGCTCGGCCAGGCCGAGCAGGGGCGTGTGGCCGAGCCCGAAGACCATCTCGTGCGACTGGGTGAGGTGCGAGAAATCGACGCCGGTCCGTGCCAGCGCGATGACCCCCAGCACGATGGCGGCGGCGCCGAGCACGAGGGCGATCAGCTGCGCCGGGCTCCAGAGCCGGATCGGGCGCCGCTCGACGATGGGGACCGTCGCTGGCCGCTCCGCGGTCAAGGTCATGTGGGTACCTCCGGTCGGCTGACCAGGCCGTACCCAGAACCGGGCTCGCGCATGCGCGGCGCCCCGGCACCCGTTCGGGCTATGAGGCCGAGCGCTTCTTCGCCGGCCGACGGCGGGCGCTGGCCACCTTGCGGGCCGCGCTGGTCTTCGCCGCCTCGGATGGCTGGTCGGAGCGGGCGCGTCGCCAGGCTCGAGGGAGCCGGAGTCGCCGCTTCCGGGTCGGAGGCTCCGCGGTGAGCGGCGTGTCGATGACCTCTTGGGTCGTGATGTGGGTGGTGATGAGGACCTGGATGACGGCCGCCGCCGGGAGGGCGAGCAGGGCGCCGACCGGGCCGAGCAGGAGCGCGCCGGCGAACACGCTCCCGATGGTCACCGCGGGATGGATCTTCAGCGTGAACCGGGCGATGCGGGGGCCGAGGTAGTAGTTCTCGAACTGCTGGTACCCGACGAGGTAGGCGATCACCCAGATCGTGTCGACCGGCGAGTTCACGACGGTGACGAGGGCTGGCAGCACCAGCGCGATGTACGTCCCGACGGTCGGGACGAACTGGGAGACCACGCCGACCCAGATCGCCAGCGCCAGCGAGGACGGGATGCCGAGGAGGAAGAGGAACACCCAGACCGCGAACGTGCACGCCACCGCCTGCAGCGCCCGCGAGTAGAGGTAGGCGCCGGTCTTGGCCGAGGCGAGCTCCCAGGTCTCGAGCACGATCTCCTGGCGCCGCCGCGGCAGCCGGGCGCAGATGGCTCGCCGCACCTTCGGGGCGTCGGCGGTCAGGTAGAAGGCGAAGATGAAGGTCACGAGGATCTCGAGAAGGCTCTTGCCGATCGTGAGGGCGACGTTCGGGGCGTCCTTGGCCAGGTTCCGCCCGAACTTCTGCACCGCCCCGTTCCGGCTCTGCAGGTCGTGGATCAGGCCGTTGGCGTTGATGTGGGCGCCGAAGTCGTCGTTGATGTACTTCACGATGTTGCGGACGTAGTGCGGCGCGTTGTTGACCAGCTGGGACGCCTGCGTGAACAGCACCGAGCCGAAGGCGGCGAAGAACCCGATGGTGACGACGAGGAAGGTGCCGCCGACGAGCGCGGTGGCGCCGGAGCGGCTCCAGCCCCGTCGGGCGAGCGCGTTGACGGGCGGCTCCATCGCCAGGGCCACGAAGAGGGCGGCCAGCATGACCAGCAGGATTGGCCGCAGGCGGACGATCAGCCAGTAGCCGACCACCAGCGCGATGACCCAGCCGAAGAAGAGGGCGATGGCCTTGCGCACCCATCGGGGGATCTCGTCCTCGTCGCGGGTCGCCTCGTCGGCGTGGCCGTTCGCCGACCGGATCGAGGCCGGCGCCGGCGACGCCTCGACGGTCGCCGACGCGGGGGGGCGCCGGCCGCCGTTGGCCGCTCGCCCGCGCTTCGAGGGCCCCGACCGCTTCGCCGGCGTGGCCTTCTTCGAAGGGCGGGACGCGCTCACGACCCCAGTGTTCCCTACCGCGGGGTGCCGAACCACGACCGCGCATCGGGCCCGCCGGGAGGCGTTGGGCAGAATACGGCCGTGCAGGGCGACCCCACGGGCTCAGGAGCCGACGCCTCGCCGGCGCCGGTGGCGGTCGTCACCGGCGCCGCGGGCTGGCTGGGCCAGAACCTCGTGCGGACGCTGGCCCGGGCGCGCGAGCAGGTGCGCTGCCTCGTGCAGGATCGCGACGACGCGCCACTGCTCGAGAACGTGGCGCCGAGCGTGCAGGCGCTGGTCGGTGACATCCGGGACCCGGCGACGCTCGACCGGCTCTTCGACGGCGTGCGCGCCCCCACCGTGTTCCACGCCGCCGGCGTCATCCACCCTGCCCGGCAGGTGCGCGAGCTCTTCGACGTCAACGTCGGCGGCACCCAGCTCGTGCTGGACCGGGCCCGGCGGGCGGGCGCGGTCCGCTTCCTGCACGTCTCGTCGAACTCGCCCTTCGGCGCCAACGCGACCGAGAGCGAGCGCTTCACCGAGGACTCGCCGTACAACCCGTATCTGGGCTACGGGAAGTCGAAGCTCGAGGCCGAGCAGCTCGTCCAGCTCAGCTTCGACCGGGGGGACCTGGCCACCGTCATCCTCCGGCCGCCGTGGTTCTACGGGCCGTACCAGCCGGCCCGCCAGACCCGCTTCTTCGCCGCCGTGCGGCGGGGCCGGTTCCCGCTGCCGGGGACGGGCACGAACCGCCGGTCCCTCGTCTACACCGGCAACCTCGTCGACGGGCTGCTGCGGGCCGAGGTGGCGGCCGCCGCCCCCGGCCGCGCCTACTGGATCGCCGACGCCGAGCCCCACCAGCTCCAGGAGGTGCTCGACACCGTTCGCCGCGCCCTCGAGGCCGAGGGGCTGCGGGTGACGCACCGCCAGCCCCGGCTGCCGGCCGCGGCCGGCGTGGTGGCGGCCGAGGTCGACCGGGCCCTGCAGTCCCGGGGTCGCTACGTGCAGGCGGTGCACGTTCTCGGGGAGCTGAAGGACACGATCGCCTGCGACATCAGCCGGGCGCGCGCCGAGCTCGACTACCAGCCCGAGGTGGCGCTGCTGGAGGGGATGCGGGCCAGCGTGCGGTGGTGCCTGCGGCAGGGCGCGGCGCTGTGAGCGGCCGGTCGCTGCTGATCACCGGGGGCAGCGGGTACTTCGGCACCGTGCTGGCCGAGCAGGCCCGCCAGCAGGGCGACCGGGTGCGGATCTTCGACCGCAACGAGCCGGCCGAGCGCAACGGGTTCGAGTGGGCGCCGGGCGACGTGCGCGACCGCGACGCGCTGCGGGGCGCGTGCGAGGGCGTCGACGTGGTGCTGCACAACGTGGCCCAGGTGCCGCTGGCCCGGGACCGGGCGCTGTTCCGGTCGGTGAACGTGGTCGGCACCGCCAACCTGCTCGTCGCGGCGCGCGACGCGAAGGTGGCGAAGGTCGTCCACACGTCGTCGAGCGCCGTCTTCGGCATCCCGGAGTCGAACCCGGTGCGCGAGGACTCGCCGTGCCGGCCCCTCGAGGACTACGGCCGCGCCAAGCTCGAGGCCGAGCTGTGCTGCCAGGACGCGGTGCGGGGCGGCCTCGACGTCACGATCGTCCGGCCCCGCACCATCCTCGGTCACGGCCGGCTGGGGATCATGGCCGTCCTCTTCGACTTCGTCGCCGACGGCGCGCCGGTCTACGTGCTGAACGACGGCGCCAACCGCTACCAGATGGTCCACGCCGACGACCTCGCCGACGCCTGCCTCCGGGCCTCGGCGCGCGAGGGCCCCGCGGTCTACAACGTCGGCGCGGGCGAGTTCGGGACGATCCGCGAGACGCTGCAGGCCCTCGTCGACCACGCCGGGACCGGCTCGGTGGTCCGCTCGCTCCCGCTCGGGCCGGCCCGCACCGCGATGCAGGGCCTGGCCCGCCTCGGCCTGGCGCCGTTCGCGCCCTACCACTGGCTCCTCTACGGCGAGTCGCTGTGGTTCGACATCACGCGGGCCCGTGACGAGCTCGGGTGGGAGCCGCGGCAGTCGAACGTGTCGATGATGATCGAGTCCTACGAGTGGTTCCTCGCACACCGCGCCGAGCTCGACGGGACGACCGGCTCCCACCACCAGTCACCGGCCCGGCTCGGCCTGCTCCGGGTCCTGAAGCAGCTGCACTAGGACCGAGCGCGTGTCAGGCCGTCGGTGCCTTGTCGGCGACGGCGAGGATCGAGGTGCCGACGGGCAGGCTGACCCGTCCCACGAGCTGGCGCTCCAGGAGGGTCAGGGCCATGGCGAGCCGGTCGACGGGCACCGAGTCGTGCTCCAGCCCGAGCCGAGGGCGACGCCGGCCCCGCACCCGGCGCTGCCACCACAGCGGCAGGACGAGCCAGCTGAACACGTGGGTGAGGATCCGGGGCTGGAAGCCCGCCTCGCCGAGCTCGGCCGCCAGCTCTGCTCGCGAGTAGCGGCGCCGGTGGCCGAAGCGCTCGTCGGCCGGGCTCCAGAGCGACCGGTGCGCGGGGACGGTCACGATGATCCGCCCGCCCGGCTTCAGCGCCCGGCGGGCCGCCCGCAGCGTCGCCGCCGGCTCGTCGAGGTGCTCGAGCACGTCGAGCAGCGACACGACGTCGACCGACGAGTCGGCGAGCGGGAGCGCGTCGAGGCCGCTCCGGACCGCGAGCAGCCCGTGCCGTAATCGGGCCGTGCGGGCGAGCGCGGCGTCGGGCTCGATCGCGACGAGCCGGTCCGGGTTCCAGCCCAGCCTCGTGCTGACGGCCCCGGTCCCGGAACCGAGGTCGACGAGCCACGGCGACGCCGCGGCGAGGGGCGGCACGCGCCGGCTCGCGGTCGCGACGAGCGCCCCCTGGCTCCGGAACCACCAGAAGCCGCGCTCGGCCTGACGGATCCGCTCTTCGTCGGCGTCGAGGCGATCCCGGCCCTCGCGTCGACGGGTAGCGGCGACCCGGCCCACGTTGCGCCAGATCCGCGGCGTCGCCAGCACCATCGCCGCGCCGTCGCGCGCGACGTGCACCTTCGATCGGTCGTCATGGCGCCAGTCGATCGGCACCTCCTGCACCGGGATGTCCAGGGCGCGCGCGATGCCGACCGCCTCGGCGTCCCACGCGTAGCCAGGCTCCCGGGACGCGGCGAGGATCGGGGCCCAGACGCGCGCCGACGCGGCCTTGGCGCCGCACTGGGTGTCAAGCACGCCGGGCGCGATCGTCGCCTGCAGCAGCCGGTTGTAGCTGCGGCCGAGGAACTCCCGGAGGTGGCTCTCGCGTCGGACGAGGCGTGACCCGGCGAGGTCGCGGGACCCGACGGCGAGGACGTCGGCCCGCTCGGCGACGTGCAGCAGCCGCGCCAGCTGCTCCAGCGGCGTCGAGAGGTCGAGGTCGCAGAAGACCCGCAACCGGGCCGTGCCGGCGGCCAGCCCGGCGCGAACGGCGGCGCCCTTCCCTTCGTGGGGGCGCGCCAGCAGCCGCACCGGCCGTCCCGGGTGATCGCGGATGAGCCGCTCGACGAGGCCGGGGGTGGCGTCGGTGCTGCCGTCGTCCACGAAGACGAGCTCGCTGCCGGCCGGCTGCTCGGCGATGAAGTCGACGAGCGCCGGCCCGAACTCCTCGAAGCGCGCCGCCTCGTTGAAGATCGGCACGACCAGCGTGAAGCCGACCCCGGGGCGGCGCCCGTCCGGCTCGTCGGGGACCGTCATCCGCCGAAGGCGGTCGTCCTGGCCGGGGTGATCGGACGGACGAAGAGCGCCACCGTCTCACGGTCGAACTCCTGCTGCAGCGCCGCGTAACGGTCGAAGCGGGCGGCCCAGCTCGGGTCGAGCATCAGGTAGTGGAGGTTCGCGATCGCGACCAGCTCGCGCGACTGGATGAGGGGCGTCGGGTCGCCGCCGCCCGGGGCCAGGCGGGCCAGGTTCGGCAGGTCCCCGCGCCGGAGCGCCGCCAGGCCGGCCAGGGTCAGGCGGAGCCCGTGCTGGCGGATGTAGCTGCTCACCTCGGCCGTGACGCGGCCGAGGTCCCGGCGGTCCCGAGCCGACATCCCCTCCGCGAACGCCATCCGGCTGCTGCCGGCGGGCGCGCGCAGCGCACCGTCGCCGGTGCGGAGCAGGAGCTCGGACCGGGCGTTGCGGCCGTTGTAGCGGCGGGCCGGACCCAGCTGGCGGACCAGCGATTCGTCGTGGGCGACGAAGGTGATGTCGCGGTCCTGCAGGGCGGCGAGCACGGTGGTGTTGTACGGGCTGGCGAAGCTGCGGAACAGGTCGTCGACGAGCAGCGGGCCGCGCTGGGCCAGCCGGCCGAGCTGGTCGTTCAGCTGCCGGGCGGGGCCGATCGCCCACTCCTGGGAGTTCGGCCCGTCGGCCAGGTTGGCGAAGGGCAGGTTCAGCGCCGAGAGCACCACGACCACGACGGTGAACCCGACGACGAGCGCGAGGGACGCCGTGCGACGGGTCAGGTCGAGGCGTCGCACGACCGCCACGAGGATGGCGAAGAAGACGAACGCGGCGAGGGGCCACAGCCAGCGCCACTGGTGCGGGGTGTAGGGGCCGAACACGTTGACCGGGCTCTGGGCCGCGGTCGCCAGCGCCACCGGCAGCGCGACGGCGGCCGTGACGACGCCGAGCACCGCGGCTCGGTCGGAGCGACGGCGAGCGTCCCACCAGCACCCGGCGAGCACGCCGACCAGGGCGGCCAGCGCGACGACGGCCAGCCCCAGCGACGGCGGGGTCCAACCCCGGCTGCCCACAAAGAAGGTGTGGTCGACGGACGGGCGGAACCACCACGGCGGCAGCGCCGACACCGACGCCACGATGAGGGTCCCGGTCCGCCACCCGATCGTCTGGAGGTGCGCATCGCGGGCGGTGCGAGCGAGACGGGTGAGGTTGCCCGGTCCGCTGCTCGTGAACTGCTCCACGAGCGGCTGGATCCAGCAGATGACGAGCACCACCGCGCTCACGCCGACCGCGCGCGTCAGGCCCCGGCGGTCGGGCGCGTCGTCAGCGTCCGACCGGTGCTGGCGGCGGAGGGTGAGCACGAGCCCGATCACGCCCCAGCCCAGCAGGGCCGGGACCAGGGCGGCGTAGCTGAGGTGGGTCTGCAGGAGCAGGCTCGCCACCCCAGCGGCGAACGGGATCGCGACCAGGTCGCCGCAGGTCATCGACCAGACGAGCACGAGGAAGAACAGGAAGGGGATGAGCAGGCTGTGCGGTGGCCACGGCTCGAAGAGCAGCTCGCTGCCCATGGCCCACGCCAGCGCGGCGACGACCGCCATCGAGACGGCGCCGAGCAGCGGACCGCCGCGCCGGTGCGCGAAGACGGCGATGCCGATGATGGCGAGGACGTTGATGAGCGCCACGCCGACCGCGACGCCGGCCGCGCCGCCGAGCAGCTGGACCGGAACCGCCAGCAGGTCGAACATCAGCGGGCCGGGATGGTTCAGGTCGATATGCGCGCTGACCGAGCCCGACGACCAGGTCCCGAGCAGCGGGACGTGGTGGCCGAACACGTCCAGCGACCGAATCTGGAACAGCCCGTCGTCACCGACCGGGATCCATCCCCGGTTCAAGGCCCGGACCGTCGCGACGACGACGGGAACCACCGCCGCCACGACCGCGGCCAGGAACAGGCGGCCCGTCAACAGTGACGAGGACGACGGCGTTCCGGTGGTGGTGGCCGCGTCCGGCGTGACCGTCCCGACGTCGGCGCCGCCGGTCACCGCGCCCCTCCCGGTCGCGCCGCACCCGCGTCGGACTGTCGGCGCGCCAGCCGCGACGGGATGTGCGGCATGCGCGTCAGCCCGTGACCGACGGTGGCGCCAGGAAGACCGCGGCCGGGAGCCCGAGATCCGACAGCCGGGCCAGCTGGCGCCGGGGCAACGCGGGCAGGCGGGGGTCGAGCGTGGTCGCGAACAGCTCGCCGTCGACGCCCGGGACCAGGTCCGACAGCCCGGCGGCCTGGAGCTCGCGCACGATGGCGTCGTGCAGCTGTAGGTACTCGACGCGCTCACGGGCGTTGCGGGGGTCGTAGTACGCGATCTGCCGGGCCTCGGGCTTGGCCTGCCAGTACGCGATGTTCGTGCCGATGGCGAGGTGCACGACGGCCGTGGCGTCGCGGGAGGAGAGGACCCGATGCGGGGTGACCGGCCCGCGGTACAGGGCTGGCGCGCCGACGTCGAAGCCCTCGCGCTCGAGCTCGTTGATGAGACCGAAGCCCTGCGCCCCGAGGGACGCCGGGTCTCCGAACGTGACGAGGTACCGGCCCGCCCGTCCCGAGTGCAGACCGGGCTGGCGGTCGAGAGCGCGAACGGTCGGCGGGATGACGGCGCCGAGGGTCGCCGAGAGCCGCGGCGTCGGGAACTCGACCCGGGCGGCGTCGATCCCGAACAGCACCGTGAGGACGACCGTGGCGGCCACGAGCACCGCGGCGCCGGCCGTCGCGGCCCGCGACCGCGGGCCGGGTCCGAGCCGCCCGCCGATGAGCACGGCCAGGGTCCAGCCGACCGCCACGACCATGAGGACGTCCACGCCCCACGCCCAGAGCACGAGGTAGTACCAGAGGACCCCGAAGATGCGGCTGATCGAGAAGACGCCGAGCAGCAGCGTCGCGGCGATCACCGCGTGGAGCCGGAGGATCGACCCGAGCCGCAGTCGCCACGCGACGAGGACCGAACCGAGCCACGCCGCGAGGAAGAAGGAGCCCGGGACGACCGAGCCGGTCGTGACGTCGACGTGCGACGTGGTCGGGACCAGCGCCTTCGTGATCGGCGTGACGGGGTTGAGGTGCGCGAGGAGGACCTTGATCCCCTCCCGCAGCCCCACCGTCGACTGGGGCGGGTTGCGGAAGTAGTCGAAGAGGACCTGCAGGTTGCCGTGCGAGGTCGTGAGCTGCTCGACCACCGGCGGGATCCAGACGAGGACCGCCACCGCGCCCGTGATCGCGGTCCACCGCGCGAACCGCCGTACGACGTCTCGGTCGTCGCGGCGCCGGTACGTCTGGTAGCCGGCGAACGCGACGGCGGCCACGCCGACGCCGACGGTAAGACCGAGGTAGGCGACCTCGGTCTGCGCGCACAGCGATCCCGCGAACACGGCGACCGGCATGAGCGCCAGGTCGCCGTCGATGATCGACCACGCCGCGAGCAGGAACACCAGCCACCAGAGGGCGGGGAGGTACGGGTTCCAAGCCTGGGTCAGGAGCACCGGGCCGAAGCCGTGGAGCAGCACGGCGAGCCCAGCCGCGACGCCCAGCACGAGGCCGAGCCCCGCGCGGCGGTTGGCGATCCAGAGCAGCAGGCCGATGGCGAGCAGGTGCACCATGACCGAGGCGGCTTCCATCGCCCAGGCACTCGCCCCGAAGATCTCGTAGAAGGGCCAGAGGAGGTAGAAGCTCAGCGGGCCGGGGTGACTGCCCTGGTGGCCGAGCGGCCCGATCCGTCCGGCCAGGCCGAGCAGCGGCGGGTGGCTGCTCCAGACGTCGCGCAGGCGCATCTCGGTCCACGCCATGTCGAGGAGCGGGTACCAGCGCGGGTGCAGCAGCGCGACGAGGGCCACGACCAGCGGCACCGCCAGCAGCACGAAGAGCGCGATCGGCACTGCGTGTCGACGATCGATGCGCACACGACGCCGGCCCGACGACGGGCCGGCCGGTGCGACCGGTGCCCCGGTGCGCTCGTCGGGTGGCTCGGCGACGTCGCGCAATGGCGTGCGCGACGACTGGGCGAACTCCACGGACGGGGAATGTATCCGAAGCGCCTTCGAACGCCGCTGCAGCGAGTGTTGATCAGGCCGCCGACAGGAACTGATCGCAGTTCCGGCTGGCGATGGCCATGATGGCCGCTTGCGGGTTCACGCCCGGCGCGTCGGGCAGCAGCGACGCGTCGTTCACTCGCAGGTTCGTATAGCCCCAGACGCGACCGAAGCTGTCGGCACCGGTGCGATCACGGTTCTCGCCCATCCGAACCGTCGACGTCAGGTGCACCGTCATGAGGTTCGTGCGACTCCTGGTGGCGGCGTCCCACCAGCTGCCGAGCTCGTCGGTGTGCCGCACGACCGTCGCTTGGGCGACCGACGGGTAGAGCTCGAACGCGCCCGCCGCGAGCATCAGCTCGCCGAGGTGCACGAGGCCACGGGCGAGGCGGCTCATGTCGCTGTCGGTGAGGTGGTACGTCACGACCGGCGCCTGCAGACCCGGCACCGCGGTCACCCGGCCCGCGCCGTCGCTGCGGATGGCCGCGTAGTACACGGTGACGCGCTCCCAGTCTGCGAGCGCCTCTCGGTAGTCCGCCGTCGAGTCAGCCAGGGCCAGCGCCACGTGGCCGCGGCTGCTCGCCGAACCGCCGATGGTGAGGTTGGGCGCGAACTCGGTGATCCGGTGCATCGGCACGTCGCCGTGGTCGAGCCGGTGCGGGAACCGGGCCGCGATCTTGACCGTGGGATGCAGCTTGAGACCGACGCCGATGCGCCGGCGGATCCCGCTGCGCTGCAGCAGCGCGGGCGTCTGGATCGCGCCGGCGCAGACGAACACGTGGTCAGCGCGGATCGTGAGCGGCCCTGGCTCGGCGCCGCGACGCTGGCAGCGGACCCCCACGACGCGGTCGCCGTCCTTCAGCAGCCGCAGCACCGTGCAGTCGGGGATGATCCGCGTCCCCGCGTCCACCGCCTTCGGCAGCAACGTCCGGGCCATGGTCTGCTTCACGCCCCGTCCCCCGTCGGCGGGGTTGCGGAACACGCGCGGGAACTCCACCGCCCGCCAGCCGAGCTTCGTCGCGCCGCGCTCGAGCACGGCCGACGACGGGGGCGGTGCGCCGGGCAGCCGCGAGACCGACAGCTCGGCCTCGATCGACGCCGCGTAGCGATCCAGGACGGCAGGACTGAACTCATCGATCTGGTACTCGCGGTGCCACTCGTTCGCGAGGTCGGCGGGCAGCCGGTGGTACAGCCCGCTGTTGATCTCGGTGCTGCCGCCGACGCAGCGACCCTCGGCATACGCGATGCCGGGCTTCCCGAGCGCGGCCGACGGGCCCCGGTTGCGGTACTTCGTGACCATCTCCTCGAGCGAGAACGGCTCGAGCGCGTCGGGGTCGACCCACGGTCCTTCCTCGACCACGGTGACGTCGCGGCCCGCCGCCGCCAGCGTCGCGGCCGTGACCGCGCCGCCGGCGCCCGACCCGACCACCAGGACCTCGGTGTCGAGCGTGGCCGTCACGCCGGTTCCGGCTCCAGCTCGTTCTCGGCGAACAGGACGAGCGACTGGAGCAGCCGCACGTACTGGCGAACCACGTCGAAGCGGCTCGCCTTCCAGCGCTCGAGGCGGGCGCGCAGCGCCTGCGGGTCGTAGCGGCCCACGGCCGCCTCGAGCCGGGGCCAGGCGCCGAGCAGGAGCGACTCGGAGGCGACACCGGCGCGCAGGTACTCCGGCATGGCCCGCAAGGCGTTGTCGACGTAGTCCTCGATCGCGGCGCGCCGTCGCTCGTCGTCGTTGGGGTTCACGAGTGTGGCGACGACGGCGCGCTCGAACCACAGCACGGGGGCCAGCCTATCGAGACGGTCCTGGCCCCTCCCGCGCCCGTTCGGCCCACTCGCCCGCCGAGCGTACGGATGGGCCCGCCCAAGGCGTCACGCGCGGTTCCGGCGTCCTATCGGCGCGTCGAGCGGGTGCTGCTCGCGCTCGCCACGGAGGCCGGCGGCGGCGCGCCCGGGTTGAGGACGAGCGGGATCAGCCGCTCGGCCACCCACTCGGCGCCTTGCGCGTCGAAGTGGTAGCCGTCGGGCCGCAGCGTTCGATGATTCACGACCTCTTGGCAGATCGAGCCGGGACACACGATCGGGGCCAGGTCCGCCACCTGGATGTTGTGCAGCGCGCCGTACCGCCGGAGCACGTCGTTGAGGACCGACTGCCGCTGGTTCCGCGACGGGTCGGCCGCCAGCGACGTGCCGAAGGTCTCCGGCGGCAGCGTCACGATCACGAGCCGGGCGCCGTTCTTCGTGAACCGGTGGGCGGCCTGGTCGATGAGGCCGAGCAGGACGCCCTGGCCCGCCCACGTGTTGATCCGGAGCACCTTGCCGCCGACGATGCGATCCCGCTCGTCCCAGGCCCCGCTGACCCACAGGACCACGTCCGGGTTGCTGACGTACACGGCCCGGTCCTCGATGAACGGCAGCGCGTTGCTGCAGGCGTCGCTCCACGGGTACGGCTGGTCGTTGGGGTCGAGCGGCGAACCGGTGACGAGCCCGCACCCCGCATACGCGCCGTTGGTGACCTGGATGCCTCGCGCGTACGCGACGTGTTGGAGACCGGGAAACAGGCTCGTCGCCACCGAATCCCCCACCAGCAGGATCCGGTGGGGCGTGGCCGGGGTCACGGCGGGAACCGCGCTCGGCGGCCGCGGCGGCAGGGGTCGGCGCCGGGCGGCGGCCAGCACGTCGGTGTTCTGCTGGAGGTACGCGGGGAGCGGCGCCGCGTTCAAGGTCGTCAGCACGACGGCGAGGCCGGCGGCGACGAACGCGGCCGGTAGGGCGACCCGCAGCCGCCGGCCCGGCACCCGGCCGGTGCGGATCGGGAGCTCGACCAGGTAGAAGGACAGCGTCGCGATGGCGAAGGTCAGCGCGACCCGCAGCAGTGCGAGCTGCCAGCCGTCGACGCCGGCTCGGTCCGGGGTCACGTAGACGATCACCGGCCAGTGCCACAGGTAGAGGCCGTAGGAGATGCGACCGACCCACACCACCGGCGGCAGCGACAGCAGCGAGCGGAGGAGGTAGCGGGGCCGGTCGGGCTGCACGACCGCCGCGATGACCGCGACGACGGCGAGCCCGAACAGCAGGTAGCCGCCGCGGTACATCCAGGCCGCGTGGTCCGAGATGTCGGCCCAGGCCCAGGCGCAGTAGGCGAGGCCGGCGACGCCGGCGACGCTGACCGTCGCTCGGGCCGACGCGCCTCGAGGCTTCCACCGGTTGAGGACGATGGCGAGCAGGCAGCCGATCAGCAGGAGCTGGGCGCGACTGTCGGTGCCGTAGTAGGCGCGGGACGGGTCGGCCGGCGAGTAGACGGCCGCCATGATGAGGGCCGAGGCCACGGTCCCGAGCGCGCACACCGCGGCGAGCAGCCAGCGTCGGCCTCGCGCCAGCCGCAAGCAGGCGAAGGCGACCAGCGGCCACACCAGGTAGAACTGCTCCTCGATCGCCAGCGACCACATGTGCCGCAGCGGCGAGGCGGCGGTGTACAGGGTGAAGTACGACTGCCCGGTGACGATGAACCGCCAGTTCGCGCCGTAGAAGAGCGTCGCCAGCCCGTCGCCGCGCAGCTGCCCGAGATTGGTGGCGGGGACACTGGTGGCGGCATAGACCGCGACCGCCGCCAGCACCAGCAGCAGCGCCGGCAGGAGGCGCCGGGCCCGCCGGCCCCAGAAGGCCGCGAACTTGATCGTCTGGGACTGGCCCCACTCGCCGAGCAGCAGCGACGTGATGAGGAAGCCGGAGAGGACGAAGAAGGCGTCGACGCCGAGGAAGCCGCCTCGGGCCCAGGACGGATCCAGGTGGTACGCGATGACGGCGCCGACGGCGAGCGCGCGCAGCCCGTCGAGTGCGGGCTGGTACGCCAGCCGTTGGTGTTGCGCCACGTGTCCCCCCTGAGCGTCACGGGTCGCTCAAGGACTACGACGATACCGGGCACCTGATTTCACCCGCCGCCTTCGCGTCGGGAGA
>Ga0102924_1002525_pt1 | contig 19914 bp, 16 predicted proteins | sample PaiPotPPM11metaG_FD_80116 | JGI IMG/M metagenome (GOLD analysis project Ga0102924, IMG submission 80116) | Iron sulfur acid spring bacterial and archeal communities from Banff, Canada, to study Microbial Dark Matter (Phase II) - Paint Pots PPM... ...
GAGCACGGTCAGGCGAGCGTCCCGGACGCCTCGGGGCGGCAGCGGCCTGCGCGCATCGTCGTCTTCCTCGCCGACGCCGGGCACAAATACCTGTCGAAGATCTTCAACGACGACTGGATGCGCGAGAACGGCTTCCTCGAAGACTCTCCCGGCATCGGCACGGTCCGCGACGTGCTCCAGGGCAAGCGTCCGCCGGTCACCGCGCAACCGCGCGAGAAACTGCGCGACGTGATCGATCAGATGAAGCAGCTGTCGATCAGCCAATTGCCGGTGGTCGACGGCGGAAAGATGTGCGGCATCGTCGCGGAGATCGATCTTCTGCGCGCGCTCGTCTCGGGCGGCAAAACCCTAGACTCGCCGATCGCGGAGGTGGTCGAGGACGACTACGCGACGGTCACCCCCAACACGAAGATCGAGCTCTTGCAGGGAGTGCTCGCCGACGCGAAGGTCGCCATCGTCGAGGAAGGGCAGGAGATCGTCGGCATCGTGACGAAGATCGACCTCATCGACTTTCTCGCTAAGCATACGCCGCAAGCCGCGACGTCCGTGCCGCCGGCGGCGGCGTCGCCCTCGAAGCCGCCGGCGTCAGGCGCCGGTTGAGAGGTAGCGCGCGTCGACCCATTGCTGCTGCCCGCTGGGAAAAGCGACGAGCACGAGGGAGCCGGAGATGTGGAGCACGGTCGCCGGGTAGCGGTTCCCGTCCGCCCAGTGCACGAGGACGACCGCGCCGCGGACGATACCGGACGGTGCAGGCGGGGTGCCGGCCGGCGCGGCCACCTGGGAGGGGACGCGACCGGGCGCTGACGGCTCAGCGTGGGGCTTTCCTTGCGGCGTTGCGCCGAGAGGCGAAGCCACCGGAGCGGCGGGGCTCGGCGCGTCGTCGCCGCCGTAAACCGTCTTCGCGAAGGGATCTGCAGCGGGCACGGAAGTCCGCGCCGCAGGCGGCAGCGACGAACCGACAACACGGTGGCCGCATGCCCCGCAGAACCGGGCTGCCGCCGCGAGCACCGCACCGCACTTCGCGCAGTTTGCCATGAAGGCCCCGGAGCAGCGTATCACCGAATCCACCGCTGCATCTCGGCGTCGAACCCGCCCATGTCCACGGTGCGCGCCCACTCGAGCGTCATGCCGGCTCGCACCCCCGCCGCGCGCGCGCGCCGGGGCCACGGAGCGATCCACGCGAGGCGCCCCCCCGGCGCCAGCGCGGACGCCGCGTGCGCGACGAAGCGGTCCAGCCACTCGGCGAGGCCGGCGGCGCGAGACACCCGCCGGCCCATCGGCGGGTTGGTGATCACGAGCGTGATCTGCCCCGGCGAGTGGACCAGCGCGTCCGCCTTCTCGAGCCGAGCACTCACGCGCGCCGCCGCCAGGTTGTCCTGCGCAGCGGAGAGCGCGCGCTCGTCGAGGTCCGTGCCGAGGAGGGAGCGATAGGGCCCGAGCAGGGCTCGCTCGATGAGCTCCGCCGCGGAGCCGACGAAGGGGTCCCACACGACGTCGTCCGGGCGCGCGCCCGCGACGCGCGCGAGCGCGGCCGCGATCGTCGGATGCGACGCCGCGGGAACGTCGCTCCGACGCCAGGTGAAGCGCGGATCCGCCAGCGCGCGCGGCGCAACGGCCACGTCGACCGAGCGCGCCCCGCCGTCGACGACCAGCTCCCAGAGAGACTCCGTGGGATCGTTGACGAACTCCGGCGCCCGCCGCGCAATCGCCCGGACGAGCGCCCAGGTGCGCGCGCGCTGATGCCCGCCTTCGCTCCAGGCGATCCGGTAGCGCGGCACGCCCACCGTCCAGGTAGAGAAGACGCCGCGTGCGGCGTCGCTAGTCGCCGCGCGCGCGATCGCGTCTTCGACCGTTCCGCCGTCGGACACCCACTCCGCGGGCAGGGGAAAGCGGAACGAGAGCATCGTGCGCGCCGCGAACAGCGCCTCCATCGGCCCGACGAGAGACGCGCGTACCATGCCGTCGCCGGAGACGCGTGGGGCCTCCGCGCCGCGCGCGCTCGCCAGCTCTTCGGCGAGCAGCTGCTCCAGGCCGCGACGGCAGAGCGCCACCACCGGGACGGGGCTCTCCGGCGCCCGCGTCGCGTCCAGACGGCCTCGCGCTGCGCGCGACGCGCTGCGCTCCAGGATCAGCACCGCGTGCGCGGCGATGCGCGCCATCTCCGCGTCGCCCGTTCGCAGCGCTTCGTCGCGAAGCATCGGCACCGACCGTGAGCTCCCCACCTTCCCGAGAGACGCCGCCAGCGACCGGCGCATTTCCGGACGATCGTCCCTCTCCCAGGCGTCGAGCAGCGCCTGTTCGACCTCCTCGCCCGGCGCGTGCCCCAGCGCGATCGCGGCGTTGCGCCGCGACTTCGGATCGGCGTCCGCGAGCGCCCCGACGAGAAGACCGCGAGCGCGCTCGTCGCTCGCGAGCCGCCCTATCGTCCGGACGACACGCGCCCGCAGCGGCGGCGCGGCGTCCCTCAGCCGCGCCTCGAGCGTATCGAGCGCGGGCGACCCTACGCGCGCGATCGCTCGCTCGGCGTGCTTTGCCTGGTCCTCGTCGGCGAGAAGCTCGACGAGGGCGCTCACATCGCGAACGCTCGGCGTAAACCCCGGATCGAGGATCGCGCGGGCAAGCGCGGCGATATCGCGGCGGGTGCGGGCTGGAGGCGGCACAAGGCCGGGAGCGTACCGCTTGCGCGACGGGATGGGCGGCGTAACTCTGGCGCCGTCGCCGTGAACGCCTTCGACGCCCGAGCGCTCTTTGCCATCTACGGGGGAATGCACGGCCGATGGGCGCCCGCGATGGTCGTGTTTACGGTGCTCGGCGCCGGCTGGACGGCCATCGGCCTCGTCCCCCTAGTCTGGATCGCGCGCACGCGGCGGGTCGGCCTCGCGCTCGCGGTCGCCATCGCCCTGCAGGCCACCCTCGTCTGGGCCCTCAAGGCGGCCTTCGGACGCGTCCGTCCGTGGCTCGCGTTCGGTCTCCCCGCGCCGATCGGCCAGCCGCACGACGGATCGTTCCCGAGCGGCCACGCGGCGGGCAGCTTCTGCGTGGCTGCGTTCGTCGCGGTCCTTCTCCCCGCCGTATGGCGCAGCGCGCCGATGCGCGCGCTTCTGGTCTCGCTCTTCGGGGTGCTCGTAGCCGCCTTCGTCGCGCTCTCGCGCGTGTACCTCGGTGCCCACTTCCCCAGCGATGTGCTCGCCGGCGCACTGCTGGGAGCGCTCGTGGGCGTTGCCGGAGCGAAGCACTACCTGTCGTCGCGCGGCTGACGTTTCGCGGAGCCCTTCCTTAGGTTTCCCCATGGCATGCATCGCTCCTCCTCGATGGCCCTGCTTTTTCTCCTGCCGGCCCTTGCGTTCCCTGCTCTGGCGAGCTGCGGCGACCTCATCATCCCCAGCAACAGCGCGCCCGATGGCGGAGCCGGCTCCGGCGACGACGACTCGGCCGCAGCCGGCGACGCTTCGCGGCCCCCGCCGAACTGCGAGGCCGGCGTCGAGCCCGTCGCGCTCGGGTGCACCGGCCTCTACTCGAACTGGGCGGCGCTAACCGTCGCTCCGGACGTCCAGCCCTACGCCCCCGGCGCCACGATGTGGGCCGACGGCGCCGACGCCTCGCGCTGGATCTGGATACCGGCGGGCTCGACGATAGACACGACAGACCCGAACAACTGGCAATTTCCGGTAGGCACGAAGCTCTGGCAAGAGCTCCGGCTCCTCGGGAAACGCATCGAGACCCGCTTTCTCTGGAAGGAGGCGCCAGGGCTGTGGTTCCGGACGACGTTCGCGTGGAGCGACGACCAGAGCGCGGCGCCGGCCTCGACGCTCGGGCTCCCCAACGCGCGTGGCCTCCCGTACGAGATCCCGGCCGTAAGCGCGTGCGAGAAGTGCCACGACGGCGCCGCCGACTTCGTCCTCGGTTTCGAGGCGGTGGGCCTCGCGATGCCGCAGTCGAGCGGGTTGAACCTCCAGGCGCTCACGCAGGCGCGCCTCATCTCGAAGCCCCTCGCCGCCTCCCCGACGCTACCCGGCGACCCGACGAATGTCGCCGCGCTGGCGTTCCTTCATTCCAACTGCGGCACGTCCTGCCACAACCGAGGGGCGAACGCCGGCGCGGGGCAGACCGGCCTCTTTTTGAAGCTCACCGTCGACGCGCAGGGGGCCTTACCGGCAACCCCTCAGCAGACGGACACTTGGATCACGTCGTACAAGGTGCCGAGCACCCTCACGCCCTACGGCGTGGACGCAGGTGGCTTCTGGCGCATCGCCCCCGGGGACGTCTCCCACAGCGCGATCCCCTGGACGGCCTCGCGCCGCGATAGCGTCGTGCAGATGCCGCCGCTGGCAACCCACCTGGTCGATCAGAACGACGTGTTGAAGCTCGATGCCTGGATCGCCGCGATGACGCCGTAGCGGCTGGAATGGCGGACCAAAAGACGCTAAACGTCGAGCGCCTTGTCGATTGCCTCTCAGGTCGCCAGCTTGGTTGCGCTAGCGCTCGCTGCCGGCGCGTGGTCGAGCTGTCGCGACTCGAGCGCGAACAGCGCCGGCAACCAGGCCAGCTCGGCGGCAAGCGCAAGCGCCCCGGCGCAGGACGTCGTCCTTCCCGGGGTCGATATCAGCGCGATGACCGCGCGCGAGCGCCACGAATGGAGCTCGCTCGTCTCGGATCTGCTCGCCCCCTGCCCGAACGTGCCGGTCTCGGTCGCGACCTGCCTCCAGGAGAAGCGGCCCTGCGGCGCGTGCACGAAGGCGGCCAAGTGGATCGCCGCGGCCGTTCGCGACGGAGCGGGCGAAGACCAGGTGCATCGAGCCTACCGGGAGCGCTTCGACCCGTCGTCGGCCAAGACGTTGCCGCTCGACGGCTCGCCGACCAAGGGCCCGGAGGACGCGCCGGTCACGATCGTCGAGTTCGCCGACTTCGAGTGCCCCCACTGCCGCATGGCCGTTCCCGCCGTCGACGCGGTGCTCGCGGCCCACCCGGGGAAGGTCCGCCTCGTCTACAAGTTCGTCTCTCTCCCGATGCACGTGCACGCGGAGAGCGCGGCCCGCGCCGCGTTCGCCGCCGCGAAGCAGGGGAGGTTCTGGGAGATGGAGCACCTCCTCTTCGAGCGACAGGAACACCTCGAGGACTACGATCTCGAGCGCTACGCGAAGGTTCTCAAGCTCGACGTCGCCCAGTGGAAGCTCGACATGAGCTCTCAGGCCACCAAGGATCGCCTCGCACAGGACAAGAAGCTCGAAGAGGAGCTGAAGCTCAAGGGCACGCCGACCATCTACGTGAACGGCCGCGAGCTCGAAGTCGAGGCCGACGAGCCGCTCGAGGATCGCGTCGCCTCCGAGCTGGGAGTGCCTCCGGTGGCGCCGCCCTTGCCGTCGGGGGCAGCGTCGTCTCCGCCGTCACCGTCGGCCGCACCGTCCTCTTCCTCTGCGCCGCCGTCGGCTTCAGGCGCGCCCGCGCCGAGCACGGTCGCCGCGAAGCCGCGCTGAGGACGCACGATGTTCCGCCGGGCACTTTCGTTTGCGGCCGCTCGCTACTGGCTGCGGCGGATCGCCGTTGCCGCGTTGCCCTCGTTGGCTGCGTGCGGGGGCGCACCCGCCGGGAGCGCGCCGCCTTCTCCGGGAGACGTCGACGTGCCGGGTGTCGACACGAGCAGCTTCACACCGCGCGAGAAGCACGAGCTCTCTCGGTACGCGAGCTCGCTCCCAGCGCCGTGTGCCACCGTCGCCGTTTCGGTCGCCCAGTGCGTCGTCGAGAAGCGGGCCTGCGCGGCATGCTTGCCGGCCGTCCGGGCGATCGCCCAGGCGGTGCGCGACGGTATGGCCGAAGAGCAAGTGCGCGACCTCTACAAGCAGCGCTTCGACCCGACGGCATCGAAGTCCATCCCGATCGACGGCTCGCCTTCGCGCGGTCCTGAGGGCGGCCCGGTCGTGCTCGTCGAGTTCGCCGACTTCGAGTGCCCGTTCTGTCAGAAGATGGCCCCGGAGCTCGACGCGCTCTGGGAGAAGCACAAGGACAAGGTCCTCTTCGTCTACAAGTTCATGCCGCTGTCGATGCACCCGCACAGCGAGATCGCCGCCCGCGCCGCCATCGCGGCCCAGATGCAAGGCAAGTTCTGGGCGATGCATCACCAGCTCTTCGCGAACGGACAGCGCCTCGAGCAGTCGGACCTCGACTCGTACGCGAAGTCCATCGGCCTCGACGTCGCCCGGTTCCGCGCCGACATGCAGTCAGCCGCCACCACCGCGCGCCTCGAGGCCGACCGAAAGCTCGCCGACCAGCTCGGCGTCAAAGGCACGCCGACGATCTACATTGACGGCCGCCCTTACGACCTGAAGGTCGACATCGAGCAGTGGGTCGAGGGCGACATCGCCGCCAGCGCAGGCGCCGCAAAGTAAGCCCCCGCAGCCCCGGCTGTGGTATTGCCCGGAGGATCGATGAAGGCCTCCGCGTTCCTCGAGGCGTGCGGGTGCTTTCCCACCGGGCGTCACTATCCGGGCATCGCCCACCTGCTGCGCGCGGTGACGCGCGGACTGCTCGAAGCGCTCGCCGCCGATGCGACATGGGCCGAGCTGCCGATCGCGCTCATCGACGTCGAAACGACGGGGAAGGACCCCTCTGCCGACCGCGTCGTCGAGGTCGGCATCGCGATCGCGCGCCAGGGCGCCGTCGTCGACCGCAAGAACTGGCTCGTCAACCCGGGGCGCCCCATCCCGAAGGAAGCCAGCGACGTGCACAAGATCACCGACGACGACGTCCGCGACTCCCCTCGGTTCGAGGCCGTGGCGCAGGAGATCTCGGCGGCGCTCGACGGCTGCATCCCGGCTGCGTACAACGCGGCCTTCGACCGTGCGTTCATCGGGGCCGAGCTCACCCGTGCGGGCGTCGCCCTCCGGAAGGACGTGGAGTGGCTCGACCCGCTCATCTGGGCGCGCGAGCTCCAGCAGGGGGAGAAATCCCGCGCCCTCGGCGAAGTGGCTGCGCGACTGGGGATCGCGCTCGACAACGCGCACCGCGCCAGCGACGACGCCGAAGCGGCGCTGCGGGTCCTGCTCGCTCTCGGTCGAGACGTGCGGGTGCCGCGGACCTACGCCGCGTTGGTGCAGGAGCAGCGGCGGCTGTCCATGGCCCAAGCCGACGAGCGTCGCTTCAAGTGGCGCTGACGGGACGACGAGCGTCGCTTCAAGTGGCGCTGACGGGACGACGAGCGTCGCTTCAAGTGGCGCTGACGGGACGACGAGCGTCGCTTCAAGTGGCGCTGACGGGACGACCCCTCAGCTTTGCGCACTGCGCCAGGCAAGGTTTTGCCCTATAGTGCCGTGACTCTCCAGAGCGGAGGCTCTCGTGACGGATAAGGCCATCATCCAACTGGGGGACACCAAGCTCGAGGCGCCGGTCATCGTCGGCACCGAAGGCGAGCGCGGCGTCGACATCGGGCAGCTCCGCGCCAAGACGGGGTACGTAACGCTCGATCCCGCGTTCATGAACACGGCGTCGACCAAGAGCGCGGTCACCTTCATCGACGGTGACAACGGGATCCTCCGCTATCGCGGCATCCCCATCGAGGAGCTCGCCGAGAAGTCGACGTTTATCGAGACGGCGTACTTGCTCATCTACGGCGACCTCCCGAACGATCGGCAGCTCAAAGACTGGAGCATGAAGCTCACGCGGCACTCGCTGCTGCACGAGGACATGAAGCACTTCTTCGAAGGCTTCCCGCCGACGGCGCATCCGATGGCCATCCTCAGCGCGATGGTCGCCGCCCTCTCGAGCTACTACCCGGACTCGCTCGACGTCGACAACGTGGACCAGCGCGACATCACGATCGCGCGCCTCGTATCGAAGGTGCGCACGATCGCGGCGTTCGCCTACAAGAAGTCGATCGGCCAGCCGTTCGTCTACCCGAAGAACTCGCTCACCTACTGCGCGAACTTCCTGAACATGATGTTCAGCGTTCCTGCCGAGGAGTACGAGATCGACCCCGAGCTCGTTCGGGTGATGAACCTGCTCCTCATCCTGCACGCCGATCACGAGCAGAACTGTTCGACGAGCACCGTGCGGATCGTCGGATCGAGCAAGGCGAACCTGTTCGCGTCGGTGAGCGCCGGCGTCTGCGCGCTCTGGGGCCCGCTTCACGGCGGCGCGAACCAGGAAGTGCTCGAGATGCTCATCGACATCCACAAGAACGGCGGCGACGTGAAGAAGTACGTCGCGATGGCCAAGGACAAGAACAGCGGCTTCAAGCTGATGGGCTTCGGCCACCGCGTGTACAAGAACTTTGACCCGCGCGCGAAGATCATCAAGGCCGCCGCGGACAAGGTGCTCGCGAAGCTCGGCAAGAAGGACCCGCTGCTCGACATCGCGAAGGCGCTCGAGGAGAGCGCGCTCCGGGACAGCTACTTCGTCGAGCGGAAACTCTACCCGAATGTCGATTTCTACTCAGGCATCATCTACCGAGCGATGGGCTTCCCGACGAACATGTTCACGGTGCTCTTCGCGCTCGGGCGCCTCCCGGGGTGGATCGCGCACTGGAAGGAGATGGTCGAGGACACGACGACGAAGATCGCGCGCCCGCGGCAGATCTACACCGGCTGGCACGCGCGCGAGTACGTCCCCCTCGAGAAGCGCGGGTAAGGACTCACCCGGCTGTCCGCGAGCGGTGTCCTAGTCATCCGGGTACCACGGATAGAGAAGCGCAGCCTTATCGCAGAAGTGCCAGCGCATCCCGCGCAGGTGCAGCTCGAAATCGTACAGGCGATCGAAGCACGCGCGCCAATCGCGTCGGTTTCCGAAGCCAATCGCGATGCACAGGAGCCGCCGTGAAGCGCGCTTTAGGCACTGAATGGCCTGGCGCATGCAGTCGAGCCCGCGCTTCGTCAGTTTGACGAACCGCAGGCGCTTGTCCGCCTCGACGCGGTCGCGTCTCACGAGTCCTAGCTTCTCGAGCGACTGGAGCATCCTGCTCACGACCGACTTGCACACCCCGAGGTTCCGCCGAATCTCGCTCTGCCTGAGCGTCGACCCGGGCGAGTTACTGGCCCCGTCACCGAAGAGCACGTGCATTAGGTCGTAGCGCGCCGCCGTCAGCCCGAATGACTTGAGCGGCTTCCGCAAGATGCGCAGCACGGCGTAATGGGCCCGTTTGGTCGAAAAGAAGTGCGCATTCATGGGGTCAACTGCTGGCGCGACTCAGCACGCCCAATGCCACCGCTCCGGCGGGCGTCGCGCGACCTCTTCGCGCGCGGCGGAGACGGGCGAAAACCGCCAGATCGTTCGCATGGCAACGATCGGGTGCTTTTACGAGGGGTCCCTGGGTTGGGCGGGGATCCCGTTGGGGGCCTGTCGTGGGCCGCTTTCGGGGGTGTCCCGGGACAGCCTTTCGCCCTCCACAGAGGGCGGTCTTTCACGCGCGATCCGCTGTTCTACTGCGGAAGGCTGATCCCGGACCACGACGAGCGGCGACGGGCTCGGACAAGAAGTAAGACTGCCACGGGAAACTGGCGGGCAACGCTCCGGGGCACGCCGAACTGATGCCCTGAGCACCCCTGCACGGCGGGCGGTTGGGAGATTAGATCCGGGACCGCCGCTGGCGGGGTTCGCCCAAACTTCAAGACCGTACGGCGATTCCGACCGCGGGCGCCGCTGCGGCGCGCCTCGGTGAAGCGAGAACGCACCCTGAACTGGACCAGTCGCACGGCGACGCGGTCGCTACCCCAAGACGCAGGTCATCGTCGATGCGATCCACGAGCTGTTCGACGTTTCGCTTCCCCGAGATCAACCTGAGCACTCGACAAGCGTTCTACGCTCGCGGTCGTCAACATCGTTCCGAAGGGCGAGGGCTGCTGCAGTCCCAGTGGGACACCCGAAACTGTCCCATGCCACCTCTGCGCGCTCACAACCGCGCGGGATCACTCGCGCGGCCAACGGCACGCGCCGCGCTCAGGCACGCGCTCGTCCCGTGGCCTCGCTCGCCCCCGCGTACACGCCCCGCGGTCCGACGGTCTTTGGTGAGGGCTTCACTCGTTGCCGATGCGACACCTGCGGCCACGATCTTCTCGTAGCCTTCTCGTGCGGCGGCCGCAGCATCTGCCCGAGCTGCACGGGCAGGCGCATGGCAAACACCGCCGCGTTCCTCGTGGATCGCGTCTTGCCGGATGTTTCCCTGAGGCAATACGTTCTAACGCTCCCCTACGAGCTTCGCAAGCTCGTCGCCTTCAAGGCCGACGTGCTGACCGCGACGGCGCGCATCTTCGTCGAGAGTGTGTTCGCCGTCCACCGCGCCCGCGCCCAGCGAGCGGGCATCCACGATGCGCGCTGCGGCGCCGTCAACTTTGTTCAGCGCTTCGGTAGCCTGAATCTCCATTGCCACTACCATCTGCTCGTGCTCGACGGCGTCTTCGCGCGCGATGCGCAAGGCGCGTCGTGTTCCATCCGGCGGCGCCGCCGACACCCGCCGACCTCGACGCGATCATCGAGCGCACGGCGCGCCGAACGATCGTGTGGCTGCGCCGCCACGGCTGCGTGGACGACGCGCCGATCGAAGCTCGCTCGAACGAACCGCCCGCGCAGACCGCGCTCCGACGCGTGCGCCGCCATCGCGATGGGCCGCGGCACCGTGGCGACACTGCCGCGCCACGCGGCCGAGCAGGACGACGCGCACGGTGAGCCCGACGATCGACCCGACAAGCCGGCGCTCGCCGTCGAACGCGACGGCTTCAACCTGCACGCCGACGTGCGCATCGAGGCCGGCGACGACCTCGGTCGCGAGCGGCTCGCGCGATACGGCGCGCGGACCGCCGCTGTCGCTCGAGCGGCTGCGCCGCCTGCCCGGTGGGCGCATCGCCTACCGCCTCAAGTACGTCGGTCGCGGCAAGCGCGGCAAGCACCGCGTGATGACGGTCTTGAGTTCATGGCCAGGCTCGCGGCGATCATTTGCCCCCCACGGTATCCGTTGACCAGATTTGCGGGGGTGCTGTCACCGCGCTCGAAATGGCGGCGCGAGGTCGTGCCGAGACCGCGCGAGAAACGCGACCGCTACGAGGTCGCCCGCGACGACGGAGAGCCCGACTCGACTGCGCGCGCAAAGCCCGACGGCGGCAAGGGTGGCGAAGGGGCCGTGGGGCGTGCGCAGCGAGCCGCGAACTCCGAGCGCATTGAACGCGGCGACGAACCCGCGCTCGCGAGCGCGCTCGTGTCGATCGCACCGCCGCCGCGCGGCGACGTCCTCCCGCTCGCGCCGAACATCGTCTCCGCGAAGCACTGGGACCGGCTGCTCGGTGGTCTTTTGTACGCGACCTCGCCGCGCGTGGATTGGGCGACTCTTCTGCGGCGGTCGTTCGCCGTGGACGTCCTCGAATGCCCGAAGTGCCACGCCCGGCTGCGCGTCGTCGCGGTCATCACCGAGCGCGAGCCGATCCAGCGCATCCTCGCGCATCTGGGGCTTCCGACCGACGCGCCAACCGTCTCCCGCGCACGTGACCCGACCGACGACGCGCCCGACAAGGAGTCGTCGGCGCAACTCGCGCGCTCCGCATCGCGGAGGCGGGCCGGCGCGAGACGCAAGTTGCGAGCCCCCTGGACGGTTTGGGCGGCGGGCTGACGTGCGCCTTGGAAATGCTCAATCTGGTCGCCAGGTTGTCACGTACCCACCGGCCCCACCGGCTCGTAACACGCGAGGCGCGTTGCGGCACCGCTTGACCCGCGAAAGCCGCTAGCATCGGCTACACGCTCCACCGCTCGCGGCCTCGGCCGACTCGAAGGGCGCCGGCGGGAGGGCCGGCCGCTCCCGACTCGCGGCCACGAAGCCGGGTCCACACGCCCGTCGCGTCATCGTGAAGGCGCACCTGATGAAGCCCAAGGCGAGCGGTGCGAAGGCTGCCGCTCTGCAGCTCCGGTATAATCGAGCCGCGACGGCGTAGAGAAGGACGGCAGCAAGGGCGTACTCTGCGGGCCCGACGCCCCAGAGCGGGCCGCGCTTTTTCGAACGGCCACGCCCCGGCGAACGCCGCAGGGCGCGCGCTGTCGGGCGCATCGTGCTCCAGAGGACGGACATCGGCGAGCCGGGCTTCATCGCGATCTTCGCGGATACGGAGGGGAATCACGTCGCGCTCCACGAGGAGCGGTGACGGCCGATTCGTTTGCCCTCGGGGCCGGGGGTGGCAGATTGGGGGGAGCATGGCTTGGCGAACTTGCTTGGTTGCCGTCGCGCGGCTGGCATGGCTGGCGGCCATTGCGGCGCTGACGCTCGAGGCGAACGGATGCGGCTCGCGCGCGTGCGCTGCCTACGAGCAGGAGACGTGCAACACCAACGACATCCTAGTGAGTGTCCCCGAGGCGCCGCAGGCGCAGAGCCTCGATTGTCGCCTCACGCTGTCCACCCCTACCCTCGCCGCGGTGTACGCTTTCCCGTCCCCTAGCGACGCGGGCCCTGGTCAGTCCTGCGCCACGCTTTCGGGCCCTACCCCTTCCGATTGCGCACGATCGACCGGAGGCTTCGTTGTCGAATTCACCGGGGCACAGGCAACGGCGTTCGTGCAGGATCTGCATGTCGCGGGCATCGTTGACGAAACCTTCACCATCTCGCTCGTATGCGGCGACCTAGCCGCACAGGTCTCGACTCAGGCCCTTTGCAAGCCTGCTACCAGTTGCTGACAGCGGTCGCCGGGCACCCTTGCAGCACCGTCCGATCGAGCGTAGCGTCCAATCCGCAGGCGTTGGCGTCGCTTACAACGCCCCTCGGGGAGGTGTCAGCATGGTCGCGTACTACCGCAGCACGCGGTGCATTGCGCTTGTGTTGTTCGGGGTCTCTCTTTGGGACTGCAGCTCGGGTCCACTCACGAAAGAGAACGCCGATCAACCGGTCGGCACCGCCCGCGAATCGATCTCACAGGGCCAGCCGCCGCCCCCAGGGGATCCGAACGCTCCTTCGATGGTTCTGCTCACCGGCGGAACTGGCGGCGGGCGCTGCTCTGGCACCCTAATCAGCTCGCGCCTAGTCCTGACTGCTGCCCATTGCTTCGGCTTTGGCCCAGTCACGGGCGGAAACCGAGCGCTCTCCGGCGGGGACACGGCGTGCCGCATCGTCGACGTATCCCAAAACCCGCCGGCGGTGATCGCCGGAGCAGACAAGAGCGGCTGCGGGACCGTGCACTTCACCGCCAACCTTCTCCAGCCAGACGGCGGCGCCAACCCCGATAGAGACACGATCAACATTGCCCGGGTTTGGGTCAATGGGGTGCACGGTCCGAGCACCGCCTTCGAGACAGCCAACCCGGGCGCGAAGACCTCCGACATGGCGATTGCCCTCCTGGGCACGCGCCAGAATCCCTCCTCTGGCACGGGCGCGTCCCTCCCCGGCGCGCCTCTTCGAGCCAGCCGTCTCACCATCGCACAGTCGCCGTCCCTCAGACCGTGGCGACTCTCGGTCTTCGGTGACGGGCAGATCTGGAACGACCGCCCTGTCGAATACTACGGCTGGGGCGCCGTCGACCCCATCACCAATTGCGCCGGTTTCTTGGCCCCGAGTCAGTCCGCAACGACGTTGAACTTCGTAGGGCGGCGCGCGCTCGATGCTGTGAACCCCATACTGGTCCCCGACAACGTGTTCGAAGTCGTTTTCAACCCGGAGAATGCGTCCGAGAGTGCGGACGTTCCTCTCCCAGGAGACAGCGGCGGCAGTCTTCTGGCGCAGACGCCGACGACGAACGAGACCCGGATCATCGGAGTCTTCCACGGTTGGGCCTGCATCGATGGTTTGGCCGGAATCGGCGGCGAGGCCGACGCTTACTGGGCACGCACCATGTCCGGGTTCAACGACGCCTTCCTCACCCAAAACGTGTATTCGTCGGAGGTCAGCGATACACCGCTTGCAGAGGATCTTCCCGCCTCCGCTTGCGGCACCGACCTGGATCCCGACTGCGACGGCGTGAACAACCTGGGCGGTGGCACGCAATGGGTCAGTGAGCGGGACAACTGCCCATTGGACTACAATCCCGACCAGGCCGACACGGACGGCGACGGGCTCGGCGACGCGTGCGACACCTGCCCCAATACGCCGGATGACGGGACCAACACAAACCTCGAGGCTGAGCTGCTCTGGACGGAGAAACAATCCCTGCCGAGCTTTCAGCACGTGACGGCTGCAAACACTGCTGCGGAAGCGGCTACCATCATACAAAACAATCAGGTCAACTTCGCGGCCGATGCCTGCGACTTGTTCGCCATCAACGCACCCGCAAACGCTTCTCAGACGCTCAACCAGGTCCAGATCTCCAACGCACAGCTCCCCCCAGTCGAGTTGACGCAGTTGGCCGAGGTGCCAGAAGCACAGGGAGGACCGCCAGCCCTCTGCGCCAGTCGCCCTTGCACCGCACTCAGCACGAACGGCATCGTGTACGCACCGTTTTCCTCGGGGCCGAGCTCATGGATTCCCACGAAGGAAGGCTGGAGGCGGTGCCAGTGCGCGAACCCCGCGGCTGGTGGGGATTTCTGCGAGACGCGTGGCTGTCCTCGAGACGCGGGGCACTTTGATCAATTTGGAGACCCGTCCTGGTTTCCCATGATCATCAGCGGCACGGACAGCATGAACGAGGCCTCTCAACCCGCCGCCCAAGCGCCTCAGAACGAGTCCAGCGGCGTGGCAGCCGGCGTCCCGCAGTACGCCGCTCAGTGGCTGTGGTGGGAAGACTTTGCTGGCCTCCCCTGCCTCACCAGTCTTCCGCAACCTACCTTGGGACATCCGAACGCGGATGTGTGCAACGCCACGGGAAGGCTATGGTGGTTCATTCCACAAGGCGGCATTTTCGACAGTGGAGGTCGGCTTTCCAGTCCGGGGCAGGTCTGGATAAAAGACTCAGTATTCACAATGTTGACAGTGTCGCAGTTCTCGTCGGAGGTCCAGATTCCCATCGCCGGCGGAGCCTCGCTCGTCGGCATACTCGAGAACTCCTGTCCCACTTGCACGATGTCGTCGCCAGTGGTCAGCGTCGCGGTGAACCCCGGCGACCCGGAGGGCGCTGCCATTGCTGCCCTCTCGCCGACGGGCCCCGCGATCGATGTGAGCAACGAATTCACGAGCGGCGTACGAATCGCCCTGAATTCGACGACGGCCAAGCTGGTGAGCGCAGGCGAGCCATCGTTCCGGCTCTCGGGGAGCGATGCTGCGGCCGTACTCCTCGATGGGAACAACGCGATCACGAGCGTCCTGAGCCGCGACCCGAATACCGGCACAATTTCACTCTCCGGGTCGCCGGGAGAGCCTGCCGATCCACCCATCGGCCCCGATATTGCGCTTGCGCTGTCGGGCACCAACAACCTCCTGGCTGCCGCCGGCGTTGTCGCGGGAGAAATAGCAGGAAGCCTGTGGTTCAGCTCGGTGAGCGACGGGCAATGGGCTCGCGTCGCCAAGGTGATCGGAGACGCGCCGGGACCGGCGCTATCGATGACGAGCGCCACGAGGACGGGGGTGTTCTATCTGCTCGATGAGCCGCTCGCCGCCGACAATAGCGGGTCGGGATCCGGCCACCGTGCGTCCCGCGAGGTTCGCCTGTTGCGCATCGAACGGAACGGTACCTCGACGGCGCTCGCGACGTGGAAGCGCCGCGAACGCGCCAACTACTATATTGCCTCGGCCTACGGCGAAGGGGTACTCCTTGCATGTGCGTCCGAGCACGAACACGAGTTCGAGTTCGTCGCCACGACGGGGGACTCGATTGCGCCCACCACGCGGATCCGTGAGCGCGGGGAGTTGGCACTTCCGCCCCGAGCTCTGCGTACGGGCATCGTCTGGGCAGAGCCCGACAAGCACACGCCGAGTGGTGTCAAAACGCACTTCACCTCTTACGGCGACCTTCGACCGGTACCCGTCGGGGATCGGGATCGAGACGAGAGGGAACGGCACAGGTGTTTCTTCTGAGGCGACACACCGCACTGGGCTTCGTGGCTCCATGTATGGCCGCTGCACTGATCGCCATCGTCGATTCGTGCGGACGCGAGACCCCGGCCGAGCCATCGTCCTCCTGTTTGGATTCGCGCTGCATGGAAGGCGGGCGGTCCTCCGTCGACGCCGGCATCTCCGACGTCACGACGTCGACCGACGGACTCGGTGAACCCCAGCCCAATGACGCCGCTGGCACCGGCTTCACCCAGGGCTGGGTGCGGGTGCCCTGGGCGCCCAAGTGTCCGCTTTACCAGCCCGGCTCTCCTTCCGTCCTGGCCAGCGTGTCGGCGCTTCGCTGGCAGCCGTGCAGCACCGGCCGCCTCGGATGTCAGGAGCTCGCCATCGACTGGGGAACGCCAGCGGCCGCCCAGGCGCTGGCGCTCTCGGCCACGAACTCACCCGGCGGAGGCGCGCGGATCGCCGTGCAGCAGGACTTCTCGACGTCTGGTTCGCAGTATCAGTCTCAATACGCCATCTGGGATAGCGACAAGGGTTTCGTCGCCGCATGGCGCCACGATGGTGATATGAGCTGCTTGGAAGTGCCGCTCGGTGACGTGAGCCTCGGTGAGACTGCCGTGACTCTGGCTGTTTTCCCGAACCAGTCCGTCCCCACCACGGTCAGCCAGTACCTTCAGGTCGTAGGACCGGCCGAATCCCTCACCAGTCGCCTGCATCCCGATTTCACGTTCTGCAACGACCTGGGGTTCGGCCCCTGCCCCTCCTCTCTCCTCATGGCGGCTGTGCAGGCAAATGACAGCATCGTCGCCATGTATTTCGACCAGATCAACGCCATGGCCGTGCGAAACCGCGGGACCGGGGCCGACAACTCGCTCCGTGCAAGCGACGGCGGCGCTCGGACGGTATGGGGCGACCGGTCCCTCGTTGGCGGCTCCGTCTTCTATTCTGACGGATCTGTCGTCTACGTGTGGAGCGCGAGCGCGGGCGAGCGTGTCCTCGTTGCACCTACGACGGCGATGTACGAGCACGACGTGGCCACCGACGGCACTTGGCTAGCCTGGGTCGAGTCCAGCAATCCCGACGCAAACGGACAGTTTCAGAACAGCACGCTTTTCGTGAGCCCGTACGCCGGGACCGCAGCGCAGGTAACTCGGCGTGTCCTTCTCAATGGGGTGTGCCCTACGCGGTGGTGTGACGTTCGCGTGGGCAACGGATTCGCGCTCGTCAAAGTATGGAAGTCTTCTCAGCCATCGTGGAACTCGCCCGGCAACGGGATGCGGATCATTCGAATCGCAGACGGCGCTAGTTGGCTGTTGGCGCCAACGGGACCGCATGAACTATGGTCCACCGGTTACGCAATCGCGGGCCAGATTTGGGTGCCGTCCAATCTCCCCGCGAGCAATGGGCAGGTCCAGACCCTCCAGCAGATATCGATCGACTCCCTGGGTGCGGCCGATTTTCAGTGACGGTCGCTATCCTGTTCGTGCGCCGCGAAGTAGCTGTGGGGCACGTACCGCGAGGCGCTGTCGATCTGCGAGAGCATGTACGCCTTGCCCACGCGCCCCTCGGGGAAACGCACCGGCCGGTGCACGTGCAGCGTATCCCATCGGCGACCGACGGAGTTGACGGTATCCCATCGGCGACCGACGGAGTTGACGCGCCCGGCGCACCGTGATCGTTGCGCGGGCGTTCACCCACCGGTGGCCGCAGGCAGCGCCTTGGGGGGCTGCTCGGTCGCCTCGCTCACGTCCTCGCGGATGACCCTCTCGGTCAGTTCGTTGAGGTGGGCATGGAGCTCCTCGGACAAGGTGAGGAACTCGGGCCACAGGGTACCGTGCTGAAACTCCTTGGGCGCACGGACGATGACGGTGCTGTGGCGCCGCCCGCGCTCGCGGTAGGGCTTGAGCCCGTAGCGCCTGCAAAGGGCGACGAACAGCTTGCGCTTCCAGGGGTCGTGTAGCGAGTAGAACACCTCCTCGTCCTGCTCGCGGCCACGCAGCTCGGCGAGGCGGCCGCGAATGCGCTCGGCGGCGCGGCGTGCGGCCTCGCGTTCGCCGTCGACGAGGCTCCCCAGTTGCTCGTCGTCGCTCTCGCCGACGCCGCGCTGCTCGCCGTCGAACGCGCCCTCGATTCCGCCCATCCCATCCTGGCCGCCACCAAGCGCCTCGACGGCCCACCCCCCATCCTGATCACCACCGAGCACCTCGCCGTGCAGATCCTCGATGCAGCGTAAGCCATCGGCCAGTGATCCTGCTCCGCCGCGTGGACAGTCTCGTTACGCTGCCTCGTTCTCGTACTCTCTATTCTTCTTCTCTTCAATGAACTTCTTTTCGAACTCCATGGGACTGACGTAACCAAGGGTCGAGTGGCGACGCTGCCCGTTGTAGAAGACCTCGATGAAGTGGAAGATCGCCTCTCTCGCCTCCGCCCTGGTCGCGAAGCGACGCGAGTAGACGCACTCGGTCTTCAGGGTGGCGAAGAAGCTCTCAGCGACGGCGTTGTCCCAGCAGTTGCCCTTGCGGCTCATCGAGCAGGTGATGCCGCGTTCGGACAGAGCGGCCTGGTAGTCGCCACTGGCGTACTGGGTGGATTCAACTCGTCGTCGCAACGCCTGGAACAAAGGGAGTTGCGATGCGAGAACGAAGAGGAAGGCGCTCGGACTTGGCGGATCGACCGCTCATGCGATCGCCTGGTCGCCCGACGGCCGGTCGGCGGGAGCATAGACAGCAATTCTGGAAGGAAATCGCGCGCGGGCTGTCGACGGAGGATGCCGCCGCGTCGTGTGGCGTATCGCCGGCAGTGGGCGGGCGGTGGTTCCGCCATGCTGGCGGCATGCCCTCGCTTAGCTTGGCTCCGCAGTCGGGTCGCTACCTGTCCTTCGAGGAGCGAGAGGAGATCGCGATCCTCAAGTCGGGGGGCGCGGGGGTGCGCGAGATCGCTCGCAAGGTACGAAGATGCCCGTCGACGATTTCACGAGAGCTGCGACGAAACGCTGCTACCCGGTGCGGGCGCCTGGACTACCGCGCGTCGACAGCTCAGTGGCACGCCGATCGACGCGCGGGGCGGCCGAAGACCGCCAAGCTCGCCGGTAACGAGCTGCTGAGGCGGTACGTGCAAGACCGGCTTGCGGGCAAGGTGCGCGCCAGTACCGGGGTCAGCGCGCGCGGCCCGAAGACCCGGTGGCTTGGTCGGCGACACGGCCGGCGGCAGGACCGACGCTGGGCAACGTCTTGGAGCCCGCAGCAGATCTCGCACCGACTTCCGATCGACTACCCCGATGATGGGTCGATGCGGATCTCGCATGAGGCGATCTACCAATCGCTGTACGTCCAAGGGCGAGGAGCGCTTCGAAGGGAGCTGACCGCCTGTCTGCGCACCGGACGCGTGTTGCGCGTACCTCGGTCACGCGCCGGCAGCCGCGGCAAGGGCTTTGTCAGCCCTGAGATCATGATCAGCGAGCGCCCCGCCGAGGCCCTGGACCGAGCCGTGCCTGGGCACTGGGAGGGCGATCTCATTCTCGGAACGGAGAGCTCGGCGATCGGCACCTTGGTCGAGCGCTCCAGCCGATTCACGATGCTGCTCCACTTGCCTCGGATGGGGGAACGCGGCGAGCCCAGGATCAAGAACGGACCCGCTCTCGCCGGCCACGGCGCGGAGGCGGTCAGGCGTGCGATCGCCTCGACGATCAGGACGTTACCCGCCCAGTTGCGTAGGTCGCTGACGTGGGACCAAGGCGCGGAGATGGCCCAGCACGCCCGGCTGCGGATCGAGGCCGACCTGCCGGTGTACTTCTGCGATCCACGGAGTCCATGGCAGCGCGGTACGAACGAGAATACCAACGGCTTACTGCGCCAGTATTTTCCCAAGGGCACCGACCTAAGCCGATACGACACCAAGGACCTCGCGGCCGTTGCCGCCGCCCTAAATAGCCGACCGCGGAAGACCCTCGACTGGAGAACTCCCGCCGAAGTGCTCAACGGTCATCTGCTATCCCTGAGCAAATGAGATGTTGCGACGACCGCTTGAACCTGGGC
>Ga0102924_1002528_pt1 | contig 19903 bp, 19 predicted proteins | sample PaiPotPPM11metaG_FD_80116 | JGI IMG/M metagenome (GOLD analysis project Ga0102924, IMG submission 80116) | Iron sulfur acid spring bacterial and archeal communities from Banff, Canada, to study Microbial Dark Matter (Phase II) - Paint Pots PPM... ...
CGTCCGCACCGGCGACGCGACGATCGATTTGAGTACCGACGTCGCCGGTGCGGACGGGCGGCGAACGGTTACCGTAACGGGTTCGCAACCTGCCGGCCCCGGCGTGCTCTACGCCTATCGCATTCCCGATCCGCGCCGATTCGCCGAGGATGCGTTCGCGTTGGCACTGCACGATGCCGGCGTTTCGATAACGCAACCGGCGGACGCGAATGCAGCGTCGGCGCCGGTCGATCGCGCCGCATTTACCAGCGCGAACCTCGTCGCGCAGCACGTCTCTCCGCCGCTATCGGAAGAGGTGCACATGACGCTGAAAGTGAGCGACAACCTGCATGCGTCGCTCATGCCGTACCAGTGGGCGGTCTACGTCGCGCACGCGCGCAGCGATTATTTGCGCACCGGACTGGGACTGGAAGGTACGCTGCTGCGTAGTGCCGGCCTCGATCTCGCCGGCGCTTCGCAAGAAGACGGCTACGGCGGCGGACTATTCAGCCCTGATTTCATGGTGCACTACTTGGCGTGGGCGCACGGTCAACCGTGGTTTGCGTACTTAATGCGCGGGTTGCCGATCATGGGCGTCGACGGCACGCTTGCGGACATTCAGACGCACTCGGTTGCACGCGGAAAAGTATTCGCCAAGACCGGCACCGATGGCAGCGACGATTTACTAACGGGCGGCGGCGTCGTCGAAAAAGGCCTTGCCGGCTACATCACGACGCGCGGCGGGCGTCACGTTGCGTTTGCATTTTACATCAGCGCGATGAAGGGTCCGCACGATGAAGATACCGGCGCGATCGCAGGACAAATCCTCGGCGCGATGGCCACGGCGACGTACGCGTCAATTTAAATCGCTTTGCGGATGTGTTGGAGAATCGCGTTCGCTTCACGTTCGTAGGCTTCGAGTCGTTCCGATTGTGCGCTGATGACCGCTGCGTCGCGCATGTAGTGGTGATTGACGCGCACGTTATACGCGCATGCGTGGAGCGCCGCGGCGCCGAACTCGGCAGCGCAACCGAGGTCACTGGCAAGACTGCGATTGGGAATCTGCAGCGCGCGTTCCGATAACCGCAGCGCTTCCAACGCCAACGCAGCGGCATCCAGCGGCGCTTCCGCTGCAGCGCGTAGCGCGATCTCGAGCGCGTCGCGGCGCGTAGAGTTCTCTTCAGGCGTCGTCTTCGGCAACCGCTGTGCCTCGACGACGCCGCCGAAAGCGCGTTCGTCACGTTCGCGCGCGTGCGTTAGTCGCTCGCGCAGAGCGTCGCTTTCCGAAGCAATCCGCGCAGCGTCGGCAGCGTGATCGGCGTACTTCGGATTGCCGGCGCTGATGCGTGCGACCATTGCGACCAAAGCCGCACCAAGTGCGGCGACGATCGTCGCCGCACTTCCGCCGCCGGGCACCGGATCGGCGGAGGCGAGTCGTTGCGCGTACTGCTCCAGGCTTTCCACGCTCGCCCGTTTATCCGGGAGGGCGGCTGAAGCCCGCCGAAGGGTCACGCCTCACATACCCTTTAGGAGAGGACAACCGTAGTGCCCGTCTTAGATCGAACCGCCGGCGACGTACGAGATCGCAGTTTGGCCGAAGCCGGACGATCGCGCATCGCGTGGGCCGGAGCGTACATGCCCGTGCTCGCGCAGATCCGCGACCGCTTCGAGATCGAAAAGCCGCTGGCCGGCGTGCGTATCGGCGCGTGTCTGCACGTCACGACCGAAACGGCCAATCTCATGTTGGCGCTGCAAGCCGGCGGCGCACAACTGGCGTTGTGCGCGAGTAATCCGCTTTCGACGCAGGACGATGCTGCGGCAGCGTTGTGCGACTACGGAATTCCGACGTTCGCGATCAAAGGCGAAGACAATGCGACCTATTACGATCACATCGAATCGGTGATCGCGACCAAACCGCAGATGTCGATGGACGATGGCTGCGATCTGGTCACGACGATTTACACCAAGCATCGCGCGATGCTCGACGACATGATCGGCGGCTGCGAAGAAACGACTACCGGCGTAATCCGGTTGCGAGCGATGCAGCGCGATGGCGTTCTCCCTTATCCGGTCGTCGCAGTCAATAACGCCCTCACCAAGCACATGTTCGACAATCGCTACGGCACCGGACAATCGACGCTCGACGGCATCATTCGCGCGACCAACGTGTTGCTGGCGGGCCGCACGATCGTCGTGGTCGGTTACGGCTGGTGCGGGCGCGGTATCGCGTCCCGCGCGTCCGGTCTGGGCGCGCTCGTCGTCGTAACCGAAGTCGATCCGCGTAAGGCGATCGAAGCGCAGATGGACGGTTATCGCGTCATGCCGTTTGCCGATGCCGCCAAGATCGGCGACGTGTTCGTGACGGTTACCGGCAACTATCACGTAATCCGCGAAGAGCACTTCAAGTTGATGAAGGACGGCGCGATCGTCTGCAATTCCGGCCACTTCAACGACGAACTCGATCTTGACGGTATCCAGCGCATTAGCACCGGCGTTACCTCGCCGCGTTCGATGGTGGACCAGTATACGCTGCACGACGGCCGTAAGATCTGCATTCTCGCTGATGGCCGGCTCGTGAACCTATCCGCCGGCGAAGGCCACCCGGCCGCGGTCATGGATATGTCGTTTGCGAATCAGGCGCTTTGCGCCGCATTCTTGATGAAGAACTACCGCAGTCTCGAGAAAAAAGTGTACGACGTGCCGGTTGAAATCGACGAAGAGGTCGCGACGCTGAAACTTTCGTCGATGGGAATCGAAATCGACACCCTAACGCCCGAGCAAGTGAAGTATATGTCGTCGTGGTCGGAGGGCACATAGGTGTCGTATCGGCGCTTCTTCACCAGCGAATCGGTAACCGAGGGGCACCCGGATAAAATCGCCGACCAGATCTCCGATGCGGTGCTCGACGCGTTATTGCGCGACGATCCGGAGTCGCGGGTGGCGGTCGAAACGTTTGCGATCACCGGGCAGATTCATCTGGCCGGTGAAGTAACGACGAAAACCTATATCGACATTCCGCGCATCGTTCGCGAAACGATCCGTGAAATCGGATACGTCAAATCGTCGGTCGGCTTCGATGCCGAGACGTGCGGCGTCAGCATCTCGATCGACGAACAGTCTCCCGACATTGCGCTCGGCGTGGACAAATCGCTCGAAGCCAAGAGCGGTCTCGACGATGAGTTCGAACGGATCGGCGCCGGCGATCAAGGCATGATGTTCGGCTACGCGTGCCGCGAAACCGACGAACTCATGCCGCTTCCGATCGTCTTGGCGCACAATCTCACGCGTCACCTTGCGGCGATGCGCAAAAACGGCGACATTCCCTATTTGCGCCCCGACGGCAAGTCGCAGGTAACCGTCGAGTACGAGAGCGATCGCCCGCTACGCGTCGATGCGATCGTCGTCTCGACCCAGCACGATCCGGACATTCCGCTCGAAGTCATTCGCAACGAAGTCACGGAGAAAGTCATCAATCACGTCGTGCCGGCGACGCTGCGGGATGCGAACACACGCATTTACGTCAATCCGACCGGACGCTTCGTCATCGGCGGCCCAAAAGGCGACGCCGGTCTGACCGGTCGCAAGATCATTGCGGACACGTACGGCGGAATGGCTCGTCACGGTGGTGGCGCGTTCTCTGGCAAAGATCCGACGAAGGTGGATCGTTCGGCGGCGTACGCCGCTCGCTGGGTCGCCAAAAACGTCGTCGCGTCGGGGTTGGCGGATCGCTGCGAAGTGCAGGTTGCCTACGCGATCGGCGTGGCGCACCCGATGAACGTTTTCGTCGAAACCTTCGGTACGGCGAAGATCGAAGAGGATGCGATAGCGCGCGCGGTCCGCGCGGTATTCGATTTGCGTCCGGCTGCGATCATCCACGCGCTGAAACTGCGCCGTCCGATCTATCGGCAGACGGCCGCCTACGGCCATTTCGGCCGGCCGGATCTCGACCTGCCGTGGGAGCGGCTCGACCGCGTCGAGGCGTTGCGCAAAGCGGCCGCATTCACGGGCGAGGCGTTGCGCGTTCCCTCGTTTGCTACGACACAGGAGCGATAAGTTGACGACGAAGCGTATGACGGCCGCGAAAGCCGCCCTTGTCCTAGCTTGCGCGTTTGCGGGCACGCTGGCGATCGCACAAGCGGCGACGATAGCGAACGGAACGAAGATTCTGTGCGTCCTCGGGGCGAACGTCGACACGCGAACGCTCAAAGTAGGCGCCGATTTCAAGCTCGAAGTCGACGATCCGACGCTGCCGAACCTCGCCGGCGCGGCGATTCACGGGCACGTCACCGACGTCGCCGGCCCCGGCGGCATGACGCGCGCGCGCATTGGCTTTTTACTCGACTTCATCAGGTTCAAGAATGGAACGCGGGAGTCGATTCATGCGCTCGTTCTAAGCAAGAATGTCACCCAGACCAATACGGCGGCCGCTCGTCAGGAGCGTGTCAAGTTCTCGCTCCCTCCCATGCCCAACGGCACCGTTACGCCGGGGCCGATCGCGTGGCAAATGAATTTTCGCAAGGACGCCGCACCGTCGGTCAGTCCTCCGCCCGCCGGTAACACGAGCGGCTTTGTTTATGCACAGAAATCTAATGAGAATATCGTTATTCCGGCGGGCGCCCCGGTTACGATTCAGTTAACGAGCGACCTGAAGACGCCGTGAGCGTGGGTTGCTCGAACGACTAGCGTTACGAGGGACCCAGTATCTGATGAAAATAGGAACTACGCTCGGCGCCGTCGCGGCGATTGCTGCATTCATTGCGGCTGCCGTGGCGGCACCGGCCGCTCAGAGCATTACACTCTACGATGGCACCGTACTAAACGCGCGTTTGAATCAAGGCCTCGATAGCGGCTCCGCGCACGTCGGCGACGTGTTCACCATGACGGTCGTTCCTCCATATCCTAGCGGCGATCCCGCGTTTCAAGGCGCGACGATTAGCGGCGAAGTGACGAAAGTACAGCGCGCCGGACAAGGCCGTAATCCTGAAATCGTCATCGAACCACGGTACTTACGACTCTACGGCGGGAGTACGGTGACGATTTACGGCAACGTCACCAGCATCGCGTCCAACAAGAGCACCGGCGAAACGGCCGGAAAAGCTGCGATCGGCGCGCTGGCCGGCATGCTGGTCGGAAACGCGATCGGCAAGACGATCTTCCACTCGAGTGCCGGCGGTGCGGTCGGGTTGATCGGTGGCGCGATGCTCGGCGCGAACAACAAATCAAACTTCACGATTCCCGCCGGCGCGGGTGCCACGGTTCAGCTCACGCAAGGTGTTACCGTCCGCCGCCAAGCCGGCTACCCGTACTAGGCGCCGTTAGCAGCCGTCCGGCTGGAGAGCCGCCACCCGTCCCGCCTCCCCGGCAGCTGCCCGGGAGGGCTATTGTACGACGGCCGGCGTCGAGGGCAACGGAAAGCGAGAAACTGCGGCGTGGTGTCCGCGATGCGCGACGACGACGGCGATGGTTTTGAGCTCCGGAGGCGAGGCCGTATTGGCCGCGACGCCGAGCGCCGCATAGCCCGAGACGACGATCAGAGCGGCGGCCGCGAGACTGAAAACAAACCGTGCCATTTGGACAGAGCCTCCTTGGACTCTTAAGGTTTTAGTTGATACCGGTAGTCTACGCCGCCGGCCATCAAATGTCAACTAAAAACTTAAGAGATAACCATCAAAGTCGGCTCAGGGCGTTGCGGGGCCAACCCGCTCGCGGTAGAATCCCGCAAGTCGGCCCTCGTTCCGGATTAGCTCAGTTGGTAGAGCAGCTGACTGTTAATCAGCGGGTCGCTGGTTCGAGTCCAGCATCCGGAGCCAGTTAAAGCCCCCGTAAAACGAGACTTTTTGCGGGGGTTTCCTCTTTCCAGATCGTGGCAGTAGACGAGCATGCTCGTCTACGAACGAATGCCTCAGATCGTGGAACCGGACGTTCGGGAGATTGGCTCTGACGAGCATCGGCTTAACCGACCGGGCAAACATATTCTCTCGCGATGGATCGGTGCGCCGCTTTCGCTTGCCACTCGAATCTGGATCGAGCTCAACAATGGCGGCCCAAAGACCATGGTCTTTTCGCTCAAAGACCGTGCCTTCGCGGCGCTTGCGGCGCGCACGCTTTGTCGATTTTTTACGCGACACGCGCGGCATTTTCTGTGGGGCCTCAGCTCTTGCCTATTTGCAACGTCGCCTCTAAATACTTGGCGTACGGTGAGGTAAGGAATTGTACGAAACGGGGCCTTTCGATGCTACGATCCCCGCGTCGGCCGGCGATCAGCAGCCGCGTGAGGAGCGCGCATGGACAGCGCGCGCCCCTTCCAACGCGAAAAACCCGTTTCGCCGCTCTGGCCTTATACGAGCGGTTAAGTTGTTGCTTGAAGAGAGAGGGAGGACCGGTCTTGAGATTATCCGCTTTCCATTCCGCCGCGGTCGTACGCTCCTCAGCGGTATTGTCAGTAGCCCTCGTGCTCGCCGCTTGCGGCGGCACACAAGGAACGCAGGCGGTGCCGTCTGGCGCGTACGCTTTAGGACAAGGCAGGTCGCCGTCAAGCACGCTGCGTCGGCTTCAGGCAAGCGAAAGCGTTTTATATAGCTTTAAGGGCGGCGGTGATGGCGCCCATCCTCTGTCAACCTTGCGATACATGCGGGGCGCGCTCTACGGCACGACGCACTCGGGAGGTGCATCAAACAGCTATGGAACCGTCTTTAGCGTCACCGCGTCGGGATCTGAAGCGGTTGTACACGTCTTTGGTGTAGGCTCGGACGGAGCATACCCTTTTGCGGGCTTAACGACGTCGGGCTATGGCACGACGAACTCCGGTGGAATGGGTGACGGCTGCAACGGCTGCGGCACCGTATATCGGATCAGCTCGTCAGGCAGTGAGACCGTCTTGCACAGTTTTGGCAAAAGCAGCGTGGACGGCAATTTCCCATTGGGCGGATTAATCAGCGTGAACGGCACGCTTTACGGCACAACGGATGGAGGCGGAATATACCAGGGAACATCTGGCGGCGGAGGGGCGGTTTACAGCATCACATCGTCTGGCTCCGAAACGCTTCTACACTCATTCGGCAGCGGCACAGACGGCGCAAGTCCTCAAGGAGACCTCCTCGAGGTCAATGGCACGCTCTACGGCACTACGTAACTCCGGCGGTACGCATGATGTCGGCACCGTCTTCAGCATCACGCCATCCGGCACGGAGACGGTGCTTTACAGCTTCAAGGGCGGCCTTGACGGTTCAAACCCATCGAGCGGATTGATCAAGGTGGGAGGCGCGCTCTACGGCACGACGGTCGGCGGCGGCTATCCGGCAAACAGGGGCACCATATTCAAGATAACCCTGAACGGGACCGAGACGGTACTGCACAGTTTCTTCGGCGGCCAGGATGGTTCAAGTCCGCAGTACGGCAGCTTACTCATGGTCAATAAAGTACTATACGGCACGACGTCAACAGGTGGCATAAACAACCTCGGTACGGTTTACAGCATCACGCCGAGTGGAGTATACGCCGTGCTCTATAGCTTTCGCGGCGGCTCCGATGGAGCAAACCCCGAAGCAGGTCTGACTAACGTCGGGCCCGTGCTTTATGGCACAACAAATGTGGGTGGAGCTTCCAACGACGGAACGGTATTCGCGCTAACGCCCTAGAGCGAGATTTTTCCAAAATGAGTCGACCAGGTCAAAGCCTCTTGGCAGTAACTGCCGCGATGTACAAGCAGCAGCCACGAAGTGACGCCTATCAAGTCCAGCATCCGGAGCCAGTTAAAACCCCCGTAAAATCAACATTTTGCGGGGGTTTCTCTTTTTGGCGCGTGGACAGCACTTACTCACCGGCCGTTGCGGAGGTGCTTACCGCGAGCAAGAAGTGTCGATTGAAGCGGTTTCGCCGTTTCCGGACAGGACTTCGTGAACAGTGGCTTTGTTCGGAGCCACTATTGTATACGTAGTGATAACGTTCATCGCTGCCGGGCCCATTGAACTGGTTCCCGTATAGGTTTTCCCGTCGGGAGAGGTTGCGAAGCCATGGCCGCCCATGTTATCCGCGCTTGTGCTCCAGTACGTGCTCATTTTTGAGCTGTACCCGTAGTAGTCATCGCCAGTGTATGTTGTACCAGCTACGTGATCGTGCAACACGTTGCCTGGCACGACGTCAAAGGTGACCGTCGCTTGGTCCGTGTGCGCAGGTTGCCCCATCATGGCGGGCACCGTAGAAGAACAGCTCCACGGCGCGCCGGTGAGGGCATTCATAGTGGCCATTCGGTCGGTTAGCATAGCGTCCGCCGCTAGTGCCGGACGTGAATAACCGAAGAGAGCCACGATCATGAGCGCGCAGCTAAAGGCAAGAAAAACGCGCATACTCCAATCCTTTCTCAGAGAAGCGCACCCGGCATAAATTGTATTCTGGGACATGGTTGCCTATCCTGGGGTCGAGTAACGGGACTCCTTGAGGGAGTCGACGTGCCAAAGCCGCAGCGGCTGACCGAGAGAATTACGATCGAATCATCGGAGACATCGAACGCGCCGAAACGCATCAGGAAGAAATACGCGCGTTGGCCGAACGGACCAAGGCTGAAAGCGAGAACCTGGAGTGGATGGCGCGCTAAAGCGCCATCGCGCTCCTTCGTGTCTTGTAGCTGGGATGAGGTCCACTGGTCCCCGACGCCCTGCGTGCTTCTCGGCATTGAGGGCATCGGCCCGGTTTGTTCGTGTAGCCTTTTCGCGCGAATTGCTGCTGTTCGTCGACGGTAAAAGCGAAAGTGGAGTTGCAGTCAGTGCAACTCAAGTTCTGTTCGTTATACATGATTTCTCCCACATTCGATGGCGTGGGTCGGCAAACCCCCACTATTGACTTTTTACAGATGACTGTTAATCAGCGGGTCGCTGGTTCGAGTCCAGCATCCGGAGCCATCAAAAAACCCCTGCGAACCATAGGTTTTGCAGCGGGTTTCGTCGGCCGGGAGGCGCGGTCTCGGTCGAGAAGAAAGCCTGTGTCGCTTCTACTTAGTTCTTAAGGGAGTAACGTAATGAAGACGACTGGTTTAGCGAAATACGCCGGCGTCGTTGGTGCGCTTGCGATATGCTCGGCGTGCGGAGGCGGCTCAGCGGTTGCTCCGTCAAACGCTGCGCTCGATAGCGAATACGTCGGTCGAACGGCCTCGGCGAATGCCGAGCTGTCCACTGCCGCCCGCCCGAATCCGAGCCGGCTGCCACGTTACCCGACGATCGTTCCCGAACCGACTGCAACGTCGGGACCGTACTACGAGTACGTCATCAACTTTTACGCGAGTTACGCCAGCGTGTTCGACTATCCGAATAGCGTTAAGCAGATCGGTACCATCGGTAACGTCGGCGGCCAAGGATGTACCAACGTCCTCCACGGCTACGGAAAGAGAACCTTCTGGATCGTCGCCGGCGCCCACAATATCAACGAGTACAAGGTCCCTCAGACGTTTATCCGGTCGCTCTCGGTTTCCGACGGTAGCATGCCGTCGAGCTGTGCTATGGATAGTGCCGGTGACCTTGCAGTCGGGATCTTGAATGGACCGTCTACGGGCGACGTCCTCGTCTTCAAGAACGCGAGCGGCGCGGGCACGTTCGTCAAAACGCCGCTGACCAGAGAGTACTTCGACGGCTATGACCCCAACGGAAACCTGTTCTTTGACGGCTCCACCTGCGCCTCGGTCTGCTTCGCGCTCGGCGAGATCCCGAAGGGTAGCAACACGGCCAAAACAATCACAACCAGCAATACCGTGCAGTTCCCCGGCTCCGTCCAGTGGGACGGCAAATACCTGACGGTATTCGATCAGCTCGCGAGCAAGATGTATCAGTATACGATACAAGGTACGAAGGCGAACTTGAGGGGAACCATAACGTTCTCGGGTGTCGGCGACTGCGGGCAGACATGGATCGTGCCGGGCATTGTCTATTGCGGGGATGCACTTAACGACGACGGCGAGGTCTTCAAGTACCCAGAGGGCGGTTCACCGATTGCGGTCTTTACGGGGAATTTCAACGAGCCCCTCGGCATGGTCGCAGTGAGACGCGCTCCCTAGACGGCGAGCCCGCTACGCACGTACGTGATCGCCGGTCGTATAACAAATGCGGGGAGCAACCACTAGCCCCGGGGCGCTCACCCGCAAGGCCGTTTCACGTTCGCCTTCGTTGACAGATACCCGCTTCCGAATCGGCACTATACGGGAACCCGTATCGTAACTTAAGCCACGTTAATGTGCGATTTGAAAGCTCGTAGTTGTAGTCGTACTGATGGCAGGCGCCGTGCGGTCCGAGCAGTATAGGCAAAAGCGAGGGTGCTTTGTACGATCGGTGCTTTGTACTGAGTTGCCACACGAAAGGGCCCTGATGATGGAGAACCAAGCGATTGCGATCGAACTCACCAAGCTTGTAGCCAGCAATACACAGCCGGCGGCTGGTGGCGACGTCTTTCGCGCTGCCACAGATTACGTCAGCATTTACAGATACATCCTCAATGACTTACATCATCGCAAAGAATGAAGCCCACCTCTGCAATCGTAAACGAAAACGAATAAACACGGGGGCGTCCACTCGGGCGCCGTTTTCATTTTGAGCACGCCTGCATTTTGACGGAATCCCAAATCCTTTGAAGAACCTCGCGCGCATGCGAATGTGCCCCATCGAACCGAACCATCTAAACGACGAGCAGCGTCGACTCTACGACGACATGCGCACGGAAATTAGCCGTAACTTTACGGGCTTTACGGCAGTCAATGATTCCGGCGCGCTGATCGGTCCGTTCAACGTGTGGCTGCGGGAGCCGAAATGGGGGCGGCCGATTTGGCAACTCGTCAAAGCGATGTCGCACGCGCCAAGGTTGCCGCGAGAACTGCGCGAGTCGCGATCCTCGTAACCGGTGCCCACTTCCGTGCGGCTTACGAGATCTACGCACACGTCTTGCTTGCCGAGAACCGAGGGCTCGACGATGCGAAGATCGCCACGATTATCGTCGGCGAGCGGCCCAGCAATCTGACCCCGGACGAATCGATCGCCTACGACGTCGCATCCGCTTTGGTCTGCGGGCACGTTCTTCCCGATCTGACGTACCGGCGCGCCGTTGAGGCTTTGGGCGAGGAACAAACGATGGAGCTCGTGTACCTCGTCGGCCTCTACTGCTTCGTATCGGTCACCCTCAACGGGTTCGACGTTCCCGTACCTGAGCCGGCCGCGGCGACTAAATAGGCGCAGGTCGCGGACGGATTCCACTTCGCCGCGGCAACGGCGCCATCGTCGGCGTTGCAGTAGGAACCGGCGTTGTCGTGGGCATCGGCGTTGGCGTGGGCGGCGGTGTCGCAGTTGGCGGCGGGCTGCCGGGGCCTCCCGGCGTCGACGAGGGTAGGCCTGGGCTCGAGAAGGGGAGCGTCGAATTTCCGCCCGAACCGCCGCACGAGCTTAACGCCATAGTCACCGGTACGAGGGCCAGCCAAATCAGTCGTGGGAGTAAGCTGCGTCGCATTCAACGGTCCCCCTGGAAACGTGGTGCAACGCGGTTATTCCCGTTTTTCAAAAATTGTTGGCGTCGAGCGCCTGCTGACTCCATCGAAGGGTGAGTCGATCGTCCAGTCTAAGCGAGCAATCCGTGTCGCTCGACGAGAATTTCATCGTAAGAAGCGCGAGTGTTGACGATGCCGACGCGGTTACGCGTCTCGTGATGAATCTCTACGGCGAGATCGACCACAACGTTACCGAAGACGCGGCCCGAGACGTAACGCGAACACTCTTAGCCGGCGAACCATCGTACCGTGCACTCCTCGCGTTTTTACCGGAGACGCAACAAGCCGTCGGCTTACTCACTCTCGCGCAAACCTGTGCAACCTATGCCGGCGGCCGCTTTGGAATCATTCAGGAGTTTTACGTCGAGGCAGAGGTACGGTCGCGCGGCGTAGGGAGCGCCCTTCTCGCCCACGCGCGCGAACTGGCGACGAAACGTCGCTGGACGCGGCTCGAAGTAACCGCGCCGTTCGGCGAACGATTTTGGCGTTCGGTCCAGTTCTATCGGGAAAACGGATTCCAAGATTCGGGGCCGCGTCTTTTCCTCGCCATCGCAGCAAGATAATTGTACGGTTCGACTACGAAGCGATAAGCAATCGTTTAAAAAATTGAGGCGCCGTTAACGAGCGGCGCTTCGCCTTTCGTCGAAAGCTAACGTCAGTTGCATTTCTCAAACGATGGAGTTATGACGATGGTTTTTCGACGCTTTCTAGCCGCGGTGGCGACTGCGACGCTTGGCTCATCAGTTCTCGCAGGCTGCAACGGTGGATCCGGACTCGTTCCGAGCAATATCTACGGTACGTTAGAAACATCGCGAATGAACTCGCGCACGCATGCGGTGATGCTCGCGGGATTGCAGCAGAAAATCAAACACGTTTTTGTGATCTTCCAAGAGAATCACTCATTCGACAACTATTTCGGTACGTTTCCCGGTGCCGAAAACCTCAAGACGAGTTTTGCAAGAAAGCACGGGTTCACGCAGTACGACTACGTCGCGAAGCAGCAACAGACGGTCTTTAAAATCACGAATCCCGACGTGCTCGGGCCCGATCAAGACCGTTACGTGCTCCACCAGAAGTTTGCCGGCGGAAAGATGAACAATTTCCTCGCCGGCGAGGAACTCGACAACATCATCAACTACGGCGTGAAGCCGGGGCCGGCGCGCCAATACGGCCTCACCACGATGGCGGTCTACGACTGCGATACGATTCCGTATCTCTGGATGTACGCCAAGAACTTTGCGCTTCTTGACCATTACTTTCAGTCTGAAACCGGACCGTCGTCGCCCGGAAACGTCGCGATGATTGCGGCCCAGTCCGGCATCTCGCAGGAGAAACGGTTCCCGAACGAAGCCTCCAATCCGAGCGAAGGACCCGGAGTACCGATAAACGGCGATCTCGATCCGTTTGCCGGCCCGTATACCGGTAACGACTCGACCGTGCAGATCAAGCAGAGTTACGCGACGCTGCCGATGACGCTCGGCGGTGCCGATGCAGCCACGGCCGCCGAGAGCAAACCCGGAAAAGTCGCTGAAGATCTGGCAACCATCGCCGGTGGCGGCAGCGCGGCGATACCGTGGGGATGGTACCAAGAAGGTTACGTGAACAGCCGCGCGGGCGGCAGCGCCCAGCCCGGCTACGTCGCGCACCATAATGCGCCGCAGTACTTCGACTATTTGCGCAACAACAGCGTGTACTGGTCGCACGTCAACACCACCGAACGCGTATTGAGCGACGTTACGGCCGGCAAACTGCCCAACAGCGGCGTGTTCTTCATCAAAGGGTCCAAGCGAAACCACTTCGGTTGGTTGCCGGCAAACAAAGACCGGAAGATTCAGAAGAACTACCTAGGTGACGACGATCATCCGGGCGCGGGCAACTCCGACGCGCAGGTCGCCGAAGCGTTCGTTGCCACCTTCGTGAATGCGATTGCGACGAGCAAATATTGGAACGACTCCGCAATCTTCGTCGTTTGGGACGACGGCGGCGGCTTCTTCGACCACGTCCCGCCGGCGAACTTCGAATCTTGCAACGACGGCTTCGCCTGCGGTGACGGTCAGCGCTTACCCTTCCTCGTCATCTCGCCGTTCTCACTTTCGGGCGCCGTCGTGACCGACTATAGCGACACGGCGTCGGTGGCGAAGTTCGTCGAATCGGTGTTCGGGACGCCCACGCTGGCATCGCTTCCCGACGAAGCATCGGTTGAACCGTACGGCCCGCGCGACGATTTGAGCGCGATCTCCGATCTGGCGGGCGCCTTCGATCCAGGCAAACTCAATGGCAGCGTTCCGCCGAACTCGCCGCAACTGGCGGAAATTCCGCCATCGGACGTCGGTGCGTTTCCACCGCCGATGAACTGCAAGACCCTCGGAATGAAGCCATTGCCGATTCCGACGCAGCCCCCGTACTATCACCCTAACGGCATCGGACCGGACTTCTCGCAAGCCATCGAACGGCGTCGCAACGACGACGATTAGAGGAGCAAGATTCAGGTTTTCTTCATGTCGAATCCGTAGGCTTCAGGCGTCACTGCTGTTGGAGGATTGCATGAACGCTGTCGTGTTTCGATCGGCAATCGTTGCCGTAGGATGTACCGTGCTGGCATTCGGCTGTTCTGGAGGCCGAGGTGGCCCCGGCGGCGCGATTCCCGCCGGGCCGGCGACGGTCCGCGGCGGGAACGCCGTTCGCGGGACGGTCGGGTTAGGAAAAATCCTCTCGACGAAAGACGGCGGCCAAATCTACGGATTCGACATCAATCAAAACGGGAGCGACGGCGTGTTCGCCGAGGCAAAGACCGTTTCGCCCTCCGGATCGTTTAAGGTATCCGTCGATACGTTCGATCAAGATACCGGCAAAATCACGAAGTCGTTTGCAAACTATACCGGCCCGCGCAACTCGTATGGCGTCGACGGCATCTACAACGGCGACGTCGCGCTCGTCACACACTACATCGTGCCGAAGGGCAGCATCTTTGCCAAGCGCGAGTATCGCACGATCGATCCGGTCACGGCGGAGAAATTTACCGGTCACTGGACTCCCCCCGTCCAGGACATCGACGTGCTGCAGGGCGCGGAGAATCAGACGACGTCCACCAGCGTGCTGTTTGCGATCGAACTGAAGAATCAAGACAACCCAGATCTCGTGGTTTCGAACATCCATGCGAACACGTTCAGCAACGTGTTCCATCTCGATCCGAACTTGTTCGGGGGCGCCGATGGACCGCAGCTCGGCCAGTACACGTCGGCGAACGAAGCCTACATCGCGCTTTCGCCCGACGGCGGGCGCGTGGGCGGACAGCCGCCGCTCAACGTCATCATCAACCTTCAATCCGGCAACGAGACGAAATTCAGCGGTTACAATAACGGTCCCTTTCATGCCGGATACGTCAACGGCGCAGCGGTCGATCCCAACACCGGCGTAGCGGCGACGACGACGGAACTCAACGCACAAGTCGAGTTTTACGATCTTAACAAGAAGACCGGGATCGCGGCCGTGCAACTTCCGTGCACCGGTAATGCGAGCCAAAGCAACAGCGGCGCGGGCATTGCCGTGGATCCAGTCAACAAACTCTTCCTGGTGACGGACCCCACCTATTGCAGCGGCAGCCAGGGCAGCGCGCTGGTAATCTACGACGAGCAAGGGAATCTCGTCGAGACGATCACCGGCTTCAAGTTCGCCATCGCCGAAGGCGCACCGGTGCTCAACCCCAGCAAACGCATGGGCTGGGCGTTCGGGCCGCAGTTCAGCCAGCTCCAGCAGTTCTTTTACTAAAGCGGGCCGAATGCGCTCCCACTCAAGACGGGACTCGAGGGGAGCAAAGAATTGACAAAGTGGTTGCGCGTGGCGGCCGCAACGGCTGCCGCGTTGACGTGGCTGACGCCCAAGACCGCCCCAGCGCTGGAGCGCGTTCCGTTCGCGTTCGACGACGGAACGATTCGCGTGCAGGGCACGGTCAACGGCCACGCCGTCCCGATGCGGATCGATTTGGGTGCGGGCGTGGACGTGTTGTCGCAAAGCGTCGGCTCGAGAGCGGTGAACGTTACCGGGAAGTTCACGACGCTGAGTTTGACGGGCCAGCGCGTTGACTTACCGATCGGCGGCGTCGTCGCGATGGCGCTCGGCGAGTTCAAGGTCGACAGCGACACCGTGGGAATCTGGAGCGGGCTAGGCGGCACGGGCATCGACGGGCTCATATCGGCCTCGGCGTTTCGCGACGTGACGGCTACGTTGGACTTTCGCAATCACGAACTACTCATCGAAGATGCGGTTTCGTTTGTAGATCGCAGGCGGTTCGCATCGAGAATTCCGCTATTTTTACAGGACGAACTCGGTATTTCGCTCAGCGCCTTCGCGCGCTTCGATTTCGGCCACGGGCAGACCGGGTTGTGCGTCGTCGATACCGGAACGCAGGATATTATGATCGATCGGCGTTTCGCGGCCAAACTTGGCGTAAACCTCGCCGATCCCGGACTCAAACGCGTGAAGACGCCGTTGGGCAACGGGCTGGAAACGACGATCGGCTCGCTGACGTTGGACGGCGCTGACGACTCGGTCGTGAAGCAACCGCGCGTCGTGTTCGAAGATCTCGTCTACGACTGTAACGTCGGCAACGCGTTTTGGGCCGACAAAGTGATAACGCTCGACATCCCGCATCGCGTGATGTATGTCGCGCCGCCGGCGTGATCGCCGAACTCTACGAAAAAGCGTTCGCGCGATGCACTGCGGAACTCGTCGCCCTCGATACTGGGGTGCGGCTGTCGAATGACCCCGACGCGATTCACGACGCGCGCGTAGCGCTGCGCCACCTGCGTTCGTACCTGCGGACCTTTCGAACGATTCTCGATCGCGCGTGGGCGGAAGGCTTGCGCGACCGCATGCGCTGGCTCGACGAACATCTGGCCGCGGCCCACGATCTGGACGTTCTCGTGGCCTTGCTCGAAGTCCGCGGAAAAAATGACGACGGCGAGCCCGTGCCGCGGTCGTTGCTGGATGAGTTGCGAACCGAGCGCGAAGAGCGGCATGATCGCATGCGAGCGGCGCTGCACGAGCCACGCTACCTCGTGCTGCTTGAAGAGATCGTTGCCGCCGCGCGCTCGCCGCAATTCGTGGAAGCGGCGCAGGAACCGGCACGCAAGGCATTGCCGAAGTTGATGGGGGCAGTCTGGCGCCGCCTTCGCAAACGCGTGCACGCATACGACAACGAGCCGACCGATGCGGCGCTCCATAAAATTCGCATCGCTGCGAAGCACGTGCGCTATGCTGCGGAGTGCTTCGAGCCGCTGAGGGAAAAGCGCGCCAAGCGGCTGGCCAAGCACGCGGCGCGGCTGCAAATGCTGCTGGGCGATCACCACGACGCGGTGATGGCGGCGGCCCGCCTGGCTGCGCAGCCCTCGGCGCCCGAAGTCGCCGGCCTTCGCCCCAAGCCGCCGCGCTGGAGACGCATGTGGTACGCGATGGAAGCCGCCTACAACCGGTTAACCTGAACGCATATGCCCGGTGAAAGCGTGGAACGCGAGCGGATGGCTCAAGACGGCGCGGCGTGGCGGCAATTCGGGCCGTATGTGAGCGATCGCCAATGGGGCACGGTGCGCGAAGACTACAGCAGCGACGGCAACGCGTGGGAGTATTTCCCGCACGATCACGCGCGCTCGCGCGCCTATCGCTGGGGCGAAGACGGCATTGCAGGCATCTCCGATATCCGCCAGCATCTTTGCTTCGCGCTGGCACTGTGGAACGGCGAGGATCCGATCCTCAAGGAGCGGTTGTTCGGCGTCACCGGCAACGAAGGCAACCACGGCGAGGACGTCAAGGAGTACTACTTTTACCTCGACAATCTGCCGTCGCATGCGTACATGAAGATGTTGTACAAGTATCCGCATCGTGCGTTTCCCTACACGCATCTCCTCGAGGAAAATCGGCGCAGGACGCGCTTCGACCGCGAGTTCGAACTGCTCGACACGGGAATCTTTAACAGTAACGAATACTTCGACGTAACGGTCGAATACGCCAAAGCCGATCCGCAAGACATCCTCGCGCGCATTACCGTTACCAATCGTGCCGCCGTCGCCCATTCGCTGCACGTGCTGCCGACGCTGTGGTTTCGCAACGACTGGTCGTGGAAACCGGGCGTCGAACGCCCCGAGCTGAAACTCAACGCACATCATCCCTGGGGCAGTGCTATCGACGCCGTTCATTCGAAGATCGGCACGTTCAACTTCTACACCGAAGGTGAAGACGAACTGCTCTTCACCGAAAACGAAACGAATAACGAGCGTCTTTTCGGGTCGCCCAATCCAACCCCGTGGGTAAAGGACGGCATCAACGATTATCTCGTCAACGGTAAGAGCGACGCGGTCAACCGCGCCGATTTCGGCACGAAGGTCGCGTCGCGTCACGGCTTCGTGCTCGGCGCCGGCGAAACGCGCGTGGTGCGCGTACGCCTTTCCCAAGAATCCGTCGAGATGCCGTTTGCTCCCGCCTTCGACGAAACGTTCGAACGGCGCCGGCGCGAAGCCGATACATTCTACCGCGATGTGAATCCGCATACGCTCGACGACGACCTGCGCGCCATTCAACGACAAGCCTTCGCCGGTATGTTATGGAGCAAGCAGTTTTACTCGTTTGTCGTCGCCGAGTGGCTCAACGGCGATTCGCTGACGGCCCCGCCGCCACCGCAACGCCTTCGCGGGCGCAACTACGAGTGGCCGCACGTGTACGCGTCCGATATTATTTCGATGCCCGACAAATGGGAGTATCCCTGGTTTGCCGCCTGGGACCTAGGTTTTCACGTGGTCGCGCTTGCATTGATCGATCCCGAGTTTGCCAAGCACCAGCTCGTGTTGCTGACGCGCGAATGGTACATGCATCCCAACGGTCAACTACCGGCCTACGAATGGAGTTTTAGCGACGTAAACCCGCCGGTGCATGCGTGGGCGGCGATGCGCGTCTATCAAATCGAGAAGAAGATGCGCGGAGGCAGCGGCGATCGCGCTTTTCTCGAACGCGTCTTTCAGAAGCTGCTGTTGAACTTCACGTGGTGGGTGAATCGCAAGGACGTCGATGGCAATAACGTCTTTCAAGGCGGTTTCCTAGGACTGGACAATATCGGAATTTTCGACCGCTCCGCGCAACTGCCGACGGGCGGCCACATCAACCAATCGGATGGAACCGCGTGGATGGCGGTCTACACGCTCAACCTCCTCGCTATCGCGCTCGAACTCGCTCAGGACAATCACGTTTACGAAGACATCGCATCGAAGTTCTTCGAGCATTTTCTTTACATCGCCCACGCGCTCAACAATCTTGCCGGCGAGGACGGTCTGTGGGACGATGAAGATGGCTTTTACTACGATGTGCTCAAACTCGACGATGGGAGCGCGGTTCCGCTCAAGGTGCGATCGTTGGTCGGGTTATTGCCGCTGCTGGCGATCGCTGTCGGCGAACGCGGCATGGGGTTGCGCGTTCCAGGGTTTCGCGAACGGTTGACGTGGTTCATTGAAAACTCGCCGTCGTTGTGTTCCAACGTCGCCGCGCTCGACCACGAAGGTTTCGACAGCCGGTTGCTGCTCGCCGTCGTCGGCCACGACCGGCTCGAGCGCATCCTCGCGCGCGCGCTCGATGAGTCGCAATTTCTCAGCCGGTACGGGATTCGTTCGATCTCCAAATACCACCGCGATCATCCGTATTCACTCGATATTGCAGGACGGAGTTATCGCGTCGACTACGAGCCGGCCGAATCCACGACGGGGACATTCGGTGGTAACTCGAACTGGCGCGGGCCGGTATGGTTTCCGATCAACTTCCTGATCGTCGAGGCGCTGCAAAAATTCCACTATCAGGCCGGCGACGATTTCAAAGTCGAGTGCCCGACCGGCTCGGGGAAGATGCTGACGCTGTGGGAAGTTTCGATGGAACTCTCGCATCGGCTTATGAGCCTGTTCGCGCGTGACTCTGCGGGGCGGCGGCCGATCTACGGCGATAGCGAAATCTTCCAAACCGATCCGCAGTGGCGCGATAACATCTTATTCTTCGAGTACTTTCACGGTGAAACGGGTGCCGGACTCGGCGCGAGCCATCAAACCGGATGGACGGGATTAGTTGCCAAACTAATCCAGCAACACGCCGAGTATTGCGAGCCGGGGGCACATCCGTTTGCAACCGGGCGCAAGAAGGTCACCGATGCCCAGGCAGGCGCATAACGCGCCATGAACGTTTTGAGCGTGGATGTCGGCGGCACGCACGTAAAGATACTGGCGACCAGCGAGAAGGAGAAGCGCGAGTTCGATTCCGGACCCGATCTGACGGCGCAAGCGATGGTTGACGGCGTCAAGAAGCTGGCCGGCGATTGGAAGTACGACGTCGTTTCGATCGGCTATCCGGGCCCGGTGCTTCACGGAAAGCCGGTCGCGGAGC
>Ga0102924_1002529_pt1 | contig 19901 bp, 16 predicted proteins | sample PaiPotPPM11metaG_FD_80116 | JGI IMG/M metagenome (GOLD analysis project Ga0102924, IMG submission 80116) | Iron sulfur acid spring bacterial and archeal communities from Banff, Canada, to study Microbial Dark Matter (Phase II) - Paint Pots PPM... ...
GACACCCACAAGGGATGTTGTTTGCTTGTGTGCGTGTGGCCCGACACCCACAAGGGATGTTGTTTGCTTGTGTGCGTGTGGCCCGACACCCACAAGGGATGTCGCTACATATTGTCCTGCATTTTGTAATCTACGCCAGAGGTTACGCCGTCCCGGCGAGCGTGGGACGGAGAGCGACGGCTTTTCGCAGGTAGACATGTTGAATTTCCGCGTTGCTGCGCGTCGTATTCACGTGCAGCAGGACGCGAATGCACATGCCCAGGCTGTCCGGCACGGGTATCTCGCGGGCGCACAACAGTGCCACGTCCGTCCAGCCCATGCCCCGCGCGGCCAGCGCGGGGAATTCCGCGTCCAGGTCCGCGGTCACGGTGAAGAGAGCGCTGGCGACATCTTCTTTGCGCAACTCATTGCGGCGTATCATCAGTTCCAGGAGTTCTATCGTCGCGTCAAGCATCTCTTCGCGCTCATTCTTCTCGACGGTGGTTGCTCCCCTGATGCCCCGGCAATACATCGGCTCGCTTGCCTCCTTCCTTTCAAGATATGTACCCATTGTACAGGATAAAGTGTGGCGGCGCAATTCATTGCGCCCACAGAATGGGCTAAAGTGTGCTAAGAACAGGGGCAAGCGGTGAAGGCAGATTCAGGAGCAACAGCGCGCATGTATTGTAGTCGTAGCAAATCCATCGGATTTGCTACGACTACAATACATGCGCGCTGGCTATTCATCATGAGGATCGTGCTTAATCAGGTGCGCAAACCGTTTCAAGTGTGCTTGTGCTGCCAGTTTCTCCTCTTCCGCCATCGTCTCAGATTGGTGCAGCAGCAGAGACAGTCCTGCTCTGTACATCATGTTTATAGTTTCTCCGTTTGTAGCTGCGCAATGCATTGCACAGCTACACATGGATTAGATATTATACGTATTGCTCGAACCATCTGAGAAAGCGTTCCTGGTAATCCCTGATATGCGCCTTTTCGGTGGGGCCGTGTCCCTCGCGCGGGTAGATGACCAGTTCGGTTGGGACGTTGCGCTCGCACAGGGCGCGATAGAAGGCGTATGCCTGGTTCACCGGCACGCACTCGTCTTCTTCGCCGTGAATGATCAGCGTCGGCGTCACGACGCGACCGGCATAGGTGATCGCCGAGCGCTCGCGATACACGTCGGGTCGATCAAGCGGACTGATCGGCTCTTTGCCCAGGAAGCGCATATCCCAGTCGGGAATGTTCGTCTGCGCGTGAAAGCTGTGGAAGTCGCAGACGCCGGCGCCCATTACCCCCGCCTTGAAGCGCGTCGTCTGCGTCACAGCCCAGGCCGTCATGAAGCCACCGTAGCTCCAGCCCATGATGCCCATGCGCTCGCCGTCAGCCATGCCGCGCTCAATCAGATAAGCGACGCCGGCCATGATATCCTCGAAATCCTTGCCGCCCATATCGCCGAGAACCGCGTCGGCGAAGGCGACGCCCTGGCCCATGCTGCCGCGCGGGTTCACACGCAGCACCGCGTAGCCCGCCGCCGCCAGCAGTTGCGAGCGGTAGCTGTCCCAGCCGTCGTCAAAGGCGCTCGATGGGCCGCCGTGGACGCTGACGATCAGCGGCGGCGGCCCGTCTCCTTTTTTCGTACCCGGCAAAGGCGGCGTGAACAGCGCGTCGATCTGCCAGCCGTCCGCGCTCGCGTAGCGGAGACGCTCGCTGGGCGAGATCAACATCGTCTCTTCCTGGATGGGGTTCAGGCGGGTCAGTTGCCGCCACTCGATGCCGGTGGTTGTGTTGCCGGTAAAAGCGAGCGTGCCGTGCCAGACATCGGCTGGATGTTCAGTTTTGATGGTGGTGACGCACTGGCGCATATCCGGCGTCAGCGAGAGGTGCGGATAATGCCTGTCGGCGAGCAGCACGTCGTTGGCAAGCGTCGCCAGCGCGCCGTCAGCGACGTTGACCGTGCCGATGCAATAGGTCACGCCCGTCCACCCTGCATAGAGGATGCGCTGGCCGTCCGGGAACCAGGCGCACCAGGCGGGGCTGAACGTGATGCCGGGCGTCAGGTTGCGCGTCTCGCCGTTTGCCAGCGTGAGAACGAAGATATCGCCGCCGCCGCGGTCGGGATCGCTCCACTCACCAGAGATGTACGCCAGTTCCGAGCCATCGGGCGACCACGCCAGGGCGCACGCCTGCCGCGTCAACCGCGTGACTTGCCTGATCGCGCCGCCGCACGCAGAAACAATGCCGATCTGCCCGCGATACCAGTCCGTCTCACCTGGCCCGGTGGCAAAATAGACGGCGAACTGCTGGCTATCGGGCGTCCAGGCATACTGCCAGACCGAGAAGCCGTCGGGCGTCACGGGTTCGGGCGTATCGCTATCGGGCCGCACCGTCCACAGGCGGCGATGCTGGCCACTCCCCGGCGTAAAGACTTTCGGGTCGCCTTTGGGTTTCTCGCCTTCCAGCGATAGAAAGGCAATGCGACTACCGTCCGGCGACCATACTGCGTCACTGACGCCGTTGGGCATGGCGCACACTTGCCGATCATGGCTGCCATCCGCGCCGATCACATGCAGTTGTGGCTTATCCTTCTCATCTGTCCCTCTGGAGATGAAGGCTATATACCGGCTGTCGGGCGACCACGACGGGTTGGAGTCGCCGCGCGGGCTGCTCGTCAGTGGCCGCGCCGCGCCGCCAGCCGTGTCCGCGATCCAGACGCGACTGCGTGATTTGGGTTGGTCAGGCAGATATTCCGAGACGACAAAAGCCGCCTTTGTGCCATCTGGCGCGATCACCGCATCTTGCGCGTTGCGAATATCTTTCAGGTTACTATCCAGCGTAACTGGTTGCATCTTTGCCTCTCTTCCCGCGAACTCAAGAAACTGTACCAGGTGCGATTATACCTGACAGGCAGTAAAAATGAAAGAGCGATCATTGCAGTCGCCCGTTTATCTTCTTCTCAGGCGAGACATGGTTTTTGCATCAAATGCAATTGCGGAAAATATAGCGGAATATCCCCACCGGCTTAATGGTCAGGGTTCGGCTCAAAGACGTTACAACCAGCACGTCGGTTCCTGGCTCTGAGGGGAAGCGCCTGGCCTGGTAGGTGATGCCCATGCCATTGAGTACCTGGAGCAATGTAGGATAGGCGTCGGTATGCTGGACGAAAGCGAGCAAGGCCGGGCGATCCGCGTGTAGAACCGCGCTCAGGTACGCTGGCGTCCGGTTGGGGGGCCTGTGCCTGGGGTCCGTGTTGGCGGCGAGGCGCGGATCGGCAACGATGATGCTCCCATTGGTTTTGAAGATGATTGGATAGCCGAGCCAGGTCAGCGCCCAGGCATAGTGAACATGCTGTTGTTGCAGGTACGCGATGATCGGTGCGTCGTTGGCGGGCGCGATCGGGCATGACGGCGATTGAAACGTGTAAGCGGGATCTGCCAACCCTGAAGTATAGGCTGATCCGAGCAGGTACAGAGCCAGCAGTCCAAACATAATAGCCTGGAGCGCGAGCGGAAAGGCCGCGCGAGCATCCCTGCTCGACGCAAGCGGCGCGGACGCGCGAGATGATGGCTGCTTTTCCGCTGTACTTTCAGCGTGCGGTTGAAATTCCTTGCTTGACTCGTAGAAAAACATGCTGATGATGGTGATCAGCGTGGAGAAAATGAAGGGCAGAGCTAACATGAGCGGCGTCGCATAACGTCCCGTGAGATCGTACTGCGGCATGCGCAAGCCAGCAGTTGAGGCGCTTGAAGTGCAGTAGATGAGCGCGGTGAAGATGCCAAAGAGCAGCGGCAGAGCGGCAAGTTGCCGGACGCGGACAAGCTCCGGATGCCGCCAGAGCAATGAAAGAACGGTCAGCGCGACAACGGCCCCAATCACAACAATGCTAATGCCGAACGTGAACGTAAAGAACTGGTTAAGGGCGCTATTTTCAACCGGCAGCGCGCCGCTGATGACGCGAGGAGCAACATACGTGGTATAGAAATGGAACAGTTTGCCGATCAAGACCATACGCTGGTTGAAAGTCATGCTATTGCTCAGTTGCAAGATATATTGAATATTTGCCCACTGGTTCATTGCTCCCCAATACAGGGCGGGCGCGGCTCCCACGAGAAAGCCAGGGATAGCTGCTGCAGCCAGGCAAAGAGTTCTAATATGATAGAACAAGGTAGATCGTCGTTCAGGGGCAACCTTGTTTCTCATCTGGAACAGTTCCACGACAAAAAAGATCAGTATCCATAGCGCGGCGGCGAGAACGGCGGAGATGATCAGGGGATCAACCCAGAAGCCCAGGCCGACAACGAGACCGATGCCCACCCAGCGCAGCGCCAGTTCTTTGTGTGACGCGCTGGCCTGCCAGCGCTGCGTCAGGCGCAGCGTCGCGAGCAGTAAGAGCAGCATCAGGACGAATGTCTCGACATAGCCGCCCAGGGTGCGCAGCTCCTGCACGGTGTCATAGAGGGGAGGAACAGCGGCAAAGAGCCCGGCAATCGTCTGGAAGGTGGTTTTGGCGTATGCTGGCAGGCGAGCGGAGTCAGCGAGAGCGGCGGCCAGCCTCCAGGTCAGCCAGACGACGACGAGCGAGAGCAGGATCGGCTCGGCGCGCAGCGTCCAGACGGACGAACCGGCAATGGCAAAGATGAGCGCCATCAGATAGGCTTCCAGGCTGCCCATGTAGGGTTGGCCGTAATAATACACGGGAAATTCCCCGCGCAAGATATGCTGCGCTTGAATGCCGACGAGAGCCTCGTCCCCATTGATCACGCCGCCTGTGTGTACGACCAGCCAGACTCGCACCAGTAAGGCTAGCAGCAGGCCGAGCCAGAGCGGCGAAAGAAGCCTGTGCCGCCAGCGCGCGAGGGCAGTAACTGGCCGTGGTGTCGCTGCTGCGTCCTGTGCTGCCGTTGTTTCAATATGGTGTTCTTCGATGCTCATAAAAAATAAATAGTTCCTTCTACGCCGAGCTTTTGCCATGTTGCCTTGATGATAAAACGAATGGGCAGGCTTGACTTGTACACAATAGCAGATTCGGAAGCAAAACTCAACTCGCGACGAGCTGCCAGCAGCGCAGCGCCTCGGCCACGCTCCATGCCTGTGCGAAGCAACCGGCAGGCGTGTAGGGAGGTTCCGGCTCGGCCACTTCGCTGAGCGTCCCCAGGCACATCTCCCACAGGTGTTCCACGAACGGCTGGAGGAACGCTTGCGTGGCGGCGCGGTCGCGATAGAGGCGGTAATGCACGTCGATATAGGGACCGATCAGCCAGAGCCAGGCCGTTCCCTGGTGGTACGCCTCGTCGCGTTCCGCCGGCTTTCCCTGGAAGCGGCGCTGATAGTGCGGATCGTCAGGACTCAGCGAACGCAGTCCCAGCGGGGTAAGCAGGTGATTGGTAATCGTATCGAACATCCGCTGCACTTGCTCATCTGAGAGCAGATCGCGGGTTAAGGAAGCCGCGAACAACTGGTTGGGCCGCAGTGCTGCATCGAGCTTCCCCGTTTTTCCTGCCACATCAATCACATCATAGAGGTAGCCGCCGGCCTCATACCAGAAGCGAGCGGCAAAGTTCTGCCGTACTTGCGCGCGCAATTGGCTGTAGGCAGTCGCGTCAATCGACATGCGTACCGCCCAGGACTCCATGTAGGCCAGCGCGCAGTACCAGAGCGCGTTGATCTCCACCGGCTTGCCCCAGCGAGGCGTGATCACGCGGTTGCCGACTCTGGCATCCATCCATGTCAACTGCTCGCCAGCAACACCGGCGCGCAATAGCCCGTCAGCGGGATCAACGCCGATGCCGTAGCTTGTCCCCTGTATATGCCAGTCGATGATCGCGCGCAGGGTTGGGAACAGTTCCTTGAGCAGCGACCAATCGCCGGTGATTGCCAGGTAGCGCGCAACGGCGTAGAAAAGCCAGAGCGTGGCATCAGCAGTGTTATATTCGGGCGTTTCGCCGCTATCGGGGAAGCGGTTAGGAATGAGGCCGTCATGGGTAAATGAGGCGAAGGCTTTGAGGAGGCCGCGCGCTTCGCTGTACCTGCCGGTATGCAGGAGCAGGCCGGGCAAGGAGATCATGCTATCGCGTCCCCAGTCGGTGAACCAGGGATAGCCGGCGATGATGGTCTTGCGGTCCGGCGAGAGGAAGCCGCGCGCGTTTCCTATAGCCAGGTCTTTAGCGGGACGGGCAACGACGAACTGATCGGCGGCAATAACGAGGCGCGCCAGCGTCGGGTCTGCGCAGGACAAATCAGCGGTCGTGCGGTCAGCAATCGCCAGCAGTTGCTTGATGCGTCGTTGATGGCGTGCCAGTGATTGCGCCGCGTACTCTTCGTGCGACTCGCCGCCCAACTCGGTCGGGATGCTCGTTTCCGCGCTCAATACCAGCGTTGTGCGTTTCCCAGGAATCAACTGCACGCGAAAAGAGCCGGGTTGGTAGACATCCTCGATGTAAGGCAGACCCCGTTCGCGGTCGCGCCGGTGCAGAACATGCCAGTACCACACGCCGTTGGCGCTATACGACGCGCCCGGTTTGGCGATCAGCGAGATGGTAGGAGCATTCTCTTTGGCGCGCACCCGGCAGCGATTCCCATACGACTCCGTGATGAAGCGCCAGTTGGAGTCGCCCTGCGTTGTGCTGTGATAATCGCGCGTGAGACAGTACGGGAACAGTGTGAGCGTGGCGTTCTCATCGCTGCGTTCGCCCTCTTCGTCAAATGACCCATGCAGGGTATATTGCACGTAGGTCGTGTTCTGTCCATACTCCATCCACACGCGCTTTTTCAACGTGAGCGAGTCGTTCAAGACGTAGATAAAGCAGGGGATGTCGCCTTCAAGCGTCACGCTATCCAGGTAGGCGTATCCTTGTGGATCGATCGTGCCATCCTGGTACTCGTTGACGCCGAGCTTGAGGAGCGTCCTGTTGCGCAAGGTGATCTCCTCATCGATCTTCGTGACCAGCACCGTACGCTCGACTGGCGGCCGCAGGGCCGCGACGAGCAAGCCATGATAGCAGCGCGTCGTTGCGCCGTTGAGCGATCCGCTCGCATACCCTCCCAGCCCATTTGTCACCAACCATTCATGGTCAAGCCCCGCCTGCACATCAGCGCAGATGGCTTGACCAACCGAGAGATGCCACGGATTCCGCGTAGAACGAGAGGTGTTCTGGCTTTCCTGGTGAAGCGTCATGCTTTTTTCTCCCATCATTGCGTAGGGGCAGCGGCTTGTTCCTACCCGTCGTCGCTACGCCGGGAACGCGGGCAGGGACAAGCCGCTGCCCCTACGGGGTTCTTGCCAGCGCGGCTTGCATCCGTTCGAGCGCGGTTGTGATGCGTTCATCCGGTGCTGTGAGGGAGATACGAACGTAGCCCTCGCCCGCGCTGCCAAAGTTTGTGCCAGGGGTGATGAATACGCCAGTTTTGTCAAAGAGCCAGTTGGTAAAATCGCGGGCCGTGAAATCGCCGGGAACGGCAGCCCACACATACAGTCCCGCTTTGGGAGCCTCTGTCCGCATTCCCAGCGCGCTGCATCCCTCAACCAGTATATCACGGCGGCGGCGATAGATTGCGTTACGTTCGGCGATCCACGACGCGGGCAAGTGCAAAGCTTCGATGGCGGCGTACTGCACCGGGCGGAAGATGCCGCTATCGATGTTGCTCTTCAAACGCCCCACGGCATCGACGAGCGCGGCGTTGCCGACGAGCATCCCGACGCGAAATCCGGCCATGTTGTAGGTCTTGCTCAGCGAGTGCAGCTCAACCGCCACCTCGCTCGCACCGGGAATTTGCAAAATGCTCATGGGGCGGAAATCTTCATAATACACCTCGGCATAGGCCATGTCGTGAACAATGACCAGGTTATGGCGCTGCGCGAACGCCACCGCTCGCTCGAAGAAACTGCGGTCGGCGCAGGCGGCGGTCGGATTGTTGGGATAGTTCAGCCAGAGCAGCCGCGCCCGTGCCAGCACGTCCGGCGGGATGCTCTCCAGATCGGGCAGGTAGCCGTTCCGTTCCAGCAGTGGCAGCACGTAGGGCGTGGCCCCAACCGTCGTCGCGGCAGTGAGATAGACCGGATAGTAGGGATCAGGCGTCAGCGCAATGTCGCCTGCATTGAGGATAGCCGCGCCCAGGTACGCCAGCCCCTCTTTGGAGCCGAGTAATGGGAGAATATCATGCTCCGGCGTCAACCGCACGTCGAAGCGTCGCTCGAACCACGCGGCGATGGCTTCATGAAGCGTGCGCATCCCGCGATATTCGGGATAGCGGGTGTTTTCCGGGTTTTGTAGTTCGAGGCAAAGGCGGTCAAGTACGGGCTGCGGCGCTGGCAGATCGGGATCGCCCATCGAGAGGCTAATCACATCGACGCCCGCCGCCTTGCGCTCGGCGATCTTCTTCTTGGCGTCGGCGAAATGATACGGCGGCAGGTTGGTAATCAATTGGGACAGTTGCACAAAAATACTCCTTACCAGACATGAGATCTTCTCTGTCCTTATTATGCCATGTGCTGGTAAGGAGGTAAAGCTAGCTAGCGGCGATCTGAACCTGCTGCCTGAGTGCCGAAATAAAAGCCGATGGCAGAACCGATGAGCGCGGTTTCTGCTGGAAGTATCAATTGAAGCAAATCTTTGGTGTTGGTCCAATCGTTACTAAATCCCATAATGACGATGAAAGCCAGGATGATAGTGATGAGAAAAATACCGACGAAGGAGAATGCTACCACAGCACGAACTCGATCGTGCTGTGGTCGTGGATCATAGTCTCTGGAGAAATTAGCCTCAACGTATGGACCGTCAACCTCAATGTTGAGCGGACCAATTTCGCCAACGTCCAATACCGGCGTGGGCGACTTTTGTTGAGTAGCAGCCTGATGTTGTCCTCCAAGCTGTTGCCCTTTGTGACTGTCTGTCATTACAAATCAATAATCCTCTCTCGAACTTTTCCATTGCGCTCGATAAGAAGCGTAGCGCCCTCTTTTCGCTGCATGTCGAGCAGCCGTTTGTTCAGCAAGATAGCATCACGAAGTGCATCGGCTGTTGAGACCCCACGTTCCTGGGCCAGTTGCAGCAGCATGTTATACATATCCGGTGCAAAATTCACAACTGTCTGCCTGATTTCTGCCTGATTGTTCATTGTTACCCCTCTCGTTAAAGCAGCTTATCATGACAAAGCTGGATAGCTGGGTGCAACCTGGGTTGATGGCCCGCTTGCCCTTATTTTACGCCATTTCAGAGTAAAATACTAGATCATGAATCGGGCGTGTTTGGATAGCCCTATCACTCCGTCGGCTCCGCTTCGTACCAGTTCTTGCCCAGCTTCATCTCGACCTTGATCGGGACATGTCCCTCCATTGTCCCATCCATCACACCCTCCATCAGGCGCTTAATCAGCCTTCGGGCGCGCTCCAGTTCTTCCACGGCAACCTCGAAGACCAGCTCGTCGTGTACTTGCAAGATCATGCGCGTCTTCAGGCGCTGCTCTTCCAGGGCGTGCTGGATGCGGATCATGGCGATCTTGATCAGGTCGGCGTTAGTTCCCTGAATGGGCATGTTGATGGCTTCACGTTCGAGCGCCTGCCGTTCGAGCGAGGGCAACGAGTGCAGCTCTGGAATGAAGCGTTTGCGCCCGTACAGCGTGTTGACGTAGCCCTGCTGGTGCGCCTGGTTGAGTGTGCGGTCCACGTAGACTTTGACGCTGGGGAAGGTCTCGTGATAGCGTTTGATGAACTCTGCCGCCTCGCTGTTGGTCATGCCCGTGATCTGCGCCAGGCCGAAGGCTGATTGCCCGTAGAGGACGGCATAGACAACCGTTTTCGCCAGGCGGCGCTGATCTTTCGTGACTTGCGCCGCAGGAATGTTGAAGAGCGAGGCCGCCGTGATGGTGTGGATATCTTCGTCGTTGTTGAAAGCCGCGACGAGGCGTGGCTCCTGCGTGATGCTCGCCAGGATGCGCAGTTCAAATTGGGAGTAGTCGGCGGTGAGCAGCACGTAGCTGGGGTCGGCGATGAAAGCCCGGCGAATGCGCCGCCCCACCTCGGTGCGTATCGGAATGTTTTGCAGGTTGGGGTTGCTCGAAGACAAACGCCCGCTCGAAGCCACTGTCTGATTGAATGACGTATGCACGCGCCCTGAAACCGGGTCCATCAGCGCCAGCAAACCGTCAACGTAGGTAGATTTCAGTTTCGTCAACTGGCGATATTCCAGCAAGAAATCGACCATCGGGTGTTTGCCACGCATCGCTTCGATCACGTCCGCGCTGACGGAATAGCCCGTTTTGGTCTTCTTGCCGGAGGGGAGCTTGAGTTCGCCGAAGAGAATATCGCCCAGTTGTTTGGTCGAGTTGATGTTGAACTGGTGGCCGACCGCGTCATAGATGGCCTTTTCCAGCGCCGCTATCTGCTCGCCCAGAATCGCCTCAAAGCCGCGCAGGAAGCTGGCATCGAGCGCCACGCCGGTCATCTCCATCTTGAGCAGCACGGGCGTCAATGGTAGCTCGACGTTGTCGTAGAGATCAAGCAGTTTGAGATGTCGCAGTTCCTCCTGAAGCGGCTCAACCAGCCGCAGCGTCATATCGGCGTCCGCCCCGGCGTAATCCGCCGCCGTGCGGATAGGTACTTGCGCCATGCTGATCGCCTTGCTGCCGGTGCCTATCAATTGCGAGATGGGCGTCATGACGATTTTCAGGCGCTGGAATGCCTGATCTTTCAAGCCAAGCCCGCGCTGCCCAGGGTTGACCAGGTACGCGCCCACCATCGAATCGAACGCCAGCCCGCGCACCGTCACGCCGGAGCGGGCGAAGACCAGCATATCATATTTGGCGTTGTGCGTGTATTTGCCAATTGTCGCGTCTTCGAGGACAGGCCGCAGTTGTTCCAGTACGTCAGACAGGGGCAGTTGCGCGCCCGGCTCAGCGTTTTCGAGCGTGGCGATATGTCCGACAGGGATATAGTATGCCTCGCCGGGAGCCATCGCTACGGAGATGCCTACCAGTTCCGCGTGCCAGGGATCGTCCGAGGTCGTCTCGGTGTCAATGGCGAATCTTCCCGCGCGGCGCAGGCTGCCGGCGAGAACCTGCAGCGATTCTTCGCTCTGCACCACCAGCGTATTCGTCGTTTTTATTGTTTCTTCGTCGATGATCGGCGGCGGATTGCTGGGCGCGCTCGGCCAGTGCAGCTTATGCACGGCGGCGGGCGCCGGTTCCCCAACTCCAAACAGGTCAAGCTGTACTGCCGCTTCGGCTTCGGCGTCAGTCGAGGTTGTATCTTCAGCGTCCCTGATGCGCAGAGCGGGGTTAGGCGGCGTCGCCGCTGCTGGCGCGGCGTTGGTGGCTGTGCGGGCCGCGATGGGCGCGATCCATTGCGTCCCGACCGGCGGTACTGGGGGCGTCAGGATGGGAACGATGCCGGTGGGCGGCATGGAAAGCGGGTCGTCCTCGTCGGACACGGTCGGCGCTGTTGCTTGAGACGCCGTATCCTCCCCGGCGCGCGCCATATCTTCCGCGGGCGCGGCGAGGCCCAGCTCGCGAAACAGCGCCTGCGCCTTGTTGACGAGCGAGCGAAATTCCAGTTCGCGGAAGATCGCCATGACTCCATCGGGATGAAGGCGTTCAATGCGGCAGGCGTCCAGGTCGAGTTGTACCGGCACGTCGAGGACAATCGTCGCCAGGTGTTTGCTTTGCTCGGCCTGCCGGCGGTGTCCGGTGATCAGCTTTTGCTCTTTTGGCTTGAGTTCGTCAACGTGCGCCAGGATGCTCTCCAGGCTGCCATAGTCACTGATCAGCTTGCTGGCGGTCTTTTCGCCGAAGCCGGGTATGCCAGGAATGTTGTCGGAAGTGTCGCCGGACAGCCCTTTGAAATCGGGGATTTTTTCGGGATCGAAGCCATAGCGCGCCCGAACGGCATCCGGCGTATATTCGGTAATCTCCGAAATGCCCCTTTTGGCGACTTTGACGGTGACATGATCATTGACCAGTTGCAGCGTGTCCATGTCGCCGGTATAGATGATCGTCTGCACGTGCTGCTGCGCCGCCTGTACAGAGAGCGTTCCCAGCACGTCATCGGCCTCGAAGCCGTCTTTCTCATAGATGGGGATGTTGAATGCCTGCACCAACTCGCGGATACGCCCAAATTGCGGGCGCATGGTATCGGGCAGCGGAGGCCGCTGCGCCTTGTATGGCGCGAATTGCTGGTGGCGGAACGTCGGCGTGGGCCGGTCGAAGGTCATGGCGATATAAGCGGGCTTCTCCTCGAGCAGGGCTTTCATGAGCATGGACGTGAAACCGAAGGTGGCATTGACCGGCTCTCCCTTGCTGTTGGTGAGGTGGCCTGGCACGGCATGGAACGCCCGGTGAATCATCGCGTTCCCATCGATCAGCACGAGCTTCTTGCGCGGCGCGGAAGCTGGCTCTGTGTCCTGGGCAGCCTGTTCTCCGGTTGTAGGCTGTTCAACTGGTTGTATGGTCATCGTCTTTTCCTTGTAATGATGTATTTCTTCTTTATGGCGATTGCGAGGTCCGATGATGGGATCCCGCTTGTGGGGCCGCGATTATGACGTTTCACAAATTAATCGGGCTACCCTGATGTGCCGCCACATCTCACGCGAGGACGTGATAACTCCCATTGCGTCCGCCATCCCAGACGCAGAGGCTCGCGCTCGCAGGCTCATTGTCGTTCGCATTGACCAGGGCGAAGATGCGCTGCGTCACGTCGCGCAAGGGAATGGCCGCCCAGTCCGGCTTGCGGAGCCATTCTACCAGGGCAGGCGTCACGTCCCCCGGCGCGGGCGGTGCGACGCGGATCGTCCAACTGCCCGTGTTCAGGTAACTCTGCGCGCCGTTATTGACCAGATCGATGCGTACCATGTGCGTATGTCCGGCGATGGCGTAACGCAGCGCTGGCTGCTCGCTCAACAGACGGTGCATATCCCTGGCGACACCTTCTCCCATTTGATAGGTCGCAGGCGTGCAGACCGCGGTCACCGCCTCAATAAGCGGCAGTTTCAGCGTCTCCAGCAGCATCATAAATTCCGTTATGGTATTCATCCGGGCCTGGTTGTCGTCCGGCGATACCAGTTCAGGCTTGCCAAAGTGTTGTTCCATGTTTTGCTGGAAAGCCAGGAAATCGCTCATTGCCTCCTGAAATAAGCGCGACGGGATATCTTCTTCTTCCGGAGAGAGATGTGCCAGCGCCTGGCGCGGTTCAGGCATCAACTCTATCGCGTGTCGCACGGTTTCTCGCACGAGAGCGGGATTGAGCAGGCAGAGCAGCGCCATTTGCCGCAAAATGTTGATTGATGGCTCCATGTGATCGAAATAGGGATAGTTCAGGCTGAGGGCAAGCGCCGAGTGCTGGAAGTAACGCGAGCCGGGACACAGGGCGATACTTTGCGGGTGCAAGTCGAGCGGCTGTCCCTGTTCATCCCAGAGGCCGGGCAGCGTGCGATTCCAGAAATCGTACTGGTTTCCATGTTCAATATAGATATCAGGCAATGGCCGGTAAAAACGGGTGGGGCAAAAAGAGAGGCGAGCGTCGCCAGACTCGACGCCGATCGCGCGCGTAATGAAGGCGCGGATTTCCGCGAAGCGCAATTCGATATCGTGATTGCCGGCAATGATGGTAACACGGCGTCCGGGCAGAGAGAGAAACGCGTGCAGCGCCTCGAAGAATGATTGGTGGGCGGCGGCGATCAACTGCATCTTTTCCAGGGCAGTTGCTATATCGATGGTTTCTCCTGTATCATAAGGCGGAGTCGCCAGGAAATCGAAGCCGTCGCCGTTGATGATCAGTTCAACATCGTCTGCTCTTCCCAGCGGACCCGCTGCACCCGCCGCCGCCAGCAAGCCTTCGAATGCTGATTGCGACGCTTCAGTAAAACTGTCGAAGATAAGATTCCCATCGGCAAGATGCAGATCGCTCACAATTACTTTGATACTGGACATGCTATGCAAAACCTTTCCGGGTGTATATTCTTTTAGCGTGATCGAAAATCGGTGATGTGATATCGTTTTGCAAGAAGACACGCTCTAACTTGCAACGTCATTTCGCCTCTATTGTAGTACGTTTGTGACGATGTGTATAGTATAGTTAGCTGGCAGACAGTGTTCTGTCATGTTTTACCGTATTGTCTCATAAGAATGCTGAACACAAGACATTCATCATGCCAGCCAAACGCGAGCCTATTTCAGTAGATAGCTGAAACAGTTCATCGTCATAGTAGTATAGAAGGGTCATTGCACTGGCAGCGACCCGCCGAAAAAACAGGAGGACAACTATGCCTCGTCGTAGTGCTTTGTTGAACAATGTAGGAGAAAGATCAATGGCAGAAGAAGAGTTGTTAACAGTTCGCGAAGTGGCGCATCGCTTGCGCGTCGATGATACGACTGTGCGCCGCTGGATCAAAAGCGGCGCGCTGGAAGCGGTCACGCTTCCACATCGCGGGAAACGCCAGGCTTATCGGATCAAGTCATCGACGTTGGATACGTTGCTCAAGACGCCTAACCTTCCTTCGTAACCCCGGATCGTTCCTGGACGCCCACAAATATGCCTTCGCCTCCCGCATGGATGTTTGTGGGTGTCTGGTGTTACGCGCGTGAGCAATTGCCCTTTGAACCATTACTGGACTGAACCATATCCTGACATATGCCGATAGGGGAAACAGGTACACTAGCAGTGGGAGCATGAGTTTACCTGCAGTTTTCGATGCAGAAAACGAATTGAATAGATCGAGAGGCAAATTGCCATGCTGAGAATAGCCATCCTCGGCGGCGCTGGCTTGATAGGTACTCATCTCGCAAAGGCATATCTGGATGCCGGTCACGATGTGCTGGTGATTGATACGGCGTGTACTGAAACGCCTGACGCGATCGATGCCCGCGCGCGCTGCTACCGGGTAGATGTGCGCGAAACACGGCTGCGCCATATTTTGCAGCAGGAGCGGCCAGATATCGTCAGCTATCACGTCGCTCAGAGCGTACATCCTGATGTGCCATACGCTGAACATGCCATTCCTGACGCCGACGTTCACATCCGCGGCTTGCTCAATGCGCTTGAAGGCTGCGTAGCGGCGTCTGTGTGCAAGATTATTTTTGCTTCTGGCGGGAATGAGCTGTTCAGAGGATTGTGTCCTGTCGGCGATTATCCCTTGCGCTTCAAAGAAAATGCGCCGTTATGCCCGCGCAGGCCGCGCGATATCAGCAAAGTAGCTGGCGAATGGTACGTGCGCCACTACACGCGCCAGTTTGGATTGGCCCATACGATCCTGCGCTACGCAGATGTCTATGGAGAGACGGTCAGTGGCAGCGAACCGCACCCGTTGCATGGGATGATACAGGCGTTGCAGCGCGGACAACGTCCGATTGTGCGTGAGGCGGTTGATGAGGTCCGTGACGCTATTTATCTTGACGACGTTGTGCGTGCGAACCTTTGTGTTCTTGAACGCGGGCAAAATCAAACGCTGCATATCAGTTCCGGCGAAGGACACACCTTGCGGGAGCTGTATGCGCTGGCTGCGGACCTCTTGCAGCGTGAGCTTGCGCCCCTTGTTCTTTCCCGCCCCTTAGAAGAACCATCGTCGATGATCCTGGATAATGATCTCACCTGCCGCGTTCTGGCGTGGCAGCCCGCGGTGAGCTTTAGCGCGGGCGTGCAGCGCGTGGTGGAGGCTTTGTGCGGCGTGCAGGTGCAGATCACTGAGCCTACTCTGGTCGCAGTAAAGTGAGGCATAAGAAATCATGCCAGCCCCCGGCTCCGCCGGGGGCTGGCATGATTTCTTATGCCTCACGGTTATGGCTTGTTACGCTTGCTCATACGCTCGCATAAAATCTTCGTGCGAGATGCCTGCCTATGTGCAGATTGTTCTCAATGTTGAGCCTTTGATATGCTGGTGATCAGGTAGCGTCAAAGGCGTTCTCGTGCCATTGCTATTTTCACGCGCCATTGCAATATGCTCGTGGACACGGACGAGGCGAAAACCCAGGATTTCAAATGTTTTGATGACTTTCGCTTTGGGCGCATCAACTGGAAAGCTGGGCATTAAACAGCGACCCCTGCCTCGGCCACAAAAGCCTCCAGTACGGGAGAATCTGCATCAAACATGTCATTGCCGAATGTCTCGATATGAAAGCGGATCGCTGATTTGACGTTTGCGAGAGCCTCTTCGTATGTGTCACCTTCGCCGACGACAATCCCCTTCATACCAAGTGGATAGGCCACGTAGCCATCAGGATGTTTTTCTACAATAATCTTAAATTGTCTCATTTTGAGCCTCTCTCGCCTTTCTGAAAAAGGATATCATCACATAATGATACCCTTTTTCAGGGTGGAAGTCTACTGCTGCAAGCCGCTGACGACACGGGCGTATTTTTCGGCCAGCGCCAGCGCCTGGTCGTTTGAGATCGACTCCGCGACGACGTGGAACAGGGGGCGGTCCGCGTCCGGCAGCACCAGCACCCACTCCTTGCCCAGCTCGATCTTGATGCCGTCGATCGGTTTGGCGCGGCGCTCGCGGTACTGCTCGCTCAGGATGCGCATTACTTTGCCTTTGTACTCCCATGGGCAGGTGACGCGCGTCGTACTCATGTAGTAGGGCGGCAAGTCATCGATCACATCGGAGAGGCTCGTGTGGAACGTTGACAGCAGTTCGAGCAGCTTCGCGATGGCAAGCATTCCATCGAAGACCGGATGCATGGCAGGGATGACGAAGCCGCCCGCGCCGTCACCGACCAGCACCACTCCCTCGCGCGCCGCCGCCGTCATCATGGCGTGGCGCAGCACCTTCGTGTGTTGGATGTGGCCCTCGTAGCGCTGCGCGATGTATTGCAAAGCGTTGGGAGCCGTCACCGGCGCGGCTACCGTCCCGCCGCGATACTGCCGCAGGAACAGGCTCGTCATGGCCGCCAGCATCTTCATGCCGTCCAGGACGCGCCCGCGATCATCGACCACGAAGATGTTTTCGCCGCCTGGATCGATGTGGATGCCCAGGTTCGCCCCCAGACTGGATGTGATTGTCGCCAGGCGCTGCAGGTCCTTCTCGATCTCTTCATACGAGCGTGCCAGCCGCGACTCATCCGGGCTGGCATTCAACACTACCAACTCGCAGCCCAGGCGATTGAACATTGTCGGCAGAATCTGGGTCGTGCTGCCATTGGCATAATCGATTACCAGTTGGAATTTGCCCTTGCGCACTGCCTCGTAGTCAACCGCTTTTGCAAAGCCTTTCATGTAGCGGTTGATCACCTCGGCATTTTCGAGAACGTCTATCGCGCCGATCTCGTCCACGTCAACACGGCGGAAATCCTCGCGGAAGAAGAGGTTTTCCAGCTTGCGTTCCGTCGTTTTATTGATATCCAGCCCGTTCTGATCGAAAAATTTGATGTCGATCACGCGCCTATCGTAAGGAGAAAGGCGCACATGCACGCCACCGACGGCATCGGTGGTGCGGATGAAATAGCGCGCGACAGGAATCGGCACCTGGTTGATATCCTGTACGTTCACGCCAGCCGAAGGCAAACCCGCGATCACAGCGCGTTTGATCATGCGCGGCGTGCGCTGGTGCGAGTCGCGGTTGATGCAGACGACAGTACCCTTGGCGAGGATTGCGCCGTAGGCTCCGCCGAGCTTGGTGGCAAAATCCGGCGTCAGGTCTACATTCACCAGGCCGGTGACGCCGAAACGGCTGAAGAGGCCGCGCCGTCCCTGCGATCCCCAGATGATGCTGGTATTGACGACCGCTCCCGACTCGATCTCCTTGTCGGGCCAGATTTTGACGTTTGGCTGGATGATTGCCCCTTCCTGGACAATCGAGTTGTCGCCGATCACCGACCCCTCGAACATCACCGCCTTGCTCTTAATGCTGGTCGAGGAGCCAACCAGCGCCCCGCGCAGCTCGGCGCGCTCACCGATATACGAATTGTTCCAGACAATGCTGCGGTCGATCTGCGCCCGTTCGTCAACGATGGTATAGTGTCCAATCGTACTGGGGCCATGAATGATCGCGCCGGATTTGATCTTGCAATCGTGGGCCAGATAGATCGGCCCGTATAACTGGGCATCTTCGGCAATCTCAACGCCCGTCTCGCACCAGATGTTGCCGCCGGCGTTCTTCGCCGGAATCTCCGCCTGGACTCTTCCTTGCAGCACGTCGGCGTTCGCGCGCATATACTCGACCAGGTTGCCCACGTCGCACCAGTACCCGCTCTCGACGATATAGCCATAGATGGGGTCGCCGTTGCGCAACATCATGGGGAACAGTTCCTGGCTGAAATCGAACGGCTTGTTCTTCTCGAAGTACGGAAAGATTTGCGGATCAATGACGTAAATACCTGTGTTAATAGTATCGCTAAACACCTCGCCCCAACTGGGCTTTTCCAGAAATTGCGCGATGTGACCATCCTCGTTCGTGATAATCACGCCGTATTCCAGGGGATTTGGCACGTGCGCCAGCATCAGCGTCGCCAGCGACTTCTTCTCTCGATGGTAAGCGATCAGATCGGTCAGGTTGTAATCGGTCAGCGCGTCTCCGCTGATCACCAGGAACGGTTCGGTCAACTGATCCTCGGCATTTTTCACGCTGCCCGCTGTTCCCAGAGGGATATCTTCGCGTGAATAACTGATGCGCATACCGAACTGCGATCCATTGCCGAAATAATCTTCGATGTTGCTCGCCAGGTATTGCACAGTCACAACCACTTCGGTGATGCCGTGGCGTTTCAGCAAATTCAAAATATGTTCCATGACAGGTTTGCCGGCAATGGGAACCATAGGCTTGGGACGCCTGATCGTTAATGGGCGTAGCCTCGATCCTTCTCCTCCGGCCATAACTACAGCTTTCACAAATGAGGCCCTCCTTGTCATCGTTGATATTGTTATCTGGTCGTTGCTACTTGTCCAGGATGGAAGAAGATTCCTGGAACATTTGCCGCGTGTACGATGAGAAATGTGAAGACGGCGCAGCCGGTGATGTGCCACGCCGTCCCAACAACTTTTACCGATTGCCGTGAGCAGAACTGCGCCTTTGCCCTGATTTTTGCCGGCCAGGAGCTGACCTGGAAGCGCTGGTATTGCTCCCTACCGGCATTGTACTACATGGCAATACCAATCGCAAGCAAGCCTTGTGGGGTTCTGGGGGAACTGCGCCGCAAAATCTGTAGGGGCGCGAGCTTGCCCCGCCCGCTGCCGGATAATGGAACTCATGCGGGTGGGGCAAGCTCGCGCCCCCACGGATTTGAATCGGGTTTACCAATCGCTCAAGCGACCGTGTTCAACCAGCCAACGTATAAAACGGTGGTAGTTGGTTTCCTCGGTTGCCAGTTGTTCCTCGTACTTTTCACGTAGCTCGATGAGCCTGGTTGCCTCTGCTACAGTAAAACCCTCGTCCAGGAGGGTATCAACAAGCAAATCGCTGTATCGTTGCATATCAAAAGTCCTCCCGTGCAATGTAATCAATGAATATCATCTATTTTCTTGACGACGTGAGGTGGCATGTAGGATAACGCGGCTATCGTTGCCGCCCGTTCTCTTCAGCGAAGTGTGCTACTAAGGAAAGTATAGCACAAAATAGATGGTTTTGGCTAGAGGAAAAACGAGGAGTCTACGAAATGCGCGGAAAAGTATCCCAAATACTGCGCTTTTCGTGCCAGCCTGGGGAAATTTCAGAGAGGAGAGACGCATCAGCCCGCTTCTCACGGCGCGCTGCGAACGTAGCGTTCGATCTCCGCCTCGTTGTCATAAAAGTAACTGATGGCATCGTAGACCTGCCCTAGCGAGAGATGGTGAATCCTAGCGATCTCTTCCGGGTCTTTGCCCGATTGAAACAGCAGAATGATGTGGCGCACGCCAGTCCGTGTTCCCTCGACAATTGGTTCTCCCTCGTAGATCGACACATCACGCACGATATGGGGGTGGGCGGTACGTTCCATAGTCATCCTCTTTCTCCTTTTCGCGTTTCTAA
>Ga0102924_1002530_pt1 | contig 19897 bp, 21 predicted proteins | sample PaiPotPPM11metaG_FD_80116 | JGI IMG/M metagenome (GOLD analysis project Ga0102924, IMG submission 80116) | Iron sulfur acid spring bacterial and archeal communities from Banff, Canada, to study Microbial Dark Matter (Phase II) - Paint Pots PPM... ...
CACGACGGCGCGGACCTGCGTCTGCTGTGTGCCGGTGGCAACGTCACCGTGCCGTTCCTCGGCGACGTCCCGCTCCGGGTCGAGGATCCCGGGCTGCCCGAGCCGCGAACGACCGAAGCACCCTCGCCTGACGAGGCGGACGAGCGTCCGGGCCGGGCCGCCGAAGATCGCGCCCGCCCGACCGACTCGGCCGCCGGCGTCGAGGTGCGGGTCCTCGGCCCCGTCGACGTGCGAGGCGCGGCCGCCCCGCTGGCGGGCAAGAGCCTCGAGCTCGTCGTCTACCTGGCCTGTCATCCGCGCGGTGCGCCTGACGAGCAGATCCGGGCCGCGCTGTGGCCCGACCGTGCCCCGGCGCCGGCGACGTGGGCCCAGCGGGTCTCGGTCACTCGACGCGCGCTCGGCAAGGATCCGGATGGCAGCCCCCGACTGCTGCGCTTCCGCCGCCACGTCGGCCAGCTCTCGGCATCCGTGAGCACCGACGTCGGCCAGCTCGACGCCGCGCTCGCCCGCTGCCGCGAGGTCGCGGGACCGGTCACCACCGACGCCGTGGGGTCGCTCCTCGACGGGATCCGCGGCCGCCCCTTCGAGGCGCCCCAGCCGTACGGCTGGGCGGACGACGAGGGTCACGTGCGGCACGCCGAGCAGAGCGTGATCGACGCCGCCCACTACCTGGCGGAGCGAGCGTTCGCGGCCGGCGACTGGGAGCGCGCGCTCTGGTCGAGCGAGCGAGGGCTGCGAGCCTGCCCAACCAGCGACGTCCTCCTTGCTGACCGCAGCCAGGCCGCGGCGGCCGGCGGGGTCAGCACCGGCGAGCTCGCGACGCGCGCCTTGCGCGAGGCGCTGCGCGACCTCGATCCGCGACTCGGTCTGACGGGCCCGGACCCGGATCCCGGCGCTTCGCGCGTCACCGTCGTCGACTCCTGAGGTCTCCAGTCACGTTCGGCGCGCGGTCACGACCGACCGCGATCGCAAAGGAGGTTCGATGCACCCACTGGCGGCCGCGGTGGCGCGGCTTCTCGCGGACGGCGTCAACGCCAACCCCAACGCCAACGGGCTGCCGGGCGCGGGCTTCGTCCAACGGCTCATCGACTGGACGGCCCAGGTCGGCCTGTGGGGCAGCCTCGCCGCCATGCTCATCGGCGCCGCGCTGTTCGGGATGTCCCAGCAGGCCGGCAACTATCTCGGCGCGTCCCGCGGCAAGCATCTCGTCATCGGCGGAGCGATCGGCGCCGCCATCACCGGGCTCGCGCCGAACATCGTCAACCTCGTCTTCAACGCGTCGCGCGGCTGACGTGGGCGGCGTCGCGGTGCGGCCACGCACCCTGGCCGCGCTCCTGATCGGCGCCGCGCTCCTGGGCGCCGGTGCCCGGGGCCTGCTGACCGGCGCCAACCCACGGCCGGCGCCGGCGGCGGCCCCGGCGTCGGTCGTCGGGTCGCGCACCGACGACCACGGCCTCGAGGTGGGGTTCGCCCACACCCGGGCCGGCGCGGTCGCCGCCGCCACGAGCGACGTCCGGCAGGGCCAACGGCTCTACGACCTGCCGACCGCACTCCGCGCCTCGGCACTCGAGGGCATGGCCGCCCGGTCGGCCGCCGATGCCTATGTCGCCGACGAGACGCAGCGGCTCACCGAGCTCGACGGCGTCGCCGCCCGCGGTCGCGGTCCACTGACTTGGGACGTCGCCGTCCTGGCGTGGCGCCTCGACGCGTACGCCCCCGACCGGGCCCGGGTGTCGGTTTGGCGGGTGGGCGTGCTGTCGGTCGACGGGCTCACGAATCCGATCGCCGAGTGGACGACGGTGGCCTACGAGCTGGTGTGGGAACGCGGCGACTGGCGCATCTGGTCCGAGACGCAAACCGCGGGGCCCACGCCGACGGTCCATCCCGCCGATTCGCCGTCGACGCCCGAGCAGCTGCGCACCGCCCTGGCCGGCTTCACCCGGTACCCCGGCCCCGACCCGGTCTTCTGAGCATGGGCCTGCTCGACGGGATCCTGAACGGACTGGGCTGGATCTGGGACCAGACCGGCGGCCAGGCGATCAGCTCGGTCTGGGATCAACTCGTGTCCGGACTCGTCCGCTGGGTCACCGACTCGCTGGCCTGGTTCGTCGACGCGCTCCTGACCTTCTTCGAGCGCTCGTCCACGCCGAACCTCGGCGCGGCGTGGTTCGCGGGCGGCCCGATCGGCGCCGGCGCCCACTCGCCGTACGGCGTGGTCGCCAGCCTCGCCCTGACGCTCCTCTTGCTGTGTGTGCTGCTCAGCGTCGTGCACGCGCTCGCGATCGGCGAGGGCGCGGCCCTCCTCGGCCGGCTGGCTCGCGACATCCCGCTCGCGGTGTTCGGGATCGTCGCCACGATCGGCGTCGTCCAGGCACTCCTCGCTGCCGCCGACGAGCTGTCGCTCCAGGTGCTGCAAGGCACCCAGGCCGGCGCGCACGCGACCGACGTCCTCCGCACCCTGAGCCAGACCCGGATCCTCACCGCCCAGCCCTCGTTCGTGGTCTTCCTGCTCGGCCTCGTCGCGGTGCTGGCCGCCTTCCTCCTCTGGGTCGAGCTGCTCGTGCGGGCGTCGCTGCTCTATGTCCTGCTCGCCCTCAGCCCCTTGGCGTACGCCGCCTTCGTCTGGCCCAGCGCCCGTCGGGCGCTCCACCGACTCGCCGAGCTCGTCCTCGCGCTGATCCTGTCGAAGGTCGTCATCGCCATCACACTCGCCGTCGCAGCGTCGGCGCTGGCCAGCAGCGCGCCCGGCGGCGCGCTCGTCCCGAGTGCCGAAGCGCAGCTCGGCACGCTGCTCGTCGGCACGATCATGTTCCTGCTCGCCGTGTTCGCCCCCTTCGTGGTCCTGCGGCTCCTCCCCACCGTCGAGGCGGCCGTGGTGGCGCGCGGCATCTCGCGCGCACCGGCGCGCGCGACCCAGACCGCGCTCCTCACCACGTTGACCGTCTCCCGACTCGCGGGGCTGGCCGGCTCGACCGGCGGCTCACCGCCGGCGGCGGGGGCGGCGACCGCGACCTCGTCCCTGGCCGGCTCGGCTCGCGACCAGTCGCCGACGGCCGGTGACCGCCGGCCGCCCGACCGACGGCGGCTGGACGTGGCGACGGGCCGACCGGCCCGGCCGGCCGCGCTCGACGCGCGGCGGACGCCGACCGCACCGCCGGAGCCGACCGACGGTCCCGAGCCCGACGCGACGGAGCCGCACCGCGACCCGCGATGACGGCTGCCGACCCGCCGCGCCGATACCGGTTCGGGCCGCTCGACCGGTCGGGGTGGCTCCTCGGGCTCGGTCCCGTGCCGTGCGCGCTGCTGGGGGCGGGCTTCCTGCTCGCCGGGCTGACGCTGCGCGCGACGAGCTCGGTGCCGGTCGCCACCCTGCCGCTCGTCGGGGCCGGGTTGGTCGCGTTGGGCCGCCATCGGGGCCGCGCCTGGCACGAGTGGGCCGAGCCCGTCGCGGGGTGGGTGGTCCTGCGGTCGCAGCGGCGGGACCGCTGGGCGGCGCGGGTGCCGATGGTTGACGGCCGATCGGCGGCGCCGGATCTGCCGCCGTTCCTCGAAGGGCTCGAGGTCGTCGAGCTGCCGCCCGGGGCCGAGAGCCGCCCTCGCCCCACCGGCGTCGCGGTGGTGCGGGACGGCCGCGGCCAGCAGCTCAGCGGGACGCTCCGCGTGCACGGCGGCGCCTTCGCGCTCCTCGAGCACGGCGACCAGACCCAGGTCCTCGACGGTTGGGGCTCGGCCTTGGCCGGCTTCTGTCGCGAGCGCAGCGCGGTGTCGCGAGTGGCGTGGTCGGAGTGGGCGGCGCCGGCGTCCCTCGACGAGCACCTGGGCTTCGTTCGCGAGCAGCGCGGCGGCCGAGACGAGCACTGGGACGGGTACCGCGAGCTCGTCGCTAGGGCGGGCCCGCTGACGATCGCGCACGAGACGCTCGTGACCGTCACCGTCGACCGCCGGCGCCTCCCCGGTCCGAGCGACGACGACGCGGTGCTCACGACGCTGCTCGAAGAGCTGCGCTTGTTCGCTCGTCGCCTTGAGCAGGCGAACCTGACTGTCGATCCCCCGCTCGGGCCGGGCGAGCTGGCGCTCGCGGTGCGCCTGCGCGCCGACCCGTCGGCCGCGCCTCGGCTCGCGGCGCGCCGGGAGCGGCTCGCGGAGGCGGCCCGCGTGGTGGCGCCCCACAACCTGGCCCCGGTCGCGGTCGACATGACCTGGAGGTCGGTGCGGCTGGACCAGGCCCTCCACCGGTCGTTCTGGATCGCCGACTGGCCGCGCCTCGAGGTCCAAGCCGACTGGCTCGCCACCCTGCTGCTGCACCCGGGCGGCATTCGGTCGGTCACCCTCGTCCACGAGCCGGTGCCCCGTCGCGATCGCGCCGCGCGGTGGACCGGGAGGCGACCCGGCTGGCGTCCGACGAGGAGGAACGGGTCCGACGCGGCTTCCGGGTTCGGGCGCATCACCGACGCGCCGAGTCGGAGGTGCTGAGCCGGGAGGCGGAGCTGGTGGCCGGCTACGCCGAGCTCCGCTACGCCGGGCTGCTCACCGTCACCGCCTTCGATGCCCGGACGCTCGACGAGCAGTGCGCGGAGTGGGAGCAGGTCGCCGCCCAGTGCGGCGTCGAGCTGCGCGCCCTCGACGGGCAGCACGACCTCGCCTTCGCGGCCGCGCTGCCGCTCGGGCGCTTCCCGATCGGGCGGGGCCGGCGCTGATGCGACGGGTCCTGCGCCTGCCGGTCCACCGGGCGACCACCGCCCACCTCTGCAGCCTGTACCCGTTCCAGGCCGAGCGCGGGCTCGGCGCCCGCGGCGTGTACCTGGGCACGAACCTGCTCACGGGCGGGGGCGGCTTCGCGTTCGACCCGTTCGAGGCCTACCGGGCCGGCCTCGTCACGAACCCGAACGTGCTTGTCGCCGGCGAGCCGGGCACCGGCAAGTCGACGTTCGTGAAGACCTTCCTCGCGCGAGTCCGCTCGGTGTTCGGCCCCGCCGGCGCCGGGCGCGGCGGCCGGTGGCTGGCCGTCGTCGACCCGAAGGGCGAGTACGCGCCGCTCGCGGCGCGGCTCGGGCTCCCGGTCGTCCGCTTGTTCCCCGGCGGCCCGACCCGGCTCAACCCGCTCGACGCGGGGCCGCTGGGCGGCGCCGGCAACCGCGACGAGCGGCTCCGACGCCGAACCGACCTCGTGGCCGCGCTCCTCGGCGAGGTGCTGCGACGCGAGCTCGACCCGGTGGAGGACGGCGTGCTCGGGTGGGCGGTGCAGGCGCTCGACGCCCACGCAGGGCGGCCGACGCTGGCCGACCTCGTCCGGCTGCTGCGCGACCCGACGACGGAGCTCGTCGAGCGGGCCCGGCTCGACCCCGTCACCCTGGCCCGGCGGCTCGACGCCACCGTCTACGGGCTCGAGAAGCTGCTCGAGCGCTCGCTGCGCGGGATGTTCGACGGCCCGACCACCGTCGGGATCGACGGCGAGCGCGGCGGTCTGCTGCTCGACCTCTCGGTGGTCCACCACGACGACGAGGCGCTGCGGCTGGTGCTGCTCGCCGCCACCGCGTGGCTGCAGACCCGTCTGGCCCGACGCGACGGGAACCCGTGCATCCAGGTGCTCGACGAGGCCTGGCGGCTCCTCGGCTCCGAGCGCACCACGCGCTACCTGCAGGCGTGCTGGAAGCTCTGCCGCGACTACGGGGTCGCCAACCTCGCGGTGGTGCACCGGCTCTCGGACCTGCGAGGACAGGCCGACGACGGCACCGCGACCGCGAAGGTGTCGATGGGACTGCTCGCCGACACGCAGACGCGCGTGCTGTTCCGCCAGGCCAGCGACCAGCTCGCCGAAGCGCGGACGCTGCTCGGGCTCAACCCCACCGAGTCCGAGGTGCTGGGCCGCCTCGTGCGGGGCCGGGCGCTCTGGAAGGTCGGCAGCCGCACCGCGGTGGTCCAGCACGTCGTCGGCGCCGACGAGGCCGACCTGTGCGACACCGACCAGCGGATGCGGCCGCTTGAAGGCCCGATGGCGCCGAACCCCGAGATGGTGGCGCGCTGAACGAGGCCGCCGGTCCGGCCTCGATCGGTGGCCGCGGCGGGGCGGCGCGGGGGACGTTTCGGCGCCGCCCCGAAGCGGGGACGTACGCGCGCAGTCGACGAGGGCGCCTCGAGCGAGGAGGGAGACGCATGCCCCAACGAGCCTGGAACGCCAAGCGCGAACGGCAGTACGAGCACATCAAGGAGGGCCTCGAGCAGCACGGCCGGAGCGAGTCGCTCGCCGAGGAGATCGCGGCCCGGACCGTCAACAAGGACCGAGCCCGGGCCGGCGAGGCCCGGCAGGCCAGCCGCACCTCCACCCGCGACATCTCGTCCGAGCGGCGAGGCGGCCTGCGGTCCCACCGGGGCCCCGGGGGACGGACCCGGGACCAGCTGTACCAGGAGGCGAAGCGCAAGAAGATCGCGGGCCGCTCGCGGATGACGAAGGCGCAGCTGGCACGCGCGGTCGGTCGCTGAGACCGCCGCGCCGCCTGCCACCACGGCGTTTCGGCGACCGTGGCCCCGGGTACGCGCTTTCGGCGGCCAACCGAAGGAACGGGAGCATGGACCTCGCGGCGCAGACGGTGGAAGTAGGGGAGCAGGGCAAGCGGCTGCTCCACGGCGCGAAGGACCTCGCGCTCGAGAAGGTCGTTCCGGGCTCGATCGACCGGGCCCGTGACCTCGCCGCCCGGCTCCCGAAGCGCCGCTACCTCGAGGAGGTGCAGGCGCTGGAGCGGAACTTCGCGGCGCGCGCGAAGCGGCTCGAGCGGAAGCTGGAGCAGCGCGCCAAGCGGCTGGGCATCGACACCCCGCGGGACCGGCGGCGACGGGCCCGACGGCGCCGCGCCACCGGCGCGGTGGTGCTGGTCGGCCTCGGTGGCGCCGCCGCCTACGTCGTCTGGCGGAGCCAGCATTCGGAGTCGCCGGCGGAGCAGCCCCCGGAGCGGCGCGACGAGGACGCGGCCGGCCCGGGGGCGCCCGCCCGCGACGGGCACTCGCGCGACGACCTGCGGCCGGCGTCCTCCACCCGCTGAGCGAAGACGTCAGCCGGCCGCGGTCGGCGCCAGGACGAGCGGCGGGGACGGCGCGGTGGGCCGGGCCCGGGCGAGGCCCGGGATGCAGGCCAGCCCGACGGCGGCGGGCAGCAGCGTGCTGACGCAGCGGTAGACGAGCACGCCCCCGATGGCAGCCGTCAGCGGGGCGCCGAAGCCGTGCAGCACCAGCGGCACCGCCGTCTCGACCAGTCCGAGGCCCGCCGGCAGGAGCGGGACGAGCGTGGCGAGCACGCCGACCGTGTAGGCGAGGAACACCACGTCGAGCGGGAGGACGACCCCGACCGCGGCCAGGGCGAGGTAGCAGCAGACCACGTCGGCGAGCCACGCGGCGGCGGCGAGCCCGAGCAGCCGGGCCCGGTTGCGGGCCGGGCCGAGCACCTCGGTGGCCTCGGCGTGCCAGGCCGCGCCGGCGGCCCGGCGCTCCTCGAGCGGCGGGCGGGGCCGCCAGAAGCACAGCGCGCCGAGCACGCCGGCCAGCCACGCCGCGGTGCCGGGACGGCGGGCGAACAGCGATGCCGCGCCGACGCCGACCAGGGCCAGCAGCGCGGTGGCGATGAGGGGGAGGCTGCCGCCGCTCGGGAGATCGGAGAGCGACGCCGCGACGAGGACGTTCACCGCGGCGACGGCGACGATCGCCAGCGCGCTGACGAACTCGGCGATCCCGAGCGTGACCGTCACCCGGCGCACCGGCAGGCCCCGCCGATGCAGGTCGGTGCCGGTGATGAGCATCCCTTCGGCCGGTGACGCCGGGGTGATGCACCCGAAGCCGCACAGGATCATGGCCAGCCGGATCGAGGACCGGCGGCCGAGCCGGACCTCGGGCCCGACCAGGCGCCGGAGCTGGGCGGCGAGGAGCAGGTAGGCGATCGCCTCGACGGCGAGGGCGGCGAGGAGCCAGGTCGGCTTGGCGGTGAGGAGCGCCTGGGCGCCCTCGCTGAACCCGTCGACCAGCGACACCGCCACGTACCCGACGAGGCCCACCAGGGCCAGCCCGATGGCCCACCGCAGCAGGCGCTGCCGGCTCGAGGGGCGGGTGGTGACGGTCGCCATGGCCATGAGTCCACGCCGGGTTCGTCAACGCCTTGTTACGCCGCCGAAAGCCGTCGGTGAGCGTCCCCTGAGCCGGACCTCAGCCTGGCTCGGGCCTGGCCGCCCTCGGGCCGGGCCCGGGGCGGGTCAGAGCAGGTTTCGGAGCAGCTCCCGGGTGCGGCGGCGCTCCTCGGAGGACCCGAAGACGTTGGCCACGAAGTCGGTCGCGCCGATCTCGGCCAGGTGCTCGACCCGGCCCCGCACGTGCTCCTCGTCCCCCACGACCGCGACGTCGGCCGGTCCCTCGGCGCCCTCCCGGTCGAGCATGGCGCGGTACGAGGGCAGCCGGCCGTAGATCTCGAAGGTTCGGGCGGCGCGCTCCTTCGCCGCCGCGACGTCGGCCGTGACGCACACCGGCAGGCCGACGCCCACGCGGGGCGCCGGCCTGCCGGCCTGCTCGGCCGCCTTCGTGATCGTCGGGACGATGTGCGCCGCGCACGTCCCCGGCCCGGTCATCCAGGTCAGGGTCCCGTCGGCGACCCGGCCCGCCAGCTCGAGCATCTTGGGCCCCAGCGCCGCGACCAGGACCGGACACGGTGCCGCGCCCTGCACGTCGACCGTGATGTGGGCGTGGACGGTCTCGCCGTCGAAGGACGCCGGCTCGCCGCGCACGAGGGGCACGAGGACCTCGAGGTACTCGCGCATGTGCCGCAGCGGCTTCTCGAACGAGTAGCCGAACATCCCCTCGATGACGAGCTGGTGGGAGAGGCCGATGCCGAGCGCCAGCCGGCCCCCGACCGCGGCCTGGGTCGTGAGCGCCTGCTGAGCGAGCACGGCCGGGTGGCGCGGGTAGGTGGGGATGACGGCGGTGCCGAGCTCGATCTGGGGAACCTCCCGCCCGACGACCGACAACGCGATCAGCGCGTCGACCCCGAAGATCTGGGGCAGCCAGAACGTCGCGAACCCGTCCTCGGCGGCGGCCCGGCCCTCCTCGACGATGCTGTCGATCGGGCCGTTCGCCGTCATCCCACCGAAGATCCCGATCCGCATCGTGTCGCTCCCGTTCCGTCGCCCGCGGCGGAGGCTACGCCGCCGCCCGGCGGCGCGTCTCCGGTGTGCGTGTGGTGGCCGGGCCGGGTCGCGCCCGATCTCGTACGCTCTGGCCACCGGAGACGAGCGGCGACGTCCGCGTCGACGGCATCGGGGGAGCGCAGCCGTGGGGGAACGAGCGAGCGCGTGGGAGCGCGCGCGGTGATCGACCGTCGGGACTTCCTGCGCGGCGCGGCGGTGCTCGGCGCCGGCGTCGCGCTCCGAACCTGGCCCCGCTTGGCGCGAGCCGTGCCCCGGCTTCCCGAGCCGCTCGGCCGACCGGCCGCCCCGACGCCGGCGGCGCTGCGCCAGATCGAGCACGTCGTGATCCTCATGCAGGAGAACCGGTCGTACGACCACTACTTCGGCGCCTACCACCGGGGGCGCGGCTTCGACGACCATCCGGCCGGCGATGCGGGCGTCTTCGCCCAGCGCGACGGGACTCGCACCACCGGAACGCCGATCGGCCAGCTGCTGCCGTGGCACCTCGACACCGCCACCATGAACGCCGCGTGCACCTTCGACCCGACGCACGCCTGGTACCCGCAGCACGTCTCGTGGAACCAGGGCGCGATGGACCGTTGGATGTCGGCGCACAACCAGTTCGACGGGCGGCTCGTGGCACCGACCAGCATGGGGTACTACACGCGCGCCGACCTCCCCCTCTATTACGCGCTGGCCGACGCCTTCACCCTCTGCGATCACTACTTCTGCTCCGTCCTCTCGGAGAGCGACCCGAACCGGCTCTACTCGATCTCGGGAACGATCGACCCCGGCGGGCAGGCCGGCGGTCCGGTGTTCAGGAACGCGGAGAACGTCAAGGCCACCCCGCCGTCGAAGGTCGCCACGAACGCGGCCCGGTACACCTGGACCACGATGCCGGAGCGTCTCCAGGCCCAGGGCATCTCGTGGAAGGCGTACCAGGCGCCGGGCAGCCTCGCCGACACCGGGATGACGAACAACTACCTCATCTGGTTCCGCCAGTTCGCGGATCCGAGCACCGCGCTGTACCGCAACGCCTTCCTGCCGAGCTACCCGCACGACTTCGTCGCCGACGTCGAAGCGGGGACGCTGCCGTCGGTGAGCTGGGTGTTCGCACCACCCGGCCAGGACGAGCACCCGCCGGCCGCGTCGAACGTGGGCGCCCGGGTGACCGGCCACGTCGTCCAGACCCTGCTGCGCAACCCGAAGCTGTGGGCGAAGACGGTTCTCTTCGTGACCTACGACGAGAACGGGGGCTTCTTCGACCACGTGGCGCCACCGACCGCGCCGCCGGGGACGCCGGACGAGTACATCGCCGTGAACCCGGGTGCTGCGTTCACCGGCGGCGTCCTCGGACCCATCGGCCTCGGCTTCCGCGTCCCGATGCTCGTCGTCTCGCCGTTCAGCCGGGGTGGGCTCATCAACTCCGATGTTGCCGACCACACGTCGTTGCTGCGCTTCCTCGAGACCCGGTTCGGCGTGGAGGTGCCGAACCTCTCGGCGTGGCGGCGGGCGACCACCTCGGACCTGACCAGCACCCTGCGCCTCGACCAGCCGCCGCGGCTGAAGGTGCCGGCGCTGCCGGTGGCGGGGCTCGACGCCAGCCGGGTGAAGAAGGAGTGCGCCAACATCACGGCCGAGCCGCCGCTGCACCAGCGTCTCCCCGCCCAGCGTTCGTAGTGCGGGCCTCGCAGGGCCGCTGCCGTGGCGTCAGCGGCCGCGCCGGTGCTCACCGAGCCCCGCCCGGCTGGAGCCGCGCGACCTCCCGCTCGCCGACCTCCAGCCCGGCGAGGCGTGGCTGCGGGTCGAGGCCTGCGGGCTGTGCGGCACGGACCACGATGCCGGAGGCAGTCCTCGACGCAACCGGTGACGTTGAGGTTTGGACCTCGTCAACATGGAACGCCCGGCTCCGGTCCGCAGCAACGTCAACACCAAGAACCGATCCGCTAACAACGGACGAGCACGACACCCCCACGCGCTCTGCCCACGCGCCCCAAAACCGAGATCAACCAGCCCTTGACAGGCCGTTCCACATCACCCGGTGAACCGTGGGGCGACGACGATCGGGACGACGCACGGCCCGGCCGCGGGGTCCCAGCGCAGCACGACGGAGCCGTCGCCCGTGTTTCCGGTGCCGAAACTCATGTTCGTTGCGCCCGCGGCGACAAAGCTCGACCCGGCGCCGCCGCCGCCACCGCCGGTAAACCCACCGCCAGAGCCCGTGTTGCCATGGCTGCCACCTCCGCTGCCGCCGACCGCGCCGCCGCCACCACCGCCACCGGCTGCGAAGGTGTGGGGGAGCGTCGTGCCGCCGCCGCCACTAGCGCCGCCGTTCGTGCCGCCGCTCACGGAGCTGTTGGCGTTGGCGCCGCCGGCACCCCCGGTGCCGCCCGCGCCGCCGCCCGACTCGACGCTCGGGCCTCCGACATTGGGAGGGGTCCTCCCACCGCGTCGACGGGAGGTCTCGGACGTGCGTCGGCGTTCCGGCCGCCCGCCAGCTGCCGCGACGGCTGCAAACTCGCTCTTGACGACCCGCGGGAGTGGGCTTACCGTCGCCGTGGAGTCCCGAGGGGGCAAGCGAGGTGGTTCCACCCGGAGCCGCCGAGCGGAACTTCCTCGGGGCTCCGTTTCTTGTGCGCGACGAGCCTGGGCCGGTCCGATGGCGCGCCGCTCAGAGCCGTCGCAAGAGCTCCCAGCTGTAGATCCCGGTGCGGTGCCCGTCGTTCCAGGTGATGCCGAGCCCCCAGCCACCGACCATCTCGGCGTCGACGATGCGCAGCGGCCGCGGCGACGACGGCAACGGCCAGACCTCCCGGCCGCCCTCGCGACGGGTCCGGCACTCCGCGCACGGGCAGCGCTGACGCAGCGGCTCGAGGTCGAGCCGGGTCGTCTCGCCTTCCTCCCACTCGAGCGTGACGCCCGCCGCCCGGTCGACGTCGACCGACCGGGGCGGCGCGCCATCGCTCGCCGAGTCAGCCATCAGCCGCCCGGCGGCCGGTAGACCTCGGCGCCCGACGAGACGAACTCGTCCGCCTTCTCCTGCAAGCCCAGCTCGATGGCCTCCCAGTCGCCAACCCCGTGCTCGGCGGCGTAGGCCCGTACGTCTTGGGTGATCTGCATGGCGCAGAACTTCGGCCCGCACATGGAGCAGAAGTGGGCGGTCTTGGCCGGCTCGGCCGGCAGCGTCTCGTCGTGGAACGCCCGCGCCGAGTCGGGGTCGAGCGCGAGGTCGAACTGGTCCTGCCAGCGGAACTCGAAGCGGGCCTTCGACAGCGCGTCGTCCCACGCCTGCGCGGTGGGATGGCCCTTCGCCAGGTCGGCGGCGTGGGCGGCGATCTTGTAGGCGATCACGCCGTCCTTGACGTCGTCCCGGTTCGGCAGCCCGAGGTGCTCCTTCGGCGTCACGTAGCAGAGCATCGCGGTGCCGTGCATGGCGATCATCGCGGCGCCGATGGCCGACGTGATGTGGTCGTACGCCGGCGCGATGTCGGTCGTCAGCGGCCCGAGTGTGTAGAAGGGCGCCTCGTGGCAGACCTCGGCCTCGCGGTCGACGTTCTCCTTGATCTTGTCCATCGGGACGTGCCCGGGCCCCTCGATCATGACCTGCACGTCCTGCCGCCAGGCCCGCTCCGTGAGCTCACCGAGCGTCTGCAGCTCGGCGAACTGGGCCGCGTCGTTGGCGTCGGCGATGGAGCCCGGCCGGAGCCCGTCACCGAGCGAGAAGGCGACGTCGTAGGCGGCGAAGATCTCGCAGAGCTCGTCGAAGTGGGTGTAGAGGAAGTTCTCCTGGTGGTGGGCCAGGCACCACGCGGCGAGGATCGAGCCGCCCCGGCTCACGATGCCGGTCAGCCGCTGGGCGGTGAGCGGCACGTACCGCAGCCGGACGCCGGCGTGGACGGTCATGTAGTCGACGCCCTGCTCGCACTGCTCGACGATCGTGTCGCGGTACACGTCCCACGAGAGCTCGGCGGCCTGGCCGTCGACCTTCTCGAGGGCCTGGTAGATCGGCACCGTCCCGATCGGGACCGGCGAGTTGCGGATGATCCATTCCCGCGTCGTGTGGATGTCGCGACCGGTCGAGAGGTCCATCACCGTGTCGGCCCCCCAGCGGGTCGCCCACGTCATCTTGTCGACCTCCTCCGCGATCGACGACGTGACGGCCGAGTTCCCGATGTTGGCGTTCACCTTCACGAGGAAGGCACGCCCGATGACCATCGGCTCCGACTCGGGATGGTTGACGTTGGCGGGCAGGATCGCCCGGCCCCGCGCCACCTCGTCGCGCACGAGCTCGGGGTCGACGCCCTCGCGCGTGGCGACGAAGGCCATCTCGGGCGTGACGTCCCCGCGCCGCGCGTAGTGCAGCTGGGTGACGCGCCGGCCGGCGCGCGCCCGCAGCGGCGGCCGCCGCTCGCCCGCGAACTGCTCCGAGCCGCCGCCCCGCCGGCCGGCGGCCCGCCCGTCGTCGCGGGGGTCGACGACGCGCCCCTGGTACTCCTCGACGTCGCCGCGGCCGAGGATCCACGGGCGGCGAAGTGGCGGGAGCCCGACCGCCGGGTCCGAGCCGGGGCCGCTGGTGTCGTAGAGGCGGACCGGCGGCTCGTCGCCGGTGAGGGGCACCTCGCAGAACGGGACCCGCAGGCCGTCGCGCTCGACGTAGACCTTGCGACGGGTGCGCTCGGTGGTCGTGGTGGTCATGGGGTCTCCTCCCATCGGAAGTGGTTCAACGGTCCGTGCCCGGCCCCGAGCTGCCAGGAGGCGGCGGCTCGGATGGCGTCGTGTACGTACGACTTGGCCGTGAGCAGCGAGTCGGCGACGCTGCGGCCCGACGCCAGCCCGGCCGCCACCGCGGCGGCGAAGCTGCAGCCGGAGCCGTGGGTGTTGCGGGTCGAGACGCGCGGGGCGCGCAGCTCCTTGAGCCCGGGGACGCCGACGACGACGTCCACCGCGTCTGCGCCGCCATCGTCGCCGCCGGTGACGACGACCACCGGCGAACCGAGGTCCGACAGCCGGCGCGCCGCGTCACGCTGTTCGTCGAGCGTGGCCACGGTGGTGCCGAGGAGCACGCCCGCCTCGACGCGGTTCGGGGTGACGACCTCGGCCCGGGGGAACAGGTCCTCGCGGTAGCGGGCCTCGGCCTCGGGCTCGAGGAGCCGACGTCCGGTGGAGGCCACGAGGACGGGATCGACGACGAGGTGGGGGAGGCGACCCGCCGTCGCCAGCGCCGCCACCGCGCACACGGTGTCGGCCGTCGCCAGGAGGCCGGTCTTCACCGCCGCGACCGGCAGGTCGGCCAGGACCGCCTCGACCTGTGTGGTGACGAACGACGCGTCGACGGGGCGGACCGCGCACACCGCGGCGGTGTTCTGGGCCGTCAACGCGGTCATGGCCGACGTCCCGAAGACGCCCAGGGCGGCGAAGGTCTTCAGGTCCGCCTGCACGCCGGCGCCCCCACCCGAATCGGAGCCCGCGATCGTGAGCGCGACGGGCGGCGTCATCGGGCCACCGCCGCGACGTTGAGCGCGTCGAGCAGCGCCGACACCGTCGCGGCCGGGTCGGGCGCCCGCATGACCTCGCCCATGACCGCGACGCCGTGCGCCCCGGCGGCGACGCACGCAGCCGCGTTCGACCTGGTGACGCCCCCGAGCGCGAACACGGGGAGCGGCGCGCCGCGCAGCGCCTCCGGTCCGAGGGGCGGTCCGTAGCCGGGCTTCGACGCCGACCGGAAGATCGGGGAGAGCGTCGCGTAGGCACAGCCCTCGGCCGCCGCGTCGCGGAGCTCGGCGGCCGAGTGGCAGGACCGGCCGACGACCGGCGGCGCCGGGACGGGGAACGGATCGGCGGCGGCCAGGTGCACGCCGTCGCCGGCGGCGGGGCCCGAGGCCATGAGCAGCGTCCCCTCGACCGGTCGCAGCACCGTGGCCAAGGCCGCGGCCAGCTCGGCCCGGGCGGGCTCGGCGAGGTCCTTCTCCCGCAGCACCACCGCGCGTGCGCCGCCCTCGATCGCGGCCGCCACGACGTCGAGCAGCGGTCGCCCGGCGGTCTGGGTGCGGTCGGTGAGCATGAGCAGCCGGGGCGGCCGACGACTCACCACGGCGGCCGCCCCTCCCACGGCGTCGACGCCTCCGCGTAGAGGCGGCGGGGGATCCGACCGGCGAGATGCGCCAGCCGACCGGCTTCGACGGCGCGCCGCATCGCCTCGGCCATCTGCTCGGGATCACGGGCCCGCGTGACCGCGGACGCCAGCAGCACCGCGTCACACCCGAGCTCCATGGCCAGGGCGGCGTCGGAGGCGGTGCCGATCCCGGCGTCGAGGATGACCGGCACATGCACCTGCTCGCGCAGGATCGCCAGGTTGTACGGGTTGCGGATCCCCATCCCGCTGCCGATCGGCGCGCCGAGCGGCATCACCGCCGCGCAGCCGAGCTCGGCCAGTCGGGTCGCGGTGACGGGGTCGTCGTTCGTGTACGGGAGCACGACGAAGCCGTCCTCGACGAGCTCCTCCGCCGCCGCGAGCAGCTCGACCGGGTCCGGCAGCAGGGTGCGCTCGTCGGCGATCACCTCGAGCTTGATCCAGTCGGTCTCGAACGCGTCGCGCGCCAGCTGGGCCGTGAGCACCGCTTCGCGCGCGGTGAAGCAGCCCGCGGTGTTCGGGAGCGGTCGCACCCCGGTGCGGTCGAGCACGTCGACGATCGAGCCCCGGGCGTGGGGGTCGAGGCGGCGCAGCGCGACCGTCACCACCTCGGCGCCGGCGGCGACGATCGCTCGCTCCAGCGTCGCCAGGCTCGGCGTGCCGCCGGTGCCGAGGATCAGGCGCGACGAGAGGGTGGTGCCGGCGATGACGAGCGGGTCGTCCACTCAGCATCCTCCCTGGGCGGCGCGAAGCACCTCGACGTGGTCGCCCGGCTGCAAGGCGGTCGACGGCCAGACGCTGCGGGGCACGACGGACTCGTTGACCGCTACCGCCACGCCGCGGGAGTCCCGCCCGAGCTGGCCGACCAGGGTCGCCACGGTGACACCGGACTCGACCTCGGTGGCCGACCCGTTGACGACAATGGCGATCATCGGAACCGCGCCGCGCTGAAGGGGGCGATCACCGGGGCCGGCTCGCCGGTCGCGGCGAGCTCGGCGATGGTGTCGGCGGTGATGGGCGTGAGGAGGATCCCGTTGCGGAAGTGGCCGGTGGCGAGCAGCACGTTGTCGAGGCCGGGTGCGGGCCCGAGGATGGGCGCGTTGTCGGGCGTCCCGGGCCGGAGCCCGGCGCGCGCCTCGGCGAGCTCGAGCTCGGCGACCCCGGGCAGCAGCTGGGCCGCGGCGTCGAGGAGCTCTCGGACCGCGCCGGCGGTCACGACGTCGTCGAAGCCGCGTTCCTCGACGGTGGCGCCCAGGACGAGCTCACCGCTGGCTCGCGGGACCAGGTAGATGGAGACGCCCTCGGCGAGACCGCGGATGGTGCGAGTCAGCAGCGCCGCGACGTCGCCCCGCAGGCGCAGGATCTGGCCCTTCACCGGCCGGACGGGGACGTCGATGAGCGCGCGCGACCAGCATCCGGCCGCGACGATGACCACCTCGCTCGTCAGGTCGTTGCCCCCCTCGAGCCGGACCCGCGGCCCCGCGGTGACCGCCGCCACGGGCTGGCGAACGAACTCGACCCCGAGGTCCTCGCAGGCCCGCTGCAACGCTCGGGTCAACGCTCGCGGCTCCACCTGGTGATCGCCGGCGACGAACGCGCCGCCGCGGATCCGCGGCGTCAGCGCGGGCTCCAGCTCCCGGCAGGCCGAGGCGCGGAGGCGCTCGACCGGTAGGCCGAGCTGGGTCTGGAACCGGACGAGGGCGTCGAGGGCGCGCAGGTCGTCGTCGTGCACGGCCGCCGCGAGGGTCCCCTCGCTGCGATACAGGACCGGCATCCCGGCCGCGGCCTCGAGCTCGGCGGCGAACGCGGGCCAGCGGCGGGCCGAGTCGAGGTTGAGGGCCAGCAGCGGCTCCTCCCCGTAGTGCACCTCGGTCACGGGGGCGAGCATCCCGGCCGCGACGTCGGTCGCCCCGTGGCCCGGCTGCGGGTCGACGACGGTGACCCGGGCGTCGCGCTGCGCGAGCCGCCACGCCGTCGCCAGGCCGATAGCGCCGCCGCCGACGACGGTGACGGTGCGGCTCACGCCGCCGCTACCGGGTCGAGGGCGGCCAGGAGGCCGGCCGTCGCCCGGGCCGGGTCGTCGGCGTCGGAGACCGCGCTGATGACGGCGACGCCGTACGCGCCGGCGGCGAGCAGGGCCCCGACGTTCCCGACCGTGATGCCGGCCACCGCGATCACGGGGAGGTCGACCGCGGCCGCGACCCGTCCGACGCCGCCGGGCCCGAGCGGAGCCGGCAGACCGGTCTTGGTCGTCGTCGCGTAGGCGGGGCCGACGCCGAGGTAGGTGGCACCGGCCGCCTGATGGCGTTGGGCGGTCGCGGCGTCGCGCGCCGTCGCACCGACGATGCGGTCGGTCCCGAGCAGCCGACGCGCGACGGCGACCGGGAGGTCGCGCTCGCCGACGTGGACGCCGCCCGCGTCGACCGCCAGCGCGATGTCGGGGCGGTCGTTGACCAGCGGCAGGGCGCCGTGCCGGACGCAGAGCTCGGTGACGCGGGCCGCCAGCTCGTAGAGCTCGGCGTCGGCGAGGCCCTTGCCGCGGACCTGCACCACCGGGGCGCCCGCGTCGAGCGCCGCGGCCACGGTGCGGAGCGGGTCGCGTCCCGGCCTGGTGTCGGTGACCACGTGCAGCCGACCCAGCTCCACGATCCTCCCTTCGCCGGCATGATCCGGATCAGGTTCAGACGGTCGAGGGCTCGTAGCCCTCCTCTCAGCCCGGTGTCACCGGGCTCCCGTGCGTTGCGTCGACCATAACCCGTCGTGGCCGCGACCGTCCGACGAATCCGGGCGTGGGGCCAGCCGTTAGGTCGCCGCTAAGAGAGCGCCGTGACCCGCTAAGCGCCCATCAAGACCGACCCCGCGGGTAGCGGGCAGGGCTAAGAACGGTTCGGGGTCACTCTCTGGAACGGAGCCGGCAGCGATGGCGGATGTCTTGGTGACCGTGTTCCTGGTGGGGTTCTTCGCCTTGTGCTTCCTGTACGTGCGCGCCTGCGACCGAATCATCGGACCCGACCGCGACGTCCTGGTCGGCGACGAGGACGACACGGCGGCGGCGGAGCCCGCGGCTACCGAGCGCACCCGCTGATGGCCGGCGACAACATCGCCGGCCTGGTGCTCGCGGTCCTGCTGGCGGGCTACCTGTTCGCGGCGCTGCTCTTCCCAGAGCGGTTCTGATGACCGCCGCCGGGTGGGTGCAGTTCGTGGCGCTGGTCGTGCTGATCGGCGTCACCGCGCCGCCACTCGGCTTCTACATCGCCCGCGTGTACGAGGGTGGTCCGATGGTCGGCGACCGCGTGTTCACGCCGGTCGAGCGGCTCCTCTACCGGTTCTGTCGGGTGAACCCCGACCGGGAGCAGCACTGGACGGTCTACGCCGTGTCGCTGCTCGCCTTCAGTGTCGTCGGGTTCTTCCTCCTCTACGTGCTCCAGCGCGTCCAGTCGCACCTGCCGTTCAACCCGACGAACGTGGCCGACGTCGCGCCGGCACTGTCGATGAACACGGCGGTCAGCTTCGTGACGAACACGAACTGGCAGGCCTACGGCGGCGAGTCGACGATGAGCCACCTCACCCAGATGGTGGGCCTCACGGTCCAGCAGTTCGTCTCCGCCGCGGCGGGGATGGCGGTGATGGCGGCGCTGCTGCGGGGGCTGGCCCGGGGCGGCGGCCGCACGGTCGGCAACTTCTGGGTCGACGTGATCCGAACCACGATCCGGGTGCTGCTGCCGCTGGCGTTCGTGTTCGCGCTCGTGCTCATCACCCAGGGTGTCATCCAGAACACGCACGGCTTCACCGCCGCGCACACCGTCGCGGGTGTCACCCAGCGGATCCCGGGCGGTCCCAACGCCAGCATGGAGTCGATCAAGCAGATCGGCACCAACGGCGGCGACTTCCTCAACGTCAACTCCGCGCACCCGCTCTCCAACCCAACGAAGCTCAGCGACTTCCTCGAGCTCTACGCCATCCTCATCATCCCGTTCGCGCTGGCGTTCACGTTCGGCCGCATGGTCAAGGACAAGCGCCAGGGCTACGCCGTGTTCGCGGTCATGTTCGTGATCTGGCTCGCGGTCGCGATCGGGACGATGTACGCCGAGACCTCGGGCAACCCGCGGCTCGCGGACCGGGGCGCGACCGAGGTCGCGACGTCCGCCCAGCCGGGCGGGAACATGGAAGGCAAGGAGTCGCGGTTCGGGCCCACCGCATCGGGGCTCTGGGGCGCGTCGACGACCGGGACGTCGAACGGGTCCGTCAACGCGATGCATGACAGCTTCACGCCGACCGGCGGCTTCCTCGTGCTCGCCCACATCAAGCTCGGCGAGGTGAGCCCGGGCGGCGTCGGCGTGGGGCTGAACGGCCTGCTCGTCTTCGCCATCCTCTCGGTGTTCATCGCCGGGCTCATGGTCGGGCGAACGCCCGAGTACCTCGGCAAGAAGATCCAGGCGGCCGAGGTGAAGCTGGTCGCCCTCTACATCCTGGCCATGCCGCTGGTGCTCTTGGCGGGGGTCGCGATCGCGACGTTCGTGGGCTCGGTGAAGAACTCGATCGCCAACCCCGGCGCGCACGGGTTCAGCGAGCTGCTGTACGCGTTCACGTCGGCGGCCAACAACAACGG
>Ga0102924_1002531_pt1 | contig 19885 bp, 23 predicted proteins | sample PaiPotPPM11metaG_FD_80116 | JGI IMG/M metagenome (GOLD analysis project Ga0102924, IMG submission 80116) | Iron sulfur acid spring bacterial and archeal communities from Banff, Canada, to study Microbial Dark Matter (Phase II) - Paint Pots PPM... ...
ACGCCCACGCCAACGCCCTGCTCACCGGCACCGGCACCTCCAGTATCATCTTCGCCGACCTCCGCGACCCCTCCGGCATCATCGAACAGGCCGGCGCCTTCCTCGACTTCACAAGGCCCGTCGGCCTGCTCTTGGTAGCGATCCTGCACTTCATTCCGGACGCCGACGACCCGGCCGGCATCGTCGCCACGCTCCGGGACGCGCTCGCGCTCGGCAGCTGCCTGGTTCTGTCCCACGGCACCACCGACTTCCACCCCGCTGAGGTCACCGGCACCGCCATGGCTGCCTACGACGGCGCCGCCGCCCCCCTCGTGCTGCGCCCCCGCGCGGCGATCGAGCGGTTCCTTGGGGGCTTCACCCCTGAGGAACCGGGCCTGGTCCAGGCCCCCTTGTGGCGCCCCGACGCCAGGCCCAGGCCGGGCGACCTGAAGAAGATCGCCATGTACGCGGCCGTCGCCGCGAAGAACTGACCGTCCGCCGGCGGCTGCCCATGATCATCCCGAACGAGTGCGTGTCTTCGCGAGTCCCGCCAATGGAAGCAAGTCCGCCAGGCACAAAAACGCCGCCGGGACCGGGTGAGGCCGCACCCGGTGCGGGCAGCCGGGCGTCCGCGCCGCCGGATTCAGGCCGCGGGTGCGCGGAGCGCCGCGCCGGCCGCCAGCAGGGCCTCGGGGACGACCCGGTAGTAGTTCCACTTGCCGCGCTGCTCGCGGGTCACCAGGCCGGCCTCGACGAGCTGCTTCATGTGGAAGGACACGGTCGGCTGGGACAGGCCGACCGGGGCGGTGAGGTCGCAGATGCACGCCTCGCCGCCGTCGGCGGCGGCGATCAGCGACAGCAGCCGGACCCGGTGCCGGTCGCCGAGCGCCCGGAACACCCGCGCGATCCGCTCTGCCGCGGCCTCGTCGAGCGCGCCGCCGGTCAGCGGGGAGCAGCAGGCGGCGAGGTCGCCGCCGAGCAGGGGCAGTCCCGGTGCGGTCATGATCTCACTCTACCTGTCCCATTGACTTTTCTCGATGCATCGAGCATATTCGATGCATCGAGAAAAGTGAATGGGAGGAGACCGGGATGAGCGAACTGCCGGTGGTGGTGGTGATCGGCGCGGGGCCGCAAGGGCTCGCCGCAGCGGCGCACCTGCTGGAGCGCGGGCTTGAGCCGCTGGTGCTCGAGGCCGGCGACGGCCCGGCGTCCGCGGTGGCCGAGTGGGGGCACGTCCGGCTGTTCTCGCCGTGGCCGGAGCTGGTCGACAAGGCGGCGGCGCGGCTGCTCGAACCGTCTGGCTGGGCGGCGCCGGCGGAAGGCTACCCCACCGGGGCGGAGTGGATCGCCCGGTACCTGGCCCCGCTGGCCGGCGTGCTCGGCGGCCGGGTCAGGTACGGGACCAGGGTGACCGGGGTATCCCGGAAGGGCCGTGACCGCCTGGTCGACGCCGGGCGGGGCGAGCAGCCGTTCACCGTGCACACCGCCGGCCCCGGCGGGGAAGCGGAACGGCTGGAGGCGAGGGCTGTGATCGACGCGTCAGGGACCTGGCGGCAGCCGAACCCGGCGGGCGCGGACGGGCTGCCAGCGCTCGGAGAACACGCGGCAGCCGGGCTGGTCCGCTACCAGGTCCCGGACTTCGCGGCCCCCGAGCCGTTCGCGGGCAGGCACACCGTCGTGCTGGGGGCCGGCCACTCCGCGGCGACCGCGGTCATCGAGCTGGCCCGGATCGCGGCGGCGAACCCGGGCACGAGGGTCACCTGGGTGCTGCGCCGCGGCGTCACGGGAGCCACGTTCGGCGGCGCCGCCGCCGACGAGCTGCCCGAGCGAGGCGCGCTCGGCCTGCGGGCCAGGCAGGCGGTCGAGGACGGCCTGGCCGGGCTGGTGACCGGGTTCCGCGCCGAGTGCATCCGGCTGGACTCCGGGCGGGCGGTGCTGGTGGCGGAGGACGGGCGGGAACTGCCGCCCGCCGACACGGTGGTGGTGCTGACTGGGTTCCGCCCGGACCTGTCGTTCTTGTCGGAGATGAGGCTCGACCTGGACCCGGTGCTGCAGGCGCCCCGGCGGATCGCCCCGGGCATCGACCCGAACGTCCACTCCTGCGGAACCGCCACCCCCACCCTGGCGGCGGACCTCGCCCATCCCGAGCCGGGCCTGTACCTGGTGGGGATGAAGTCCTACGGCCGGGCGCCGACGTTCCTCGCGATGACCGGGTACGAGCAGGTCCGCAGCGTCGCCGCCGAGCTGGCCGGGGACCACGAGGCCGCCGCCCGGTCCGAGCTGATGCTGCCGGACACCGGGGTCTGCTCCGGGTCCGGCCTGGGCGACGATCCGGACGGCGCCGCCGGCGGATGCTGCGCGCCCGCGCCGCAGGTGCTGCAGATCGGCCTCGCCCCCGCCCGCGGCTAAGTCCGGTGTCGCAGGCCCCGGCGGCCGAGACCCCGGCGACAGGGTGGGCCGCCGGGGACGCGCCGGCGCCCGCCGGCGCCCGGCGGCGTGCCCTGGCCGCGCTGTGCGTGACCACGATCGTGTCCTACGGGGTGATCTACTACGCGTTCCCCGTCCTGGTCGCGCAGATAGCTGCGGGCACCGGCTGGTCCCGCGCCGCCGTCACCCTGGCCTACTCGGCGGGGAACCTGGCGGGCGCGGTGGCCGGCGTCCCGGTCGGGCGGCTGATCCAGCGGCACGGGCCGCGCCCGGTGATGACCGCCGGCAGCGTGGCCGGCGCCCTGGCGGTGGCCGGGATCGCCGCGGCACCGGACTACGGCTGGTTCGTGACGGCCTGGGTGGTCGCCGGGATCGCCAGCGCGGGCCTTTTCTACCCGCCGGCGTTCGCCGCCCTGACCACCTGGTACGGGCCGCGGCGGGTGGCCGCGCTGACGACCCTGACGCTGGCGGCCGGGTTCGCGAGCACCATCTTCGCGCCGCTCACCTCGGCGCTCGCCGGCCCGCTGGGCTGGCACGGCACCTACCTGCTGCTGGCCGCCGTGCTGGCGGCCGTCACGGTCCCGGCGCACGCCCTGTTCCTCCGACTGCCCTGGACGCCGCCGCCCGCCGGCCGCGGCCAGGCCGGGCCCGCGCACGGCGCGGACCGCAGCGTGCTGGCCAGCCGGAGGTTCCTGCTGCTCGTCACGGCGGCGACGCTGTGCGCGTTCGCCCAGTACGCCGCCCTGGTCAACCTGGTGCCGCTGCTCACCGGCCGCGGCATGACGCCCGGCCTGGCGGCGTGGGCGCTCGGCCTCGGCGGCGCGGGCCAGGTCGCCGGGCGGCTGTGCTACCGCCGGCTCGCCAGCCGGCTCGGCACCCGGGCGATGACCGTGACGGTCATCGCTGCGGGCGCCACCGTAATCCTGCTGCTCGGGCTGCTGCCAGGCCCGGCCGCGCTGCTCGTCGCGGCATCGGTGCTCGCCGGCGCGGTCCGCGGCCTGTTCACGCTCACCGAGGCGACCCTGGTGACCGACCACTGGGGACCGGGCCGCTACGCCGCCGTCAACGGCGTGTTCAACGCCCCCCTGACCGCCGCCGGGGCGATCGGCCCCAGCATCGGCGCGGGCATCGCCGCCGCCGTAGGCAGCTACCCTGCCCTGTTCGTCATCCTCGCCGCCACCGCAGCGGCGGGCGCCGCGCTCGCCGCTGTTGCGCCGCCGCCCGGTCAGCCGGAGCAGGCCGCTGACCCGGCCGGGGTCCAGGCTTAACAACTGGTCAGGAGGCGGCCGCGACGCGCGGCGCGAGCAGTCCGACGCGGCGGGCCAGCTCGGCGAGCGCCGTGTCGAAGCTGCCTGGGTCCCCGGCCGGGACGGGGTCGGGGACCGACCAGTGCACCGCCGCTAGCCCGCCGAGCTCTTCGTGTGCCAGGTCGCACACCGTGACCACCAGGTCCCCGTCGTGCCGCACGTCGCTGATGTGCCTGGGATGAGGCCCGGGCAGCGGCAGCCCGTGCCGCTGCGCGGCGTCGAGCGCGCCCGGGGCGACCGCGTCGGCCGGGTGCGTGCCGGCCGACGCGGCCGGGACCTCGCTGGCCCGCCGCCACAGCGCGGCAGCCAGGTGCGAGCGCGCGGAGTTGGCGGTGCACACGAACAGCACCCGCCGGGCGCCCCGCCCCGCCAGGGCCGGAGGCAAGGCGAGCACGTCAAGCGCGCCGGGGACAAGCCGCAGGTAGGTGCGGCGCCGGTCGCCCTCGGACCGGTGTCGGCTGACCAGGCCCGCCTCCTGGAGCACCCGCAGGTGGTGGGCGAGCAGGTTAGACGGCATCGCCAGCATCCCGGCAAGCTCCGACGGGGACGCGTCCCCGTCGGCGAGCGTGTCGGTGATCCGCAGCCGGGCCGGGTCGGCGAGCGCCGCGTGCATGGCGGCCCGCCGTCCCAGGTCACCACTTAGCTCACTATTCATTGACTCAATCTTGACTGAACAATCTTCGTCCGTCAAGATGGCCTCGTGAGCAGACCACCGCTACCCCAACCCGCCGCGCTGTGGCGCCGGCTGGCCGCCGAGTTCCTCGGCGGCGCGTTCCTCGCCGCGATCGTGATCGGGTCCGGGATCGCCGCGCAGCGGCTTTCCGCGTCCGACGCTGGCCTGGAACTGCTGGAGAACGCGGCCGCGACCGCCGCCGGGCTGTTCGCGATCATCTTGATGTTCGGGCCGGTCTCGGGTGCGCACTTCAACCCGGTGGTCTCGTTCGCCGACGCGGCGCTCGGCGGGATCTCGTGGCGGGACGCCGCCGCCTACCTGCCCGCCCAGGTCGCCGGCTGTATCACCGGCGCGGTCGGCGCGAACCTGATGTTCGCCGAGGCGGCGGTGTCCATCTCGGTCAAGCACCGGGCCAGCGGGGCGCACGCGTTGTCGGAGGTGATCGCCACCGCCGGGCTGGTCCTGGTGATCTTCGCGCTGGCCCGGTCCGGCCGGCTGGCCAGTGCCCCGGCGGCGGTCGGCGCCTACATCGGCGCCGCCTACTGGTTCACCGCGTCCACGAGCTTCGCCAACCCGGCGATCACGATCGGCCGGATGTTCTCGAACACGTTCGCCGGGATCGCCCCGTCGTCGGTCGGGGTGTTTATCGCCGCGCAGATCGGCGGCGGCATCGCCGGCGTGCTGATCATCAGGCTGCTCTACCCCGCGCTGACCCCGGCCCAGGCCGCGCAGGTCGTCGTCCCGCACGAGACGGGCAACGGCTCGCGTCCCGGGCACGACCAGCCGGTACCAAGTGACGAGAGGTAATCAATCATGCACATAGCGGCAATCGGCGGGAGCGACGCCGGCATCAGCGCCGCGCTCCGCGCGCGCGAGGTCGACCCGGGCGCGGAGGTCACCGTGGTAGTGGCCGACGCGTACCCGAACTTCTCCATCTGCGGCATCCCCTACTACGTCTCCGGGGAGGTCCCGCACTGGCAGAAACTCGCCCACCGCACCATCGGCGACCTGGAGGCGGCCGGGATGGCGCTGCGGCTGGACACCACCGCCCGCCGCATCGACGTCCAGGGACGCAAGCTACTCGTCACCGGCCCGGGCGGGGCCGAGGACTTGATCCCCTACGACCAGCTGGTCATCGGCACCGGCGCGGTCCCCGTCCGCCCGCCCATCGACGGGCTCCGCGTGCTCGGTCCCGGCGACGGGGTGCACCTGCTGCACTCGATGGGGGACACCTTCGCGCTGATGGGCACCCTGGCCGAGGTAGCCCTGGCCAGCGCGGTCATCGTCGGCGCGGGGTACATCGGCCTGGAGATGGCCGACGCGCTGACCACCAGGGGACTGGCCGTCACCCAGATCGAGCAGCTGCCCGAGGTGCTCCCCACCGTCGACCCGCAGCTCGGCGCCCTCGTGCACACCGAGCTCGCCGGCCGCGGCGTGGAGGTACTGACCGGCACCGCCGTCAAGTCCGTCGCCAAGGCGGCACCCGGTGCCCCCGGACGGCTCCGGGTCGACGCGGTCACCAGCGCCGGCGAGCCGGTCACCCGGCACGCCGACCTGGTGCTCGTCGTGGTCGGCGTCCGGCCCGACACCAGCCTGGCGGCCAGCGCCGGGGCCGCCCTCGGCGCGAAGGGCGCGATCGCGGTCGACCGCTGGATGCGGACCGGGCTGCCGGACATCTACGCCGCCGGCGACTGCGTAGTCACCTTTCACCGGCTGCTGAAGGAGACCTACCTGCCGCTCGGCACCACCGCCCACAAGCAGGGCCGCGTCGCCGGGGAAAACGCCTGCGGGGGCAGCCGGCTGTTCGCCGGCAGCCTCGGCACCCAGGTCGTGAAGGTCTTCGACCAGGCCGCCGCCCGCACCGGCCTGCGCGACCACGAAGCCGCGGCCGCCGGGTACGACCCGGTCACCATCGGCGCCGAGGCCGATGACCACAAGGCCTACTACCCCGGCAGCCACCGCATCCGCATGCGGTTCACCGGCGACCGGGCCACCGGCCGCCTCCTGGGCGTCCAGCTGTTCGGCCACAAGAACGCCGAGATCGCCAAGCGCGTCGACATCGCCGCCGCCGCCATCTTCCACGGCATGACCGTCGACGAGGTTAGCGACCTCGACTTGTCCTACACCCCGCCCCTGGGCAGCCCGTGGGACGCCGTCCAGATCGGCGCCCAGGCCTGGACCCGGCACGCCAGGCAACCCTGAGCACGTCCCGGCAACACAAAGGAAAGCCAATGCCAGCCAACGACGACAGGCACGGCCCGACGTCCCGCCGGACCATGATCAAGACCATCACCATCGCCGCGGCCGCGATCGGCGCCCTGGCCCTGGCCGCGTGCACCAGCACCGCAACGACAGCCCCGGTCGCGGCGGCCCCGGTCGCCGCGACCGGCACCAGTGCCGGCTCCGCGGGCACCCTCACCGGGGCGGGGTCGACGTACGTCGCCCCGTTCCTCGCCCTGGCCCTCGCCAAGTACCACCAGCAGCACCCCGCGATCACTGTCACCTATTCCCCGGTGGGCAGCAGCGCGGGCATCGCCGCGATCAGCGCCCGCCAGGTCGACTTCGGCGCCTCCGACGTGCCCATGAACGCCACCGAGCTGAAAGCCGCCCAAGGAGGGCCGGTCACCCAGGTGCCCGACGCCCTGGCCGCCGAGGGCATCGCCTACCACCTCAGCCTTCCCGCGGGCGCCCGGCTGCGCCTGACTGGCCCGGTCCTCGCCGAGATCTTCCTCGGGCAGGTCACCCGCTGGAACGAACCTGCCATCACCGCCCTCAACCCGGGCGTCACCATCCCGGGCGCGCCGATCACCGTCGTGCACCGCTCCGACGGCAGCGGCACCACCTACATCTTCAGCAACTACCTGTCGGCCGTCAGCCCCGCCTGGGCGGCCAGGGTCGGCACCGGCAAGACCCTCAAATGGCCCGCCGGGGAAGGCGCCGAAGGCAACGGCAGCGTGGCCTCCACGATCTCCGGCACCCCGGGCGCCATCGGGTACGTCGAGCAGGCCTACTCCCAGGGCCTGCTCCTGCCGTTCGCCGAAATCCGCAACCAGGCCGGAAACTACGTCCTCCCCAGTCCCCAGACCATCTCCGCCGCCGCCGCCCAGAAACCCGCCATCACCCCGACCGACTTCTCCATCGTCAACCAGCCCGGCGCCACCAGCTACCCCGTCAGCGGCTACAGCTGGGCGCTCATCTACACCCGCCAGAGCGACCAGGCCACCGGGCAGGCCCTGGTCACCATGCTCGACTGGCTCACCCACAACGGCCAGGCCTACGCCCCCGCCAACCTCTACGTCCCCCTGCCCACCGCCGTCCAGCAGCTCGCCACCACCATGCTCCAGCAGGTCACCGCCCCCGGCGGGACACACCTGCTGAGCTGACCAGGGACCCAGCTGGCCCGGCCAACACGGAACTCCTCGCCAAGGATCCCGAAAGGAGCCAGCCATGGCACTGCCGTCCTACCTCACCAAGCCGCTCAGATGGCTGCGAGCCGGCTATCCCCCAGAGGCACCGCCCCGTGGGCACGTCCCCCTGATCGCGCTCATGCCCAGCCCGGCCGCCCAGTTCGAGGATCTCCTCGACGCCGGCGGGCTCCCAGCCCTCCCAGCCATCCGCCCTAGTAAGGCGATGCACGGCCGCAGGGAACTTGAGGAAGGCCGCGGCCACGGCCGGCCTGGTGCAGCGGCGCGGCCCGTGAATCAGTAAACGTTGACGTATTCACCGGGAGATCAGCGATGCAACCGTCCCTCGCATCCGGCATCTGGCCCGCCGCAAGCCTGATCCTGCATTCGGGGTACGCCCTGGCGGCCTTGGCTGCGCTGATCGCGGCCCAGGCCATCACCGCCACCATCGACTTCCTCACCCGCAGGCACCTGACGTGGGGCACCTACCTGGACATGCCCGTCGCGCTCACATCAGGGCAGGAACCGGGCACGCGCACCCCGATCATCCGTACCACCCTGACCAGAGAACCAGACAGCAGCGCCGGCCCTGACACGGCAGGAGAAGATCACACCTGGCTGGTCGTCCTCGGCATCACCAACTCAGGGCTCGCGCCCATCCGGGGCGAGCACTTCAGCACCCCGCTGACCTTCGAATTCCCCGGCCGCAAGGTACGCGGAATCCAGATCTCTCCCGGCCGGGCCACGCGGACCCGCGCCGACCCGGTGCGGCCGGTCCCGGCCGCGCACGCATCGGGAGGCCGCGTCCAACTCAGCGGCGATTTCCTGCTCCGCCGCGGGGACAGCTGCTCACTCATGATGGTCCTTCAGGGAAGACCTGCAGGCGCCTCTCGCCGGATAAAGCAGGACGGCTCACTGGCCGGCGGGACGATCACCCCCGAGGCATCCGGGGACCCCGCCAGCAGATGGTGGCAGACGGCGTTTGCGCCGCCTGGGTGCGATACCTCTTACCAACTGATCTGAGATTCCCCGGAAACGTGAGACAAGGATCGACAGGCATCGGCTGTCATCCGGGGTCGCGCAGCGTGAGCTGCTTGCGGTGGAAGTCGAAGTGCTGCGTGGGGTAGCGGTAGATGTCGTCCAGGGTCATGTAGCCGGTGAAGAACGGGTCCCAGGAGACGGGGTAGTGCATCCCGCGGCGCAGCGCGGAGTCTGGCTCGCGGTCCAGGCGGCGCTGCAACACTGAGGTCACCTTCTCGAACCTGCCTCCCATGCGGGAGGCGGGGATGATCCGGGCGCCCAGCCGTGATCCCTGGTAGTTGACCACGTCGAAGGGGGTCCGCGCGGCGTCCAGCAGCTGCGCGAACGCGCCGCTGGCCGGGCCGGGGAGCCGGCTGAAGATCCGGGCGGTCGCCAGCAGCGCAGGGATGATGAGGTACCCGAGCAGCATGTGGAACAGCAGCTGTTCGTTGGTCCACCTGGTCCCGTCTGTCGGCTGGCGCAGGTCCGCGGTGGTCGCGTTGTCCAGCAGGCGGTGAAACTTCTGCCGGGCCCGCTCTATCTCCTCGTGAACGGCTTGCCTGTCCAGTTCAGTAGCCATCAGCTGCCGTCCTCCGGGCGGATGCGCCGGACGGCTGGCTGTGCACCCGCCGGAGGCCGTAACGGGCAGGGCGGCGTTTCATGCGGGCGCCGCCCGGCGGTAGCGGTTGACGGCGGTGGGGATGGTGATGATGAGCAGGGCCGCGATCCAGGCCAGGGCCTGGGTGACCGGCCTGGCGGTGGAGCCGCCGAGGCACAGGGCGCGGAGCGCGTCGGCGATGTCGGTGACGGGGTTGACCTTGGCGAAGGCCTGGAGCCAGCCGGGCATGGTGGCGACCGGGACCAGGGTGGAGCTGGTGAACACCAAGATGATGACGGGGATCAGGCCGGCCAGGCCGGCTGATTCGGGGTCCCGGACCAGGAGCCCGATCAGGGTGTTGAGCCAGGAGAACGCCAGCCCGGTCGCCACGGAGAGTCCCACCGCGGCCAGCGCGGCGGCCGGCCCGGCGTGGAACCGGAACCCGATCGCGGCCCCGGCCGCGATCATCAGCCCGGTCACCAGCAGGTTCCTTACTGCGTCGGCGGCGGCCCGGCCGGCGAGCACCGCGATGCCGGTGACGGGCATCGCGCGGAACCGGTCGGTCATGCCGCTGGCCAGGTCGCCGGCGACGGCGACCCCGGTCTGGGAGGCGCCGAAGCCGATCGCGAGGATGAACAGGCCCGGGAGCAGGTAGTCGATGTAGCGGCCCACGCCGGGCGGGTGGACGGCGCCGCCGAAGCTGTAGCTGAACAGCAGCACGAACAGCAGCGGCTGGACGGTCGCGAAGACGATCAGGGTGGGCACCCGGACCAGGCGCAGCAGCTGCCGCCAGGTCATCGTGCCCAGGTTCGCGACGGCCGAGGCCCGGACAGGAGGCGCGGCGGCGGTCATGACGGCGTCCCTTCCGCCTGGCTGGTCAGGGCCAGAAACACGTCGTCGAGGGTCGGCCTGCGCAGCGCCAGGTCGGCGATCTTGAGCCCATTAGCCGCCAGCCGGGCGGCCACGTCGGCCAGGACAGCGGGGCCGTCGCCGACCGGCAGCACGACCCGTCCCGCCGCGGCGTCGACCGCGGGCGGCCCGGAACCCAGCGGGGCCAGGGCGTCGGCCAGGCGGCCGGGGTCATCTCCGGGCCGGGCCTGGACTTCGAGGCGGTCCGCGCCGACCTGGGCTTTCAGCTCGGCGGGCGTTCCGGCGGCCACGACCCGGCCGTGGTCGATGACGACCACGTCGTCGGCGAGCCGGTCGGCTTCTTCCGTGTACTGGGTGGTGAGCAGCAGCCCGGCGCCCTGCGCGGTCAGCTCGCCGAGCAGCTGCCACAGCTCCAGGCGGCCGCGGGGGTCCAGGCCGGTCGTCGGCTCGTCCAGGAACAGCACCGCGGGCCGGGTCACCACGCTCGCCGCGACGTCCAGGCGGCGGCGCATCCCGCCCGAGTAGGTGCGGGCCTGCCGTCCCGCGCCGTCTCCGAGGCCGAAGCGGTCCAGCAGCTCATCGGCCCGCCGCCGGGCCGCGGCCCGGCTCAACCCGCCCAGCCGGCCGCACATCCGCAGGTTCTCCCGGCCAGTCAGGTACGGGTCGACCGCGGCGTACTGCCCCGACAGCCCGATCACCCGCCGCACCGCCGCCGCCTGCCGTACCACGTCCAGCCCGGCGACCCGGGCCCGGCCGCCGTCCGGGGACAGCAGCGTGGCCAGGATACGGACCGTCGTCGTCTTCCCTGACCCGTTCGGGCCGAGCAGCCCCAGGACCCCCCGGCCCGAACCTCGAAGCTCACCCCGTCCAGTGCCCGCACCCGGACGAACCGCTTGGTAAGGCACTCTGCCGCTATCGCCGTCTCGCCCACCGCGGCCTCCTTCCCTGCCGTCCATAGCTAGGTTACCTACCTATGCTCGTATGGGTAGGATACCTTCATATGAAGACGGAGGCGCAAGTACTCAAGGGGCACCTTGACGCGCTGCTGCTCGCCACCCTCGAAAGCGGCCCCCGGCACGGGTACGCGGTCAAGGAGGCGCTGCGCGCGGCCAGCGGCGCCCGGTTCGACGTGCCCACCGGCACCATCTACCCCGCCCTGCGGCGCCTGGAGACCGCAGGCCTCCTCCAGGGCAGCTGGTCGATCGTCAGCGGCCGCAAGCGGCGCACCTACCAGCTCACCGCCGCCGGCCGCCGGCGGCTCGCCGGCGACCGGGCCGCCTGGCGCGAGTTCGCGTCCGCGGTAACCGGGATTCTCGAGGCAGCCCCGTGCCCGGCGACCTGACCGGCGCCTACCTCGCCGACCTGCGCCGCCGCCTCCCGGCGGGCATCGTCGACGAGATCGCCGACGGCCTCGCCGAAGCACGCGAGCACCACCTCGCCCGCGGCCTCTCCGGCCTGGACGCCGCGCACGCCGCCCTCGCCGAATTCGGCGACGCCCGGCAGCTCGCCGCCCAGTTCACCCGGCACGCGCCCGGCCGGCGCACCGCCCGCATCATGCTCGCCAGCGGTCCCGCCGCCGGCGCCTGCTGGGCCGCCGCCCTGATCACCACCCGCGCCTGGACCTGGCCCGTGCCGCCCGCCGCCCGGATCGCCTTCGGCGCGGCGCTGCTGCTCGCCGTCGCCGCCCTCGCCAGCGCCGCCACCAGCCGGCACAGCTACCGCCGCACCCGGCTCGCCGCGCCAGCCAGCATCGCGCTCATCATCCTGGACACGGCCATGATCGCCGCCGCGCTCCTCACCGCCCCGGCCTTCACCTGGGTGCTGGCCGCCGCCACCGCCGCCAGCCTGAGCCGCTCCGGCCTGGCAGCACGGCTCGTGCCGCGCACCGTCACCCGCTAGCACCGCGAACTCAGGTCCTAGCCGGACGCGTACCCGGCCCTGTTGAGGACGTTGCGATAGTGCCCGTCGAGCATGCGCCGGGCGGCGGTTTAGCGGTCTGGCACCTGCCGCGCGGCGGCGGCCGCCCCCAGCACGCCGGCGCTGGCGACGTGCGGGCCGCCGCCGCTGCCGTACCCACGCGGGTTGGTGAACACGTCGGTGCCGAACGGCACCAGGCCCGGCTGTGCGGCGTAGGCGAGGTGGCCCTTGCCGTCGAGGCCGGGGGAAGCCTTGCTGACGCTGAAGAGGTCTTCCATCGTGCGAAGCCAGGAGTAATGGTTGTAGTAGGTAGTGGAAACCGAGCCCGGCTTGATGTACGGGCTGATCAGCACGCTGCCGGTGTCGCCGCCGCCGTTGGTGGCGTCGCCGTAGTCGTACAGCGGGTCGGTCGCCGGGGTCTGCGCGCCGAGGGTGACCCCGCTGACCGGCCCGGTCGCGGCGACCGGGTGGCCCGAGGCACTGACGAGCGTGAACGAGCCGGCGTCGACGGTGCCGCCGTCCTGGTTCGGCTGGGTGGCCGTGACCGGGGTGTCGGTCACTGTGCCAACGTAAGAGCCCCCGGGGATGCCGTTGCCGGTCACGCTGCGTCCCTTGTCCGTGGCGACGGCCGCGTTGTCGGTGATCACCGTGCTGCCGGAGGCTGCGGTGGCCGTGGCGTCGGTCCGGGCGCCTGGCGGGTTGCTGCCGCCGCCGAGGAGGCAGCTGCCCGCGGGCTTGGACGGTACCGTCTGGGCGACGCAGTTGGCCGGGCGGTCGACATAGGAGTTGTCGCCCGGTCCCGGGTAGAGCTCCTGGCCGCTGGCGCTCTTGGCGAGCGGCGTGTTCGGCCCGGTGGGCTCGTAGTGGACGTTGCGGCCGAACAGGTTCTCGCCGGCCGTGTCGGAGGCCACCGAGGTCTGCGCGTCCGGTGCCACGATGGTGGAGTTGGCCACGCTGTTGCCACTGTAGGTGAACGGCGGGAACGCCTCGTCGAAGGTGATGTCGATCAGCCCGCCGTCCTTGAACGCGGGCGACGACTCGATCTCCGGGATGACGTGCTCAAGGAATAGATCCGAGGCGTACAGCCCGCCGGTGTAGTTCACTGGCGCGTTCGGTGTGGTCGGGCTGGCCCAGCCGCCGGACAGGTTGTTGCCGTGGCACACCGCGTCGTGGGCGTCGCTGCTGCCCGGGTTCGGGTAGGCGGTTGACCCGGTCGGGCCCGGCGAGGCGTAGGGTGCGCCGCAATACTGGGCGCCGGCGTCGTGGGTGTTGCTGCCGGTATCGGTGTTGCCGAGGTCCTGGGCGTAGCCCTTCCAGCTGACATGAGCCGCGTCGAGCTGGTTGAACAGCGTCTGCACGGAGGACGGGTAGACGCAGCCGTTGGTGCCGGGCGCCGCGTTAGCCCCGGCGGCGGAGACCAGCTGCCCGTAGTCCTTGTTGGTCCAGAGGTTCCATGAGGTGTCGACCTTGCCGGTCATGTTGTCATAGAGCGGGCAGTCGGACTGGGTGTCCGGCTGGGTGGCCTGCCCGCTGACCATTGAGATGTAGTTGTCCAGGGAGAAGTGGCCGGTGCCGTAATAGTTCTTCAGCAGCACGCCCTGCTTGGGCAGCGTCTGCCACAGGTAGGTGTTGTTGTTCAGCCGGTGAAGGACGCGTCGTAGGACTTGTTCTCCAGCCCAGGTGGACGGCGCGCACGACGTCGCGGGTGATGGTCATCCCCTTGGCGCACACTTGCGCCACCAGCCTGGGCGTGATCGTGCACGCGCCGCAGCCGGTCTCGGAGTTGGCCACCGCGAACCCGGCAAACACCACCGGGTTGTCCGCTCCCTTAGCCTCCGTGAACGGTGATGTGTAGTCCGCGAGCAGCGCCGGGGCGAGCACCTGCACGGCCTCACAGCGCACCCGAACGAACATCCGCCGCTCGGTCAGGTCACAGGAGTCGATCACGACCGGCTGCCCGGCCGCGCGGATCCCGTCGAACACAGCCATCAGCGCGTCCAGGTGGTCAATCGTCTTGTACCCGTCCGACAACCACGCCCGCGCCACCCCGGTCGCGCCGTCGTCGCCGCGCAGGCAGCGGATGAAGAACGACCGGTCGTCCCGGCCAGCCACCCGTTCACGTTCGCATCGAACAGCCCCGGCCGCGATGTCCGCATCCTGCGCAGGTACGCGGCCGGGATGCCGAGCTTGTCGGCGATCCCGCCATCGCACACCTCGGTGGGCCGGTAAGCCCCGGCTGTCATGGTCACCCCGTCCCCGGTGAGCACCGGGGTGGTCTGGTCCAGGACGATCAGCCCGCCCTCGGCCCGGACCGCCGAGGCAGGCGCGACCACGTCCACCTTCCGGGCCTGCTGCCCCCGCAGCATCGCCACCAGGTCCTCGACCGACGCGTTCCGCGCCGTCAGCGCCAGCCCGCCATCCTCAACGGCCATCAGCGTTCACCCTTCTGGATCGCTCACGCGGGCGGTGGCCCGCGTCCGGGTGGCAGGGTGCCTCCCGGCGGTCACCCAAGGCGCCGCTACGGAGGGCGGAAGCGCACCACCGGCGCATTTGGCCGGTTGCGCGCCCCGAGCGGCGCACCACGACCGCCACCGGGAGGCGCCAGCGACGGGAGAAGCAGCGCCTACATTCACGACGTGCGAGTTCAACGTGCGCTGCGAACTGATCCAGGTGCTCAGGCGTCGTTAACGATTAGCACCTGACGTAAAGTGGCGCGGGCCGGCTCCCGATGTTCGCCTTCCCGCCACCTAGTGAGACACTCCTCGTAGGCCAACCATCGGGCCACGTGTCAGTGGCCGGGCAGGTCCGTGCGTCCGTAATGCGGTGTGGTGAACGCGCGGTCCCATGCTGCTCCAGGGGCGAGCAGTTCGCGCCAGGGTGCGACCTCGATGTACAGCACCCGTATGGCGTCGAGCGCGTCGGCGTGCAGGGCGGTGCCGTCGGTGGACACGGCGTGTTCGGGCACCGCGACCTCGAAGTTGCGCATCATGGCGGCCCGCGCCGTTGTCTCGACGCAGACGTTCGTCCGCAGCCCGGCGACGATGAGCCGCTGGGCCCCGAGGTTGCACAGGACCGGGTCGAGTTCGGTGTAGTGGAACGCGTCCCACTGCCCTACGACCCGCTGCAGCACATGCTGAACTTCCCCGGCCGCCTCGTCGGCGACCCGGCCGGGTCCGCCACCCGGATGGTCGGCCTGCCCGGGCTGGATGCCGGACGGCTTCGGTCCTGGCCCTTCGCCCGCTGCGTGCAGGAGCGGGTCGGCGTGCCACACGTGCGCGTCGCGGCGATCCAGCTCGCGCCCTGACGCTTCCCGCGCTCCCGGCCCGGGGGCTGGCGGCAAGCGCGGGCACCGCGCTGCCCGGGGTGAGCTGGCGGCCGGTACCGGTCATTATCGGACGGCGGCCTTCCGGCGTTCGAGGGCGTCGACGGGGGTGAACAGGACGCAGCCGACCTGGTCGTCGCGGTGCAGCAGCCAGTTCGGGACGGCGAGGACCTCGCACCCGGCGTAGCCGCGGGCGGCGGCTAGCAGCAGTGACGCCCCGTAGAAGATCAGCGCCGCGTCGCTGGTGAACCCCAGCGGCGGGGCGTACCAGTGGGTGGCGTACAGGGCCGCGAACACGGCCGCATTGGCCGCGTGCCCAGCCGGGCCGGTCGCCCGCAGCCCGGGCCGGTGCCGCCGCGCCCGCAGCCAGGCCGCGGCCAGCGCCACGGCGGGGAAGACCAGCAGCGCGAGCACCCAGGCCATGGGATGCCACCCCCGGCTGGCTTCCCCGGACACCACCGAGCCGAGCAGGACCAGCCCGATCAGGACCCGCGCGGCCGTGCCCGCCATGCCGATGGCACGAGGTCGCGGATCTCCGCGATGGTCAGGCCCAGGCCGCGCAGCTCACCGATCACCCGGGTGCACCACAGCGCGGACTCGTCGTAGAGCCGGTACCCGGCCGGGCTGCGGCCCGCGGAGTACACCAGGCCCATGTCGGTCCAGGCGCGCAGTGCCCTGGCGGGCGTGCCGCTGTGGCGGGACAGCTCGCCGACCGTCATCAGCCCGGCCCCGGTCACGTCACGGCCCGGCTTCCCCGTCCGGGGCGGGCGCGATGTGCACGCACGCGGCCAGCGCGGCCGTGTTATCGGCGGCCATCGACCGGGCCAGCACCACCAGGTCGGCCACCCGCGGGTCGGCCACCTTGTACCTGGTGAACCGCCCTTCGCGGCGGCCTTCGACGTACCCGCAGCCGGCCAGGCACCCCAGGTGGGACGAGACTCGGCCCTGGGACAGGCCGATGTGCCGCACGCACTCGGTCACCGTGCGCTCTCCGCCCAGCAGGAACTCCAGCAGCCGCAGCCGGGCCGGATCGCCGAGGGCACGGAAAAACCGGGCCACGACCTCCACGCCGCCCGCCGCCTCGGGCAGCAGCACCGCCGGAGCCGGAGCGACCACATGCACCTCCAAGCGCCAAGGTTGACATATCCGCCTAAGCGAATGTTATCGTCGGAACCTGATATTCGCTAATCCGGATATATGGGAGGCGCCTGCGGATGCGATACGACCTGGCGATCATCGGCTCGGGGGCCGCAGGGTTCGCCGCCGCGATCACCGCAGTTGCGGGGGGCGCGAGCGTGGTGATGATCGACCGCGGCGAGACCGGCGGTACCTGCGTGAACACCGGGTGCGTGCCGTCCAAGGCGCTGCTGGCCGCCGCCGCGGCCCGGCACTCCGCCGCCACCCAGGCGTTCCCCGGCATCGTCACGCAGGCCGACCCGGTGGACCTGGCCGCGCTGGTCTGCGGGAAGGACGGCCTGGTCGCCGGGATGCGGGCGGAGAAGTACGTGGACCTCGCCGCCGCCTACGGCTGGCAGATCATCGCCGGGACGGCCCGGTTCGCCGGGACCGCGGGCGCCCCGCTTCTCGAGGTGAGCCTTAAGGACGGCGGCAGCACCACCACGATCGAGGCCAGGCACTACCTGACGGCCACCGGGTCCGCGCCATGGGTACCACCGATTCCCGGACTGGATGAGGCCGGCTACCTGACGTCCACGACGGCGATGCAGCTGACGGAGCTGCCGGAGTCGATGACGGTGATCGGCGGCAACGCGGTCGGCCTGGAGCTGGGGCAGCTGTTCGCCCGGCTCGGCACCCGGGTCACGATCGTCGAGGCCGCCGACCGGCTCGCCCCCTTCGATGAGCCGGAGATCTCGGCGGCCATCGAGGACGTCCTCGGCGACGAGGGCACCCGCGTTGTCACCGCCGCGACGGTCACGGGCGTGCGGAGAGAAGGCCGCAGCCGTTCGGTACAACTGAAGACGGCGGCGGGCGGTGAGCGGGAGCTGGCGTGCGAACAGGTCCTGGTCGCGGCCGGCCGCCGTCCCGTCAGCGCGGGCCTGAACCTGTCCGCCGTCGGCGTGGGAACCGGCAGCCGCGGCGAGATCATCACCGACGCGAGGCAGCGGACCGACAACCCGCGGATCTGGGCGGCCGGGGACGCCACCGGCGGCCCGCCGTACGTCTACACCGCCGCCGCCCAGGGTTCCGTCGCCGCCACCAACGCGCTTTTCGACGCAGAACGGGAGGTGGATTACACCGCCCTGCCCCGCGTCACGTTCACCAGCCCGGCGATCGCGTCGGCCGGCCTCACCGAGGCGGAACTCATCCAGTCCGGGGTGGCGTGCGACTGCCGGGTGCTGCCGCTGCGGGCGGTGCCCCGCGCGATCGTGAACCGGGACGCCCGCGGCGCGGTCAAGCTGGTCGCCGAGGCGGCCACCGGCCGCATCCGGGGAGTGCACGCCGTGGCCGACGGCGCCGGGGAGATGATCACCGCCGGGGTGTACGCCATCCGCGCCGGGATGACCGTGTCGGAGCTTGCGGGTACCTGGGCGCCGTACCTGACCATGTCCGAGGCACTGCGGCTGGCCGCCCAGTCATTCAGCCGTGACGTGACGAGACTGTCCTGCTGCGCCGCCTGACCGGCGGACGACTGCGGCACGGAATGAGAGGTCTGGGAGGTGCTCTGCCCGAACACCACCTTCCACGCCAGCCGGGACAGTGCCCGGGACTGGCTGGCCGCCCGGCCCCGGCCTCGACGGCGTGATCCTGGGCCAGCAGGCCGCCGTCGAACGCGGGCGGCGCAACTTCGGCCCGCCTTGGCCACTCCTGTTGAGCCGGGCGGGCGGACGGCAGTCACCCGAATTCGTTCGGGCGAATGCTCTTGACTACGGTGTCAGGCGCTGGCGGCGGCGGTGACCGGCAGCCCGGCCAGCCGCCAGCCGGGCAGCCCTCCGTCGAGCGGCCGGGCGGAAAAGCCGCGGGCCCGCAGCAGACGGACCGCGTCGGGGGCGAACACGCAGTAGCGGCCGCGGCAGTAGGCGACGATGTCGGTGCCGCCGGGGATCTCGGCGAGCCGGGCGGCGAGCTGGTCGTGCGGCACGTTGAGCGCGCCGGGGATGTGGCCCGCGGCGTACTCGGCCTGAGGGCGCACGTCCAGGACCAGGACCTGCCCGTCGCGCAGCCGACGGGACAGCTCGTCCTGCGCGACTGGTTCCAGCGCGGCCAAGTCCCCCAGGTAGCCGCGGGCGGCGTGCTCCGCCTCGGCCAGGCGGGCCGCCGCGAAGTCCTGCACCTGGCCGGTGAGCGCGGTGACGGAGGGGTCTGCGAGCCGGTAGTACACCTTGACCCCGTCACGGCGGGCGGCGACCAGCCCGGCGGCGGCCAGCATCCGCAGCTGGGCGGAGGTGTTGGACACCTTCATCCGCGCGGTCCCGGCCAGGTCCTCCACGCTGCGCTCGCCTTGGGCGAGCAGGTCAAGCAGTTCCAGGCGGACCGGGTTGGCCAGCGCCTTGCCCACCCGGGCGAACTGCTCGTACAGGGCCGTCTTCCGCGCGTGCTCATCCACCGGACTCATTCCTCCAATATCCTTTGGAATATTGTAGCATTAGCCGTGCCGATCGCGTCGCTGCTGGAGGAGCCGTGAGCTACGCCCGTGACCACCTGATCCCGCTCGTCGACGAGGGCCTGGGGAACTCCGCCTACCTGGCGGGCCTGGGCGGCGGCCGGGCGCTTGCCGTGGACGCCTCCCGCGACCTGCGCCCGCTGCGCGAGGCCGCGGCGAAGCGGGGCCTGCGGGTCGCGTTCGCCGCCGACACGCACCTGCACGCCGATTTCCTGTCCGGGGCGGTGCAACTGGCCGCCGAGGACGGCGCCACGGTGCTGGCCGCGGCGGACGGGCACCGTGAGTTCCCGCACACCGCGCTGGCCGACGGGGACGAGGTGGACCTGGGCGGGCTGACGCTGCGCGCCCTGGCCACGCCCGGGCACACCGGCGAGCATCTGTCTTACCTGCTGCTGGACGGGAGCCGGGAGCTGGGGGTGTTTACCGGCGGGTCGCTGATCGTCGGGTCGGCCGCCCGCACCGACCTGCTCGGCGCCGGCCGGACCGAACGGCTGGCCCGCGCCCAGTACCGGTCACTGCGCCGGCTGGCCGCGCTGCCGGGCGCGACCGCGGTGTGGCCGACGCACGGGGCCGGGTCGTTCTGCTCGGCCCCGCCCGGCGCCGCCCGGGTCACCACCATCGGCGCGGAGAAGACGTCCAACCCGCTGCTGGCCGCACCGGACGAGGACACGTTCACCCGCCGGCTGCTGGCCGGCCTGGGCTCCTACCCCGCCTATTTCACCCGGCTCGCCGAGGTCAACCGCCGC